>Ga0315331_10003833_pt1 | contig 11384 bp, 11 predicted proteins | sample M160m34915metaG_FD_203456 | JGI IMG/M metagenome (GOLD analysis project Ga0315331, IMG submission 203456) | Ammonia-oxidizing marine archaeal communities from Monterey Bay, California, United States - M1 60m 34915 | ecosystem: Environmental > Aquatic > Marine > Intertidal zone | place: USA... | reverse complement strand
CGTCGCTGGGCGGCCGAATCGTGCAGTAGGCGGCCCGCTTTTGTCGCATCTTTGTTTTAATATTTTTTTTGTTATTCCTAAAGACCGGTGCGCCGCTGGTTTATCCTCCCCGAGTGTGTTGGCCAAGGAGGCGCGAGGTGGGACGTGACATGGTGAGGGCTCGATGGGGCTGTGGGATTGTCGGGGGGATGCGGTGGGCGTGTGTCGCCGCGGGGCAGCTCTGGCTGGCTTCTCAGGCTGTCGGGGGGGCGCCGTCCCCGCTCGGGCAGACGGTCGCGGCGGTCGAACATCGCCTGGGGCCACGTTCGGACCGGGAGGACTGCTTCCTGGTAGAGGCGGAGACGCGAATCGCCTACGCGTTCGAGTTCACGGGTGCCGTCGAGTTCAACCTGCACCACCACCGCGGCGAGGAGACCTTCTACGATGTGGCTCCGAGTCAGGCTGAGCGGGTAGAAGCGGAGCTCGTCTTGCCGGACGCCGGCGAGTATTGCCTGATGTACCGAAATCTTGATGCCGGTTACTCCACCGTACGGGGGTCCTACCGGCGCGTGGTCTCGGGAGACCGTCACTGAGGGCCGGGAGCAGAGCTCGGCCATTCACCAAGAGGCGACCTCGGTCGCCCATACATGAACGAGGACTGGGGGATCGAATGGGGACGAAGGTTTATCTCGGGGTGTCCGTGTTGATCTGGTTCGGATACGGGCTGGCGTGTTTCGTGAATCCGTCGATCATCGAGTCGACCGCGGGACTCCGAATCGATTCGGCGGTCGCGCGGACCGAGGTCCGCGCGATGTACGGGGGGCTGCAGATGGCGATCGGGGTGATGGCGCTGGCCGCGCTGTTCAATCCGCGGTTCGTGCAACCGACTTTGTTCAGCGTGGCCTTCCTCGTCACGGGCCTCGCCGCGAGTCGGCTCCTGGGCGCGCTGATCGACACGAGTTTCGCGCAGTACACCTACGGGGCGGTGGTGTTCGAGTTCGTGGCGGCGGGGTGCGCGATCGTCTTGTTGCGCCGCGCCGCGGCGGAGAGCCCCGCGGCCTCATAGCGGGCGCTTTCCCGTCCGCGCGGCTTCAGTCTCGCTCCAGCCCGTAGCCCCCGCCGCTGCCCGCGTCGAGTGCGTCGCGCTGTCCCTGGAGTCGTCCGGGTAGATCTTCGGGTTGCCACCCCGCGGCGAGGTCGTTGCCGCGCAGGTCATAGACGGGGCGGCCCAGCTCGATCAGCAAGTCGAGGCTGTACGCGATGCGGGCGTGGAGGGCCGAGGGACTGCTCGTGCACAACGCGAGGGCCGCCTCGACCATCGTGTCGAGCGGCTCGAAGAGGTCCTCGTGGATGGCCCCGCTGTCGCGCGCGGGCTCGAGCGCTCGAGTGAGAATCGCGGCCTGCGGCGTCAGTGCGTTGACGGCGATGTTTTGCCCTTCGACCTCGGAGGCCAGTCCGACAGTCATTCGGTTTAGCATCGCCTTGCTGCCGCCGTAGAGCGTGCCGGTCTTGGACGGCCCCGACGTCGCGAAAGGAGGACCCGGGGGGAGCTCTGCGACGGAGGTCGTCATGTTGAGGACCCAGCCCGTGCCGCGCTCGCGCATCCCGCCGATCGCTTGTTGGCATAGCAGCCACGGCGCCCAGACGTTGACCTGCTGCGTGCGCTCCAGGTCCTCCATCGTAAAGGTATCGAAGGGCTGGTAGGGGCCGATCGCCGCGTTGTTCACGAGGATGTCGACAGGGCCGAGGGCAGCCTCGGTCTCCGGGATGAGCTGCTCTCTGCCCCCGTCCGGGTCCGCCAGGTCGCAGACCAGGACATGGGCGCGACCGCCGAGCGCCTCGATCCGCTGTTCGGTCTCGCGGAGGCCCGCCTCGCTGCGTGCCGTGATCGCGACCCGGGCACCCTCCGCGGCCAGCCGGATCGCGAGCCCGGTCCCGGTTCCGCCCTGGCTCGCGCCGGTTACGAGTGCGACGCGTCCTTCGCAACTATTTCCCATGGGTCTGGCTCTCCTTCGCTCGAGGCCGCGGGGTGTGACCGAGGTGAGCGTACAAAAAGGTAACCGCTGCGTGCGGGGGGCTGCGTCCCGTTCGTTGCGGAGGCCGCGATCCTATCGCGTCGCGTGGGGGGGTGTCGTCCTACCGTTGGCGCGCGCTCAGTGGAGCTTGTCACCCGAGGCGGAGAGCGTCGCCGCGAGCGTCTGCGCGATCGCGAGCACCTCGTCGAGGCGCAACTCGACGGGGGGGCTGAAGGCGAACCCGCGAAAGGCGCTGGTGGAGAGCTCCATGAATGGGTCCGCGAGGTCCTCAGCGTCCCGCGCGTTCTGAACACCGGTGCGGATGCGGGCGAAGAAGCTGGCCTGGTCGCTCTGTCCCTCGGCCTCGGCGAGTGTGCAGAGTTCATCGAGCAGCGAGATCAGTTGCGTACGCGCCGTCTCGGGCGCGCTCTGGACGTTCGTCATGGCGGGAGGCTAGCCCGTCCGCTCGCTCATTCGCCTCGGTTCGAGGGGGAAGAGCCCTTGCGGCCGGTGGCTGCGAAGGGAAAGCTTCCGAGCACGTCTACCGGGAGGGGTTGCATTGCGAAGTCTCGTCGTGGGGCTGATGGCGGCCTTGTTCGCGACGGCGTGTGGCGCGCCGCCACCGCGGCCGAGCGTCTTGATCATCACCGTCGACACGCTGCGCGCTGACTTTCTGGGCGCGTACGGGGACCCGGACACGCGGTCGCCGAAGATCGATGCGCTCGCGCGAGCGGGCACCGTCTTCGAGAACGCGGCGACACCGATGCCGCTCACGCTCCCCTCTCACTTCTCGCTGATGACCTCGCGTTACCCGCGCGAGCACGGTGTCCTCAACAACCGGATGCAGCTGCCGGACTCCGCGGTGACGCTCGCGGAGCTGTTCCGCAAGAACGGCTATGCGACGGGGGCCTTCGTGTCGGTCGTCCTGCTCGACGAAGAGTCTGGTGCGGCGCAGGGGTTCGAGGCCTACGGGCACCCGACGCGTCCCCGTGAGCGCCCCGCGGCGCACACGATCGCCGAGGCGCTTGACTGGGTGAGTGGTTTGGAGCCCGGCGAACCGTTCTTTCTGTGGGTCCACCTCTTCGAGCCCCACCTCCCCTACGAACTACACGAAGGAGCAGACGAGGGCCTCGACCCCTCGATGGTGTCGCGTTATCCGTCGCTCAACTGGAAGCAGTTCTACGAGGTCGCGCGAGAGAACCGCGGCGACATCCCGTCGCACGTCCTGCGCTACGCGAAGTCGCTCTACCGCGGCGAGGTCGAGGCCGTCGACGCAGCGGTCGGGACGTTGCTCGACGGCCTGGCGAAGCGTGGCCGACGAGACGACCTCGTCACCGTGCTGACGGCCGATCACGGGGAGCCTTTCGAGAACGGTGTGTACTTCGAACACGGCGACTCGCTCTATGACGGCGCGATTCGAGTCCCGCTGATCGTTCAGCACCCGACGCTCTTTCCGTCGGGGGAACGAGTGGACCGGCAGGTCTCGCTGATCGACGTCGCCCCGAGCCTGCTGCGAGCCGCTGGGATCGCGGTGCCCGCTGGCTACTCGGGTCGGGCCTTGCAGGCTGGGTCTCCTGGTGGCGACCGCTATGTCCTGATCCAGCACCCGTTCTACCAGCCAGACCCGCAGCGAGAGCGTCCGTCCCAGCGGGGGGTGATCGAGTCGGTCGAAGGCAAGCCGGTCGAGCGGGTGGTGCCGGAGGTGGAGCGTGTCGGCCTGGTGGGCCAAGAGTGGAAGCTCATTCGAACTGCGGGGAGCTCCGAGCAGCTGTACCGACGGGCGCCGTCTCTCGGTGAGGATCAGCTGGTCGTGGAGGACGCGGTCGGGGCGGGAGCGAAGCTCGCGGTCGAGCTGAACCGTCAACTCGAGTCGCGGCCGCTCGAGCTGGCCGAACCCGAGCGGATCAACCCGGATCTGCTCGAGAACCTTGAAGCGCTGGGTTACATGGAGTAGCCCGAGAGGCCTTCAGCTCTCCGCGGCGTCGACCTCGGCCCGGGCCCAGGCATAGTCTGCCTTCCCGTTTGGAGCGCGTTTGACGCGCTCGACCACCAGGACCTGCTTGGGGACCTTGTAGGCGGCGAGCCGTTCTCGCGTAAACGCGCGCAGCGCGTCGCCGTCGAGCTGCTTTCCAGGCTCCGGGGCTGCGACCGCGGTGACGCGTTGGCCGAACTTGGGATCCTCCACGCCCACGACGAGGCAGTCGATCACGTCGGGGTGTTGTTTGACGGCTTCTTCCACCTCTTCGGGGTAGACCTTCTCTCCTGCGGTGTTGATGCAGTTGGATCCGCGGCCGAGCAGCGTCAGGCTGCCGTCGGCTTCGAGGATCCCCCAGTCACCCGGGAAGGAGTACCGCACGCCATCGATGGTCTTGAAGGTCGCGGCGCTCTTGGCCTCGTCCTTGTAGTAGCCGAGCGGGACCGTCCCCCCGGCGGCGACCATCCCGGCTTCGCCCGAGCCCGCCTCGACCTCGCTTCCGTCCTCACGGAAGAGCTTCGTGTGCTCTCCGCGTGTGAACCGGGCGGTCGCCCCGACGTTGCCGCGTGTCGTGATCTGCGTACCCATGCTGCCTTCGGACGAGCCCATGGCGTCGACGAGGATGAAGTCGCTCCAATCGAGCAGCTCGCGCTTGACCTCGCTGGTCCACATGACCCCCGAAGAGATCAGGAAGCGGATGCTCGACAGGTCGTACGGCGTACCCGCGTCGCGTGCGCTCGTGAGTGCGTCAAGCATCGGCTTGGCGAAGGCGTCGCCGACGATGACCACTTGTGAGGCGCTCTCATCTTGGGCGGTCTGCCAGAGCTCGCCGGCCTCGAAAGACCGTGAGGGCAACGTGATGACCTTGGCCCCGGCCATCTGCGGCATCATCGCGCCGAGCCACATCCCCGTACCGTGCATGAGCGGGCATCCCGGCAGTGAAGAGACGCGGTTGCCCTCCTCGTGCGCGTTTCGGACGGTCGCGGCCAGGTCCTCGGTCGCGGGGGTCGGGAGCCCGACGATCGGGAAGCCGAGCCGGATGAAGAACTGGACCATCCCGCCCGTGTCGTACATGACGCCCTTGGGCATGCCGGTGGTCCCGCCGGTGTACAGCATGTAGAGGTCGTCTTCTGAACGGGTCACCCGTGCCGCAGGGTCGTGACCGGCGATCAGCTCTTCATACGCGAGCGCGCCCGGGATGGAGTCCCCGCCATCGTCGACTTCGATCCAGGCCCGTACGTTCGGGGCGCGGGACATCACGCGAGCGACGCGATCGCCGAGGCTCGTGTGAAAGATCAGCGCCTCGGCGTCCGAGTTCTCGATCAGATAGAGCAGCTCCTCGTCGAGGTAGCGGTAGTTCACGTTGACGGGGACGCCCCGGAACTTCATCGCCGCGAACTGCGATTCGAGATACTCGTTGCTGTTGTAGAGGTAGAGGCCGACCTTGGAGTCCGGGCCGAGACCGGCTTCGGTCATCGCGGCCGAGAGCCGGGAGGCGCGGTCGTCGTACTCCGTCCAGGTCCTGCGCGTCGTCCCGTTGACGACCGCGACCTCATCTCCGATGACGTCTGCGATCGATTCCCAGATGGTGGCGAAATGGTCTTCCATCAGTTCCTCCGGCGATTGCGCAAGGGTGGGGCTGCTCGCCGCGATTTGCCAGGGGCGGCGAGGGTTTGTCGAACGGGTTACTGAGAGGAGCCCGCTGGGGGTGGGAAGATGGCCTCGAGGTCCCTGGAGAGGTCGACCTCTGCGCGCTGGGCAGCCTCCTCGACGCGCTCGCGGAGGGTGGCATCGCGCTGGTGGATGCCGATGGCGGTCAGCGCTTCCCGGGCCTCGGGACCCGGCTGGCTGGCGATCTGGTCTAACAAGAAGGACATCGCGGCATCGTTGCGGAGCATGGCGATCGAGAGCAGCGCGGCCTCCGCCTGGCCGGTCGAGCGCGCCTCGGGGAGCCAACCGACGAGGTGCGCCAGCGCGTCCTCGACCCGTGATTCGCCGAGCGCGAGCGCCGCCACCTCGCGTCGTTCGGGCGCGACGTGCTGGAGTTGTTGGCCCACGAAGGCGACGCTCGAGGCGGTGTCGATCCGAAGCATCGCGAGCATGCACTCGCCGAGGACCTGCACCTCGGTGTCGCCCGAGAGGACCTTGAGCCGGAGCACGGGGAGGCCCGTCTCGGCCCCGTGGTAGGCGAGGCTCTGGGCGGCGCTGAGGCGGACAGGCGCCTCGGGGTCGGCGAGCGCGTCGGCGAGGTAGAGCAGGGCGTCCGGGTGGCGCATCGAGACCAGCCCCCGGCCACAGGCGCTGCGGAGCGTCATCGCGGTGTCCTGTTGCCCCCCCCAGACGGGCTCGAGCTGCTGCGTGCAGACCCCCGTGAGGTACAGGTCCGCGGTGGCTGCTGCCATCTCGTGGAGGGCCTCTGCGATCGCGGCCTTGCCGAGGCAGCCGGGGTCGCGCTGGACGGGGCGCTCTCTCAGCCGGTCGAACGCGGCGACGAGCATGGGCTCGAAGTCCTCGAGCCGTTGCTCGGCGACGATCGCCGCAGCGGCCGAGACGGCGGGGCCCGGTCCGCGCTGGAGGAAGCGCTGCAGCGCACGAGCGTCTTCCGCATCGACGGCGCGCTGCCGGATCTCCGCGAGCTGCAGAAGGCTGGTCTCGAGCGACGGTCCCCGTGCCATCTGGCTATTCTACTGCCTGCCGCATGGGAACCCGCACTGGGGTCCGAAGCGCAGGAGGCATTGGTCTTGTCGGAACAGATGAACGAGCTCGGTTTCTACACGTTGGCGGGGCAACCCGAGAGCCCGCGGGAGTTGATCGCGGAGGTGCAACGAGCAGAGGCGCTCGGGATTGGGGCGTGTTTCGTCTCCGAGCGCTTCAACATCAAGGAGGCGGCGACGCTCTCGGGCGCAGTGGGAGCCGTCTCGGAGTCGATCGGGATCGCGACCGCGGCGACCAACCACACCACGCGCCACCCGATGGTGACCGCCGCGTTCGCCATGTCGATGCACCAGCTCACCGGCGGTCGGTTCTCGCTGGGATTGGGGCGCGGGATCGCGCCGATGTTCAAGGCCTACGGGTTGGAACCGATCAAGACCGCCGGGATCGAAGACTTCGTCGGTCTCATGCGCAAGATCTGGGGCGGTGAGCTCGTGCTCGGCCACGATGGACCTGCCGGCGAGTACCCGCTGCTCACGATGGGACCGCAGTACGCCTCGGAGATCCCCATGACCTTTACCGCGTTTGGCCCGAACTCGTTGGCGCTGGGGGGGCGCGCCTTCGACGCGGTGGTGTTGCACACGTTCTTCACGGACGAGACGACCGCGCGTTGTGTGCGCGCGGTGAAGCGGGCCGCGGAGGAAGCGGGGCGAGACCCTGCGAGCGTCCGGGTGTGGTCGTGCTTCGCGACGATCGGCGACCACCTGCCTGAAGACGTTCGGTTGAAGAAGACTGTGGGGCGCCTCGCGACCTACCTGCAGGGGTATGGCGATTTGCTCGTGAAGACGAACGAGTGGGACCCCGCCGTCCTGGAGGCTTTTCGCGCGGATGAGTTCGTCCAGAGCTTTCGCGGTGGTCTCGACATGACCGCGACGACGGAAGAGCTCGAACACGTCGCGACGTTGATTCCGGACGAGTGGCTCGCACCGGCCGCATCAGGGTCTCCTGCGCAGTGTGTCGAGGCGATCCGAGGGCAGTTCGAGCTCGGGTGCGACGGCGTGATCCTGCATGGAGCCAGTCCCGAACAGCTCGCCCCGATCGTCGAGGAGTACAAGCAGACTCGCCCGGCAGGGCGCTTCGATCACCTGCCGGCCAACCCCGCGGGCGCGCCCCTTGGATCCGGGGGCGTCTCCTAGAAGCTCTCGAGCGGTCGGCGGTCCTGTACTGCTGGTTGGCGACCGAGCCGCATGGGGGAGAGCTCCGCCTCGACGAGCAGGATCCGCTGCCAGTCGATCGCGATGTCTGCGATCTCGTTGCGCCAGCGGAGGATCCCGGCGTCGGCGCGTTGCGCGCGCTCGAACGCCGCCCACTGGGGCCAGCTCTCGATCGCCCACAAGAGCAGACACTCCGAGTCGTTGCGCATCGCGGTCTCGAAGGCGCCGACGAGCTCGAGGCCAAACGGTCGGTAGGCGTCAATCGCTTCGGCGCGGGCGCGCTCGAGGAAGTCGGGGGAGGTCCCAGGTCGCAGCTGGTACAGCTCGTGTGCATAGGCCACGCCCCGAACCCCCGCTGCGCAGAGCTCCTCGATGGTCCGGGTCCACGGGGCCGGGATCATCAGGCGATCGAGCCCGCCCCGGCGGTGTTGCGCGGCTTCGGCCCACCATTGCGTCAGCGATGGGTCCTGTAACGTAGGGCTGGAGAGCTCGTGTTCGAACGAGCGCGCCATCCCGTCGAAGCCGTCCTCCTCCCACAGGTTCACGACCTCGGGCCAGCGACCCGTGGTCCCGACGGTGCCAAAGACCCCGAAGCAGCGCTGTTTACGCTCCTCCTGCGCGATGGGGCTCCAGTTGGCGGTCGCGTGATGCATGTACTTCGCGCGACCCTGGCCCAGGATGTCGACGAATTCGTGGATGTAGAGCTTGTGGTTCGGCATCGGGCGCGAGTATGCCATGCGCGCGCGGAGACGCTCAGGGGGAGCCCCGGCGTCGGGCGGTGCGCCCGTCGCCCGCGTCGGTGTCGAGGGTGGCTTTCATGGGAGCTTCCTCTTCTGCGGCGTGGAGAGATGGCGAGCGATGACGGTCTGTCGACGCCGGGTTAGCATCGCGCCGCGTTCCCGTCGGATGGGCAGTTCGCCCCTCCTGAGTACGCACAGGCGGGGTCAAAGGATGAGTAGAGCGGCAGATGGGTTGGAGGAGCTCGGGCACCGAAGCGTGACCGAGGCTTCCGTGATGACCTTTGGTTGTTTGACCGGCGACTACGCGCAGATGCACTTCGATCACACCTTTGGACCCGGCGCAGGGATGGGCGGGACGATCGCGCACGGCTTGTTGAGCGCGGCGTGGTCGCTGGGCATCCTGACGCGAGAGGCCCCGCAGCGGCTCGCGATAGGGGATCCGCAGGCCTGGCTCGCGGGGCTTCGCGTGAAGTTCGGGCGCATGGTGTTCATCGGGGACCGACTTTCCTTGCGGTGGACGCCGGGGCAGCGGCCGGGAGTCGACGGGCTCGACGCACTCGCGACGCTCGACACGGACTTCGAGGTGATCAACCAGCGCGGTGAGGTGACCGGTGGCGGGACCGTCAGCGTGTGCGGCGCGGGTGGCACCGAGACGCCGCTCCCGAGGCCACCCGAACTCATGCCGCTCGAGCGCTGGTCCAGCGACGGCTTGCCGCGGCCCGCCTACGCGGAAGACCTCGTCGCCGGTGGGCCGCGAGGCGAGAGCCTCGGACGAACCGTCACGGAGGCGGACACCGTCGGCTTTGCCAACTTCACGGGGGAGCTCAACCCGCTCTACTGCAACGAGGTGTTCGCGCGAGAGACGCGCTTTGGTGGGCGCATCGTGCCCCCGATGCTGTCCTTCTGCTTTGGCTTCTCGGGCTATCTCCAGGAGCTCCTCTCCGTCGAGATGCCTTCGGCCGGCTTCGCAGGGCACCTGGGGGACTCGTGGCGGTTCTTTGCGCCGCTTCGGGTCGGGGACACGGTGCGAGTTCGTCACCGGCCAGTCGATTGTGTCGCCTCGCGAAGTCGCCCCGGGATGGCCGTCGTCCGCTTCTCGCTGCAGATGCTCAACCAGCGGGATGAGGTCGTGCAAGATGGTGAGGTCGCGATGATGATGCCGTCTCACGGCGACGCGTAGCGGCCCGCGCAACGCCGTGGCGTCCTGGGGCGGGCTCAGTCATCGCGCGCGAAGAAGAGCCAGTTCGTCTCGTGTTCTTGTGTCAGGTGGTTATCGAAGGAGACCTCTTCGACCTCCACGTGATCGAAGGAGGCGCGCAGGGCGTCGGCGAACGGTGAGCTCTCAGCGTACGACCAGACCCCCAACAGACCGTCCTTCGCGAGGTGGCGCTTTGCGAGCGCGAGCCCCGGCTCCGAGTAGAACGAGGCGTTGCTCTCCCCGAGGCGCTCGTCTGGGGAGTGGTCGACGTCGATGAGGATGAGATCGAAGGACTCTTTCGGATCCAGCGCGAGTCGGGCGTAGACATCGTCATGCGCGATCTCGAGTCGATCTTCTGCGTTGAGCGCGGCCGCGAGCGGGAAGAGGCCGTCGCCCATCCAGTCGATGACCTGAGAGAGGAACTCCACCACCGTCACGTGTCCCGTACGCGGCGACGCGAGGACCTCGTGCGCGGTGTAGCCGAGCCCGAGCCCCCCTACGAGCACGCGGAGGTCTCTTCCGCTGTGGCGGTCGAGCGCGAGTGAGGAGAGGGCCCGTTCCGAGTCGGTGTGATAGCTGCTCATGAGGAGCTCGTGATCGAGCGTGATCTCGGTGATGATCGTGCCCGGTGAAGCGAGGAGCTCGCGTCGCCGCAGACAGATCATGCCGATGGGGCTCTCCTCGTAGGCGAGGACTTCCAGATTTCCCGTTGTCATCGCGTCCTTTCGCGCCGCGCGGTCGTGCGCGGCCAGTTTAGCGGGCGGAGCATGGCGCAAAGCGTCCGCGGATGCCCGATGCGTTGTGAAGGGATGGCGAGCGGCGGGGGGGCGAGGTCGGAGCACTCGGTGGGCCGGCGGTCGCGTAGGATGCGGCGTGCGCTGTGCGTTCGGGTGTCGCGCGCCCGATCATGAGAGGGAGGCGGATCCGCCATGGCCTTTGAACATCTGCTCTCCGAGGGCCGCATCGGTCCCCTGGTCTTGAGAAATCGTTTCGTCCTGACTCCGATGGGGGACGACCTCGGCAACGAAGACGGGACCGTCTCCGACGCCCAGGTCGCCTATCTGGAAGAGCGCGCACGCGGGGGCGTCGCCGTCGTCATGTTGGGCTCCGTGGGCGTGGCTCACCCGGTGGGCTGCTCGAATCCGCGTCAGACGGCGATCTCGGAGGCTCGCTTCATCCCAGGGTGGAGGCGCGCGGCAGAGCGCGTCCACGCGCAAGGCGGCAAGCTGGCGATGCAGCTGACGCATGCGGGGAAGAATGGAATTCAAGACGTCCTGCACGGCCGCCCTCTGTGGATCCCCTCTCCGCCGGGGACCCCGAACCTGGACCCGCTCTATCAGTTGGTGACCCCGGAAGAGGGCGCCCGCCAGGGCGAGCCTTACACCAGCCCGACGTCGAAGACGCATTACCGGGTCATGGATGAGGCGGACATCGCGCAGGTCGTCGACGAGTTCGCCACTGCCGCGGAGCGCGCGGCGGAGGCGGGGGTCGACGCGGTCGAGATCCACGCGGGGCACGGTTATCTGGTAGATGCCTTCCTGTCGAAGACGATCAACAAACGGACGGATGGCTACGGGGGCACGCTGGAACGGCGCTCGCGATTCCTCCTCG
>Ga0315331_10003828_pt1 | contig 11389 bp, 7 predicted proteins | sample M160m34915metaG_FD_203456 | JGI IMG/M metagenome (GOLD analysis project Ga0315331, IMG submission 203456) | Ammonia-oxidizing marine archaeal communities from Monterey Bay, California, United States - M1 60m 34915 | ecosystem: Environmental > Aquatic > Marine > Intertidal zone | place: USA... | reverse complement strand
TGACCAATTGAGAAGTCTCTGACAGTGCTTCGCCAACCGCCACCATTTGCAGATAGGCAATCATTTCATTGAGCACAATTTTTGTGCCCATGATGCTGCCGGCGATTTGCGACTCCTGCCAGGGTATACCGATCAACCAGGCGACAGGGGCAAATACCAGCCCCATGAGATATTCCAGTGACAGCGGCGTTCCCCAAAATGACACCCCGTCTAAAACGCCGTTGGTCAGTGCAACCAGGCTGCTCAGAACGAGCAGCATTGCGCCGATGTGCATGGCCAAGGTCAATCCGTCGCTGGTTCCTCGGGTTACCGCATCCATAAAAGAAGAGTACTCAAGCGCAAGCTCGGGTGCGGGCTCCTGATTGCTATTCTCCAGTTCAGGTCTGATAAGTCTGGAAAGGTAAATTGCACCGATGATGTTAATGATTGAAGCGGCGAGCAAGTGGCCAACGCCGTTAGGAATCACATCTTTGATGATGGTGGCATAGATCACCATCATGGTGCCGGCGATCGTCGACATGCCGCAGGTCATTACAGCGAAAAATTCGCTACGAGAGAGATTTTTGAGGTAAGCGCGAATGACCAGAGGCGCTTCGACCATACCGAGAAATAGGCTCGCCGAGGCTGCGGTAGCCAGAACACCGCTGATATTCAGGCCTTTACGCAGCAGCGTACCTAGGATTCTGACGATGAAAGGTAGCACGCCCCAATGCCAAAAGATCGCAACCACCACGCTAAAGACCAAGATTTGAGGCAATACCCTGAAAGCGAAGAAGTAAACATTTGCCCCGGCAGTGGGTTCAAACGGCAGATCACCGCCTCCGAGGAAGCCAAACATAAATTCAGTACCCACTCGGGTTGCCTGCTCGATCGCCGTCACAAGTCCGTTAAAGACCATTAGGAATTCGGTGATCCAGGCGACCTTTAAAAAGAGGATCGCGAGCCCAAATTGCAGCGCTAGGCCGATGAAAATGAATCGCCATCGGATCATTGATCTTTCCGAGCTCAGAAGCCAACCCACAAAAAGAATGATGATAATTCCAATCAGCGCTTGCATAGATATCCCTTGGTTTGTCCCCTGGACGTTTTAGGTTTTGATGCCTCGGTCCCAGCTCCTAGCGGCTTAGATGCTAGGATCCACTGTTCAACTCAGATAATTGCCAATCACCCGGAGCGTTTGAGAATCAGCATCAAGTTCGGCCAGCGCTCCAATCGGAAGCGTCGCCTGGTCTTCGATATGTCCGATCATTAATCCGCTGACCACCGGAATGCCCAATCCCGCGGTTCTTTCGCGAAGCACTTGGCCGATCGACAGGCTGGGCCCCGATGTTTCCGCTTTTGTAAACTTACCAAAAGCGAGCCCCTTAATCTGCTTAAAAACCCCCGCGAGCCAGAGTGCCGTTAGCATTCTATCAACTCGGTAAGGCGCCTCGTTAACATCCTCTAAAAATAAAATGGCATCAGTAAAATCTGGGGCATAGGGTGTGCCCAAAAGATGGGTTAGCAGGGTCAGGTTACCGCCGATTAAGCGTCCTTGGGTTTTACCCGGGCTCAAAGTGGCCAGCCGGTTGCGACGTTCGGCGCGTCCGGGCTTTGTCTGAAAAGCTGGGGGTTGAGCGATGACGGGCTTAGGTTCTGCATCGAGCAGCAGGCGTTTAAAACTGTGGTAGGTGTAATCGCTGAACTGTTGCGTTGCGATGGGTCCATGAAACGAGATGAGACCGGTGGCCGCATTGATGGCGAGGTGCAGGGCTGTGATGTCGCTGTATCCGAGTAACACTTTCGGGGATTGAGCAATGGCGGCGTAGTTAATGAGCGGCAGAATTCTGGACGCGCCGTAACCGCCGCGTGCGCAAAAAACAGCGTCGATGGCAGGATCTTCAAACATCATATTGAAGTCAGACGCGCGCTCTTGATCGGTCCCTGCAAGGTAACCATGCCGCTTAAAAAGATTGGGCGCTGGGGTGACCTGAAATCCGAGTGAGCGCACGATGTCCATTGCAAAATACAATTCATCGTCCTCAAAGGCATTGCTCGCAGGTGCGATAAGCCCGATGTTCATTCCGGGCCGAAGTCTAGGCGCAACCTTTGCTGGGATCGCTGCTGGACTAGAATGCTTGAGCGTTGGCAAGGCCGCTGTCGTTAGGGCTGGAGCACTGAGGGCGGTCATAGAGAGGCCTAAGCCGGTGACGTTAACTGACTTCGCGAGAAAGGATCGTCTTAGCATGATGGGTCCTCTTTAATTGCACTACTGTAATTGCACTATTGTGTTGTCCGGTCATCGACTCGCGTCGGTGTTTGTGCTGGGGTGCGGCAGCCATGGCGCATGCCGTGAGAACGGTCTGGGGGCTCCCAAAGCTCTAGTGTGCCATCGAAGACCGTCTGAGTCCTGGTGAAAAGCTATTTGCGATCATTTTGAGTTAAATCTCCTTTGAGAAAGGCGTTTTTGACCGTTTCAGCGTATAATTGTTTAAGAATAGGAGGAGATAGACAGTCGATAAACGCAAAAGTCGCTGCGAAGAGGCTTTGGCGCGTCCCGGCTGATGACAACATTATTCAGCCTCTCAACCAAATCACCAAGTCACTCACTCAGAATCTATTCAGCCTGTTCTGTCAAAAAGGCGTAGTATCTTGCAGGAAGTTTGTGTGTACAGGAACTGTTTCATGTCTATTGTTGGTCATCGCGTAGTCGCGATCAGCTTATTGATGGTTTTGCTCGGCTGCGGCCGAGAGGCTGAGTTGCCGGGCGAGGACGGGCCTGGAGCGAGCGGGTTAAACGAGCAGCAAGCCCCCCAGGACAAAGCAGCAAAGCGGGAGGCCGTCAAGAAGGCCTTTAAGGCAAGGCCCGTCCCGGTGAGCACTAGCGAGGTTGTGTTGGGCAACCTTGAAGCTTTGTACACCAGTACGGCAACCCTTTCAGCGGTTGAAGAAGCGGTGGTTGTCGCCAAGACCCAAGGCGTCGTTGAGACGATCTTTGTTGAAGAGGGGATGAGCGTTGAGCAAGGAACCCCGCTGGCTCAGCTCGATACCCGTCGACTTGAATTAGATTTGGCTCGGACACAGACCAATGTCGAGAACTTTCAAAGGGCGCTCGATCGGGCTGAAAAACTTTTCGAGAGAAATATGATCAGTACAGATGCAATTGATCAAGCGCGCTATAACTATGAGCGAGAGGCCGCTGCGATGGCCCTTCAGGCGCATGATCTCAGTGAAGCGACGATACGAGCGCCAATTTCAGGCGTCATCACGGTAAGACATATCAAGCTGGGCTATTCCATGCAGCCAAGCTCAGAAGCGTTTGAGATGAAGCGGGCAGATGTCATCGAGGCTGTTTTGAATGTCCCCGAGCAAGAGCTACTGAAACTCAAATCAGGGCAAAAGGCGTGGGTCCGGATTGATGCGCTGGAGGGGGCGAAGTACGAGGGCACTGTTTTGCGCGTCGCTCCAGAGATTAACCCGGGTACAGGCACCTTCAGAGTGACCGTCCAGATGATGAATCGCGATGGACTGCTCAAGCCCGGGATGTTTTCCCGAGTGGATATTCTGTACAGCAGCCGAGACAACGCGACCCTTGTGTCCCGAGAAGCGGTGATCAGTCAGCGCGAGGCTAAGTCGGTATTCGTGGTTGAGGCCGGCATCGCCTCCCGGCGGGTGGTCGAAACGGGGTTTATTCAAGATGACTTCATCGAAGTGGTTTCGGGTTTGCAGGCGGGAGATCAAGTGGTGATTCGGGGTCACAGTGCACTGAAAGACGGCAGCCAGGTGCGCGTTGTCCTCTAGGACGGTGCTATGAGTCTAGCGGCAAGGTCGATCGCGAGGCCGGTGACCGTCTGCATGATTACCCTCGGCGCGATGCTCTTCGGGGGTATCTCCCTTGATCGCCTCGGGCTGACTTTGCTACCACCGCTCACCTACCCAACCCTCACAGTCCGCACGGAATTTGACGGCGCGGCGCCGGCAGAAGTTGAGGAGCAGGTCACCCGGCGAATCGAACAGCGGGTTGGTGTTGTCAGTGGCGTCCGGAAAATGCATTCAATTTCCGCCGCCGGTCGAAGCGATGTCATATTGGAGTTTCGCTGGGGTACAGACATGGATTTGGCGTCAATCGATGTCCGTGAAAAGCTCGATCTTGTGCGCCTTCCGATCGACCTCGATAAACCAACGCTGATCCGCCTTAATCCAAACCTAGATCCAATCTTTCGTTTCTCGGTCGCCTTTGTCGGCAGCGATGCCCCTTCAGTGAGTGATTTGCAAAGCCTTCGCCGCTATTCAGATGATTTCTTAAAACGAAAACTCGATGCTGTGCCGGGTGTTGCTGCCACCATCGTAGCGGGTGGCTTTGAGGACGAGATCTCCGTTTATGTCGATCAATATAAGCTGGCCCAACTGGATCTGACGGTCGCCGATCTTGGAAGGAAGCTGGAGGCTTCCAACGTCAATCTCTCTGGGGGCACCCTCAAAGATGCGGGTCAAGAGTACTTGGTTCGAACATTGAACGAGTTTGGCTCGGTTCAAGCGATTCGAGACACCATAATTTTTCAACAGGCGGGGCAAATTATTCGCTTGAAGGACGTGGCCCGGGTCGTCGAGGGTCAAAAAGAGCGGGACGCCATTATGCGGGTCAACGGCGAGCAGGCGATTGAGGTCTCTTTATACAAAGAGGGTGACGCCAATACAGTTGCGGTGGCGTCTAATATCCGGGCTGAGATCGAATTGTTGAAAGAGAATCTCAGCGACGATATGGCGATCACCGTAATGTATGATCAATCTGAGTTCATTGAAGCGGCGATTTCTGAGGTTCAAACCGCTGCCGTTCAGGGCGCGTTGCTGGCGATATTGGTGCTCTATTTGTTCCTGCGCCGTGCCCGAGTAACGTTGATCATTGCGGTGACAATTCCAGCATCAGTCCTCATTACGTTTGCCATGATGCGACTTTTTGAAATCAGCCTCAATGTGATGAGCCTAGGCGGCATTGCTTTGGCGGTCGGCATGTTGATGGATAATGCGATTGTCGTACTCGAGAACATCACGCGCAGAAGAGAATCCGGAGAGGGCCAAAAACAGGCGTCTGAACTTGGCAGCAGCGAAGTCTCGGGTGCAGTGCTGGCTTCCACGCTGACTACGATTGCCGTGTTTTTGCCCCTCGCGTTTGTTGAGGGTGTCGCGGGCCAACTGTTTAAAGATCAAGCGCTCACGGTCACTTTCGCTTTGATTGCATCTCTGATGCTCGCGACCAGTTTGATACCCATGCTATCGGCCTTGGGGGCGAGCGCTGAGACAGTCTCGGCAGAAAGTGGCGTTTCGATTCCTGCAGGCCCTGAAAAGACCCGGGTCCGGTTTTCTCTGATGGGGCTATTATCCTCAGTTTTGGGCGTCGCTCGACGTGTGGTGAGCCCCTTGACGAAGGGTTTCGATCGAGGTTTTCAGACGTTGACCTGGCTCTACAGTGGGCTGCTCAACAGCGCGCTGAAATGGCCAGGATTGACTATTTGCTTGAGCGTGGCGGCATTGTTGGCGTCAGGAACCCTCGCGAACCGATTTGCGCTTGAACTGATTCCTGATGTTTCTCAGGGAGAGTTTGTGGTGCGGCTGGAACTGCCACCAGGCACTCAAATCGAAACCACCGATGCTTTAGTGGCGTCGGTCCAGCGTGCGCTGGCTTCAGATTCAGCGGTTCTGCGGAGCTATTCAGTCTCGGGTACGGGTGGCCGGCTTGATGCCTCGGCGGTCAGTGGGGGCGAGAATTTAGGTCAGTTGACCGTGGTGCTGGTGGATGGAAGCACGGAAGACACAGAGGCGGGGGTAATGGACCGAGTGCGTGCCTTTTTGGACGATCAACCCGCCCTCAAATACACCCTGGAGCGACCGCAATTTTTTACGCTATCGACGCCGTTAGAAGTTGAAATTACAGGTACAGATTTGAAGGGCATAAAAAGGGTTGCTGAAGCATTGACCACCTCCATGCAGTCTACAGCGCTGTTTAAGGACATTGAGTCTTCGATGCTGTCGGGTTATCCGGAGCTGCAGATCGAGTTTGACCCGTCGAGAATTGCGGCCCTTGGTTTGACGGTACCAGACGTGGCCGCTCGGGTCGTGAATAAAGTCAAAGGCAACGTGGCCACAGAATATACCTTCCAAGATCGAAAAATAGATGTGCGACTGCGTGTGGAGGAGGCGGCCAGAGACTCAAAGGCAGATCTTGAAAATCTGATTGTGAATCCCGAAGCGCCTGAACAGGTGCGCTTGAAAACCGTTGCTCGCATCTTTGAGGACGTTGGTCCTTCGGATATTCAGCGCTTAGGACAGCAAAGGGTGGGAATTGTGCGCGCTGTTCCGATCAGCGGGGATCTCGCTGCGGGCACGCAAGCGGTGCTGGATGAGCTTGAAAGGATCACGCATCCACCCGGTGTGAAGAGCCATGTTGGTGGCCAAAGCGAGGAGATGGATGCGTCGTTTGAATCACTCGGGTTTGCCTTAATCTTAGCACTCATCATGGTTTATTTGGTGATGGCCTCTCTGTTTGAATCGCTGTTACATCCCTTTGTGATTATGTTCACGATTCCGCTTGCGGGTATTGGAGCATTACTGGGACTATGGGTCACCAGCACACCGATTTCAGTGGTGGTCTTTATAGGGGGTATTTTGCTTGTCGGTATTGTGGTCAATAACGCGATTGTGTTGGTTGACCGAGTCAACCAGTTACGCCGGGGCGATGGAATGATCAAAATGGAAGCATTGATATTAGGCACCCAAGAGCGATTACGCCCGATTCTGATGACGACGCTGACGACGGTACTTGGTCTTTTACCGATGGCGCTTGGTTTTGGCGAAGCCGCTGAGTTACGGACGCCGATGGCAGTGACGGTGATCGGTGGATTGATGGTCTCAACGCTTTTGACGCTGGTTATTATTCCAGTGGTTTATTCAGTATTGGATCGCTCGCCATGAGCCTTGTTCGATTCGCTGTAGCTCGTCCCGTTACGATTACCATGTTTTTTCTGGGGCTCTCGATGATGGGCTTGTTCGCTGGCAGTCGATTGGCGCTCGAGGAATTCCCGGAGATGGAGATTCCCTTTGTTGGCATCGGAATCCCTTATCCCAATTCGACCGCAGAAGACGCGGAGGAGAATTTAGCGAAACCCATCGAAGAAGTGTTGTCATTGATGAGCGGGGTTCAACAGATCAACACCAGCAGTTACCCGGGCTTTGTCTGGGTGAGTGTGCTGCTTGACTTCACCGACGACATCTCCGGTAAGGGCGTAGAGGCCAAGGATCTGATTGAAAATACCCGTCACCGGCTACCCGACTCTGTGCGCTATATTGAGCTGCGACAAGCTGACCCCAATGCTGACCCGATGCTGAGCCTCATGATTACAGCGCCGAACTTGGATCAGCAAACTGCTTTCGAATTGCTGGATTTGGGGGTGAGACAACGGTTGGAACGGCTTGAAGGCGTGAATTCCGTCGAGCTTTTTGGCGCTGAAGAGCGGTATGTATTGGTTGAGTTGGATCGCTTTAAATTGGAAAGTCTTGGGCTTGACTTCTTTGAGGTCCGGCAAAGACTTGAATCGGAAAATTTTTTTACGTCTGCGGGCAGGATCGATGGCGGGTTGAGCGAATTTCGCGTGCGACCCCTTGGCCAGTTTAAGCGCGTCGCAGATATTGAAGCGCTTAGTTTTGGGCCAAACGGTATTCAACTGAAGGACTTTGCCAGCATCGGTTTCGTGCCTCAGGAATGGACCGAGCGTCGTCGCGTAAACGGTGAGGCCTCGCTTGGACTGTCTGTCTTCAAAAAACCTGAGGCTAATCTGGTGGCGGTAGCGACTTTGGTCGAGGTGGAGCTTGCTCGTGCCTTTGAGGATCCCGCACTTGCCAACATCGAAGTGACACCGGTGGACAGTGCAGCCAGCGGCGTGATTACCGCGTTGTCGGACTTACGGGACAGCGGTCTTTTGGGCGGATTGCTGTCTTTAATGACGTTGATGCTTTTCTTGAGGCAATGGCGAAGTAGCTTGATTATCGCGATGACGGTACCGTTGTCGCTGTGCGCGACCCTGGGGGTCATGTACTTTATGGGCATGACCCTCAACATCCTCTCGTTGGTGGGTTTGATGCTTGCGATCGGCTTGTTGGTCGACAACAGTGTGGTCGCCAGTGAAGCGATCGACTATCGGCGACGAGGGGGCGCCTCTGCTAAAGATGCTTCCAGTCAGGGCGTTTCAGACATTGCGATGGCGATTACTGCGGGGACGCTCACAACCGTCATTGTTTTCGTGCCAAGCTTTATGACCGATATTCAGCAGGTCGCCGTGATCCAGCAAAATATTGCGATTCCGCTGTGCGTTTCGTTGATCGCGAGTTTACTGATAGCCCAAACACTGGTGCCCACAGCTTCCGCGAGATTGGGAATCAATGAAGCCCGACAAACACCGATCATTGATCGCCTCGGCAGGGTCTACACCCGAGCATTGAGTTTTGTGCTGAGGTTTCGGTTCTTGTCGTTGCTCGTTAGCGTGTTGTTATTGCTTAGCAGTCTCTGGGCGTATCAGCGGCTCGATGTGAACATGAACCCCGATGAAGAATCCCCGCGCTTGAGCCTTGGGTTCTCTATGCGCGGGTCGATGGATCTTGAAAGCATAGAAGCTTTCGTCCAGCGCTTGGAGCAGTATTTGCTGGATAACAAGGCATCGTTTTACATAGACGATATGTTCAGTCGTTACAACGTTGATCGAGGTAATATCAGATTGACCTTGGCTGAAGATGCGCCGCTTGCTCCTAAGGCCATTGAACGGCTAATCGAAGCCGATTTACCCCAAGCTCCTGATATGCGGGTGCGCTTTGGCGGCCACAAGCGTGGTTTTGGCGGCGGTAACAATCAATTGTCTCTTCGTCTCATTGGTCCCTCAACCGATGTCTTGATTGACGAAGCCGATGCGCTCATAGAAGTCCTGGAACAGGTCGAAGGGCTGGCAAACGTTCGGACCAATTCAGAGTCGCGACGGCAAGAGGTAGTGATTCGAATAAGACCCGAGGTCGCCGGTTTATATGGCGTCTCTGCACGTCAGATTGCTCAGACGGTCTCGACAGCATTTGGCGCGCAATTGTCTCGAGGGCTTCAGCAGCCCCTGCGCGAATATGCGATTTGGGTGGGGCTCAAAGATGGGCGAGATGCAACGCTTGTAGACCTTAGAACGTTGCCGATTTCGGTCGCGGACGGGGGCTCGGTTTCCCTTGAGACCATTGCTGACCTTGAAATTCAGTCCTCGCTGCGTTCGATCCGGCGGGAGAACCGCGAGACTGAGGTCCAGATCCAGTTTGACCTAGCGGAAGGTACGATGCCTGAAACCGCCAGCGCAAAGGTCGAAGCGCTGATGGAGGATTTTCAATTGCCCCCAGGGTATCGCAGCGAGATGGGGGCTGGTTTCTCATTCGATATTGAAATGGCGGCGGAAATGGGTGTCAACATCCTGTTTGCGATCCTATTGATCTATATGTTGATTGCAGCGTTGTTTGAATCGATTTTATTTCCTCTGGCAGTGTTGGTGTCCATCGCCTTCAGTGTCGTGGGCGTCTTTTGGTTTTTATTAGCGACTGGAACAACCTTTACGGCGATGGCGATGACTGGCATGTTGTTGCTTGCAGGTATAGTCGTAAACAATGGCATCGTACTGCTCAGCCGCATCATTCAGCTTCGTCGGGAGGGTATGCCCCGGTTCGAGGCGATTTTAGAAAGTGGTCGTCATCGTTTGCGACCGATTTTGATGACCGTATGCACCACGGTTGCTGGGTTGTTGCCATTGGCGTTGGGAGACGTTCGGGTAGGCGGGATGGGGCCCAGCTACTTTCCTATGGCTCGAACCATTATCGGCGGATTGGTGTTCTCGACGCTCATTACACTGGTGATCCTGCCACTGGTTTATGTGCTGCTTGATGATCTCAAGATCGGCACCCAGCGGAAGCTGCATTGGGTAAAAGTTCAATGGAGCCGAATTCTATCCACCTAAGATTGGCCAGACCTATGCTGAGTGCGTTGGCAATATCAAATTATCGATCCATTCGATCTATGGTTCTGCCCTTGGCGCGTTTAAATCTTGTGACTGGGCCCAATGGTGCAGGAAAATCCAATCTATACAAAGCATTGCGACTTTTGTCGGAGACGGCGCTAGGGTCTGCCACGGCCAGTATAGCGGGTGAAGGGAGCCTCAATTCTGTGCTTTGGGCTGGCCCCGAGCAGTTGAGTCGCGCCATGAAAAAGAGCGAGCAGCCCATTCAAGGTGGGCCCAGGAAAAACCCAGTCGCCGTCAAGCTTGGTTTTTCTGATGATGATTACTGCTATACCATTGATTTTGGTTTGCCTGGCCCTGTTCCAAGAACATTTTTTGACGGTGATCCCGAGATCAAGCGCGAGGTGATTTGGCGAGCCGGCACCTTCCATCACAGCCGTATCGTAATGGATCGATCCGGACCCTTGGTGAAGGTCCGAAATGATGCAGGTGCCTGGCAGGTTGTGCATCGACACCTACCGGTGTTTGATAGCGTCTTAGCCCGCGCCAGCGACCCATTCTCTGCACCGGAAGCCTTTCAGTTGCGAGAAAGTATCCTTTCCTGGCGTTTTTACGATCAGTTTAGAACTGATCGCGAAGCGCCAAGTCGAATTCCCCAAGTCGGTACCCGTACCGCTGTTTTGCATCATGATGGTCGAGATTTGCCCGCAGCCTGGCAGACAATTTTAGAAATTGGTGATGCAGAGGGCTTGAATCAAGTTTTGGGCGATGCGTTTCCGGGTGCGACGGTCGAAATTCGACGTGAAGCCGGCCGGTTTTCATTGCGATTTTTTCAACAGGGCTTGCTCCGCCCCCTCGAACAGCAGGAATTATCCGATGGTACGCTCCGCTATCTCTGTTTGGCTGCGGCGCTCATGACCCCGCGACCGCCCAGTCTAATGGTTTTAAATGAGCCCGAGACCAGTCTCCATCCGGAATTGATTCCTCCTTTGGCACGTTTGATCGAGCGCGCCTCAGAAAACACTCAGCTCTGGGTCACCTCCCATTGTGAGCCGCTCATCGATTGCTTGAGCGCAGATAGCAGATGCAATCACTTGTCGCTGAGTAAAGCGCTTGGGGAGACGCAGCTGGATGACAGCCGGAGCCTTGATGATCCCGCGTGGCGCTGGCCTGGACGATGATACTGTCGGGGTGTTGCGGCACCCTCAAAGCGACTGTTTTGTTAGCGGCGTGCCCGTGCTGTATTGCGGAATGTAAACAGACTCTCATTGCCTAATCCCGCCTGACGGGTCGCGACGGCCCAGGGATACAGTCCGTGTTCTAGGGCCAGTTTTAAGTTTTGATCGGAAAACCATTTCCTGCGGCAGTCTCAATCCACTGGGTCA
>Ga0315331_10003826_pt1 | contig 11392 bp, 8 predicted proteins | sample M160m34915metaG_FD_203456 | JGI IMG/M metagenome (GOLD analysis project Ga0315331, IMG submission 203456) | Ammonia-oxidizing marine archaeal communities from Monterey Bay, California, United States - M1 60m 34915 | ecosystem: Environmental > Aquatic > Marine > Intertidal zone | place: USA... | reverse complement strand
CTCTCTACCCGGGAAACCGCATCCATGAATATATCCAAAAAATCTCGATCCGTTGGATCATCACTGTTCGGAAACAATTCAACTCCATACCTTTCTGCATAAAGATCCTTAACTTGCTGGTCTGCCCCATGAATAATAACGAAACGAACGCCCAGCGAATATAATACAGCCAAATCGAGAACAACGTTAGAAAAGTTATCTGATCCGACGACTCCTCCCTCTAAATTGATAACAAACAATTTGTCTCTGAACTGAGGTACATATTGTAGTATGCCGCGTAGATCTCCAAATTCCATCCGAAAGCAAATAGTCAGTAATTAAAGGTGATAAAAATTTGCATAAGTATACCTAGCAAATTTGGAACAAACTAGCTAACAACAAATACTAACCTCTTATTGCCTTTAAGTTGCGGCCTCGTGACCAGCTCCTTTATGGCCGAGAATCTTAACCGTTCTGTTTAATTGCTCAAACTCGATTGGTTTTTTAATAACAGTCACTGGACCACTAGCTAATATCTTACTAAGAATTTCACTGTCAGGGTAACCAGTAATAATGACTATAGGAAGCTCCGGGTGAATAGTTTTTAGCTTATCATATAATTCATCACCGGATATATCAGGTAATTTAAGATCAAGAAATACTAGATCAAATTCCTGCTTCTCAGCATAAGAAATAGCTTCAGCACCAGACCCAACTACGATCCTTCCGAACCCTGCTTTCTTTAAAAATTGTTTAAAAAGCGTTTGAAGTGCCGGATCATCATCAATAACCAGAACCGTTGGCTGCCCACCTTCTTCCTTCTTTAATACCTCTGTATCAAGCAAGCTTCTCTTAATGCGCCAACGACCACCTATCTGAATGGCTGGCAACTGACCTCTTTGCACCAAATAATAAACGGTCGGCAAGGGTATCCTAAGGTATTCGGCCGTTTCCTTAACTGTCATTAGCTCAGGCGCTTCTTCTGTAGCCATAATGATTATCTATTTTGAGAATTACTTTGAACGTTAATTGCGGGTATTATCAATGAATATGATTAATTATAATAATTATAGATTCAATTCGCTCATAAACAAGAGAAAATAAGCGAAATCCTTATTTCTTTGCCATTTATCAGATTTAAGAATTGTCAGTGTAAAAAACATACAAAGTTTGTGAGATACAAAGCTAAAAGAGATCAATAATTGACGAGAACCGACACTTGCATGCAGACAAAGATGGGCGACATCTATCACTTAATAGTATCAATACACATTAATCCATGTCTCAAAAACCAGTAAGACTATACAATCCCGGCCCCATCAATGTATCCGACGACACGTTTGATGCCATGAGTGCCGCAATGATAGGACATCGCGGCAGTGACTTCGTAAAACTTTACGAGGACATCCATCCTAAACTTCAAGATCTGTTTGGAACAGAAGGACCAGTTTATCTTAGTACCTCATCGGCTTGGGGTGTAATGGAAGCATCCGTCAGAAACTTATCACAAAAAAAAGTTTTAAATTGCTGCAACGGAGCCTTTTCAGATAAATGGCTTAACGTTTCAGAGCGTTGCGGGATAAAAGCTGAAGCTCTCACGGCTGAATGGGGATCGCCCATATCACCTTCAAGCTTAAATGAAGCACTCTCTAAAGATGAATTTGACTTAGTAACTTTAGTTCACAATGAAACTTCAACGGGCGTAATGAATCCATTGAATGAAATTGCCGAAGTCGTATCTCAATATCCTGACGTACTATTAGTAGTCGACACAGTATCATCCTTTTCAGCAGCACCCATTAACACATCTGAAAATGGAATCGATGTTGTTCTCACGGGCAGTCAGAAAGCCCTAGCACTTCCTCCTGGACTCGCACTGTTTACTGTTTCAGAGAAGGCCCTCGAACGCGCCAAGAGCACACCTCACCGTGGTTACTATTTTGACTTTCTCGAATTTCACAAGAATTGGGAGAAAATGATGACTCCTAGCACTCCATGTATTTCACTACTTTACGGCCTCCAGCATCAGCTCAACAAGATATTCAATGAAGGACTGAACGAGCGATATGCTAGGCATATACAGCTAAATTCAATGGTTCACGATTGGGTTGAGGAAAATAACTTTCAACATTTTGCACCAGAAGGATACCGTTCCAAATCACTGACTTGCGTCGCTAACAACCTAAACATTGACGTTCCGTCTTGGATCGCATCAATGAGAGAAAAGCATTCATTAATCATAAATGGTGGTTACGGAAAAATCAAAGGCACTACTTTCCGTATTTCAAATATGGGAGATGAAACAGAAGAGAGCATCTCATCGATGCTTGATGCCATTACCGACACATTGCCCTGAGGGCATACTTTATTAAAAGATAGGATGCCCTATCACTTCATCCCCTTTTCGAATACTAATTCCTGGAGGCTTTTTGCTTGAATCAATATTCCCAATTGAATTATCAGCATCAACAACCTCATTAATCTCTACTTCTGCAACAATAAATTTGTCTCGTCTAATATTGAAACGGGAACCCTCTTCTATGCCCTTAGAAGATCCCGCATTAATAACAACAAAGCCTAGCCCTTCTTTAACGGCAGTGACTTGACCTATCGCTGGCGCTTCTCGTATTTTCTTCTGTAGAGGAGTCAACTCTTCGGCTTCTTTTTTATCCCTTAATGTCTTAGCTATCGTCTCAGACAACTGAGCCCTTTCAGCCTTCACTGCCTCCAAATCTTTTGCCGCACTGCTTGAAGCTGACTTCATCTCTTCTCTAATTTCAGCAATTCTTTTATCATTCTCAACTTGCTGCTGAGCCAATGCCTCTTTCATCTGCTTCTCAACGGCACCCACTCTATCATCTTGCCTAGCAGTATTTTGCTCTTTTATTTCGCCGATTAAACTAGCTGTCTTATCCTTTTCATCGGAGAGTTTCATTACTAAACTCATGATACAAACCACACCAATAACAGTGACAGTAACAGTGATTCCCAAAATGCCTTTAGTAAGTTTATCCATCTTTTACCCTTAATTCTTTGGTTAAGTGGTTAAACTTAAGCCTTCAGTCGCATTCTATCAACGGGAAATAGCTCCGAACTCATTGACCCATAAATTTGCCAGTGCTAATGTCCGCGCTCTTTAAAACGTTATGGGCGACACGGGACCAAATTATAAAGATACCTTAAATCTACCTAAAACCGATTTTCCAATGCGTGCGGGGCTCGTTGAAAGCGAACCTCAAAGGCTAGATAAATGGGACCAAATTGGACTTTACGAAAAAATCCAAACTTCTCGTAAGAACGAAGGGTCTGAAAAATACATCCTTCATGATGGCCCTCCATTTGCGAATGGAGATGTGCACATGGGAACTGCCCTCAATAAACTTCTCAAAGATTTAGTCATTAAGTCGAAATCAATGTTCGGAATGGAGACTCCTTATATCCCGGGTTGGGATTGTCATGGTCTGCCTATCGAATACAAAGTAGTTGAAAAGGCTCAGGGACTTGACCCTGCAGAAATTAGGCGTAGATGTGATTCATTTGCACGAAATTTTATAGACATCCAAAGAAACAGTTTTCGACGTTTGGGTGTTCTTGCTGATTGGCAAAATCCTTACCTCACACTAGATCCCACTTACGAGGCAGACATCATTCGTGCCTTCGCAAAGTTCATTGATAAGGACTTAGTCTATGCCAGTAAAAAACCTGTCCAATGGAGCTTCGGGGCTCAGACGGCTCTAGCAGAGGCAGAAGTCGAATACAAGGATGTCACCGACACTTCTATTTATGTAAAGTTTCCTATTAAATCCGGACACCTTGCAGGTGCTTCATCACTAGTTATTTGGACCACTACGCCATGGACTCTACCTGCAAACATGGCAATCGCCCTCAATGAACAATTAACTTATATTGATGGCGAGTTCAAAAATGATGAAGGAGTAACTCAGCGACTAGTTATTGCTAAAGAACTAATTGAAAAATTCTCCTTGGCTACAAATTTAACTCTCACAGAAAAGCACAGTGAGATAAAAGGTAGCCAATTTTCAAATTCAATCACCCAGCATCCTTTCATATCTCGTGATTCCCCAGTAATATTTGCAAATTTCGTCACAACCGAAACAGGAACAGGAGCAGTCCACATTGCTCCTGGCCACGGTGGCGATGACTACCTAGCTGGAAAAGAGGCGGGCTTGGACATTTTATCTCCTGTCGATGACCTCGGCAATTATACAGAAGAAGTAGGAATACCTGAGCTTGTAGGAAACCACGTACTAAGATCTAACGAGCCCATAATTGACATACTCAATTCAAAAAAAGCTCTACTTGGAAAAGAAGAATACGAACATTCCTATCCTCATTGTTGGAGATCCAAAACGCCCATTATTTTCCGTGCAGTCCCACAATTTTTTATTGCTATTGACGCATTCCGCAAAGAAGCACTTGAAGAAATTGATACTGTCGAATGGCTGCCAAATAAAAATAGAAACAGAATTTACGGAACAGTCGAGTCAAGACCTGACTGGTGCATCTCCCGCCAACGAACATGGGGAGTTCCATTGCCAGTTTTTTATCAAGTCGATGGCAGCCCTATAATTTATGGAGATCTCGCTCGCCAAGTTGCCGAAATCCTTGAAAAAGAAGGCTCAAATCTATGGTTCGAACAAGATGATAGCTGGTGGGCTGATAAAATGAATCTTCCTGAAGGAACATCCCGCTGCAAAGATACTCTTGATGTATGGATCGATTCTGGTTCTAGCCATGTAGCCGTATGCGATCGTCACCCGGAACTTAGCTCCCCCGCAGACCTTTACCTTGAAGCAACAGATCAGCACAGGGGATGGTTCCAAAGCTCCTTAATGATAAGCATGGTGACCAGAGGAACCGCACCATATAAATCTGTTCTCACTCATGGTTTCGTTGTTGATCAAGATACTGGGAAAAAAGTTTCAAAATCGGATCAAGCCAATTCAAAAGACAAAAAGAAAAAGAAAAAAGTTAAACCCATGGAAGCAGATCATTTTGTTTCCAAATTTGGAGCAGATATACTTCGCCTATGGGTCGCTAGTGTTGACTGGGAAACTGAAGTTCCTTTCGGAGAAGGCCTATTCAAGCAAACTTCTGATACATACAGGCGAATTCGTAATACATTGCGAATTCTTTTGGGTAATCTTCATGATTTTGATAACAAAAAAGACGCAATCCCTTATGCCAAAATGTCGATCATTGATCAATGGATTCTTGAACGCTTGCATCAGGTGACTCTTGAATGCGCAAAAGGGTACGAAACATTTCAGTTCAGAAAAGCGTATAACGCTATCAACAACTTCTGCACCAACGATTTAAGTAGCATTTATATCGATATAACTAAAGACAGAATGTATTGTGACCTTCCAGATGCTCACAAAAGGCGTTCGACTCAAACATGTATGTCTAAGGTTTTTAACGACCTATGCCATTTACTAGCCCCAATACTATGTTACACAGCCGACGAAGCGTGGGAACATGCCGGTCATTCACCGGGTGACATTCATTGTGCTTTGTTCCCCAAGCCTGACCCAGAGCATGTGCCAGGTAATGCCATTCAAAAAGTCGATCAATTGCTAAGTTACAGGAATTTGATACAACAATCGATTGAGCCTTTAAGACAAGAAAAAGTAATCAGATCCAATTACGAGGCTTCGGTTCAACTTTCGTTAGCAGAAGGCAGTGCTACACCAGAGGAATTACTAGGCAGCACGGAAGATGTTAATGAATTCTTCATGCTCAGCTCACTCAGCATTATCACAGATCAGGGAGGACCTAAAGCAACTACTGCGAAGTCCACTCATCCAAAGTGCCCCAGATGCTGGCGACTATTAGAGACTCAGCATGAGTATTATCTGTGCCCTCGCTGTGAAAAAGCAATCAACTAAGCCTCTCCTGCCCATAAAGACGGCGGCAAATTGATGTTAGATAATAGACTATCAATTTTTTCTATTTCTTCAGATGAAAATTCACAAGCATGGACACTCTTGCAATTCTCAATTATTTGCTTCGGTGAGCTGGCACCAATCAACGCAGAAGTGACCCGTCCATCACGAAGGACCCAAGAAAGTGCCATTTGCGCCAATGATTGACCACGTTCATTTGCTACCTCATTTAATTTACGCAAACAATCAATAATCGACTCATTCAATTCCCCTTCTCTAATCAAACCTTGTGTATTTGCTGCTCTAGAAGACTCTGGAATTCCATTCAAATACTTGTCTGTCAATAGTCCTTGATAGAGTGGACAAAAGGCAATGATTCCCATCCCATTATTTTCAGCAGTATCCAGTAAACTTGTTTCGATCCACCGATTAAACATTGAATAGTTCGGTTGGTGTATAATGATTGGCGCCCAGCCATTCTCTTTGCAGATACTGACAGCTTTAATAGTCTGATCAGAACTATAGCTACTAATACCTGCGTAAAGAGCCTTTCCTTGTTCGACTGCTGAATTGAGAGCTCCCAGCGTTTCTTCCATCGGTGTATCAGGATCAAAGCGATGGCTATAAAAAAGGTCAACATACTGCATATCTAGCCTTTCTAAGGATTGATCTAAGCTATTTAAAAGATACTTACGTGAGCCCCATTCTCCATATGGACCTGGCCACATATCATACCCAGCCTTACTCGAAACAACAATTTCATGGCGGGGAAGACTTTTTAGTATCCTACCGGCATTTACTTCTGCGCTCCCATAAGGAGGCCCGTAATTGTTAGCAAGGTCAAAGTGAGTGATCCCTTGATCGAATGCTGTATAAACAATTTCTCGCTGTAATTCAGTGACATTATCGCCTCCAAAAGTGTGCCAGAAACCGAGTGTAATGGCTGGTAATTTTAGTCCCCACTGACCACATCGCCTATAATTCATTCGCCCATCATAACGTTGAGGGTCAGCTATATAATTTGAAGCCATAGTTTATATCATTGCCATAAGCACAAACAGAAATCGAGAGAATTCACCTCTACTAAGACTATAACTTTAATAGAAGGGCTAACATCAAATGGTAGAATCTTTGGATTCGATTAATGATAGACTTGATTTGTTTTCTTTTTGTTTAGGGACATTACTTATTACGATTCAGAATTCGGGGCGACGCTTTTTCTACCCACCCCGCTTTGCGCTGTCCCTTCCCTTGCATCCCTAAATCTCCAAGATCTTTGCGCGCCTCGTTAGCCCATTTTTGTAAACTCTTAACTACTTTTGGATTGTCAGCGGCGACATTTTTATCTTCATGGATATCTTCAGCCAAGTTATAAAGTGCAAGTTCTTTTCTCCCTTCTGATTTGCCCCAGTTACGCTTCTTTGATTCCATTCCGACAAAAAGCTTCCAATTCCCAGAGCGCACGGCCTGCAATTGGTCCATCTGGTAGTAGAAGAAAACATCACGGACATTTGATTTTTCCTTGCCGCTCAAAATTGGCCAGATATTGACTCCATCAATGGTACGATCATTGGGCATTTCACCTCCACTAATTGCAGCAAATGTAGGAAGTAAGTCTAAAGTACTGGTAATTAGATTACTTTTTGTCCCTGCAGGTATTTTGCCAGGCCAGCGAACGACACATGGGACACGCATGCCTCCTTCATCAGTCCGTCCCTTACGGCCTCTCAACGGCAAATTACTTCCCTGCTTTTCCCTAGCGGATCCATTGTCAGAAGTAAATAAGATTAGAGTTTGGTCATCAATTCCTTCTGATTTTACAGCCTTTAAAAGTTCACCCATTGACCAATCAATTTCCTGTACCCAATCACCGTAAGCTCCATCTTTACTACTATTTTTAAACTTTTTCCCAGGCACCAAAGGTAAATGTACAGCCGTATGCGGGAGGTAGAGAAAAAATGGCTCATCACTAGAAGCCTTTATGAACTTAACTGCTTCCTTCGTGTACTGCTCTGTAATCGTATCATCACGCTGAACGCTGTCTCTAATTACTGTCAAGTCGCGCACTAAAGGTAATGGCACCTGCTTGCGATTCATATCATTACTGTATGGAATACCAAAATAGGAATCAAAGCCTTGGTTCGTTGGCATAAAATCAGGATGGTCTCCTAGGTGCCACTTCCCGATGCACATAGTGCGGTATCCTTCATTTTTGAGAATTTCGGCTATCGTTATTTCATTAGGGTTTAGACCCTTGCGTGCTGCAGGAAAAAGAACACATAAATTCTTTTCATCAACATGCATATTAACCCTCCGAGGATAACAACCGGTCATTAGACTCGCGCGAGAAGGGGTACACACGGGGCATGTAGAATAGAAGTCAGTAAGACGTATCCCTTCTTTGGCCATTTGATCAAGTACTGGTGTCGCGTGTGTCTTTGAACCAAACGGACCAATGTCCCCATAACCTAAATCATCACAAAAGACTAAAATAACATTTGGCCCCTTTTCTTTGGCACTTATAAATGAAAAAGGAATTAGAAAACAAAGAATACTAAGAAGAAATAGACGTTTTTTCATATTTAAAAGTAAGGCTAGTTCAAATTATCATCCTATTGCAAAATCAATATATTTGCATAGCTATTACTCAACTTGTTGATTATAGATTTAATTTCCCATGAAAGCACTGACACTAGAGGCCTACAATCAACTAAGTTACGGTGACGCCCCGGACCCTGAATATGGAAACAATGATGTCCTTATTCGGGTAAATGCATGCGGAATTTGCGGGAGCGACATTCACGGGATGGATGGAACCACGGGTCGAAGAATCCCCCCCATCATAATGGGGCATGAAGCTGCCGGGACTATTTCTTCTATCGGTTCAGAGGTAACGGACTGGAACATCGGTGACAGAGTCACATTTGATTCAACTATTTACTGCGGCTCATGCAAATATTGCGATGAAGGTAAAGTGAACCTTTGCGAGAATCGAAAAGTACTAGGCGTTTCACCTGGAGAATATCGCCAACACGGCGCATTTGCAGAATACATCTCAGTCCCAGAGAGGATTCTTTATAAGATCCCGGATAATTTGTCCTTCGAAGAAGCGGCATTTGTTGAGCCAGTATCCGTTGCTCTTCACGGAGTAAATCGAACCCCAGTCAAGGACGGTGACACTGCCGTTGTCATCGGCTCAGGAATGATTGGCTTGCTAGTCATTCAGGCCCTAAGGATTAAAGGTGCTACTAAAATAATTGCCGTAGACATTGATCCTAAAAAAATCAAAACTGCAATTAGTGTTGGAGCCGATCATGGAATCATCAGTGACGAGAATGCTCTAGAGGAAATAAATGCACTGACAGGAGACGGTGCCGACATAGCCATGGAAGTAGTTGGAATGTCACCCACTCTTAACCTTGCCATTGAAAGTGTTCGTAAGGGTGGGAGCATTGGCATCATTGGAAACCTAAAAAGCATGACAGAATTCCCCCTCCAATCAGTAGTAACACGCGAACTTACAATTTACGGATCATGTGCCTCGGAATGTGAATACTCTGAGTCCCTTGAATTAATTGCAAATGGATCCATCAAGGTGCGGAATATGATTACCACCATTGCCCCACTCTCTGAAGGGTCAGAATGGTTTAAACGCCTTTATGATGGCAAGGAGGACATGCTTAAAGTCATTCTTAGACCGGACTCTGAAATAAATTAAAACATTAACCAAACCAGTATCATTAACATGTTTAGCATCGAAGGTAAAAAAGCGTTCGTGAGTGGAGCTAGTCGAGGACTAGGTCGTCAGTTTGCAAATGCATTAGCAAAGGCCGGCGCTGATGTCGCAATTACAAGCAGAACATTATCCTCATTAGAAGGAACTAGCAAAGAGATCGAAGGCACGGGCACAAAATGTGTACCTCTAGAAATGGACGTTCTAGATCTGGAAAGCATACAGACAGCATCCACCAAAGCCGAACAAGAACTCGGTAAAATCGATATTCTAATCAATAATGCAGGCTGCAATATTAGAAAACCAGCACTCGACGTTACTTGGGAAGATTGGAACACAGTTGTTGATACAAATCTGAAAGGAGCTTTCTTCCTGGCCCAGGCCATTGCCAAGGGAATGACGGAAAGAAATTATGGCAGAATCGTTAATATTGGGTCCGTGACCTGCGTAGCCGGATATGCAGGCCTAGCCCCTTACGGAGCTAGCCGCGGCGGAATCAAACAAATGACCATGAGTCTTGCCCACGATTGGGGCGAAAAGGGCGTTACAGTAAATTGTCTGGCCCCTGGCTGGTTTAAAACAGAGCAAAACTCCAAACTTTTTGACGATAAGAAATGGGTCGATTACATCGAAGAAAAAATCCCACTAGGAAGAATAGGCAAACCAAATGATCTTGATGGCACTTGTTTATTCCTTTCCTCGGACGCAAGCGCCTACGTCACTGGCCAAACTATACTCGTTGATGGCGGCATTTCAGTCGGTGCCGTTAGAGCCATGCCTAGCAGCGCCTAACTTCCCATCAAAATAGAAACCCTAATCTAAAGCTTTATCTGCAGCCATTTTCTTCAAATCATCCAGCGTCGGCTTTAAATATTCGACATCACTAAATGAGGCATTGCTGTTATCCGCTAATAAAGAAATTTTCGCAGTGCCCCTAGGGATACCTACATCAGACTTAATTAATAATTTGCCCTTAACGAAAACCAGAAAAAATGTAGAGACCCATGCGATCTGAACTTCAGTAAATTTGCCCTCTCTCAGGCCACTCTTCTCATTACCCAAGTCCGTGTCTTGAGAAACATTTGTATAGCCGCTAATAGTTCCGGATGGGGTCACGGCAGCCAAGACGAGACTCTCTTTCGAATTAATAAACCCAACACTAGCGGTCTTCCTCTCATCCTTGGTATCTTTGTTGTCATTATCTTCTATTTTCAATTTAAGTCGCACAACTAGATCTCCTTCGGGAGCTTCATGAAGTGCCACTGAATCCTCAAACACTGACTTCATCAATAAAATACCCTCCGCATAGTCCATCCCTCCGTCCGGATCTTCAGGAATAATCCATGTATCAGGTAGTGATTCAGGCTTGAATAAAGAATTCCATCTAGAATTTCCTGGCGCTTCATTAGTTTCTGAAATGCTCACGTCCTTGCCCTCAGTCATCGCTGAGGCCAATTCCAAAACTGCCCGCGCAAGAGCGTCATTCCCAGCTTTTGTTAGCTTCGCCGATTCCAATTCTAACGTCTTAATCGTCGCGAGTCGCTTCTTCTTAATTAATTCTGAAGCTTTTTCATTAATATCCTTTTCATAAGCCTCGTACTCCTTAACCAATTTCTGTACGGCATACGGCAATCGCTCCTGAGAAAAAGAATCGGTACAGACGGTCAATACGATTAAGGCTACAAATCTTCTAATTATCGAATTCATTATTATCTTCAGTCTATGATTATTTAATTCTCCAATAAATACATCCTCATTACCAGATCGAATTAGC
>Ga0315331_10003825_pt1 | contig 11396 bp, 7 predicted proteins | sample M160m34915metaG_FD_203456 | JGI IMG/M metagenome (GOLD analysis project Ga0315331, IMG submission 203456) | Ammonia-oxidizing marine archaeal communities from Monterey Bay, California, United States - M1 60m 34915 | ecosystem: Environmental > Aquatic > Marine > Intertidal zone | place: USA... | reverse complement strand
CGTTCCAAGGACGTAATGTGATTTTCAAATCTATTTCTTCTAATCGAGGGTGATCCTCGCCAAGAATTTGGACTATTGATGATCTGAGGGAAGCTGCTTGGATTACGTCACTGGAACCTGAAGCAACGATATATCGAAGAATTAATCTTGAAGCCATAAGAGAAGAGCTCATCTCGGATGATATATCCTCTGTTTGATCTAGTCTTTTGATCAGCCTGATTGCTAACTCTGGATCCAGCGGCCCGGGTAAGCGATCATCATGCATTGCTATCGCCCCCCTAACCAATATGCTAGCTCTTTCAGAGTCGGGGAGTCGATCAAGAAGTAATTTCTCGATTGTGGAACACTCGTTATCGTCTCCGCTCATACGTGCGCATTCAAGATCTATTTTCCAACGATCTGGGCCCTCCTCAATATCGCTTGCTATTTTTCTTGCTGCATTCGTTTCTCCTCTTGAAATCGCTACATTTGCAGCGAGTATGCGTAAGTCATCTCTATCCTCTCTTTCTAAAGCGTCGCTGAGTAATGTCGCGGCTATGGCAGATTCAGATTCTTCGGAGACAACATTTGCAAGTTCCAGGTCAAGGCTTTGGCCTGAAGCAATTCTGTGATGCATTTCGAACGCCCGTGCTTCGTGGCCTTGGATGTCAGACCAATGAGCAGCCAGATTGGAGTGTATTGAATCTCTTGTCATCTCATCCATGGCGGCTGAATGTACATTTCTGATGAGATGGTGCGCTTCGAAACCTGACTCGCCCCATTTCAGGATGGCTGCCTCATCCAGGTCATCAACAGTTTGATGGGAAAGGGAATGGTTCCTCCGAATAGGGAATGGTTCCAAGGATAATTTGTCAAGACCTTGCACGGAGGATGTACTCAATCTACTAAGTACAGTAGAAGTCACAAACTCAGCAATTGGAGTTTCTGGCGTTGGGAGATCATCGCCCTCCCTCCACATCTCGATTGCAAGAGGGTGGCCTCCGAGAGCGAAGGCTATTTCTGTTGCACGTTTCTTTTCCAAATGAGGGGCTATTTTGGATGCAGCCTCGATATCTACTCCTTCCAATGGATATCTGACAGCAGAGGGAATCGTTGAGAAGATACTGGGAGTTCTCGTTATGACCAATATAGTCGCATGAGATGCATTCTGAATCATAGATTTGATTGATTCCGCATGTCTTCGATGTATCTCCTGTGCCTCATCGAGAACATAGATAAAATCCTCTTCAAGTCTTGATGCAGAGAGTTCTGGGGACTCGTTAAAGGAAATTTTTGTCCATGATTTCATGATCAGATTGAGATCAGTTGCCGCGTTAGCGGTGCACCACCCGAATCTTCTGCTTTCTTTCTCCAGACCATATTTAACAGCTCGAGCGAGAGTTGTCTTGCCGATTCCCGGTAGTCCAGTAAGAGTCACAATTCCAGACTCGGAGAGCATGCTCTGTAGAGCTTCGATATCGCTCAATCTTCCGAATACAGCTGGGGCACTTTGGCCGTTAACATGAACGACGCCCATGTCGTTTGCTAATTCTAGTCCTTTTTTGGTCAACAAAAGGACCGTTCTTCTCCTTGTGGCTCCAATCACATTACTCTTGATTGATTGGATCAATCCCTTTGATTCAAGGGCAGCCGCCGGTACGTGGAGGGCAGAGCGGACCACTCCTAGTTCCATTGCTAAGGCCGGCAATGAGAGTGCTGGGGGGAAGTCACGACGTAGATTTCTATCCACCTCTACACTTGCAAGAGCGGTCAACAACCTCTCCTCGGGCCCTGTCAGCACATAGCGGGGGTCAAGCCATCACTTCATGGCCCTTGGCCTAGGAGGAGGTATCGAAGATGCCGCTCGAACCTCGTGATCTCGATCTTCCAGAAGCTCCTGGTGTCTATCTTTTCAAGACTGATTCGGGCAAGGTTCTCTATGTCGGGAAGGCAACGAGTATCAAGAACAGGGTTCGATCATATTTCTCGCCAAATCCAGACAGGGCGATGATTCCACAATTAGTCTCAAGTTCTGATGATGTTGATTTCATCGTGACAGGGAGCCCTAGTGAGGCCCTTGTGCTTGAGAAGCAGTTGATCAGGAAGCACAAACCGAGATACAATTCAATGTTCAAGGATGATAAGACATACCCATTTATCGCCATCACAAAACACGAATATCCCCGTATCATTTACACAAGAAGGCCGCCGAAAGGGTCGAAGATATGGGGTCCTTTTCCAGATGCAGGTGCAGCCAAGAGAGTCATAAAACTGCTCAGGAGGCAGTTCGGCATACGGGATGAGCGGGACAATATACCGTTTGGTTATGATGAACAGGGAGGGCTCGAAGGCTACATCGGCAGAGTCAGAGTGGCAGAAAGTGTCCTTGATGGCGATGCTGCCTCCATAATCAAAGGTCTTCAACGAAATATGGATATCGCTTCAAAGACCATGCAGTATGAGAAAGCTGCAAGTTTCAGAGATATGATAGCAGTTATCCAGAAAACAATTTCAGATCAAATCATACGCAGCCGATTCTATACCGAGGTACACGCGATAGGATTCGCATCCAGAGGAGATTTTGGTAATGCAGTGATCATACAAACCGATGAAGGAGTAATCCAGGGGCAGGTTACCTACCCAATGATTCACAGAGGAGACATTGGGGAGTCCGTGTCATTACTTGTTGCAGAGCATTATTCGAGCCAGAGGCCCCCAAAGATTCTCCTTACACCGAAGGATCTCGGCGAGGACCTCAAAGAATGGTTGCGTGAGAGACGTGGTGCTACTGTGGAGGTTCGTGTTCCAGAAAGGGGGAAGCTTGCAAAACTCAGACGTTTGGCTGATCGTAATGCTGAGATGCATGTTGAACGTGCGAAGAGCAGATCTTCAGGTAAGATAGAACATCAAGCCGCCGAGGATGCAGCAAAATTGCTTGGAATGGGCAGCTTGAATCATGTTGTATGCTTCGACATGGCGCAGCTTCTTGGAGAGTCACGAGTAGGGGCGTCCGTCGTATTCAGGAATGGTCGTCCTGAAAAGTCAGAATATCGAACCTATCGTGTTAAAGACGAAGCTGCGGATGACCTTCGAATGATGACCGGTGTTGTAGAACGTTGGTTGAAACATCAGAATGAATGGCCGGATTTGGTTATCTTGGATGGCGGAAAGACACACTTATCTGCAGTGCTCAGAATGCTCGATTCTCATGGTCTGACTGGTGTTTTCTCTGTAATCGCTCTGGCGAAGAGAGAAGAGACAGTATTCACAGAAGACGGCAGGGAGTTCATTCTAGATAGAAAAGGCCGGATGATTGTTCATGCGAGAGATGAGGCACATCGATTCGTTAATTCCTATCATCGGAAAAAGCGGTCGAAAGGAAGTCTGAGGAATCCACTTGAGAACGTTGAGGGGCTGGGGGCAAAGAAAATTCAGACTCTTCTGAGGCATTTCGGCGGGATTCAAGGTATAGAGCACGCCAGTGTAGAGGAGTTGAAAGCCATTCAGGGAATAGGAAAAGAGCTTGCTGGAAGGATTCGTGAGTCATTCAGCAAATACTAGGTCACTAAGCGACCGATTCGATCCATTCCATGGTTACTTTCTCAAGCGCATCCGCTTTCTTTCTTCTCTTCATTATACGCTTTACACGCCTCCTCCAAATGAGTAAACCAAGGATCACTGAAATCCCAATTAGATAGGGGACGGCCTCTGTTAGAACCAGTGACCAAGATATCATGATTGAGAGTTCTACAGTGTCTTTCTTCGTCTCACATGGAGGCTGTTCTTCCGCATCTTCGCAATCGAAGACCGGAGTCAGATAGACTAGGGTCGTATGTTCTCCTGATCTTTCTATGAATGCTCTTTGCATACTGCTCTCAAACACAAGGACATCTATCGATTTAGGGAGTTTGATGCGTTCGATTACTACTGGTCTTATCGTTCCAAGTTCAGTTTCCTCATCCAGGGGGACGACGTTGACTGCTCCTGAGAATGGTCCGATACCGTCCATGTTTATCTCGGGCGAGATAGAATTTCCGATCCTTGATATGAACGTCCTAAATGCGGTCTGCTCGGCCACCCTGATTCCAAGCTCATCGTCATTGAGTGAAATTCTGATCTGTGCGTCGGACATAGAGCCGCCGATTCGAAGTGGTTGACGATCAGATAGTTCTGGCGACTGCAATGATTCGAATCTATCTACAGAGAGAGCAAGGGGGGCGTCTGAGAGATCGATTATCGGGGTGAAAGAGCCTAGGTTTCCTAATTCAATTTCAGAACCCTCTTCTTTGCTCAATTCAATCATCTGCAAACGGATTCTGTTCGTCATCTCATCTGCTAGGTCTTGCAAGCCCTCATTGGATATGTCGAGATCTATTGGATGATTATCATTGGGAAACGGGGAGTCGATTCGCTTGAATTCAGTTCCATTCAATATGCCGCCCTCAGCCCTGTCCCCTACGCTAACGACGTGTCTCATCAAATCAGAAGGCATTGGAGAAATTTCCACCCCCTCTATCCCGAAGTCCACATCGACTCTGTAGAGGTCTATGGTGAAGTCAAGATGAAAGTCAACTATTGCTGTGGAAGACAGTTCTCGAATGGATATTTTTTCTATGCTCAAGTCAATAGTTGCCGCGACACATGTGGGCTGTGAGGATTTGCAAATCACGTCTTGGCTATCGTCCGTACAGAGGGTTGAATTCATGCAAATCGCATGCCTCCAATCGAATTGTCTGGTTCCTTCAACGCTAATTTTCTGGATAGCGTCTCCCTCAGAGACATCGAGGACGAGGTTTGACGGGTTTCCACTGGTCGATCTGACCCAGCTTGGGAGATCTATACGTATTTGCAAATCTGAATCGGGTAGTATGTCTGGAAGGCTTCCTGCTATCCAACCGACATCATGAGAGAGATCGACTGATAGCACCGACATCATCCTTGCAAGATCTTCGTCTGTGAATGCAGAAATGTCAATCTGGGCAACGTCCATTCCACTATTCTCTAGAAGACGTTCGAAAGTCTTCGAAAGTTCGATTGGGGCCGGGTTACTGTATGCGGATATTAGGATTGGATATGTCGTGCCCATCGAATTGGGCCCAGCTAGGCAATATCGGGAAGGGGACGTCTCTGAACAAGTTGAGCCCGGTGTGTGGATGAACTCAAGCCCGCCAGTTTCATTGGTCTGAGAAAAGAATGGTGTCCCCAGTTGTATATCATTTCCGAGGACTTCACTTAGAGATTCGGATATCTCATCCAGGGGTATGCCATTTATGACCTGGTTCAACCCTACGTCTGTTTCCTCATCTAGAAGTCGGAGTCCATCAGCAGTGACCCATGGAACGTCGACTCCGTCCTGCTCGATATCGATTGACCATGCCTCTAAAGTTGAAGAATCCAAGTGGTGCAGGGCGATATCTAAGCCGAATCTGGCCCTAGATGTATCAACTGCATCGACGACTAGGTTGATGGATAGCCCTGGTTTATCTGTCTGGCTCAAATCAACAGTAGACGTTTCGTCGGAAAGGTGTTGAATTGTTGTATCTAATGTTAAGGGAGATGCTGGTTGGAGCGGGCTTTCTCCGATTCTGTCCTCATCGATTACAGCAAATCTTTGTGTTCTGAAATCAGCGATATCTTGGCTTACAATAGATGTGCCTTGTCTTGCCGAGGTTGCTTCAGCATATGGGGGCGGAATGAGGGACATCTCTAGGGACTGGCCCGGCTCAACTAGAAGATCGAATTCGAGATCTACCGAGGCGCCCATTATCAAGAGGCCACGCAAGGTTCTATCGAGATTTCCCCTTGTTTCGTCCATGCCGATTGAGGAGGCATTGATTGTCACCGAGAGTGCTGATCTAACACATATGGGGGGCCAGAATGGATTGTTGTCCCTGAATTCGTCTTCATCAGCAGAATCGATTGTTGAATCTGCGGTGCATTGCAGATTTGAGGAAAGTATTCTCGGTACAAGGTTGACTGTGTTCGTAACAGGCTGACCTATGGATTCGAAATTCTCACCGAGGACATTTGCGACCATTCTATCTACCTCGTCGAACATCCTGTCGCTTACGGTTCTCCCATCGCCTGTTTCTTCATCGAAGAAATTCCTGATATGATCAGCGGGGATTCCATCCTCAGGCCCTGAGTCGCCTTCAAGATCTACTTCTTGTAGACCGAGTTGTGTTCTGCTTACCTCGTGCATTGCAACAAATATCTCAATCTCAATCTCACTCGCACTTTCCATGGACAGCTGAACTGCGATTTTCGACCAATCTGGGCCAATGCTTCCATCTAGATCCGAGTCGTAGTCATCGCAAATTCCTCCCGGGGTTGCATTAGTGTCGCAAATTGAATTCTGAACCTCAGGCGAACCGGGCGGGGGATCTGCACTAACCGTCGATATGGCCATTATGACGACGAGGAAAACAGAGATGGATTTCGCCCCCATAGTACTGTTCAGAGGGGTGACCGTCTTTATCATCGCGCCTTCCCGATCACTCATGGCTCGTTTAGACCCTCACTCCAATTTGGAGGAAGGTCTCAGGGATCTATTGATTCAAAGTGGAGTCTCGGAGGATGTTCCTCTTCCATCTGACGTTCCCAAGAAATGGGAGCGTTTCGATGACGTTGTGATTCTCCCACCCTCGGCCTTCGTCAGCGAATTCTGGGATTACGTTTCTGCGTCATCCCTCTGGGTTTGCGTGGCTAGATGCCTAGGAGCGGAGAGGGTCTTCCGTAAGGGAGAGGTAGATGGTCCGACGAGGAGGCCCATGATTGAGCCTTTGCTGATGAACTCGAGAGGAGGATGGGCAGTACGAAAGGAAAATGGCATTCGCTATGGCTACGATATTCTGCAATGCATGTGGAGTGCGGGAAACGTCAATGAGAGGCGTAGGATGCGTGAAATAGGCAAAAGAGGGGAGAGGATTTTGGATATGTTCGCGGGAATTGGTTACTACACCCTTCCATCCCTGATGGCAGACCCCAGCATCACAGTGTGGTCTTGTGAATGGAATAATGCCGCTATAGAAGCACTGAGATGGAATCTTAAGGAGAATAGCGTTGAATCTCAATGTACTATCTTGGAAGGAGACTGTAGAGAAACGGTGACGTTGAGTAATCTAGAAGTCGATCGAATCATCCTAGGGCTTCTTCCTGATGCGACGTCTGCTGTTGATGCGGCTATTGGAGCCATATCTGAAAATGGGGGCATGATTCATCTGCATGGATTAGCAGCCTCTGGGGAGTATAATCACTATTCGACTAATTGGATATCGGAAATTCAAGCTGCTTCGAATGATTATGATGTCCGTCCAGCAACGATACACCGAATCAAGAGTTATGCGCCAAGATGGGATCACGTGGTTCTGGATGTAAATCTAATTCCTCATCACGACTATGAATGAGGGGTGTGTGGATCGGATGATGCGTGAGGAGGTTCCTGATTGGCTGTTTAGTGCGGCCCAGAGGTACAACCTAACGTCTCTTGAAAATAGAGATGCATATGCTGGTCTGATGGCAATCCCAATGAATTCACTATATGAAATACTCAATTGGACATTCAGATCGCTCCCAGATGAGATCTTAGTGGGATTGGATGTCGATACCGAGAAAATAAATTGTTTAGGGGGATTGACTCGTTATATCGGTTCCTCGGATGAGCCTGGCTTATTTGCGGGCCAGGGGATGTTGGTTGGGAGGCCACATCTTGTGAATCGTGGGGATTCCTATGAGGTCCATCATGTTCCAGAAGAGTGGGTTGATGGTCTATTCTCAAAGGACAGAGGGCCTCGCGGAGGGAGGTTTACACACTGGCTACACACACATCCGAATGCCCCAGCGGTTCCAAGCGGGGCTGATGCTGAGGCTGCCCAATTCACCGAGGGGGTAGACCTGATTCTTGGGGTCTGGTTTTCTCCTGAGGGAGCAGCTCCTTGGTTCGATGATGTAGAAGGCGTGAGAAGACCTCTTACTGAGCTGCCCGACGAAAAAGATCGTCCAGTGATCGGGCGGGCTGTGACTGGTCACAGGATACATGGACTGGAGTTAATTGCATTTCACAGGCGTGGCTTGGCCATAAATGTGGTATTGACTGATTCAGACGGCATACCGATTGAATGAGTAAGTATCATGTTGATCATATTTTGAAAACCGAGTCTCTGTAATACTGCAATTCGCTTATTGAGCCCCTTATGTCCTCCAGAGCCTTGTGGTTAGGGGGCTTAGTGTGCCTCGGAAGATCCGGCGCCCATCTCCTGATGACCTCTTTGAATGACGATACGTCGACAATCCGGTATGAGAGGAACTCGTCCAAAGCTGGCATCTCCTTTCTTATGAAACGACGATCATGATGAACTGAAGAGCCTGCAAGTGGAAGTCCCGGTGGGCAGTGCTCTTTCAGGAAGGTTAGAGTTGCGGATTCTGCCTCCGAAATATCGACGCCTTCCCTCCTAATCCTCTCTACTAATCCTGAGGTCGTGTGAGTCTTAGTATTCCATTCGTCCATGGAATCAAGACGGCTCGGATCTTTTGGGGCTACTGCAAGCACTGGGCCTTCTGCGACGAGCGATAGGTCTCCTTCCGTGACTATCGTGGCGATTTCTATTATGCAGTCGCCTCCATCCGGGTGTAAGCCGGTCATCTCTAGGTCGATCCACACCAAACGCCGCTCGCGCATATTGTGAGGTGCCATACTGAAAACACATAGCAATTGGCTTGATGCATTAGATGATAACCTGCTCCTTCGGGCTTGCGTTGTGGCAAGCATAGGATATGTGAAACTGCTTCGGAGGAATGGTCCGTTCAGGAGGCTCTTTGCTGCGAATATGATATCATACATCGGAGATTGGTTCACAATAATCTCGATGTTCCTCCTAGCAGGCGAGGTCTCGGACGGTTCCCCTCTCGCCATAGCTGGTGTGATGGCTGTTCGCAGCTTGACGCATGCCCCCCTGGAGCCTCTGACCGGGATGTTTGCTGACAGATATTCCCGAAGAGGTCTGATGGTTCTTGCCAATGGTTCCTCATTCCTTGTTCTCACGGCATTCCTATCATTTGACCTGCTAGGCAGTCTTTGGTCGGTTTACGCCTTGACCTCGACACTGGTTTTCGCCAGAGTCCTATTCGACCCTGCAGAAACCGCGTATCTTCCGAATATATGCGATGAGGAAGAGCTCCTGACGGCCAATGCCATGGGGAGTGCGGGGTGGTCTGCATCTCTTGGCATAGGTGCAGGCCTAGGAGGGTTGACAATCTCTCAATTGGGCATCGAGATGGCGCTCTGGATCGACACGCTAACCTTCCTGATTTCCGCGCTGATATTCGCCAGCCTGCCGTTCGGAGGTCCCAGCAAAGAGGAACGGGGTGAAGGGGGGATACTTACCGGTCTTGTGGAAATATTGGATGGTTGGAACCACATAAGGATGAATCCGCCCATACGGAGAGTTGTATTCGCCAAGGCAATGTGGGCTGCTGGCGGTGGTGCCCAGGTATTCCTGCTCATACTCATCGGCATGGAGGCAGGATTCGGATCAGTCGCTGCTGGATCGATAGGAATACTGTATATGGCTCGTGGATTTGGGTCCGGAACTGGACCTGTGCTAGGCAGGAGGCTCATGCAATCAGATAGGCTGAGGCCCTCTCTTCTTGGGTGGTCAATTCTAATTGCAGGTGCGTTCTATCTCGCTATATCGGCCGTTGAATGGACATGGGCGATCTTAGCGCTGGTTTTCATATCCCACGGAAGTAGTGGTATAAACTGGGTTCTCAGCACCACTCTGCTTCAAGAGAGGACGGCGGACGAATGGCGTGGTCGCGTTGCTGGCACGGATTACTTTCTCTTAACGGGGATGATGGGTTTCTCTGCACTGGGGGCCGGTTTAGTCATGGAATATGATGTTCTCAGCCTTCGAGAAACCATTGCTGTCACTGCATTTATTCAAATAGCAATGGGGATAATATGGTTGGTCCTAGCGACCCCCTCGGAGCGTTCGATGACAGAATTAACTAACGCTTCCTAGCGAAGATACTTCAATCGAGCCACCCATGTTGCCATGATTTTGACAATAGTAAAACAAATCATCAGGTGCATCGAGAGGGACAGTGAACGACAGAATCTGGTTCGTTGTGCTTGTTCCAGAAGTATATTGGCCTCCCTCGGCGAGTGTTCCTAGAGTGAATGGATGATATGCCAGTGTAGATGAGGATAAATCAAAGTTGTACGTAAATCCCCTGTAAAGAACGATGTCGGCTTGTTGTATTCCATTGATGTAATACTTCATTCCTGAAACCGTGACTGTCATTTCCATTACGACGGGCATTGTTCCAGGAGGGCCCTGTGCGCCGTCGGCCCCGTCTTGCCCGGGTGCGCCGTCGGCCCCGTCTTGCCCGGGTGCGCCGTCAACGCCTGGTTCTCCCTGCGGACCTGCTGAGCCTGTCGCTCCTGTTGGACCAGATATATCCCCGAGATCAATCCATTCGGAACCGCTCCAAACATGGATGTGTGTAGTTGAATTTACCAAGAAACCGTCGCCGGCGTCTCCGATGTATATCTCACCTAGATCAGATGTGTCATCCACAGTCCCTATGATGTTGAATGACGTTCCATCGATTCCTGGCTCACCCTGCGGGCCCTGTGCCCCTGTGGCTCCGGGCTCTCCTGCCGGTCCCTGTGCCCCTGTGGCTCCGGGCTCTCCTGCCGGTCCCTGTGCCCCTGTGGCTCCGGGCTCTCCTGCCGGTCCCTGTGCCCCTGTGGCTCCGGGCTCTCCTGCCGGTCCCTGTGCTCCTGTGGCTCCGGGCTCTCCTGCCGGTCCCTGTGCCCCTGTGGCCCCCTGAGGTCCCGTTAAAACGACGGTCGTCCAAGTGTAGTCTGAACATGTTTTGAAGGACGAGTCTCCTGCGATGTAGTACAGCCTTCCATCTTGGTCTGCTCCGCATGCCGGTAATTCAGATTCAGATTGGACGTAGAAAACGTTCCAGTCATCGAGCTCGGGATCGGAGTCAGGTTCTGTTCCATCTGAACTGAGGCACCCGGAAAAAGCAATCGAAAGCATAGAAAGGCATAGGCAAAACGAGGTAATCTTAGTGGCATTCATGAGGCACGTTCGGATAGGGATACGGATAATGTTTCGTCAAACCCCACCTGCGTGTAGCACCAAAAGTGCTGCTATGAATATAGTAGGGAGCAGGGCCTCGAATAGAAGATTGACCCTCCTAATCGAGGATTTCTGACGAAAATCATCTAGCTGCTCCCCGACTATCTGATTCATTCTCATTCGGATTACACTCATCACAGTAGCATGTATCTGACTGGAGAAAGGCGCGAGGATGTTGGAGTCAAGTCCGCGCTTTATTTGCTTTACAATAGCAACTGCAATCGGATTTTTTGACAGCAGACCCGCAAAACCTGATATTAATCC
>Ga0315331_10003823_pt1 | contig 11397 bp, 15 predicted proteins | sample M160m34915metaG_FD_203456 | JGI IMG/M metagenome (GOLD analysis project Ga0315331, IMG submission 203456) | Ammonia-oxidizing marine archaeal communities from Monterey Bay, California, United States - M1 60m 34915 | ecosystem: Environmental > Aquatic > Marine > Intertidal zone | place: USA... | reverse complement strand
CTATAAATAAAAAATACTTTGTAGATAAATTTTTAAAGTTATCATATCATACTGATTGGTGTGTAAAAACATTTCAAGTATCTGAAGAAATATTAGGATGTGTATCTCAGAGAAGATTTTCACTCAACAAGCATAATGATGCTGATTACTTTATTTGGTTAGATACTGATATTATATTTGAAGAAAGAACCCTATCTTATATTGTATCTTCTATTCAAGGTATAAATAAAGATTATCCATTATCAGTAATCACACCTGAAATCGTAAAAATTTGGGATAATACTTGGGATTGTTTAGTAAATGAAGAATTTTTAGATAAACCAATTAATTACCAAAAAACAAATGACCCCTATAAAGATAGTGGTGTGAAAGGTGATGTTTCCATAGAAACAGTTCATAACACAGCAAATCAACAACCAAGATTCAAATTTGCAGGTGGTTGGTTTACTTGTATTAGTGGCTCTCTCCTTAGAAGAGTGGGTGTTCCTAAATCTTTTGGACACTATGGTTACGAAGATACCTTTTTAATGTGGGCATCTGAAAAGTTAATTCAAGAAAAAGATGAAATCATTACACAATTTAAAATAAAAAACCTCATAGTTTGCGAAAACTACAAATATCGTAACAATTCACATTATCTGAATCATATATCTGTATATGATAGAAGAGAAGAATTTAAAAAAATTGCACAATCAAACTTCACAGAAGAACTAAAAAAAGTTCAATAAACCTACCCTTTAGTATTTAATACTTATATTTATTTGTGTAAAGAGTAATAGAATTCGTTATACGAATAACCAAATACTCACAGTTATACCAATATCGTTTTATTCAAAACGTTTACATTCAATCGTTTCTTTAATTAGTTACAGTAATCTATTAATATAGGAGATTACTTTGAAGTACGCTACATTAAATGTATTTAAAATATTCATTTTGTGTATCTTTGTTTTATTACCGACTGGTTCAAACGAGATTCACACAAGTGATAACAACCTCATAAAGGTCGGTTCAGTAACCAACGAAATCCGTATGGGTAAGTTTGCAGGTAACCGAAACCTTGCAGTTGGTGTAAAGAATATCCTCGAAGAATTATTAATGGATTTAGATTATGATTTATCAGACCAAGCATCTACGCAAATAAATGTAAGATTGGTCTTTTTTGATATAAAAAATATTGGAACATCAGTTGCGGTGTTTCATAAAGATGTTTCACTAACGCAGATTATAGCAATTGGTGAATTAGAAGTCAAGGGAAAGGTTAGAAAAAGTACTGTTCAAAAAGGAACGAGTAAAACGATTTCTACTAGTACTCTTGTAGTTGCACAAGACGGAACATTTAATCAACAAACTGCTAGTATAGCTTTAAAAAAGGTATGTGAGCAAATTATTAAGGACTTATTATGAAAAAAATTTTATTATTATTAATTAGTGTATTTTTTACACTATCTGTATCTGGTCAGAATGACCCCGCTGAGATAAATTATAGTCCAGTAAATACAGTAACAAAAGTAGGGGATACTTTAATTATGAAGTTCCAATACAACAAACAAGATGGAGGAGATTTAACATTGGCTCAGTTTGATTTCGAATATAACAACAAATTGTTATCTTACATCTCAAGTACCTCACAAGCACCAACAGGTGCATCTTATGCCAGAAACAATTGGACTGGATATAAGTTTAATCCAAAAGCAAATACATCAGAAGATGATATGGATGTACAATACACTTGGTGGAAAGATGAAGCAGGAAATGCTTCCTATTCTACTTCTGCTGATTGGAGTGTAGAGAGAACTACAATCCAAACCTCAGCTGCATACGAAGATGGTGGAGAATTTGTAAAGTATAGCTTCAAAATAAAGGATAAGTTTGGTAGTGGGTATGATAACTACAACAATATCATTAAAGTGAATTGGGCAAACTACCAAAAAGCAGATGGAACAAAAATTCAAACTATTAAATCACCATCTACACAATCACTAAGTGGTATCGAGGGTGGTAATGCTGGTACATTTACTATTAACCTTAAAACTGCAAATTCAGCTAAAACAGATTACTCTTATACTATTAAGAATGGTGCAGGTGAATCAGTTGCAACTGGTACTTTTGATGAAAGTGGACAAGCATCTGTAAGTGGTTTAGAAAACAACGTAACTTATACTGCTGAAGCAAACTTAGCCGAAGATGCAACTTATTTAGATGAGGTTGTAACCGTAGCTGATTTAGCATTAGTATTCGCTGAAGCAATTGGAGCAAGTTCTGGTCCAAGTGGTGGTTCAACTACATTTGATTATTTCATTCAAGATATAATGGGTGATGTTGTTGGTGATGGTGGTGTTGTTGATTTCCAAGATTCATATGAGATACTTGCTTACCTACAAGGTGTAACAAGTGGTAATACAAACCGAATCACACAAGATGGAAAAACAGAAGATTATAGTGGTATTGAATCTACTTATGGTGCAGTTACTAACAATACAGTAACATTCGCTAAATCATTCACACCACTTGATTCAGATGTTTCAACAAAAACAATTGATTTAGCACATGGTTTAGTTGGTGATGTAAACTTCTCTCACTCATGGGAGCCAACAGTTAATAGTGGTGAAAAGGCAACATCATCACAATCATCACAAGCTAGAATGAGTATGGCAGCTGGTAGTAAATTTAGTTCAACAGAAACAGCAAATATAGATTTAATATCTGAAATAAAAGATGGACAAGTAATCTTTTCTATCAATTCAGATATTGAAGGAATGGTTGGTTCTCAGTTCAATATAGTATATGACCCTAATGTACTTTCATTAGAGAATGTAATATTCGATACTGGTAATGATATGACAAACTTCTCTAATATAGTTCAAGATGGATTAGTAAGAGTTGGTTCATTTGACCAAAACGTTAGTGCAACTGTTAAACAAGGAACACCATACAAATTAGTATTTACACCATTAGAAACAATCGAAAATACATCGGGTTTAATTTCGTTTAGAGTAAAAGAAGGTGTGAAAGCAGATGGAACACAAATTAATTTTATAATACAATAATAAAAAGGAAACAAAAAATGAAAAAAATATTAACATTACTTAGTTTGGTTTTAATGATGGGTTGTTACCAAGATGATGATTTAGTAACACTTTATCCAGACCAAGAAGTACCACAATCTTTACAGATTAAAGAATTGATTGGTATTAAATTAGAAAACACTATCGTAACTGATAGAGTTGCAATGAATGTAAAATTACCATTAGATGGTAAATACAGAATAAAGATTAGACATGGTATGAACAATGAACTAATCTCTCAAGAGATGATAACAGCTGGTGAGGGTGATAACCTTCTTAAAGTATATGTTGCATCTTTAGAGAAAAGTGGTTATCTAATTCAATTAACAGATGAGTTTCATAATATATTAGGAAACCAGTCTTTTGTAGTAAATTAAAATGTTAAGCACTGCATGTTTAATTGGGTTTGGTGTGTTTTGTACATGGTGTATCCTTACAACAGATATAACAGTATGTAAACACAAACCATGTGATTGTAAAGAATGTAGACAAAAAAGGAGAGCAAAATTATGAGTGAAAAAAAAGAAGGATTCTTTTCACAGATAAAGAATCAAATAATAGCTGGAGTTGGTATAATACTAACTACATTGGGTGGTGTTTTTATAGATGAGGTTAAATCATTTGTAGGAATAGAAGATGATTCAGAACCACAAACTGAGGTTGTACAAGAAAACAATCAATCAGTAAATGTAGAAGGGCCTACAATCGTAGTAAACATACCAGAACAAAAGACAGAAACAAAAACTATAATAAAAGAAGTTCCTGTTGAAAAGAAAAAAGAAAAAGAAGAAGAAATTGATTGGTAAATTAAACAAAGGAGAAAAATGAGTAGTTTCAAAAAATGGTGGAAACTAAATGGACAAGGTATCGGATTTATAATCGGTATAGTTTATTTAAATGCTTACTTTTTATTATTAGGTGATAGAATCCAAGCTGGAGATTTAACTGCAGATTTATTGGCAGGTGGATGGATAGTACAGTTCTTTGGATTTGCTGGGTGGTATGCTTGGCAAATGAGAGTACATGGATGGAGATTACCTAAACATATTAAGGATACCCACTAACGTATAACATTAAAAATTGGAGAATTAAAAAAAACAATGATTACAACACTTACAGAAATCTTTAGAGATAGAATGTCAGACTACAAAGTAGTAGACGTTATTGTAAAGGTATGGTTGGCAGTATTATTGGTGATGTTTGTTCTTGGTTTGGGTACTATTATAACCCATATCATTATGAACCCATCAGCAGTTGATAACGCAACTTTTGGCATATTTGATACACTAGGAAGTTAAATATGAAAAAACTTATAGAAATAATAATCAAAATCGATGATTGGTTAACAAAGGCATTTTTAGATATGTACCCAAACTTAACCAATCATATGAAGGATAAAAAATGAAAAATATATTTATTTTAATTTTATGTGTATTATTCACACAAAATACTATTGCACAAACTGTTGGTAAGATAAAAGCAGAAACATATCAAGCAGAATTCGAAAAAAAGAAATCTATTGATGATGTATCTGATTATTGGGGTGAAACGATTCCAATTGCTTTAATCAATATCTCTGCATCTGATGTGGTTTACGAAATGTGGCCAGATTTAAAAGATGCAAGAATAGGATTAGGTGTTACCAATATGGTAATAGAGTACTTAGATTGGACAAACCGATTTGAGTTCGTAGAAGAAAAATCAGAGATTAAAAATAGAATGAAATCACAATGGGTTGCATCAAGAAAAGGTGTTTCTCAAAATGAAGTTTATGGAATGGGTAAAATAATGTTGGCGGAATATTTCGTTACAATAGAGATTTATGATTTCTCAGTTTCAGAAGATGAAGTTCTATCTTTAAAAGATGGTTCAAAACAAACTCAAACAACTCGTTTGGGTTTACAAGTTCGTTTCACTAATGCAGAGAATGGTACTTACTTTGTAGGTTCTGGCCTCGGTGAGGCAAATACGGTAAAAACTCAAGAAGGTTTGCTGGGATTAGATTTGGAGGAAATAAACTTCAGACAATCAGCAATTGGAGTAACTACCAGAAAAGCATTAGAAACGGCTTCAGCAAGAATAGTAGCAAGAATGATTAGAAAAAAAATATTTGAAAACTAATGAATGAAAAAACTACTATCGATACTTGCGTTTTGGTTCATCACTAATCTTAGTTATGGGCAAACATTCACACAGACATTTGTAGACAGATGTACTGGTGAAGTACAAGTTGTTACCGCTGATTTCACAAGTGGTTCAGCTATCGTTGCATTCTATAACGAAGCTAAATTATTCACATACGCACAATATACTAATGGTGAACTCCAACAATGGTTAGTTCAGAAATATGCATGGTGGGCTGCACTTTCACCTTGTTCATCTGCAAGTAACGCAACCAATAACGCTAATAACACCGCAAACAACGCAACCAATAATACCAATAACACTAACTCAGGTTCAAGTGGTTCAAGTGGTAGTGGTTCTGATTCAAGTGGTAGTGGTTCATCAGGTGGTAGTGGAGATTCTGGCGGTGGAGGTTCTGATGGTGGTGGAAGTGGAGACTCTGGTGGAGACAGTGGAGGAAGTGGCTCTGATGGTGGAGGAGATTCCGGTGGAGATGGTGGAGGTTCTGATTCTGATGGTGGAGGAAGTGGTGATTCTGGAGGAGATGGTTCTGATGGAGGAGGTGATTCCGATGGTGGTGGCGATGGCTCTGATGGTGGAGGCGATGGTTCTGATGGAGGTGATGGTGATGGAGATGGTGGCTCTGGTGATTCCGATGGTGATGGAGGAGGAGATGGAGATGGTGATGGAGATGGTTCTGATGGTGGTGATGGAGATGGAGATGGGGATTCTGATTCCGATGGAGATAGTGATTCTGATTCCGATGGTGATGGAGATGGAGATGGCGATGGAGATGGTGATGGAGATGGAGATGGTGATGATGACTCTGATGGAGATTCCGATGATGATTCAGATGGAGATGGAGATGATGACTCTGATGATGATTCTGATGGTGATGATGATTCTGATGATGATTCTGATGAATCGGATGAAGATAGTGAAGAAGATAAAGAAGAAGAATCTGAGGAAGAAGAAAAGGAAGAGGAAGAAGAAAAGGATGAAGAAGAGGAAGAGGAAGAAAAAGAAGAAGAAGAAGAGGAAGAAGATGAGGAAGAGGAAGAAGAAGATGAGGAAGAGGAAGAAGAGGAAGAAGAAAAAGATGAGGAAGAAGATGAGGAAGAGGAAGAAGAAAAGAAAAAGAAATTTATGCCAATAGTATTGAAAGCAGATATAATGTCAATGCAAGCTCTAACAAGAGAATACAACCAAGTACTTGCAATAGGAGCATCACAAGCATCAATCTATGGTGATATAACAAATACAGCAAACTTACAAATATATGATAATATGAAACAAGTTGGATTATCATTGGGTAGAAGTAAAGTAAGTTTGAATGAAAATTATCAAGTAACTTGGGTAGATGCAGCAAATCTATCTTATATGAGAAATTATCAGATGAACTCAACTACATTATCTTTGAGTAGAATGAAACCTATGGGTAAGTATGGAACTGTTGGATTGGGTATTAGTTATTCGTTTATGTTTGGTAAAGATGCACTTGGAAATACAATGCCAAAAATGGGTACTATGGGATATAATGTTCTTTACACAAATATGGTAAAAATAAACGATAGAATAATGTACACACCAGCATTGATTGGTGCACAAAACCCATTATCTTATACAGAAAAAGTTGAGGGATTCGATGCCTTTTCATCAACATCAAAAGATTTTATAGGGATTCTTGCAAATTCCTTCACAATACAATTAACAAAAAGTTTTTCGTTCAATGCAGGGTGGACGATAATTTATAGTAGTAATGAGTTTGTACCAATAATGAATTCGTTTATGATAGGTGCTAAGTTACCATTTTAAGGAGAAAATATGAAAAAAATAGATTGGAAATTAGGAGTAATAGGAGTATTAATAGGATTATCAGCATGGATGTATTTAAACCCAACAATACAAGAAGTAGAGAAGATTAAAGAAATAGAAGTTCTTCAGACTGTAATTGATAGTATCTATGTTGAAAAACTAGTAGAGAAGAAAGTTTTTGTACCAAAGTATATTACAGAAATAAAAAGAGATACTATAATCAAAGAAGTAATTGTAGAAAAAATTAAAACTAAAATCAAAAAGGTTTATATAGATAAACCATATGAAGTAATCGTACCGAAGTATGAATTACCAGAATCAAAGTGGTATGCTGGATTTGCATATCAATGGGATATGGAAAATTACTTTAGTGGAGCAAATGTTCAAGTTCTACATAAATTCAAAAATGATAAAATGTTTAGTATAGATGTTGGATTTAGAAACGATTTAGTAGATAGAGAAAATAATCTTGGAAAACTAAGACCTTATGTAGGAGGAACAATATATTTTAGATTAGATAAGCCAAAGGATAATTTTTAATGAAGAAACTTATCTTCATATTATTACTATTACCAACTTTAATATTTGGTCAGACCGGTGCTGGTTATACTCCAAGTGGTGAAGGAAAAATAAATTATAAATCCTACAAAACTCACTCTGGTAATGGTGCAGCATCATCTTATAATGGTGTATCATATAGTGGTGGAGCAGGTTCAACTGCTGAGTTTGATGCAATGGTTGATACAAACCAACCAGGTACAACATTAACTCATGTTGGTGAAGCAACACCATGGAGTTCAGGTGGTTTAAATGGAGGACACCCACCGAGATGGGGTAATTCATTTTTTGCAATAGTCTATTCGGGTTGGTTCAAACCAAATAAAAATGGAACTTATAATTTCAAAACTTATGCAGATGATTCATCAGAAACTAGATATAGAGAAGTAGGAACTACTACTTGGCAAACAATTACATTTCAATGGGGTTGTTGTTCTAATCGATATGGTACTGCAAATTTAGATAATACTAAATGGTATGAATTTGAATTTAGATACCAAGAATATGGTGGAGGGGATTATTACTATTTTGGTTATTCAATACCAGCAAATTCAAGTTCACCAAATTACAATTGGATAAGTTCCAATCATCAATTTGGAACTTGGACAAATGTAGACCCAGGTGGTGGAACTACTACAACAGAACCTGAAGTTGATTTAGATTTAGAATTCCATTCTCAATTATCACCAGAACAATATAGATTTGGTGTGTATTATGATGCATCAAATGAACAAGATGGTTCAACATATTTCAATACTTCTACAATGAATTCAAAATATTATTTAGATGATGATGGAAGTAAAGATATAACTGATTATCTAAATTTGGTTAAGATGACTGATGGTTTGAAAGCAACCACAGAAAGTGGAAGTGTAGAGTGGGTAGTTTTATATCCATATGATTCTACAAACGATAGACATAGAATACTGATTGATGGTAGAGAATTCACTGCTACTAATCCTGATACAGACCCAAATGATTTAAAATCATTACAATTACTTGATTTGTATGATGGAACAATTACTGTTCATAGTGTAAGTGAGGGTTCGGATGGTTGGCAACAATATTACATACCAGGTAATCTAACAACTGCTATATCTAATAGTTCATATGGAAGTGGTGTGATTAGAAATGCTGGTAGTTATTTTGGTATTAGAGCAGAGTTCTCATTTGAAGATGTTGAAATATATAAAGGACATAAAATAGTTGTTAATAATCCATCTGATAATATAGAAGGGTGGACAGCTGAAGAATTTATGGATGATTACATTACAGTTGCAGATGTGGTTGCAGGATTTAATGAATTAGCAGGTGGTGGAATATTCGGTGGATATAAAGGAGATTTGAGTGGAGTTCAATTACAAAACTCAGATGTTAATCAAGATGGTGAGTTTAATTTTCAAGATAGTCAAATAGGATTGGCTTTCTTAAATGGTGGTGATACTCCTTTCAATGGTTACCTACAAGAGATAATGAGAATAGTTCCTAAATCAGAATACGATAATACTACAACCTCTAATTGGAAAACACAAACAAATAAATCACCATCAACAAATTTTACCTTTAGTATTATAGATACGATACAAACCTTAGAATATAAAGTTTCATTTATAGGTGATGTAAATCTTTCACATTCTGCACCACAATCAACAAGTTCACCTGGTACTCAATCAATGTCAATTAGAAATTCATCTTCTCAAAAATCAAATGAATTTGAGGTGTTATTAGATATCAGTAAGGAAGAAGATAAATTTGTGGTAACATTAGATGTACCACAAAACAATCATAACATTGTAGGTTCTGAATTTAGAATAGGATATGATAACACTAGAGTGGAGTTTGATAGAATAGAAACTACTTCTAACTTACAGTCATTTTCAGCTGAAAGAACAAACTACATAAAGTTAGGTTCTATATCTACTGATGGTTCTCAAAATTTAAATGGTGGTGTACAATATAAGATTTACTTTTCACCACAACAAACTTTTGAATCTATATTAGGATTACTATCAGTTACAAAATCAGAATTAGTAAAACAAAATGGGGGTGGAATAGACCATAAAATAAAATGAGAAAGTATATAGTATTAATATTGTTCGTTATACTATCTTGTCAACCAGAAGAGTTGATGATTGTAGAACCACTACCACAATACGAAATGATATTTGAAGAAACTGAATCATCAGTAACAGATGGACAAGAATTTTCTTTTGAAATAATATCAGAAGAAGAACATCAATTAGTGATATCAAAAGATGGTTCTGTTATTGCAAAAGAATCATTTTTACCTACACTTGAATTAAATACAAGAAAGATTTATACTAAATCACTTCCTACTGATTTGTTACAATTGGAACTAATTAATTCCAATGGTGTTATAAAAAGTACCTTTATACAAATATATTAATATTTATAGGAAATGGAAAACCTCATACTTCTATTAAAAGTAATCGGAATCTTTATTGCATTCTGGTTCATAATGAATAGATTTTTTAAGTGGTTAGATAAATAAGATGCCTGCGAAATTAAAACCAAGTACAAAAGAATATATCAAAGTCAACAATAAGATGACTAATAAATTCTTTATAAAACATTATACAGTTGCAAGTACATCAACTGAAGAATTAATAAAGTTATATGATTCACCTTCATATAAAAGAAAAAAAGAACTAATCAGAAAAGAATTAGTGAAACGAGGAGCATGGGAAAACTTAAAGAAAAAATAATTGAAAAGGGAAGTGGTTTAGTTGCTAAATCAAAAACAAAAAAACAATTAGAAAAAGTATTACCAAAGCCTTTGGCCAAACAAATCTCAAAAAAAGTTGGTAAAGGAGTAGAATCAATTACATCTAAAGCGATTGATTTGTGGAATAAATTTAGTAAATAAACATAACTATATATTTATAGTAGTATGTTCATATTCACAGAAGAAAATATAGGAGATATTAAGAATGCCGTTTATACAACAGATGGTATACCAGATAAACACGCTAAAAAAATTGAAGGAATCAAAGATGGTTTGTTTAAAGATTTCAATTATTCTAAATATAAAGTAAAAAATCCTCCAAAAAATACTTCCATGATAGTTTATAATGAACTACAATATCTAAAAGATTTACCAGAAGATGATGAATATGTTGAAGAACATGATGATATTGAAAAAGTATTTGAACAACTTTGTAAAGAAAATAATGTAGAATATCCAAAAGAATTAGTAGAAAAATTACTCAAATCAGCTGCAGGAATTATATTAGATTTAAAATACATACATAACAGACCAAGACCATTTCAATTGTCATCTCATTACAATATGAAATTAGGTGCAAAGGTAATGGAATCAATGAAAACCCCATCTTACCCATCAGGACATTCCGCACAAGGTATTTTGATAGGGAAGGTACTACAAACTAAATTACCAATTAATACAGATGCCTTCATAGAAGCAGGAAAACGAATATCATACAGTAGAAATATAGGAAGAGCACACTATCCATCTGATTCAAGAATGGGTGAGATTATTGGTGATGTTATGTTTAACCATATAAAGCACAAGATTTAAATAATTATTTACAAATATTTTTATACTTATATTAGTATAGAACACACAAGGAATTAATATGAAACTATCAGAATTTAAAGAAGCAGTTAAAAATGTACTTAGAGAAAGAAGTATTAATGCTATTTCTAAACTTCAACAAAAAAATATTGAAAACATAGAAAAGGCATTAGAATTCTACAAAAAGAACAAACATACTGATAAAAAAGAACCTTTTATAAAATTACTTAAAAAACTTGGTAAAGAGAAAATTGCTCTAGCAAAAGAACTTGATTT
>Ga0315331_10003822_pt1 | contig 11399 bp, 8 predicted proteins | sample M160m34915metaG_FD_203456 | JGI IMG/M metagenome (GOLD analysis project Ga0315331, IMG submission 203456) | Ammonia-oxidizing marine archaeal communities from Monterey Bay, California, United States - M1 60m 34915 | ecosystem: Environmental > Aquatic > Marine > Intertidal zone | place: USA... | reverse complement strand
CAGAACCTTCAACTATCCAACAATGGCTGAAGCCTACCGAGTCGCTGCGTTGAACGGATATAACCGGCTGTTCTGAGATCCGTGACGTTCTGTCCGCAGAGTCACTGAAGCAGACCACCACACGCACGAACAATCGCCGAAAAAAGATCACGACGCAGGAAAACAAACAGGTTCGCAGTCGAATCTGCGAGCCTGTCATGCATGACGCCACTTCGGGCAGGGGTGCCTGGTCCATTCGATCAGCCGACCCTGCCAAAATGAATAACGGTGTAAGCTCCAGACTGCCCCGGTGCTACGGTAATGCCGTCGCGCCCCGCTTCGTCAGCTTGCTTGGTGTAAGTTGACGGGTCGGGCAGGTGACAGCGCGGCGACAACCTTCTCAGCTGACTCCGCGACGGCGTCTTTCACGGGCGTATACTGACTGTCAGTTCATCAAATTTACCGGAGAGTCGGTCGTACTCATCCATAGCCTCCATTTCGGCAAGGTGCATTCTGACTTTCACCTTGTCTCGTTCCTGTCTCAGGTGGCTCATCAGGCTGTTCAGTGTGCTGCGTCCGTCAGACATTTCCAGGTCCCTTTCAACATATCAGCGAGAGGTGGATGGATCGATTCCTCGTGACGGCTGTAACGCCGCCCGTTGTACTCTGCAACCACGAAATCACCGCGGTCCTCCAGATGTTGTCTCCCACTTCGCCTGCGGTTCTGAGTGTCGAAGTTCTTCGAACCAACGATCACCGCGAAATTTCTGTTTCTCCAATATTGCCACGTTGCCTTTCTGTCCTGCCCTGAAACGAATCCCAGTCCGTGCTTCTCCCCTCCAACTGCGAAGTTATCTTCTGCAACAGCTGCACCAGCCGCAGATGATCCGGGACGGAACAACGGTCAAAGATCTTCCGACTGATACTACCGGACGAAAAAGACGCCGTGATCAAACGCGGCGTCCGGCCTCAAAGTCCGGCATCACCAGTGAATCCGTGCTTCCGGCAATGCTGCCTGCAGACGTTTGATACCGGCCTCGGTGACCCGAGTCGCATTCAGATTCACCTCCGCCAGATTGCGAAGCTGTGCAACATGACTCAGACTCGCATCGGTCACCGGCGTTCCGGAGAGGCTGAGCATCCGGAGATCCTTTAATCCAGTCAGAGATTGAACACCGACATCCGTCACTCGGGTCAATCCTAAAGACAACGACTGCAAACGTGAACACTGCTCAAGATGAGCAACTCCGGCATCCGTTATGCGCGTGTTGTCGGCGACTAAAGAAGTTAGTTGACTGTCCGTTGCCAGTAGTTGCAGCCCTTCATCTGTAAGCCGCGTGTCCGCCAGTATAACGGAGTTCAGCTGCGTTAACTTTCTGAAGACTCCAAACCCGGCACCAGTGACACGTGTGCCGCGCAGATCGAGTTGTTCCAATCGCGGGACACTCACGAGATACGCCAGTCCTGCATCCGTCACTCGGCTGCCGCTGATCGAAATTCGCGTCAACGCATTCAATGAAGCCAGCTGTTCCAGACTCTGATCAGACGTTTGTGCGCCACTCATTCCCAGAATCTGCAGCTCCGGCAGTTCAGACAGGTGATGCAGCCCCTTGCCGGTCACGTGTGTTGTACTGATATCAAGTGCAAAGAGTTTCCTGAAGCCGCTTAATGCGTTCAATGAGTCATCGTGCGTGCCTGTATCGCTGAGGTCAAGGGAACGTAAACCGTCAAGTGACGTCAGTTGACGAAGCTCCCGATCGCTGACTTTTGTGGATGCCAGTGAAACACGTACGACTTTACGACTCTGATCGTTGACCGTAACCGTCCCGCCCCAACTCTCGATCTTTGCGACCAAAACCTCCTGCGCTGGATTCGTACTGGAGCGACTGGATTGCGCAGAAATGGAACTTCCACGAACAATCAGAACCAGGACCACAGCAATAGTGAGTGTCAACCAGCGTCGGTGGCTCATGGCACCTTTCCTGCAAGAACAGCCTGGCGATTTTGACGTGCGGCGGCATGGGATGGATCAAGACGCAGCGCTTCGTTCAAATGAAACAGCGATTCGCGACGATGACCGAGCCGTGCGAGAGCAACACCAAATTGATTGTGTCCGTCGGCAAAGTCTGGCGCGATCTGAATCGTTGCCTGAAGATGCTCCGCAGCCTGTTCAGTACGCTTCTGACTTAGATACAGGACCCCCAGGTTGAAGTGCGGATGTACGAGCTGAGAATCTGAACGTAAAGCCAGCTGGTAATGATGTTCCGCCTGAGCACTCATGTTCAGCCGATTAAAAGCATTGCCCAGATTTGTTTGTGCTTCTGCCCAATCCGGCTGCACTCGCACAGCCTCACCAAGGAACCGAACAGCTGCCGAATATTGCTCCTGCTGCAGCAGAGACTCACCTTCTTCAAAGAATAGAGTTGCCAGACGTAAACGTTGCTGCCGGTCAGTTCCACGCCGAGACATCAAATCTGCAGCAAGTCCTCCAAGGCGCAGCGCGTCACTCTTCAAACCTCGGCTCCGCAGCTCGTCTGTAAGCGCCATCAGTACTGCACCAGTTTGAACCGACTCGCTGTACCAGCGGCCAGGGAAGGACAGTCCGTCCAGTTCAGATGCAAAATCAGCATTTGGCACGACATTCAGACCGGCAACATCAGCCCGTAACTGTTCCACTGAGACCGGGCCCGGGTAGATCACTGCCAACCGCCCGAACTGATCGATCAGGAAACTTGATGGAAGCTGAACAGACTCTTCCCGAAGAGAAACAAAGACTTCCTGCAGCACATCCAGTTTTTCAAGCAGCTGAGAATTGGCCATGCCGGACCGAAACGGGAAGTGAATCTGTTCGTACAGAAAGGATTCCGCTTTCGCCAGAGTGGCCGATCTGTCCTCTTCCGTAATTTCCACGTTCAACGCGACGATTTCAAGATCGTCCGCGCGAAATTCAGCTTCGGCCTCTGTGAACTCTCTAAGCTCCTTCAGGCAGGGCGCACACCATGTAGCCCACAGATTAATCAGCACGGGCCGCGAAGGCTTACCGAGGACCGAAACAGACTGACCGTCAAATGAAGCATATTCCAGCACCGGAACCGGCACGCGGTCTCGTAACACGATTCGCCGCGCCCGCCCCGATTTGACTGTCTCCAGCTTTGACGCAGAAAGGTCAACAGATCGTTCCGGCGGCGACCACGCTGCAGCAGTACCCGAGCCCTGCAGCAGACGATATCGACCGTCGGCCTCGCAGTCAGAGAATCTTTCAACCTCGCCGCCCGGCCAGTCAACGGTCACCCGTTCGATTACGGTGTTGTCTCCCAAACCAATGTGGATCCATTTACTGGCCTGTGCCAGATAGCTGTCCCCCGCGTGCAGTGTCCGGACAAGTTTCCCATTAGCAGTGGTCACTTCCACACGTGCCCCAATGGCATCTCGATTGCAGGATTTACCAACCAGTCTGAGTGCCAGAAAATGATGGGATGCAGTTCCTCCGTTGCGGACATACCTCAGTGTCGGGCCCGTCCGATTGACAAGCCACAGGTCAAGATCACCATCCAGGTCCCAGTCGACCGGTGCCACACAGCGGGCGTCATCCAGAAAATCGAGACCTGAGACCGCGGACACGTTAGCGAACTGCGTCTGTCCGGTATTCAGAAAACAACAGTTGCGCTCGTGCCCGCTCCACGAACCGCCGTCTCGAATCATAGCGAGAATCTGTTGCCAGCCATCACGATATGCATCCCGCGTCACAGTATCTTCGCTGGATGTAGGTGAGTGCGACAGGACCTGCCGCCAAAAGAAGCTTCACAAGTCTTTAGTCTGATGGCCCGTGACAAAACCGTTCGCAACAACGACGTCTTCCCAGCCATCATTATTGATATCGACGAATTTTGATCCCCAGGCCCAGCGACCAATCGTCACACCGGCATCAACACTTACGTCTTCGAATGTTCCGTTCCCCAGATTACGAAACAGAGAATTGCCGCGTGCATGTCGCTGAAACTCGCCCCGCACGCGACTGCTTGCACGCTGCTGAAAAGCTTCCTGTTTCGCAATGCGCAGACCGGCGGACGAAAACATATTCCCGACATACACGTCCATTCTGCCATCCTGATCGTAGTCAGCCCACGACACAGACATTCCAGCAGCAATATCTTCGACACCGGCAGCGGCAGCGATGTCGACGAAACGGCCGTCATCGTTGCGATACAGGTTGTTTCGTCCGAAATCGTTCGCCACGTACAGGTCAGAATCGCCGTCGTTATCAAAGTCCTCCCAGCTGGCGGCCAGACTCCAGCGGGTATTGTTCATGTTAAGACCAGATTCGGCGGTCACATCAGTGAACCCCCATTCGCTGTCATTCCGCAACAGCATATTCGTCCCGCCGTTGTTGGCATCATGATACGGTTCGGGGCTGGCGCTCTCGGACACTGAAAGGAAACGGTCACCGTAATTCGCGACGAATACGTCCAGGTCGCCGTCCAGATCGTAGTCGGCGGCCGCCAGAGAACCCGGTTCCAGTGTCTGCACAACGGCACGTTCCGTGAACCGCGCATGACCGTCATTTGACAGAAACATAAGCACGTCGCTAAGCACAACGACAAGGTCCTGATCTCCATCGTTATCAAGGTCCAGCAGAAGTGCGCCGCGCGAACGGTCCAGCCAGTTGACCCCGGCGGCTTCCGCAATATCCTGTACCGTGCCATCTGAATTCTGCAGGTACAGACGATTGGGAAGGCCTGAGGGCTGACAGGCGTACAAATCGTCAAGCCCGTCGCCGTTAACGTCTCCCACCGCAATCCCATGGTGTCCGTATGGATACACCCCGTGCTGAGCCTGAATCGCACTTCGCCAGTAATCGATACCAGGCATCAACTGATCAGGAAACGACTGTTCGTCGCGAAACACGGATTCCGTACAGTCTGCAAAGACGTGACCGGTTGCTGACTTTCCCGTGACTTCTTCGTACTGATTCACTCCAATCTGCAGCAGCCGAGGAACGTCGGCACCTCGATCCTGCCACACGCAGTTCCACACGGCATTCTGCTGATAAGACGACGCAGACTTCGCTCCGCTGATCTGAAAGACCACGTCCGTCGCAACGCGTAATTCCGGAAGTACTTCGACGCTGATGATCTTGAACTTAAAATGCAGCTGTTCAGTACCGATCAGCGGTTCCGACAACAACACCAGCCGGTCCCACAAATGGTCGCGCCCCTCAAGCCATTCCTGCGGATGATCTTTGGCAGCTCGGTAAACCGTGACGGAAGACGAGTCGAATGAAGTGGTCAACTGAGTCGGCCGAAGTACCGAACACCTGACCTCCGGCACCGCGATGTCTGCCAATACTTCAGCCGCAGCAGCCGAGTCCTGACTGAGCAACTCAAGCATGCGATCGAGTTGCCGCTGAGCCGTTTCAGCAAACTGCTCAGTTTCCGAAACCGTATCGACTCCAGGTACAGAAAGGGCCTCAGAATGGTCGGCTGACCTGTTGTCAGCATCGTTCGGCCGTTCCACCACCGAACCGGCATCGCGACCTGACGACCACAGCAGCGCACCGACGGCTACCAGGCCGACAATGCACATCAGCCACATCACCGTACGCCGGCGGGCCCCGAAACCAGTCGGCAGAGCAGAATTGTCAGTCATATCCACCAGCTCTCTGCAGCCATGCGCCGATACTGGCGAAATCGTTATTGGAGTGGTGTAATTTGTACATCGGACTGCCCCTCCGTCAGCACAATTTCACAATCAACACCCAGATCGGTGAACGTCTGTGTCTGTCCGGTGGGCCAGCGAACGGTTAATTCGTCGATCTGCTCGCACGCCCCAACGCCGATTAACAGACCCGCAGCGGCTTGTCCCGGACAACCATTGTCGGCGAACAGGTCACGGACAATCTGTCGTTCGCCGCGCTTCAAAACCACACGCGAACCGATGACCGGACGATTACTGCGTTGGCCAACCAGTCGCACACGAACACGGTGCGTCTGCCAGGGGTAACTGTTGCGAAACATCCGCAGCGGGCCGCCGCCATCGGGGCCAACCAGCAGATCACAGTAGCCATCACGATCGAAATCGGCAGCCACGATGCAGCGAGAATCTGAATCAATATCAGCCTGCGACACGAACGACGCGTTCAGGAACGGCTCATGCGGTACGTTGAGGAACAACCGATTTTTCTCGTAGGCACTGAATTTCTTGCCGAGCTGTGGGAGAAGAAACGGGGTTTTAGCCCAAAACTCTCCGTGTGCTGCATCCATTTCGCCAAGCTGGGGCAGAATACACGTTCGACCGATGGGCTGTGTCACAACAGCCCTCCACAAACATGTTCAACATCGGGTTTGCGACGCTGAAAGCTGCGATCGCCAGTCCCTCCGTGCAGGTCGATCCAACCGTCGCCGTTGAAGTCAGCCATCGCAGTCGCAAACGCCCACCCCACTGCGTTCACCTCCGGAGAATGGCTCAGCTCCTGAAATGGTTCAGAAAGAGATGCTTTCCGGTAAATCGTATTGCCGGCACAGGACTCCTGAATCTGTTCAAAGACACCGGGAGGAAAGTCATCGTCAGCGACGCCCCCGATAATCGGCCATTCCATCTCGGAGTACATGTTCGCAACGTAGATCTCCGCGATTCCGTCATTATCAAGATCGCCACGGCTGACACCCATACTGGTCGCAAAATCACTGCACGCGACCTGATCCACCGATCGACTGGCAACCGCCTGCAAGAACCGCTCGCCAAAATACGTTTCAATTTCAAAGGTGGCGTGTTCGCTGTCCCGGGTGGCCTTCTGTTTTTCGGGGTCAAGTACGGAATCAGCCGGTCCGAACTGAGACAGAGAATGAAGCTCAGGACTGTCGACACGGTCACGGGAATCCACCACAGGCTTAGGGCTGCGTGATTGCCACACAACGAGTCCGGCTATTGCTCCCGGGGCAATCAGGCAGTAAACGGTCAGGCGACTCATAAGTGCAGTTCGAAAACGATTCGGGACGCATTGCGCCACAGATCTTAACAGATACTTCAGCACAATCCATACTCAGTTCTGGCGTGCCGCACGGATTTGTATCGCCTGCTGAGCATGGTACGTGGCTTTGTCGGCGTCACCCCGATTTCGATATGCAGCATCCAGCCAGTCATGAACAGAATCCTGTCCGGGATTGATTTCGAGACTGCGCTGAGCGTCAGCAATTGCGTCATCCATCCGCCCCAGTTCGCGGAGAAGCCGAGCTCGCTGGGCGAACAGTTCAGAGTCCCACCCGTTGACCGGAATCAGGCGATCCAGATACTCAACGGCAGCTTTATGCCGTCGAGTACGAACAGCAATCACACCGAGACCACGAAGTGCCGACTCGTGTTCGGGCTGAATAGTGAGCAGTCTCTCCCAGCACGCCAAAGCGTAATCGTAGTCGCCTGCGATCAGACAGGCACTTGCAGTCGCATCCAGCACGTGGGGATCATCTTCGAAGCCTCCGGGTAACTGGACCAGCAGGGACAGGGCTTCGCGGGCAGTGGCCGGGTTGCCACTGCTGTCCGCCTGCCGCGCCCGAATGATGCCCGATGCCCGCAGCAATTCCATTTCCGCCACACCACCCTCCGTACGATCGAAAACAGAGACAGGCGACGACTTCGTACCAGGTGACACGGAATATCCGCCCGGCTGACGCAGCACGCGGTGATCGGTGTTGGCTGTATGAGGGACGTTGCTTGGCAATCGTGGCATGTGACAGTCGATACACGAATCATCTGCGGTCACCTGCAGACGCTCGGCCGCGGGAAGTGCACATTCCGACTGCGGATCAGCATGACAGTTCATGCAGGCGGAGCGATAGAACGCGACGCGATCCTCCCCCGGGCTGGAATGGGGGTCGTGACATGACGTACAGCCTACCTGTCCGTCTGATGCGATGTAGCACTTGCTTGTCCGCATCTGTTCCACCTGGCTCAGAATCTCTGTAGCGTCTCTGTCGACGCGCGTACCCGTAACAAACGTCGTCCAGATTTCGTTAATGTGCATGCCGGGCCGAAAATCAAAGGGACGACGTCCGGCGCGCAGCACACGCCCGATGCCCTGAAGATGGCACTGATTGCACACCGACTCGCGGAGTGCTGTCCGCAGGGATACGGGATTGACGATTGGGTCCGCCGGGGCCTTATCGACATTGGCACCAACGGAGTGAAACGCGATGTGCTGCCGACCTGGGCCGTGACAACGCTCACAACCAATGGCATGTTCAAGAAACGGTGGACTCTGAAAACGGTGCTCGCTGCCCGCGACAGGATTCACACGTCCCACATGGCACGCGATACAGTCGTCCGACAGGCGTCGCCCGAAACGCGGATGCTGTTCTGGATTGTAGCCTGGGGAAAGATCCCAGCGTCGTTTGCCCGAATACCACGTGACCGGTGACATGAGCAGCAGACTGCCTTTTTCGTGGATGTAGGAACGGCCATGCACTCCTGAACCAAAAGCGTACTGCATCTCGACGGACTGGTCATAGACGATGTCGCCATCCGCATCCAGCATCTTCTCATGATGCCGCACATGGTCACCGTCTCTGGACACTCTGTACTCAAGCCCCGCACTTGAGGTAAATGCAACCACCGTCTCATAGTCCTCAACCTCCGGCAATGCTGCGGCGACTGGAGCGGCCGAAATCGACATCGAATGCGTGCGATATGTATCGCTGATGTCCTGATGACACTTTGCACATGCCTGAGTACCAACGAAATCGTCTGTATCAGGGGGTGGCCGCCAGGTCACAACAGCCCGTACCTTCGACGGCCGACCAGCTGGTGAGTCAGGTGGTGTTGTATCGTGCGGCTTGTTCTCTGAGGAACAACCGGCGACGACGGGCAGAAGCAAGGCCAGCCCCAACATCCGCAAGTGCGATTTTGGCGTCCTCATCGCTGGCTTCCTCATGGCAGTCCTCAACGCACTCTCATTGTACTGACGCAGGATCAGTGAATGCCCGTCGTTCCTCAACGATGATCAATGACTGATCCGGTCGAACGTCTCTGAGAATCTGCTCCGCTCCACCTGCCCACTGAATGGTCACTGTACCTGATAGCTGCGCATCCGGAAGGCCGACAATCACGACAGGCTGATGAGTCGATGCAAAGCTGGTTCCACCTGTCAGTTGAATCGACTGCGTCGTTTCGCCGAACGTCAGACTCAATCGAGCGCCAATACCACGGCGTTCACTGGCCACGCCCACAAGACGCAGCTTTAACCAGTGACCGCGTTCCGATTCGTTCACAAGCAGAGCCGCCGGCGCATTCTGGTTGGCGGTCAGAACATCCCAATCGCCATCCTGGTCGAAGTCCGCAGTTGCAACACCACGTGCCACGCGCCGCTCAGCGAAATAGGCACCTGCCGTTTCGGTCACATCAAACCATCTCTCATCCTGAACGGTCAGCAACTGAGCAGGCTGCTCGAAGCCGTCACCATCCGCATTGTTGTGGTCAATGTGCCCGTTCGCCGTGAAGATATCCTGCTGGCCGTCACCGTTGAAATCACGCATCACGACACCAAACCCCAGACGTGGCATTGTCAGTGCGTGCAGTCCCACAGAGCCAGTCACATCACGAAAACCGCCCACGCCTATGTTTCGATACAAGGTGTTGGATTCATTGGTAAAGTGAGTCAAATAGAGATCGATATGCCCGTCTCCGTCATAGTCACCAGCAGCGACTCCCATGCTTGCTTCGGCATCTCCACTGGCATTCAGAGCGACTCCCAGGTCCAGCGCCGCTTCTCGAAATCCGTCACCTGTATTCAGAAACAGAAAGTTGGCCGTCGTATCATTGCAGACGTAGATGTCCGGCAAATCGTCGTCATTGAAGTGCGCGATCGCGACTCCCAGCCCCTTGTTGCCCGGCCCGAACGTACCCAGCTGCTGAGCGGCGGTCTCAAACGTTCCGTCCCCACGGTTCAGAAACAACTCATCAGGCCAGGCATCAATCTGACGTGGGTGGCAAAGCGCTGGCAGACCATTTTTCTCACAGGGAAACGGATCGTACGGGTCGTACTTCAGGTAATTGCAGACGTACAGTTCCGGAAAAGCATCACCGTTCAGGTCAGCCCAGGCGGCTGTGGAACTCCAGCGTGGATCCTGTACGCCGGCAGATTGAGTCGTCTCGCTAAACGTTCCATCACCATTGTTGCAATACAATGTGTTGTCACCAACATTTGTGACATACACGTCGTCAAAGCCATCGCCATTACAGTCACCGACAGCCACACCCTGCCCGTAACCCCGCTCGTCCAGCCCCGCCGAATCCGTGACGTCCACAAAACGCCCGCCGACATTACGAAACAGACGATCCGTCGGGCGACTGTCTATGGTTCCAGCCGGTCGCCCCCCCTGCACGCCATACACGTCGGGAAATCCATCCGCGTCCGCGTCCAGCCAGCCCACACCACCTCCGATAGATTCCACCATAAACAGCTGACCAGTCGCTCCATTCTGGTAGGTGTGGTCCAAACCCAGCTCAGCGGCTGACTCATGGAATCGTGGTCCCTGTCCCTGAAATGTGCGCTGAGACTCTGGTTCAGGAAGTGGGTCGAAGCGAAAGACGGCACGATCCTCGGCTGGCGATGGTGTCCTCGGCGGTCTGCTGGCGGACGCCGTTTGTTCATCGTTCGGAGAGTTGTCCGGAACTGAGTCAGCGCACCCGGAAATACCGCTGGCAACAAGGACAGTCCACAGCGGAAGGTGTCGTCTGAACAAGGGTGTGCTTCCGCTCAGAGAAGGAATGTAGGGAGCGATTCAGGAGCATCATGCGTTCATTTCATGCCGTCATGATCACGACGAGCGGGCCCGCAAAACTGATGGCTTAAAACCCCGCAGAAACTGATGGCTTAAAACCCCGCAGAAACTGAAGACGCATGTATCAAAACAAAACACGTCCCGGGCAAACAGTTTGCCGGGGACGTGTTCATGTTCACACGGTACTCACGGGTATCACGGGTATCAGCTTAAAACTCACCGATGGGCAGATTGTCGTTACGAACGCCAATCTTGTATCTCACGCCATGATCGATGTTTTCCGACAGGAACCGAACAGAACCATCGCCCAGCGTGACCTGGACACCGCCAACGTGGCGACTGCTTGGCGATTCACACCGCAAGTCGCCACCACCAAAGGACCCCTGTAGGTACTTTTTATTATTGATCGGGTTGCGCAGGGTGTGATTCGACCCCAAAGTTGTCATCCACGACGAAAAATGGCTTCGGCCGTAGTTAAACCTTCCGTTGGAACTAGAGTGATTTGGGTCACCGCCGATATAATGCATGTTTTCGAACACGGCTACAGTGTTACTTGTACCGTCAACAATGTCCCGGATCGACCATGAACCACCGTACCTGAAGACTCCATTGCATTTGGCCCACTCATTCGCCCGTTCACCGTTAACC
>Ga0315331_10003821_pt1 | contig 11400 bp, 11 predicted proteins | sample M160m34915metaG_FD_203456 | JGI IMG/M metagenome (GOLD analysis project Ga0315331, IMG submission 203456) | Ammonia-oxidizing marine archaeal communities from Monterey Bay, California, United States - M1 60m 34915 | ecosystem: Environmental > Aquatic > Marine > Intertidal zone | place: USA... | reverse complement strand
CAGGGGACCACGCCAGCCCCCGAACGGTACAAACCTGCGCCGCTCGCGACACCCGGCGGCTAGCGACGGGCCACACCGCGCCCCCTGGAGGAACCATGTCCCAGAACTTCACCGTATGGTTGGTGACCAACCCGGTCTCGACCTGGCTGATCCGAAACATCGCCTCGCCGCTCGACCCGCTCGTCTTCAAGGCCACGAACGGCCGCTACTTCACCATGGGCCGAGCCAGCCAGGGGATGGCGACGATCACCATGACCGGCCGCCGGTCGGGGAAGCCCCGCGCGGTTCACCTGGCCTGTGTGCCGCACGAGGACGATCACCTCCTCGTCGCCAGCGCCATGGGCCAACAGAAACACCCCGGGTGGCGGTACAACCTCGAGGCCAACCCGAACGTCGAGGTCCAAATGCCAGGCGAGCGCTTCGCAGCGCGCGCAGAGGTCTTGAGCGACGACGAGAAGGCCAGTGTCTGGGACAAGATCCGCACGGTCATTCCGATGATCCACGTCTACGAGACGCGGACCGACCGGAATATCCGGGTCTTTCGCCTGGTACGATTGAACGGGTCGACTTCCGCGGACGCGGGAGACCCAACACCAAACGAGGCCTGAGCACGATGCTGGCACGACTCCCCGACATCGACTTCACGGCCGCCGACGGACACTGGATCCCGCAGGCGGTCGAGTTTGCGCACCGTCTCAACGGCGGGTCACTGCTGCTGCCGTTCCTCGAGCCGTATCTGATCAAGGTGATGCGAACCGCGCGGCCCCGCGTGGCCGAGGTCGCCCCCGAGCTGCTAGCCGACCTGGACGTCTTCAACCGCCAAGAGGCCAATCACTACAAAGTCCACGCCGCCTACAACCGCGTACTCCGCGAGCAATACCCCGGGCTCGAGCCGTTCGAGACCGAGATCCGCGACGACTTCCGGCGATTCCTTGATGAAGAGTCGCTCGCCTGGAACCTCGCCTACTGCGAGGGCTTCGAGAGCACGGGGCTGGTCTCCTCGGAGTTCTTCTTGCAGCAGATCGACGACGTGCTCGTCGATGCGGACCCGGCCGTAACGGAGCTCTGGCGCTGGCATCTCGCGGAAGAGTTCGAACACCGCAACGTTTGCCACGACGTGCTGAAGGCGCTCTATCCGGGCTGGCGCCGGCGACTCGGGGGGTTCCGCTACTGCGGCCGTCACCTCTTTGGGTTCACGAACCGCGTGCGCGAACACTTGCTCGAGATCGATCGAGAGCGCGGTCGTGTGCGCGACGACGAAGCGACACGACGCGCGAATGAATCCTTCATGCGCCGCGAGCGGCGGTTCCAGGGCCCTCGCATCGCGCGTGTGCTGTTGCCCTGGTACACACCGCACCCCCGCCCGATGCAGGCGCCGACCCGGCGGGTCCTCGCCTCCTACGAGAGCTGACCCCATGCCCACCCCCGAGGCGCGCGTACAGTGGCTGTGCGACCGCGAGCTCATCAAAGAGCTCCCACAGACCTACGCCTACGGCATCGACACCGACGACTGGGCGCTCGTCGCGTCCGTCTTCCATGTGACGTGTGAGGTCGAGGGAACTCGGCAAACCGCCCCCATCGCCCCATACCTGGAAGCGCTCGAGCCCGGCGTCAAGCAGTACCACGCGACGCTCCACTTCATGGGCAATCAGTACGTCGATGTGAGTGGAGACGTCGGTCGCGTCGAGACCTACGCGGTGGCCTATCACATCGAAGCAGAAGACAGCCCCTACCCGGACCTCATCATGGGCGTGCGCTATCAAGATGATGTCGGGTGTGAGCGCGACCCGGACGATCGCTGGGACGGCTGGCGGATCAAACACCGCCGCGTCGTGAAACAGTGGCATCGCGGGCCACTGCCCCGTCCGGCCCCGGCGGGCTGATCCCGCCACGAACCCTCTCATCGGCCTCTCTCTCTCACGGCAGGCCCACGCCAACGGAAAGTCGAACCGCTACATGACCACGGCAGCGACCCCCAAACCCATGCTCTTCGGACGTCTCGGGATCGACCGCTCCGGCAACCCGAACGCGCCGATCCACATCCACCCCTACCCCGAGGTCTGCCACCGCGGCGTGGTACGCCCCTCGGTCCTCGCACTCGCCGTCGACATGATGGCGGGCTTCCACGCGGCGGAGGGCGCAGGGAGCGATTGGCTGTTCACCACCGATCTCTCCGTCCGCGCGCCCTCGCGTTTCATCCCGGAGCGCGCCGTCACGTCCGGCACGCTGCTGCGCGCTGGGCGCACCGCCGTCACGAGTGACGTGCGCATGGAGGTCGACGGACACCTCTACGCCTACGGCCAGGCCGGATTCACCCGCGTCCCCCGCCGCCATGGCGACCCCGCAGAGCCGGACATCCACGCCGTCCCCTCGCCCTCCGAGCGGCCCCCGCTCGAGCGCCCGTTCGTCGAGGAGGTCGGGATCGAGGTCACCGACCCCGCGACCGGCCGCGCGGCGGTCGTGCTGCGAGACGAACTGCGCAACCCCGCCGGCGTCATGCAGGGTGCGATCGTCGCGCTGCTCGCAGAGGTCGCCGCGGAGGCACTCGCCGACTTTCATCTCGGCGCACCGCAGGTCGTGACCGACCTCGACGTGCGGTACCTGGCGATGGGCCGCGTCGGCCCGATGGAGGCCGAGGCTTCCTGGATCGGCGAGCCGGCGGGCGGTTCCATCTCGGTCACCCTGCGAGACCGCGGCAATGAGCGCCGCGTCACCACCGCGGTGCTCGCCCGTACCGCACCGGCACCCGAGGGCTGAGCGCGGCACCGCTCGGGCAGGAGACCGGCCCACGCCGCGCGCCCGGGCCGTAGAATGAAGCCAGCAACCGCACAGGAGGACCGCATGGCCACACTCGTCGCGTCGTATCCCCACGAGACCGGTGAGCACTGCGCCTCCACCGCGCTGCGAAACCTCCTCGCGCACCGCGGGACTCGGCTCTCGGAGGGCATGGTCTTCGGGCTCGCGAGCGGGCTGGGCTTCTTCTACTTCGAGAACGACCAGACGAGCCCTTCGCGCATGTTCCACGGCCGGACGGGCACCCTCGAGAGCGACTTCGGTCGCAACACGGGGGTCGACTTCGTCGACCGCGAAGAACCTGACGACGCGCGCGCCTGGCAGCTCTTACGAGAGCGCCTCGACGCCGGGGAACCGGTCATGCTGAGTACGGACACCTACTACCTCCGCTACCACAACACGACGAGCCACTTCCCCGGTCACCGCTGCGTGGCCGTGGGATACGACGACGACACCGAGACGGTCCTGATCGCAGACCGCAAGTTTGCCGAGTACCAGCGCTGCTCCTATTCGGAGTTGCGTCAGTCACGCAACGCCCTCGACTACGCGATGTCGTGCGAAAACCGCTGGGGCGACTTCGGAACCGAGGCCGGCCTCGGGCGCCCCCTCGAGGAAGCCGTCCCGATCGCGCTCGAACGCACCGCGCGCCAGTTTCTCGCCCCCGAACCCGGCCTGCCCGCCGGCCTGCCCGCCATGCGTGCGCTCGCCGCCGCGTTCCCCAGTTGGAGCGACGCCGCGGACTGGAGCTGGGCCGCGCGGTTCGGCTATCAGGTCATCATCAAGCGCGGCGCCGGCGGCAGCTTCTTCCGCAGCCTCTACGCCGACTTCCTCCAGGAAGCAGCGCCGATGGTCCCACGGGTCGCGAGCGCAGACCTCCCAGAGCGAATGTCCGAGATCGCGGGACGCTGGCGGGCGTTGGCCTCCTGCCTCAAAGAACAGAGCGAACGAGAGACCTGTGACCCATCGCTGTTCGACCGGGCGAGCCGTCTCACGAGCGACCTCGCCGACCGGGAACAACGCTTCTTCCAGGACTGCCTAGCGCTCCTCTCGTAACCGGGCTCGCCCGACGCCCTCAGGCGAGAGCGCGTTTCAGTCGAGCGCGCCTGCCTCCTGGAGCGCGCGGACTTCGTCCGCGCCAAACCCGAGGTGCTCCGTCAGCACGCTCTCCGTGTGCTCTCCAAGCGTCGGGTTCGCGTGCTCGTAGGCGACGCGACTCGCGCTGAGGCGCGAGCCGTTGTGCTCGTAGAGGTACTCGCCGAGCACCGCGTGCGGCAGGGTCACGAAGTGCCCGCGGTGCGCGAGTTGCGCGTCCTCATGCAAGTCCGCGAAATCTGCGACGGGCACCGCCTCGATCCCCGCGCCCTGAAGCTGCTCCGCCACCGCCGCGCGCGTCTGCGGGACCGTCCAGGCAGCAACGGCAGCCTCCACCTCATCGACGCGCTCGAGGCGAGCCTCCACGGTCGCGAGGGTCGGGTCCTCGAGACCAATCATCGCGGCGAGCTTCGCCCACTCTTCGTCCGTCCAGGTCGCGATCGCGACCCAGCGGTCGCCCACCTCCCCCTCGTCCGTGCAGGGGAACGCGCCGTGGGGCGCTGTCCGAGGAGAACGGTTGCCCATACGCGTGGGGATCTCACCGTTAACCGCATAGTCGAGCAACCACGGCGAGAGCGTGAACAACGCGTTCTCGACCTGCGAGATGTCGATATGCACACCACGCCCAGTGCGCCGGTGGTGAAGCACGCCTGCCGCGATCGCCGCCGCAGAGAACCGTGGAGAGAGAGAGTCCGTGATCGTCCCCGCCGGGCCCATCGGCTCGCGATCGGGCCAGCCCGTCAGGAAGTTGTAACAGCCAAGCGCGGAGCCCTGCGCACCAAACCCTGGGTAGTTCCGGTGCGGACCGGTCTGGCCCATCATGCACGAGGACACCATCACCAGGTCGGGCATATCCGGCGCCAGGCTCTCGTAGTCGAGCCCGAAGCCGCGCATCGCCTTGGGCGCGAAGTTCTCGAGCACCACGTCGGACCAGCGCATCAGCTCGCGCGCGATCTCGATGCCCTTGGGGTCCTTCAAGTTCAGCGTGACGCTCTTCTTCCCGACGTTAAGCGCGTTGAACAGGTCGCCGCCCTCCATCCCATGCGGGTTGTGCGGCCCGAGTGCGTAGATCCGCAAGAAGTCCGGGCGCGACTTCGACTCGATCTTGACGACGGTGGCACCCTGCTCCGCGAAGTAGCGAGCCGCGATCGGCCCCGCCGCGCCGGAGCCGAACTCGACGAGCTTCAAGCCCGCCCAGGCACCCCCTCCGCTGCTCGTCCCGGTCGGGACCGCTCGTGGCTCCCAGTCCGGCAGCGGCCCCGCGCCCAGCGCCGGTTCGCCACGCGTCGCGTCAAGGCTCGGCGTTTCAGCACCTGGGCTGGTCAGGGTCGCAAACTTTGTCGGGAAGCCCTCGATGCCATCGAGGGTCTGAAACATCGCGCGGGCCTCGAGCTGACCGTTCGCGTAGATCTCCCTCGATGAGTTCGCGGCGGCGACCATCAGGTTCACCTCGGTCGCGATGTTGTAGATCTCGAGCATCTCGTAGCGCGCGAAGAGCTCGACGAGCGGCGCCTCGAGCGCCTTCAACTCCTCCTCGGTTGCTTTCGTGTGCAAGAACTCGTCGAAGTTGCGCCCGGTCCAGGCCGGGGTGTCGAGACCGTTCTCGATGAGAAGCTTGGTGATGAACTTGAGGCTGGGCGCGCGCGCCGGCCCACCCCGGAGCCCGAACGTGACATAGCCGTCCTTGCACTCCCAAACCTCACGAGTCACCCCCATCGCCGCGCCGTTACGGGCGCCCCGTCGACCGTTGCGCGGGAACTGAGCGCCGCCCGACATGTTCGCGACCATCGCGACCTCTTGCATCGAAACGTCGACGACCTGGCGCTGCCCGGACGCGTAGGCACTCAACGCCGCGAAGGCGACCTCCGGGCCGGTGTGCGCGTAGCCCGAGGGCTCGCTCGCACGGACAGGCGCACGGTCGGGAAAACCCGTCGAGTACATGTTCGCGGTCGCCGCCATCACGCCGAGGTCTGAGGCCCGCCACCCCGATCGGGGGCCGTCCGCACCAAAGGGGGTCACCTTCACCCAGACCGCACCCGGCGCCCGGTCGGGATCGATCGCCAACACGCCGGGCCAACCGGGCGTGTCGATGACGATGTCGGCGCCAGCGAGCAACACGTCGATCCGCGGATCGTCGGCCTCGCACGCGAGGCTCGTCTTCCCGGCATTCCAGGCGGCAAAGCGCAGTGATCGGTCGCTGTCTCCCGCGAAGGGCCCCACCCGCCGCAGTGGGTCTCCACCCGTCGGCTCGACCTTCACCACCTCCGCGCCCATATCGGCGAGCACCCGGCCCGCCATGGCGGCGGGCTCACCCGCGAGGTCTACGACACGAACGCCTTCCAGGAGTCTTTCTGCCATGCCTCTATTGTAAACCCACCGCGCCATCCGGGGAGGCGTAGAACGCCCAATCCGCAGGTAGCCCTCTGGCCGCTACCCGGCGCTCACTTCGGCGAAGCGATCGGCGAGCGCCAACGTGCGGTCGACCAGGTCGGTCACCGCCTGCTCCCCTTCACCGGCCAGCGTGACCGTGACCCGCCCCCGCCACGGCGTCGTCCAGGCGTCGGGGATGGGCTTGCCCTGCAGACCCCACAGCCCTCCGACCGTCGCTCCGTTGCAGTCGGTGTCGAGCCCCGCGGCCACGACATCGCCCACCGCGGCGCCGAAGTCGTCCGGGTGCGAGAGCAGCGACCAGGTGACCAGCGCCAGGTTGTTCAGCGTGTGAACCGGCGCGAGGTCTGCGTACCGCTCACGAATCGCGGCGCCACCGTCCGCGTCTCCAGCCAAGGACCACCCCATCCGTACCGCCTCGGACGCTCCCCCTTCGGGCAGCTCGGCGAGCGCGCGGTCGACGGCGTCGGCCAGGCTCGCGCTCGCGGGAATCGCGGCACCACAGGCCGCCACGAAGGCCGCGCCCTCCACGCCATCTCCGCGGTGCGACAGCGCCGCGTCCTCGCGAGCCAACGCCGCGGCGCGGCCGGGTTGCCCCGGATACACCCACCCGTAGAGGTCCGCGCGGATCTGCGCGCCAATCCAATCGTTCCATTCGTTGGCGGAGCACTCCGAGAGATCAAAACCGGCGTCGGCGCCCAGCGCGAAGAAGTCCGCGGCCCGCGCAAGCAGCACCCGGTACGCCGCCAACTCGGCCGTAAAGACCCAGCCCGCAGGCAGTCGGCGGAGCCAATTGCGCGCGACGCCCTCCGTCGTCAGGCTCGCCCCCTGCTCTTCGAGCATGAGGAGGGCCAGCACGGTGTAGTTGATGTCGTCGTCCGGCTCGCCCCGGCGGATGTAGCCGCGACAGCACGGCTGCTGCAGCGGCACAGCGCCCGTCTCGTCGAAGGGCACGTAATCACGCAGGGGGAGCGCCTCCGCGCGGGTCAGGTAGCCATGAAGCTCGTCGTAGCCGTGCTGCATCGAGAGCAGCTCGACGGGCTTGCCGAGGATGCAACCCGAGACCCGCCCCTCCCATGCCGACTGGATTCGATCGCGTTGCGATGCCACCACTCAAACCTCCTGTTGTTGAACGCGCCGTCGCGCCCGCTAACCGAGCCCCGGCGCCCGATACGGCTGCGCGTCAGCCTTCCATTCGATGATCTCGATCGGGTGCCCATCCGGGTCCTCGATGACGAATGCGTAGGAGTTGTCGAACTCGACCGGCCCGCTCCGACAGGGGACACCCGCAGCATCGAGTTGGCCGTGGGCGTGGGCGGCGTCTCGCACCTCGAACGACATGAGCGTGCGCTTCTCGTCCTGCGGCTCCCTCCAGTTGTGCCAGAAGAGCTGAACGATCGCGTTCCCTGCGACGACGCCCCGAACCAGGCGAGACTCGGCGCCCTTCGTCCCGGTCACGGTCTCGAACTCCTCGCCGGCCAACGCGCGCTCCATCACCACCTGGAACCCGAAGTTTCCGCGATAGAAGGCGAGTGAGCGCTCGAGGTCAACGACCTCGAGCGAGATGTGTGAGAGCCGGCAAAGCCCCGCAGACTCGAGGAGAAATTCGCTCATCGATCCCCCGTCTCCCTTGGATCGACCAAGTCGCGCGGAGAGGGCGAGCGCTGGACGATCCGATGGGCGTCAACGATACGCCGAGCCGGGGGGCGGCGGGAAGCTTTCACGCGCCAGAGGGGGGCACGGAAGACGACGCCGGCGAGCAATCCCACGCTCGCCGACGTCATCCGTCGTTAGCGCGAATCCCCGATGCGTCCTTCGAAACCTCGCCCGATACGACCTTCTACGCTGGGAGAGAGATCAGCGCGGGGACGTTCGAGGTCAGCTTCCACTCCGGGAATCATGCCGCTGACATTCACAGAAATATTCTGGCTGGAGTTCGCCCCGGAACTGAACCCGATGGTGTTGACGCCGTAGAGGTTCGCGATCGGACCTTCGATCCGGAGCGTCGAGTCTGCCGAGGCGCGGTGCCCAGAGACGAAGACGCGAGACCCGGAGACCGTCGATTCGAGGATGGACCGGGCTACGGCTGCGCCCTGACCGACGGCGAGGAGTTCCGCGCGGGGCGTGGCGGAGGCGTCGTCAGGGAGGACGAGCGCGTCGGCGAGCACGCCCGTTTCGACCTCGGTCGGCAACGGAGGGAGGTCCGCGTACCCTGCCCCGGGGAGGAGCAGACACAACAGGAACGCGACGTCGCGGCCTTTCGCGCGATTGAGGGCGGGGAGCAGGACTTCGATTCTTCTCATCACAGGCAACCTCCATGCATCATCAGTGCAACTTTACAAATATTTTGTGTAACTTTCAACCTTAGTGTTGGTGGCATTTGAGTTTTTTGACGCTCGAGGCCAGAATGCCTGATCGGGCGGCGGTCCCTTCCGGCCCTCCCACGACATTCCTGCCATGATGCGCAGCGCAAACTTTCACAGGAGGCTCTCATGAACAGCCCTCAACCTGCTTCCGACCTCAGCGGCAAGGTCGCCCTCGTCACAGGCGCCGGCTCCGGCATCGGCCGGTCCACCTGCCTCAGGCTTCACGAGGCCGGCGCCGCGGTGATGTGCGCCGACATCAACGCCGATGGCGCCAAGACCACCGAACAGAGCATCCTCGATGACGGGGGTCAGGCCGCTTCGCTGCGGCTCGACGTCACAGACGAGGGGGCCGTCGAGAAGAGCCTGCAGCAGACCCTCGACGCGCTGGGCGGGTTCGATGTGCTGTTCAACAACGCAGGGATCGGCGACGTCGACTACGGGCGGACGCTCGAGGTGAACCTCAACGGCGTCTACTACGGCTTGCGCTATGGCGCCGAGTTGCTCGCGCAGCGCGGCGGCGGGTCGATCATCAACACCGCGTCGATCGCGGGGCTACAGGGCCTCGTCACGCCGCTGCCGATGGGGCCAGGGATCGTCGAGGGCGGTGGTGTGGCCTACATCGCCTCGAAACACGCGGTGGTCGGGATGACCCGGCAATACGCGATCGCATACGGCGAGCGGGGCGTCCGCGTGAACGCGGTCGCGCCCGGCTACATCGAGACCCCCATGACGGAGATGATCCAGGACGGCTCAGTCATCCAGGAAGGCTATGAGTCCCTGCACCCGATGGGTCGGCTCGGCCAACCCGACGAGATCGCGAACGCCGTCGTGTTCCTCGCAAGTGACCGATCTTCGTTCATCACCGGGGTCACGCTGCCCGTCGACGGAGGCTACTCCGCGCGCTGAGCCCCCGAAGGCGCCACGCCCTCAAGCCGCTCGGACCGGCAGACGGTAGACGGCCGGCACGTGCAGGTTCGGCACCCGCTCGATCGGGCCCGCGCTCTCGAAGCGCGGGAGAACCGGGATCAACGCGCGAAGCGCCGCGCGGAGTTCCCACCGCGCCAGGTTCGCGCCAAGGCAGAAGTGTGCGCCGTAACCGCCAAAGGCCAGATGCCGGTTGGGGTCCCGTGTAATGTCGAACCGGTAGGGCTCGTCGAAGATGGACTCGTCGCGGTTGGCCGACGGGTACCACATCCCAACGTCCTCTCCGGCGCGAATCGTGGTTCCCGCGAGGTCGAAGTCCTCCACCGCGGTCCGCGCAAACTGCACCACGGGTGAAGTCCAGCGCAAGATCTCCTCCGCCGCAGAGACGACGAGCTCCGGGTTCGCAACCAACAACGCGCGCTGGTCCGGGTTTTCGAGCAGCGCGTGGACGCCGCCGCTGATCGCGTTCTGCGTCGTCTCGTTGCCCGCCGCGAGGATCACGAAGAGGTACCCCTGGAGCTGCTGCTCCGTCAGCGGCTTCCCCTCGACCTCGCCGTGAACGATCAGGGTCGAGAGGTCATCTCTGGATGCCCCCTGCGCGCGACGGTCGTGGATCAGGCGCACCATGTAGTCGGTCATCTCTTCAACCGCGCGTTGCATCCCTTCGTGCCGCGTCTCGTCCGGGCGAAAGAAGTCTGGCTCGGGCGCCCCGATCATCACGTTCGTCAGGGTCTTGAGCCGCATCCAGTCGTCGGGCGGCAGCCCGAGCATCTCCGCGATGGCCGCGAGCGGGAGCTTCTGCGCGAACCCCGTCACGAAGTCACAAGGCTCGCCAGTCCGGGCCGACCGCTCGAGCTCATCCGCGAACTCGTCAGCAAAGCGGCGGGACATGATGTCGAAGTGTTTCTCGAGCCCCCGCAACGCCGCCGGTGTAAAGCGCCTCGCCGTCACGAGGCGAAAATTCCGATGCCTCGGGTCGTCCATGAAGATGAAGTCCGGCGGTTCATCCGGGTCCCAGCCACGCTCCTCGAGGCGCTCGGCCCGGTTGCCAAACTGACGCTCGTCCTGCGCGATGGTCTGGAGTCGCAAGCGGCGGGTATTGACGAAGACATCCGAGCGCTTCGACACCGTCAACACGTCTGCGTGCCGCGTAATCGCGTGGAACGGCTCGATCCCCTCCCGCTCGTACCAGAAGACCGGCGCTTCTCGCCGCAGGAGATCCCACTCCTCCCAGGGGTAGCCACGTGTCAAGTAGAGGTCGGTGTCGTGAATGTCCAGCGTGTCGAGTGTCAGGTCCGCCATCCCCAAAGCCTATCAGCCCAGGCCGGGCCATGGACCACCGGATCGGCTGCGGCGTGGGCGCTCGCTGCACGGCACCGCAAAAACGACGCAGGAGTCACGGTTTCCCTCCCGTGCCGTACCCCGCTGCGGCATCGTAGGGGTATCACGTGGCAACCGAGACAGGCCGAGCAGGAGGGGCAGCGATGACAGGCGAAAACGGGCGGGGATGCGAGGCGCTCGAGGGGGTTCGGGTTCTGGACCTCACGACCGCGATGGGCGAAGCCGCCGGCCGTGTCTTCGCCGACCTCGGCGCCGAGGTCATCAAGATCGAACCCCCGGGCGGCTGTGAGGCGCGCCACGCGCCGCCGTTCGCGCGAGATGCGAGCGGCGAGCCCACCCAATCCCTCTTCTGGGAGGCGTGGGGAATCGGCAAGCGCAGCGTCGTCTTGTCGATCGAGGAGGAAGCCGATCGCGACACGCTTCGGGAGCTCGCGCGCGGCGCCGACGTCCTGCTGGAATCGTTCGTGCCCGGCTTTCTCGCGGACCTGGGTCTCGG
>Ga0315331_10003819_pt1 | contig 11404 bp, 13 predicted proteins | sample M160m34915metaG_FD_203456 | JGI IMG/M metagenome (GOLD analysis project Ga0315331, IMG submission 203456) | Ammonia-oxidizing marine archaeal communities from Monterey Bay, California, United States - M1 60m 34915 | ecosystem: Environmental > Aquatic > Marine > Intertidal zone | place: USA... | reverse complement strand
AGCTGTTCATCTTGCTGTTGTATGTAAGCACTTAGACCGATGCCACTTTGTAATTTGCGCGATTTTTTCATAATTTCGCGATATAGCTTTCTTCTAGCTGCAATTTGTCTATCTAAGTATGGTATTAGCTCGTCTGGCTCTAGCGTATCTGGTATGTCTTTGCTTAATGCTAAGTTCAATTCAGCTTCACTTAAAGCACCAAATGTTGCACTGTTGATAACATTTATACCTAAGTCTTTGCGTAGATTTTTAAATACTGCGTCATCTGCTGACATTGATGGTAAATATCTTTCAAACACTCCAACTTGTATATCTCCACCAGCAGCCAAGTCGCGCGCAGATTCCATCTTTTTAATAGAGTCTAGCAAAGTTTCAGCGCTGTCAAATATATCTTTTCCACGCTCAACTGCTGCACTCTTGTCTTCTGTGTCAGCTAGCAAGCCTGCTTCTCTTATTGCCTTTTGCGCTGGCGTCTCACCAATAGCGCCAGTTACATCAACACGTCTACCTACGCCTGTGTTAGGGTCATATTCTGTTACATACTGCTGTCCAGTCACAGGGTCTGTTTGTATGCCTGACGATTGTTTAGCATAGTTAGTGCCAATAATAGACTTCATTGCATCTGTAGCTAATGCTGGGTTAGCACGTACTGCGTTAGCTAATTCTGTCTGCCCCTGCTGCTCTAAATACTGTACTGTTTTGTTAGCAGATGACATATCTAAAGCACGCTGTGCAATAGTTGGGTCAGGGTTCATACGCATAGTATTAAATGCAGCTGCAAGTTGCGCCCTGTAAGCAGGGTCAGCTAGCTTTGCGCGCGCTTTGTCAAAAAAGCTAGGCTTTTGTACAGGTGGTGGCGGTGGTGGTGGCGGTAAGTTACGACTGTACTCACTGCGCTCTACGATAGGCGCTTGCCCACCAAACATCTGCTGCTGTAGTTTTTGCTCTAGGGTCTGTGGCGCACTTAATCTGTCTAGCAGGCTCATGCTAAGCTCCGTACATACTTTTCAACATATCAAATAAACTGGATGGCGCTGTAGGCGCGTATGGGTTTGTTCTCGGTGCTTCTAATGGCACATACTGTGCGTTAGATGCTACTAGCGCATGATGCTGTGGAGTCTCTGCATTCACTTTAGCCAACCTATCTCCAAAGCTACTAGGCTTGCTCATACCCCCTAAACCGCTCAATCCACCAGTAGTAGGCGCTGATGCCGTTGACGGTGTTGCGCCCATGCTGCTAAGCGCGCTGCCTATGTTGTTTATGCCACCAGATTGCTGTGCTGCTAATTGTGCTGGAGCCTGCGATATAGCAGAAACTGGCATAGTCGGAAAAGCTGCAGCTGTAGACGTTGCTGGTCCAGACTGTAAGAGCGCTGCTAGCATTGTAGGGTCTATTGGTACTGTCATAATAATTCCTTAAGTTTTATTAGCCGAACAAGCCCATGCCCATAGTTAAATAATCAAACAAACCGAGGTCTTTTCTAGTTTGTTGTGACTGCGGTATGTTAGAAGCACCTAGTGCTTGTGACAATATGCCAATAGTATCCATAGGTCTGCCAACATAGCCTTCAAACTGCTGCTTGCCTGCGTCAATTAACTGTTGCTGCATTAGCTGCTGTAGCGTGCCCTGCTTCATAATGTCAGCTTGTATGTCACGACCCATGCCAAAGCCTAAGTTTGCAATGTTAGACAGCTGTGCGCCTGCAGCTAGTCTTTGATTTGCGCCTGACATATCAGCTTGTTGATTAGCTAAATCAGCTTGCAATGTACGCTGTATATCTTGACCTGCTAGGTTTTGTGCTTGCTGGAACCCTTGTTGTCTTAGACCGCTAGCCATTGCACCAGCTCTGTCATAGAAGTTTCTGTTAGACTCTGCGTCTGCTATGCCGTGACGTGAGCCGCCAAAAGCGCCTGCTTGACCCATCTGGAAGTCAGACACGTTTTGCTGCATTTGTCGTGCACGCTCCATGTCTGCAAGCGATTGGTTTACAACTTGCGTTTCATAAGGGTTGGTGTATGCACTAAGGTCTGCACCTGCTACTTGACCAGCCTGCACTGCTATTGGTCTATATTGTGTGCCTTGTGCTGCAGTTTGACCTGCTACCTGCATACCTTGCGCTGCACCTTGCATTATGTTGGGCTGACCGCCCATTGCTGCATTAGCCATACTAAGTACCTTTAGCTTGATAATTTTCTAGCAAAACGCTCTAAAGGCGTGCCGTAGAATGATGAAATGTCGTCTCCGCCTTTTTTCACTTCATTCCCAAACAAAGCGTCATATTGCGCCTGTGTTTCTGGGTCCCTAGCAGCTAGTTCTTGTTGTGCTTGCTCAAATAGTGGGAATGCACTGTATCCACGGATACCGCCAGCAAACTCTTGTGGGGGTGGCATATCAGCTAAAGCTGTTTGTGGACCAGACAAGCCAAACGCCTCAGCAGTGTCTAACTGGCTTTGCATAGCAGATTGCTGTGTTGGATTAAATGCAGCTAAATCAGGACCCATATAGGGCTGGTAACCAATTTGTTGCACTGCCTCAGCTCTTGCTAAGTTGCGCTTTGTTGGACCTTTTGCCCAATCTGGGATATCTGCTGTAGTGGTTTGACCACCGCCTTTACCGCCTGACATACTATAACTCCTTCGATAGTGTTGTGAACGCTTCGCTCCAACCGTAATCTTTTAAAACTTTAGACCACCCTTTACGCCCTGCTAAAGACATACCGTGGCAATTTTGTTGCCGTGCAAATTCAGCAGCTGAGCTTTCCATATCTAATATCTGGTCCATCTCACCGCCTGCTAGAAACACATGAAGTACACGCTTTCTAGGATAAACTATAATCTCGGTTACAGCGCATCCACGCTCTGCAGCCCAAAACTGATACCTTAAACTATGTATACCTTCTACTATGTCGCAAAACTCATGCGTACCACCACTAAAAGCTAGCGCTGACTCAATCCATTCACGACATCTTTCTAGTTCTTGGTCTATTGTCATAGGCTCCGAGTATACCATAATCTGTTGTATGACTTAACTTATACAGTAGTTATAATGTAGCGATAATAAATGCTAGTAGTTCAGAGTAACGTACACCTAGCTGTGTGATTTCTACAGCATCTTCAGGAGCGTCCTCTTGAAAATTATAAGTTTTACCTTCATGCTCCCACCAAGTGTCGGAACAAAACATAGCGTATTTAGAAGCATCTAAGCCTTCTGCACTAAAAGCATCTTGTAGGTCTTGTGCAATGATTCCAAAATGTATTCGAGCATCTTCACCTTTCTCTTCAACAGAATCATTAAACTTAAATTTACGCATTAACGCTTTTGCAGCTGTAGCTACTCTTGCCTCAGCATCAGATATAACTTCTATTTGTTGCTTTGTAGTTCTGTCTGAGGTGTTAATACTAGATGTTGACGCATATACAGTGTTCCACTTAGCATTACTAGTCCCTAAGTACATCTTACCCTGATGGTTCCCACCAGAGGTTGTTAGAGGTTGAAAATATGAATGCCCTGTGCCTGTGCCGCCAAAAATACCAAACACGCCTACAGCTATATTTCCTTGCGACATATATGTATATCTAGAGTCTCCATATGCCCTTTGTGTTGTACCTATACCACCGTGGTCGTACATAGTTCCAGAATAATTAGATTTTTCTACTTTATAAAGTATTGAAGCACCAGAGTAAGTAGTGCTTCCTGAAACAAATGGAGAAGTTGTGGCATTCTCAAGCTCTATAGAAGTAGATGTTAGTATTTTATTTCCACTTATGCTTCCTGCTAACTGAGAGTTTGACACAGCACCACTTGCTATCTTCGTATTAGTAACTGCACCATTAGCTATTTTGTCTGAAGTTACAGCTCCAGTCTGTAGCTTAGAAGGTATAACAGCAGATGTTGCAAGTTCAGATGTTCCTACCGACCCTGCAGCTATACTAGTAAGGTAAGTGTCTGCAAGTTTTGCTGCAGTTACTTGTCCATCTGCAATAGCAGCTGTAAAAATACTATCATTAGCCATATTACCGCTACCAATAGTATTAGCACTAATCTTAGCTCCTGTAACAGCTTGATTACCTAGCTTTGCGGTTGTAATAGAACCATCAGCAATACTAGTTAAATAACCTGCGCTGCCGTGGTCACCCCAGCCATATGCAGTATCCCAGTTGCTAGAGTTGTCTGTAACTATAGAATATGTGCCATTAGATGCGCCACGCTTCATTAAGCCTTCTGATGCAAAGTCTCCATCAACAACAACGTCTCCATGACTTGTTTCTGATGTTAAATACCCTGCTGATGCATGGTCACCCCAAGCGTAGGCAGCGTTCCAGTTAGATGAATTATCTGTAACTATAGAGTATGCACCAGCTGTAGCACCTCTTTTCATTAGACCTTCAGATGTAAAATCACCATCCTGTACAACATCACTGTGAGAAGTTTCTAATGCAGATACTTTTGAAGAAAGGCTAACTGTTGTTGTTTGGTCGTTAGCGTCACCTATAAATATATTGCCATCATTAAGATTTGGAGTAGCATTACTTCGCCCTGCGCCCATAATCTTGATAGAGCCTGATGTTGCGTGCGACCTTGTAACTTTGCCTATTTTTTGTATTTGCGCACTTTCACCACTTGGTGCAGTTGAAGTTAAGCTACCAGATACACCTGCTTGCACAAACAACTCGTCTCCTTCTGTAAAGCTGCTAGTGTTTAAACCGTCTAAAGTTCCAAAAGTGCAAACTTCTAATGCAGCGTTAACTGATGCATTTTTTGCCGCTAAACCAAACGCTGGCATCTTAGTTGCCGTACTAGCTCTAGCCTTGCTTACTACAGTTGTTTGCCCAGATATGCCTGATATATATACGACATCACCCTTAGTAAGCGCTTCACCTGCCTGTGCTTTAAATACAACTGCGCCACGCAAATCACCAATAAACTCTGTTGCTTCTACATTACCAACTACTTCTAGCTTTTCTGATGGAGTTGTAGTGCCTATGCCTACCTCATTATTCGTGTCGTCAACGTATAATGTGTCAGTGTCTACTGTCAGACCGCCCATTGTTAGCCTAAAATTAGTAGAATCATCAGCATCATCGCGTAGGTAATTTGTTATGCTGCCGCCACCGCCACCACCTGTTAATGGCACCCAACTACCGTTAGATGAAACAATAACTTGACTGTTATCACGGTCCCAAAGTAACACGCCATCATCGTGGGCTGACTGCCCAGCTAAGTAGTATGCTAGCTTAGACTGGCTTTTTGCAAGGTAATCATTCAGGCGCTCTGCCCAACGCTTAAAATCTGTATTGCCAGCTGGTGGTGGTCTAACTGTCATCGTCTACCGCCACCTGTGACATCTAAACGCATATCGCCAACGGTCCAGTCTGTGAGCTGCTCACCAGTAATCCTCATGCGTAGCTGCCTACCTTGAAACCTAACATCTGTTGGTGAAGCAGTTGTGTATGGTCCAAACGATGACTCTTCAGCATTTGGATAATATCTAGTTTTGAAGGTTACTGTTATATTACCCTGATTTTTTTCATCTGGTATTAATTGTGTAACTTTCATTATTTGGTCACCGTCCCCTATAGATATTGGTCCAGTTTCCGCATATGGCGTAAAAGTAGTATAATCATATTCTCCATATGAGAAGTTTTTCTCATGTTCATAAAGATACCCTACTGTGTCACTGTAAATAGGGTCAGTGAATACGCCAGCGTCTACACCAGCAGTACGATGCATTTTTCCTATCATCCAGTGCCCTTCTTTATAATCTAACGCTACGTAGCTATCGTTTTCTACGCTGCTTTCGCTAGGATAAAACCACCATACTTCATTGTGCTTGCCATTATGTACTGCATACACCTTGCTGCGCTGTGCAGTGTTCATGTCTTTAAATACGTAGTCATGGACATCACATGGCAGCTCTTGCACGGCAGAGCCGTTGTATTGGAAAAATCCATTAGCGCCCATCCAAAACGCGCCCTCATCAATAGCAACAGCGCTGTGTCTAGATATAGCCCCACACTCTTGCCCTACTCTTTCAAATCCAAACACTGCAGGTGGACCACTATATGTAGCTACATGAGCATCTACAGTTGTTAGTATAAGTGTGCGACCACGCACTTTAATGCCTAGCTGTATTTCACCTGTCGTATGCAGCTCTATATCGCCAGCTTCGTTCGTTGCTGCTGATGTCCATGTTGTGTTGTCCTCTCTGTCACACCACGCTACTTTCTTCAGGTTAGCGCCAGCACCTAATGCAAACAGGAAGCGCTCTTCTGTAACTACTATAGCGCTGTTGTTAACTGGAGCATTCGCAACTTGCGCTGCAGGGTTAGCAGCATTTAGTGTCCACTCATATATTTTGCCGTCAACATTATGACATCCAACTAGGTACTCCCCCCATGTGTCTAATGTCCATGAAGATGCCTCATCTAAAACACCATCGTTAGGACGCTGCACGCCATAACGTCCACGCCCATAATAGTATTTTCCGTAACCTAGATTAGCCTCAGCATCAGGGGTCCCTAGTGTAGAAAAACCAGTTGGCGTTATATTTGTATCAGTTCCATCTTCTAATACGTGGTACAGCTGTTTATGTGACCCAGCTGCTAAGTGTGAAGTGCCGTTGTTGCTTTTCCATGCTGTCATTGCTCTAATTTTTTCTGGAGTAGCAACATTTTCTATTAAAATTATTTGTGCTTGCCCTGTTTCAGATTGCTTTGTTTTATACTGCCAACCACCGACAGGTCGCATGGAGCCATTTTCCCAGCGCACAAGATTAGTGTCGCGCCATCTGCCAGAGGCTTCACTATCTGTCCCATGATTAACTACGCCAGCTGGTATATCTAACTTAACGTATGCCATTACTTGCCAACCCCTTTTACTCTTTCTAATGAGCGCAAACCACCTAGCCCAAGCATACCCATTAATACAGGCAGCATAGTAGACGTATCTGCCTGCGGTACTGTTATTCCGAATGGAGCAGCTAATGGGCTAATTAAAAAGTTTACTGCGAAACCAGCAACACACACCCACGCAGTAGCAGGGCGCCATGATGACTGAAACCAGTTACCTTTTGCTTCCTCTTTATTTACTTCTATTTGTGCAAGAGCAATCTGCTGCGCGTGCTTTTCTGACATAGTGGCAATGTCATGTGCTAGCCGTGCTTTCTCGTCCTTGTCTACGATAAACTTGTCTAACAGTCCTGATACTGGACCAATTAACTGCTGTATCATGCTCACCTCAATGGATTGCTCGTAACGTAGTCGAGCCCATCCCACAAATTATTAATTTCTAAATTGACTTTTTTAATTCGTTCACTAACGTCACCTAAGCTATTACTGACTAGCTCTGCCTGCTTAACAGTGCTTCTCATAGCCTCTATTTCTTTTTCTAGGCTAGAAACGTCAGATTTCAATTCTAACAGCTTTTCTTGCTGCTCTAGTATAGTTTCAAGGTTGGTGCCTAAAGCTGCTAATTTGCCCTTTAATTGCCCTACATCGTTGTCCTCTAATCTTTGCTCGATTAGCGTAACTCTTTCAGTTACAGGCTCTACATCAGGTATACTTACAGCTTCTACCGCCTCTAACCTTGAGTATAAACTAGAAGCAGTCCAAACTGTACCACCAATTGAGGTGCCGATTGCTAACACTATACCAATCCACACGCCTTTAAATGACGTGTTGCCAATCTTTAGCTCTGTATCATCAATCAAAACTACATCCTATCTCATACATGAAGCAATCATAGCCAGACGCAGTTGGTCCAGTTAGGTAAAACTCTGATTCAGCACCTGCATATAGCACTGTTTCTTGGTCTACATACATATCTAAGCCAAAATTCTGCCCATTTAGGTATACAGCAGTCGCATTATTAGTGTTTGCCCACTTCATAGACACCCATTGCTGCTCTGCGCTATAAGTTAGTGTCGCTTCTTCTGCTACAGCGTTGTTATTTACAGCTCCTTGCTCTAAAAACGCTACTGCATCCTCATTTGCAGCTACAGCAATGTACCCAGCAGCTTTGTTTGCGTGTTCTTCGATAGAATCCATGCTGTCATTGAACGATTCTACTGTATCTTGCGATATCATCAGCACTTCTTCGTTTTGTGCGACAAACTCTTGCACTTGTTCCTCTTCAGCAGGATTGCCTACACTATCTTCAGCCATCTCAGCTACTTGTATAACAGTGCTCATCTCAACCACAGCAGTTGTGAACACGTCTATGCTATCTTCCATAAGCTCTAACTGTGTTGCAGCAGCTTGCTGTAATACAGCCTCAACGCTACCATAAGGCAAATACGTGCTAAAGTTAGATAATGCGTTGTTATAAGCAGCAACTTGCTGTGCAGAGATGTGTGCAGATGTAGACAGCGTGCCGTCAGACATACCGCTACCTGCATAGGAGTATTCTGTTGCAGCGCCTACTAGCATAATGCCACGGTCAATCTGGTCAACTATAGCATTTGAGGTATTAACTAAATCAGTTAGCTGGTCGCTGTTTGCTGCTACGGAACATATCGCTAATGCTCCTATTATCGCTTTCTTCATTTGTCTGCTCCGCCCCTATGTTTAACATTGTCTTGTAATAATCTTCTGTATCTGGTCCATAATCAGGTATGTGTAACTCTGGGTTTTGCATCATTACCAAATAACTGCGCCTGCCTGCGACTAGCTTTCCGCCTATCGTTACTGGACATGGCGTACCAGCAGCAAACATAGCTTTCCAAACATCTACTGACTGACACATCATACTAATAGCTGCTACCTTCATATTAAACTTGTCTAGCAGAGCAGCGTCACGTCTACGTGTACAGTCTTTGTCTTGCACATACTTACCACTAGACCATCCAAAACCAACTGTCTGTATAGAGCTCCCTGCTGCCTTTAAACACGTCTCCATGCCTGTTGACTGCATACTAGGGCTTATAGCTGACCCTACTGGTATTTTAGATGCTGCGCCAGCGCCCTGATAAGTATTAGTCGTGCTCTCATCAGTAGTTACATTATTGCTATTCACTGTGCTGTTTTCGTTGTTAGTGTTTAAGCTGCCTTCTTGTTCTGTGCCTAACGCTAAACTTGATACTAATAACAGTACAGCCTTAAATAAGTTTTTGCCCAATGACGTCTAGCCCTAAAATTAGTGGATATAAAAGCCACAACAAGCGCTCGATGTTTTTAAACTTGTCCATACCCATATCAAGACGCTTATCTACAACGCCTAGCTTGTCTTGTATGTTTTCCATTCTTGCAGCACATTCTCTCTCATGCGCTTCTAGCTTCAGCAATGCTTCTCTGTTGCCGTCCATATTAGGTTTCCTCAGACTCCAATTCTGCAACAACTTCGTATCCTGCAAACACACACGCTGGTGTAGCAGGTGCATCTATTACATTAGCGTTCAACGACTCTGGTAAATCGCCTAGCCAATTAACGTGCCAACCATCAACAGCTTCAGTTTCTGGGTACTCGTTGCCATACTCATCAGTAAGCGTTTCGCCAGTAGGCTGATAGACTAAACCTACTACGTCTATACTGTAGGCTCCATCACCAGTCATTAATACTGTATCACCAGCTTCATCCTCATAGTAATAGGCGCTTAACGCAGTTTGCATTGCAGCCTCGTCTGTAAACTTTAAATAATGTATCATAGTGTGAGTGCCTTCATCTGTTCGTTAGTTAACCTAACTGGATAGTATTTAATTGACTTGATATGTGCATACCCAAAATCACCAACTGTATCAATGTCCTCTCTGTATGTTGAGCCTATGTACAAGCTAGTAACCAAATTTAGTGCTGGCTGACCACTTGCGTCTGTAGCAACTAAAGTGCCATTCCATGCAACTGCCATATCGTTATCTTTCAAGGCAAATGCAACCTTACCTGTATTATAGTTTTCACTGCCTTCTATATTATCAGCGCCTATCTGTGCGTTGCCAGAGCCATTATCTGCCCTATATCTTAGCTTTCCTGTATCACTAGCATTACCATTGTTGTATATTTCATTAAGTATATTAGTAGTTCCACTGTGCGCCCAAGAGTATGCCCTAGCAAACGTAGCAAAGTTTTTCCAATTACTATAATCAAGCTCAACTATAGTAGTGCCTTGCACTTTGTTGTGCGTAAAATCATCAAGAGTTGGTACGCTAGCCGTATCTGAGTTTCTAGTTTTCATAGCAGTCGTAGTTGGTATGTATGATGACGCAATCAATCCGCCCTCTAACTGTACTGCGTATGCAATTATTGTTTCGCCTTTCACATCTGAATTTGTTGCAATACCTACTGTAGCTGTTGTGCTTGTTGCGTTAGGTGTCCATCTGCAAGTGAGTTTTCTAATATCACCAAATGCTTCATCAGATAAAAACTCAAGAGTGCCGCCAGCACTTGAACCAACCGTTATAGAGCCAGTTGCTGAATTAGAAACTATTGTAGATGAATTACCATTAATCCTACATTCAAACCTTCCTTTGCCTGATGTACCATAACGATAATAAAAAGACACTGAATAAACTGTGCCGCTAGTAACGCTGACATATTTATTCACCCTATGCCATGTTTGACCACCACTAGCTACCTGAAATCCATTAAAGACTCCTAGCTTATTTTCTTCTAATACAGTAAATGTGCCAGTGCCAGAAGTTGTTCTTTGTTCTGCATCTGCAAAATCACTACTAGTGACTCTATTAGTTCTAGTGCCTTCTATTAACAACCCTTTAACAGTTTTATCAGCGTTATAGTCTATGCGTGGCTCGTTAATTTCTGCTGTACGCAACAGAAACTCACCTTCTTTGCCTTGATTGCCTATGACTTCTCTTACAGATACGTTAGATACTGTCCCTACAAAACCACCACTACTAAATTGTAAATTTACAGCCGCCTCTTGCTTATAAATAACAGAATGTGTGCCAGTAGTAAAATTGCCAATGTTTGTTGCACCGTTTTTGTAAACTGCTACATTACCGCTTGTAACATTCACTGTGAAACTGACCTTGTAATACTTGCCAATTTCCATGCCAACATTACGTCTAACAGATTCCCATTGTGTGTTGTTAAAGGTTAGTACGTCATTGCTTATTGACACTTGACCTCTATTTTCAACCGTAAGATATGGGTCATTATTTGTATTGCTAATAACGCCAGACTGTGTAGTGCTTTGTACTAACTCATCGCCATAAACAACACTGTCTAAGTATGTACCTGTAGATGACCTTGTAAAAGTTATTAAGTCAGTTGCCTTACCGCTTTTCTGTATTCTCTTAGTCATGTAAGCCCTCTGTTAATACACTGTTTGATTGTCCATCAAAGGTTAAGCTTAGGTTAGGCGATGTGCTTGGCGCTGTCACTAGCTCAAGCTCAGCTTCAGTAAATAGTTTTGGTATATATCTGATGCGCTTTATATGCCCATTTAACTTT
>Ga0315331_10003818_pt1 | contig 11405 bp, 10 predicted proteins | sample M160m34915metaG_FD_203456 | JGI IMG/M metagenome (GOLD analysis project Ga0315331, IMG submission 203456) | Ammonia-oxidizing marine archaeal communities from Monterey Bay, California, United States - M1 60m 34915 | ecosystem: Environmental > Aquatic > Marine > Intertidal zone | place: USA... | reverse complement strand
ACTTTATTTGGTCTGTCTCTGAAGCATTAGGTACTCCAACTTGAGCAGAAGTAATAATATGGTCATTTACCCCATTAGTTGCATCAAAAGTTGCGTTTTGATCCATTCTAATTTCAGGTGCGTGTATAAAACTTGCAGTAGGGTTGCCTCCAGCCATTATTTGAACAGGACTTTGATATCGTGTTCCTGTTCTAAAAGAATAGTTTATCCCCTCGAAGTTTGGTTTTGGACTTGTATTTGTATATGTAGTTGCATTTGTCATAGGAGGAAGTAGTGTTGCTGCCACTCCCGAAACTGTAGTAGTTGCCGCTGTAGTAGTAGTTACTTGGTTACTGCCCGCATTATAAGAAGCGATTGCGCTTACTAAATCAATTGCTCCACTAACTCCACTAACTGTGGTTTCAATTTCTGGATAGACTTGTACGGAGCCTGTACTAGTGTACGTTGTAATATACCCTATATAAGGCCTACCGTCCGCTCCTGCCCCTTCTATTTGTATTCTTGAAGCTCCTTCTTTTGTCATACTATGTGACGCCATTCCAGAGGTAAACCAGCTACTAGATGCGGTTAGTGTCATTGTTCCTGCAGTTGCACTAAATATATTAGTTCCTTGTTTTCCTGCCCCTTTTATTACTATTTTTCGTGTACCTTCTGTAGTATCAGCAAAATCTAGAGCTCCTGTCGCAACTGTTACAGTTGTGCTCCCCGCACTTACAGAAGCTGTCGTATTTATTTCATTTATACTTCTCCAAGTGTCTGTATCAGTTATAGGGGTTCCATCTAAGTATATACTTGAAGCCCCATTTACTAGTCCCTCTATTTCTCCTTCCGACAAAGCGTCGAATACTACAGCTGTCTGACGTGTCTCTCCACTCATAGACCTGCTGTTATTAGGTCCACTTTGATCAAAAGATGCTAGTATTTGTTCTAAATAATTACCCATTATTTTTCCTCCACTTGCACGTCTTTATCCCCTGAACCTATCCCTAAAGGCTGATTCCATCCTATTCCCGGAAAAAACCCTTGAGGAGCCATACTTGCTGTATAGCTTGAATTAATTAGTGTTCCACCTACTATCATTTCTCCATATAGTATAGGAACGGCTCCACCTTGTACAGTAGTATTTTGAGGGCCACTAAATAAATGAGAATCGTCCTCGTCGTCTTGACTTCCATCAGGCATTGTCATCTGTGCTAGAGTTGTTAACCCTAGAGACGTTCCTAAAGCCATAGCTCCGTATCCTAATACTTTACCAAATTTTCCCATATTTGCTCCTGCTTTTAGAAGTCTTCCTCCCCGTATTCCTATTTCTGGAGCTATATTAGCAAGTGTAGTACCTCCGGCTGTTCCTCCCATAGCAGCACCTTGTACTAAGTAGTAACCTGTGTATATCATAAAAGCGGCTGCTATAAGTTTTCCTACATTACCTTTTGAGCCTGCGGGTACTGGGGCTACTATTATGTCTTCTTTTCCTACTGATAGTAAAAGCTCTGTTTCGTCTATAAATTCTTCTCCCCTTTGTACTGTAAAGTCTATTCCATTTTCTGCACAGTCCACCATATACTGTCTATATCCTTCTCTCTGACACTCGATAAGTTTAAATATATCCTGAACTTTATCCACGTTCATACTCCACTTTTCTCCAAAGCGTTCTCCGAGTTCTCCTTTTAAATATACTGTTTGCATTTTTTGTTCCTTAATATCTTTGTTTTATACTTTCCCCAAAAGGGATATAATAGTTCTCTACATGATAATCTATTGTAGGCATGATGTAAAAATAAGTCATCACCTAAATAAATTCCACAGTGATTTGGTACACTTGAATCTACATTAAAATATAATAAATCATGTTTGATTAAACTTCCATCAGTCGCTTCATTCCACCCTTCATAATTCTGCCACAGGTCGCCAAAATAATCAATTCCTTTATTCCACCAGTCATCTTCAAACGCGTATCTTGGCATTTCAATTTCGAATTTTTTATAGTATGATTGTACCAATGAAAAACAATCTGTCACACCAAATTCATATTCTCTTCCAATTAAAGGAGGGTCTACTCGGTTTGGCTTTAAATGTTCAAGTTGTACTTCAGGTATACTAATTATATAGTAGTCAAGATTCAACCCATTACACTGCTTCACATCTGTTTCACTTGGTTCTGGACTTGCATCAGGATGGCTATGAACAACTGCCACTATATCTGATTGATAGCTTGCCTTTATATAGTCTTTTGAATCAATTATAAAATCATCATCATTTTCTGCGACATTCTTACAAGGAAACCATTTTGATTTTCCTTTTACTATACCTATAACTCCACAGCCTTCGCGGGGGTACTCAGCGTTAAAATGTTCTACTATTTCTTCAAAATGGGGTTCTAATATCATGAAGTGGTTTTAGTTCCGGGGAACCCTCCGAACGGTAGTGTGTTATCTTTTTCTGTTATAGTTCTACGCACACTACTATCTATTGTAGCGAAAGTAGATTTAAATCTTTTAGCACAACCTCCAACTGTTTTTGAGCACTGGTCTCCTAATTGCCAATAGTCTCCAAAGTTAGGAGTGCTTTTATGGGCGCTCGCATTTTGTGTTGTTCCCTTAACTTGCCATAATCTGACATAAGCATCGTCTGAACCTCTATCATATACGGTATATTCATTATAAGTCGGATCAGTGTACGCGTTATACGCAGAGCTTGCCGAATAGGAATTATATACTCGTACTCTTTTAAAATTAGCATTAGTATCTGAAGGAGTCCCTGGATTGCCTGTAGTTACTACAGCTTGCCAGTAATCAAAAGAACTTTGACTTATAGTCAGACTGCCATCGGTATTTACCTTAGTTAGTCCTGACTTAGCCACTTTGTAGTAAAATCCTAAAGTTACACTAGATAGACTAGTATTAAATGTAAGACTAGAGCTTACTACTTCTTCATCTTTCTGATTAAAATAAACCGTTCTAGCAGTACCATCTGTATCTGCCATTCTACCATAAGTATTCCATTTACAGCCACCCCTTTTATTAGCAACTGAAATTTCTGAGCTTGCTCCTTGGTACTTCCATGCGCAGGCGTTTCCTGTTACTTGCCTTCGAGGAAGCTGAACCCCTTGTAAATCATAAGGAGATGCAAGTTCAAATACTATGTAAGCGGGGGTTTTCTCTGCTATTCTATCGATATACCACATTTGTTGTGGAAATTCTACAGGAGGATTTGCATCTCCTGATTGACCATAACAGTATTTATATAAAGTATGCCTTCTATATACTTTTTTCCCTAATAAGTCTTCATTGGTAAGTCCTCCTAGAGCGTCACTAAATGTAGAAAGTACGTTTGCTACCTTTAACTCGGGTCTTGCTGAAGCACCTCTTGATTGTACTGCAATTCCTGAGGCTTCTATTGGGATTGCTGTGTATGTACGAATTGTACCAGGACTTGAACGGTCTCTGAATTGAATAGTTGAAAGATCTGCTTCTACTCCTGAGTGAAAGTAAGCAGACGATGAATCAGATAGTACTAACTCCCAGAGTTCTACTACTGCGGAACCTGGGTCTTGTTTCTGTACATCTTGTATAGCAGTATTCGTCATGATTCATAAACTCGTCTAAATGTAGCGGAGCAACCATAGTAGTCTCCTGTAGTATAGGCCTGAGACCATGAGTCACAAACTACTTTAATAGTAGTTTCTCCACTATTATTTGAATCTGGTATTGTAAAGCTAAAGTTAGAAACTGCTCCTTTACTTGCGAAGAAAGCTGTAATATCATCTATTTCTTCTTTTGTACGATTTGCAAAGCTTACTCCGTACGTTTGTTCTAAGTTATTTATACCTTTAGCTAACCTCTGCTCGTACCCATCTCCGAATTTTGCTGATATGATTTGCGGAGTGCTTTGTGCTCGCATCATTTTATCAGGTCTTCTAACTGTACTTGTTAAATCTGTAAATCCTATTGCCATTATTATCCTCCTGGGTTGCCGTAAGGGCTAAGTATCCCTCCATTTCTTTGTTGCTTGTGTAGTTCTTCTTGTACTGCTGCGGATATTGCTCTTCCTAACTGTGCCGCTTGCTCCCCACCATTTGCAGACATATTAGAAGTTGTCTCCCCATCTGAAGAAACATTAACTACAACATTTGCAGTTCCGCCTCCACCACCTTTCATTACTACAGGTATACTTCTTCCATCAGGGAGAGGTACTACTGCTTCATTATATTTTCCTTCACCTACTAAGTAAGTTGGCTCTGTTACTACTCCGCCACTTCTATATCCTTTTGGTTTAATTCCACCATTTGCCATTGGAATAACTCCACCATCAGCAAAGCCAAATCCCATTGCTTCGATCGCTTTCATTGCTATAAGTTTTGCTATAATTTGTGCAATTGCTTGTAAAACTGCTTTTGCCATATCTAAGAAACCTTCTTTCATTGATTTTGTGCCATCGAGTACCCCTACTATTGCATTTCCCATACCTGCCTCAAGAGCGTCTACAGCTGCTACTTTTAAATTAGAAAGATGGTTCATTGTATCTTTTATATTAGCATTCTTTTCTTTTATTGCTGCTATATTACGTTCTTCTGCTTCAAAAGCTAGTTGTGCTTGTACTTTTTGTTCAGCACTTGCACCTTCGTCTGCGAGGACTCTACTAAAAATTTCTTGATTTATTCTAACGAGTTCTATAGCTGCTAAGTTCTTTTTAATTTCGAGTTCTTTCTTTGCAAATTCAGCACTTTGCCCACTTCTACGAATTCTATCTTGTTCGAACTGTGCTTGCTGTTTTGCTGCATCTTGAGCTGCAGCTCTTGTAGATAGCCCTGTGAAAAACGTTTGCTCTGCCCCCGCTTGTCGTGTTAAGGTTCCTAAGTTTTGCATTGAACCTTTGTCTCCTGTTAAAGGATTCCCCATAAGCTCTAATTTTCTTCTTATTTGTTCAGGGGTTAAGTGCCCTCCCAGCTGATTTAAGTCATTTAATTCTCTTCCTTGTTCCGTTAATAAATTTGATGCTCCTTCTTTAATTAATCTATTCTGTTCTATCATTCCACCGTATTTTAATTTTGCCACGGATTGCATCATAGAGTTATTTAATTTAAATAGTTCTCCTTGGGCTGTTTTTAGTTGATTTGCTGCAGCTGCTGCATTCAACATACTGTTTGATACATTTTGCATTTTTGCGGCTGTTTCATCAGTAATTGTTCCTGAATTTCGCATTGCATTACCAATATCAATAAAGCCCGCATGTACTGCCGACAAAGAATCTACTGATGCTTGTAGTTCAGCAAAAAGCCCTGCTCTTGCAGCGCCTGAGGATCCTTGATATTCCGAGACTCTTGCACCAAGATTTGCACTTCGAGCCATGTTCCCCCCGAAAGTAGCAGTTTCAAGTGCGCTAGTTAAGGTTCCGGGACCGCCGACTTTTTCTTTAAATCTAGCTGCCATTTTTGATAACTCTTTATTTAAATCTTGGGCACCTCTAACTGATTCCATAAGAGGGTCTTCTTCTTTTGTAAAACTAGTTCCAAGATATTTATCGAGGTAAGGCTTTACAAGATCAAATAACATTACAAGCACACTTACTACCATAAGAATAGAGAATGCTTTATTTATAAATTTCCCAGCTTTTGAGGCAGCTCTTGTCATAAATGCCATTGTACCGCTCCATATTGTTTTAATTTTTGTAGAAGCAATTGCAACACTTGATGTAAGTGTTGTCATTTGTCTTTGGAAAAATAATGTAAATTTACTTGCAGCACCTTGCATTGATGCATATTTTGATTTTAGTAGTGCTACCTCTTTTTTAGTTGCATTTGCAAGAATTCCTGTTCTTTTTTTAATTTCACCTGATATAAGTTGGGTTGTCTGTTTTTCAAAATGAGCAATTGCATTTGCTTTGCCTCGCCCTGATGTACCTAACCCCATTTTTTTAGCTTGAGAGGTAAAAGCCTCTTTTGCAAATCCTGTTTTATCACGAGATTGTGCAAACTGAGCTTGGTAGCTTCTTAAATCTTCTTTTTGAGAGTTTAACGCCATTCTATGCTTTTCCGCAGTTGCTAAAGCTCTTTCTCCCATTTCATCAAAAGCAGGAAGAATCATTTTTATAATTGGAATTGCAAAAACACCAAGAGCTCCAACAAAAGCAGGAAGATTATTACTAAAGAATCTTGCTAAACCTTCTGCAACTGGTCCTATGAATTCATATATAGCATTAATTACATCATCAAAAGCTTTTGCAAATTGATTAAGGGCGTTAACAGATAGCTCTGTATTATCGCCAATTGCACCAAATTTATCTTCTGCTTGTTTAAGTACTTCATTTGTTACCGCTTGTGACTTTTCATATATTGTAAGCGTATTTGCTGTTTTTCCAATTTGTGCAGCATAATTTTTTGTTGCCTCTTCGAGTCGAAGTACAATACCTAATTCATCTAAAAGTTCGGGCTCTGCTTTTGTTGTACCACGAATCAATCTGTTAAATGAATCTGTTAAGTCTCTTCCAAGAGCAATTGATACATTTCTTGCTGCTCCTGCAAGTCTTTCTAATTGGTCAGGGCTTACACCTGCAGCACTACCAATGGCGGCTGCTTGAGACGCATCTTTAAATGCTAACTGCCCGTCTGTGGCATCTTGTAAAGATCGTGCAATTGAATTATATGCAATTCCTGTTTCTGCAGCAAATGCTCTTTGTCCTTCAATTAGAACTCTATAATCTGCTGCTTGTTGTAAGAATCTAAAAAGCGCTGTTACAGCAAATATCTGTGCTGCTAAAGTCGCGTAAGCGGGTACAAGCCCTCCTGACATACCTTGTGCCATTTTTGAGAAGTTTTTTGTAGTATTAGAGGATTGTTGGGATATACCTTTCATACCTCTATCAGCAGACTGAACATTTTTACCCAGTTTATCGACTTTTTTACCTGTCTGTTCTGCCTTTTTTCCGACTTGGGATATATTACCCTTGTCGTCTATCTTCATCGTTATTATAACGTCATTATTTGCCATAAGTTCTTGGTACCTTAGGAGTACTTGGCGTACTCCCGCTTGTGCGTCTTTCTTCTGCTTTACGCTGTTTTTCTAATTGATCATTGATCTGTTTAGAATTATATAAATCCATCTGTTTTATAAATACTACTATGGCTTGTCTTTCTTCTACTTCATATACATCTAGAAATGCTGCCAGAGCACTCCAATCTTTTCCTAAGTACGTACCACTGGCTCCATCCCATCTTTCGGGGAGTAAGCTGTGTACGAAGAAGGCGATTTGTACTTCTGCAGGAAAATGATGTTGCTCTAGAGGTGCTTTGGTAGGATCTGGTTCTCGCCCTAATTTCTCCATTACAGCTATATATTCCTCATAGCTTTTGAATTGTGAATCTACATTGTAGTATTGTTCAAGTAACTCGCCTATATGTGCTACTTGTTCTTGGTAAAATTTTCAAGATCACCTACTGATTCTGTTACCCAAGTATCAAAGTCACTTGAATTTTTCATAAGTAATTCTGCGTTTTCTTGTGTAAAAGGTAGTTCGGCTTCTAAATCTAAACCATCTGTTTCGATTAAAATAAGCTGTTTTAAATAGTCATATTTTAATCCAGTCCAACTTTTAATTACTGCTGAGACATACTCTACTAAGAATGTATCTTCATCTAATGTTTCTTCGAAGGCTCGAGTTTTTTTATTGAACTTCTGCTTAAGACATTTTCCTCTTAATTTTAATAGTTCTTCTCTTGCCAAATAACATAAATCCACAGTGAATCCTTCCATATCTGGGAAGTCAATTGATACTGTTTTACTCGGTGTCATTAAAGTTGCTAAAGACACTGGTGTTGCTTTTGTTTGTTCGTTCATGCTGGTTCCTTGTTAATAAGGGTTAATAAAAAGTATCAAGGCGGCGGGTAGCCGCCTTAATACACTAGTTTTGGTTACGCGTTAACGTCTTTACCTACAAATTTAAATTCTGAGATTTCATTTGTTGAGTCAAAGTCGCTTGGTAACGCATGGAAATTTGTTTCCATTGAAATTACTTCCTCAATTGAATGAGTTGGTACTTCTAAGTGGCACGTTGGCATTGTAATCGAACAATATGGAGCGGTTGATGCTCCAATATCGAACGTTAAACTAAATTCGTTTTTAATGTCAGTAGTTGCCTCTACGAGATCTTCATAAAGTTCTGCACTTGATGTAGCGCCTGCACTATCTAAGTAACAAGTGAAGTTTCCTCCTATGGATTTACTTCCTGTTACATGTCCTAGAGGTTGATTAACAACACCTAGAGTTTCTGGAGTTAGATAGCTTAAGTTATTACTCATAGTGATGTTTCCACCAGTTAGAGTAGTAGTATAAGTTACATCACTTATATCTCCAGGATCTCCTACGATTGTTAAATCTGATACTCTGTTTCTAATGAAACCTGTAGTATTAGTTACACCTTCTGTAACGAGTGCCGTTGAAGATGATAAATTAAGAGCAGAATCATTTTCCGATATAATTTTTCCGTTTCCAGACCAATTTACAGTAGCAATTCCATCTAAATCAAAATCAAAAGATGCTTCAGAAATTGAACAATCAGAAATCTTATAGATCATCTGTTTGTCTACAGTTGCACCTGGAGCATAGCTATACGCAGTTGAAGCTTGAGAAGCCCCAAGTATAAAGTAAAGGTCAAAGACCCCTACGGTAGCTTTATTTGCGTTGCCTTGAGCTATTAACAGATTTGATGTGCCTTCAGTTAATCCAGCATCTACAGTTTGTCCAAAGAACATAGCCCATAGAGCTGAAGAAACTTCACAATGCGTATTATCTGTACCATGTGCTGCTCCAGTAGTTCCAATAGTACCACTGGTTGCTGATTCATCATGAGTAAAAGGCATCATGTAAGTGGAAAAACTCCACTCAACTGGCGCAAATGAGTCGTTAAACATTGCGCGGCCTCTTCTACTTGCTCCTGAAGTATTTTGTGCTTCATTTAAAGTAATTTCACTAGTATTCATTGCTTGAGAAAACGAAAATCCGTCTAAAACGGGTAGGTCAAAGTACATGCTCTTTGTCCCTGCTGATGACATGGGTACATGTGCTAAGACTTTCGTATCTCGAGAAAAATACAGTTTTGTTGCCATTATAGTCTCCTATTTGGCTTGAAAAGCGAATACGTTTGCTTTTGCTAAAGTACTCGGTTTTCTAATATTGCACCTCGATTATCATTTCGCCGATGCCGAGAGGTGCTAGCACTCCTTCGTCAGTATCTATTGATACTATCGAAATTTGTGCGACACCAGCGCTTCCGTATGAGTCTGAATAAGTCATTTGATTATTATTATCCAGTACATATTCTATATCTTCGAGTAGTAAACAAAGAGCCTCTGTAGGGTCTTCTTGGTTTACATAACATCGAATTGTAACTTGTAAAAATCTCCACCTTTGTCCGCCTCCATAGTACTCTCGTGTTTCTGTACCTGCGGACATATGTACAGCTGGATAAGTACTAATTTCATCCCAGAATTTCATCTGAGGAAATACTTGATTTGAGAGTGTCGTACGGTAGTCTCCCGTACCATTAATATCCTTTAGTTTTACAACTAAGGCATCTAATATTTGTGATCTTCTTGTTGATATACTTCTTGTCATTATACTCTCTTGGTTCTTACTAAACCAAATTTTGTGCCCATCATTTCTTGAGCGATTTCTCTTATTGTTCCACCTATTATCCTTCTCGGGTCTCTACCTGTGCTTGCCCTTGGGTCTCCAGATCCTGGCTCAAATACTTGGTAAGGGTCCTTCATATATGTATACCGTACTTCAACCATTCTAGGAAAGGGCACAACTTGTGTTACTTGTGCAGAACTCCCAAATCTACCTGTTCTATGCTCCAAACTACGAGGATATACTCCTGTCATGTTTTTCATTAATTCTTGAGGCAGTACTTTATTAATTAATGTCATTAATGCAATAGGGCTTTGCCCTGAACCTCTACCTGTTAGTGCTCCCTTACCTCGTGCTGTTCCTACTGATACTCCTATGGGCACTCGCTTTTTCCGTTTAGGTTTAGAAGTGTTTTTCTTTGACCCTTTTCCTTTAGTAGCTTTTACTAGTGGAGTTTTCTTGTTTGTTCCTTTTACTGGTTTCTTTTCATTTGAAGTAACTTTTACAGCCTTATTTCCTCTTGTAGCTCTTTTTATTTTATCTGTTGCTTGTTTAGTTACAGCCCTTTTTCCTCTATCTTTAAGTTTTGGTGACCCCTCTATACCTGCAGCAAAGCCTTTTGAGTTAAATAAGCTTGTCATATCTAGTCTTACTGATTTGACTGCTTTATCAATTATTCTATCGAAGACTTCAGGGTTATCTGCTTTAAGCTTTCGCATTTCGCGGTTTTGCTTAGCAGTACCTCTTTGTGTATAATACATTAAGTACTTATCCTTTAAAGCTCTACCATCAATAGGACTATTCTGTCTAATATCAAACCCAAATTCAAGGTCTATAGCATCTAGTAGATTTTGCTGAAAGGCTCTCGAAGCAAGTGCAAAATCAACTATATCTGTCTTCTCTACTGTTTGTGCCCACTCTTGTAGAGCTCCCCCAACTATATTTCCACCTTTTTTTACCGCGGCTCTACCCCCATAAGCAGCTGCAGTAGTTTCTTTAAAATGTTTTCCTTCTAAATCCCCATGTAGACTATCCTGGAGCCCTCTCTGGCTTTGAAGCTGAGATGATTTTTTAAATGCTCTTCCCGGTGCCCTTCTTGGATATACTGTTCCGCTTCCACCTTTATTTATCTTTACGTGCCTATCTAGATAAATACCCTTATCATTCCTTATAGAATTAAGTATATTATTTCCTAGTTTTCCTAAAAGTCTTTTTCGTTCCTTTATGTAGTTGGCGTGCTCCTTTGTTGGATCTAACTTAGTAGGTGGGAATGTAACTCTAAAAGACCCCGTGCCTCCTATATTTACTGACCTAGCACTAATACCTTTCTTATTTTTACAGTACTTATTTAGATCTTGCATAAAAGAATCTAAATGCTTATTTACATGAGCCTCTACTCTTCGATTAGATCTTTTATTCCATTTACTGCGGGGCAATTTGGTTTTAGGTCTATCAAACCAATCTTGAATTGCTCCATGAATATCGCTTCTATAATTACTCTCTGTTAAAAAAGCTTCAGAACGCATATCATTAGCCCATTTTGCATAGTTACCGTGTTTGCCCGCCTGTACTTCTTTTAGGATTTTTGTCCAGAATTTTGCTGACATTAAACTATATCTATAATTTTATAAAGGTCGAGTACTCGTTTGATGTGGTCTGGAAAACCTATATCATTTCTGATTGAAGTACTACCTTCATTTCTTAGGGTGGTTCCAGCGATTGAACGTTGTGTTTTATGTTCTTCTTTTAAGTAATAAGTTACTAAGTCAAATACTGCTAATT
>Ga0315331_10003817_pt1 | contig 11406 bp, 8 predicted proteins | sample M160m34915metaG_FD_203456 | JGI IMG/M metagenome (GOLD analysis project Ga0315331, IMG submission 203456) | Ammonia-oxidizing marine archaeal communities from Monterey Bay, California, United States - M1 60m 34915 | ecosystem: Environmental > Aquatic > Marine > Intertidal zone | place: USA... | reverse complement strand
GACCCAGGGCGTGGTGGTCGTGCCGTCCAGCGCACCAAACCGGGCGGAGAAACCCGACTGCATGAGTCGTGGTCCATCGGCTTAGGCGGCCACATCGAACCCGAGGATGAAAATGTTGCGAAATCTGCCGCAACCAGCGGTCTGCCGCCCTGCGACTCCGAGGCGCGCACCTTCTTTGCAACAGCCCTGAGCAGGGAGCTTTCCGAAGAATTATTCCTGCCCGCGGCGGACGTAACTCCTGCTCCCAGGCTGCTTGGATTGATCAACGACGACAGCACCGAGGTGGGCAAGGTTCATGCCGGGCTGGCCTACAGCATCGACTTCCCGAGCCCACTTCTCACCGCGCGGAAAATGGTCCAGATCCGTGAGGTCTCGAAGATGCGAGGAGGCTTTACCCACCTTGCCGAGTTCGCCAAACTATGGCAGACTCGTTCGCAGTTCGAGTCCTGGTCACAGTTCTTAATCCAGGCTGAAATCACCGCTGCCATGGGGATTTGCCCCGAAAATGGTACCGGTTCAGCCGAGAACGAAGCCTGACACGAGCAGTTATCCAACGACTGTGAACCCAGAAAGTGAGTGTTGCCGGGTTTGCTGAGACACTTCTCAGCTACTTGTTTTCGCTCCAACAGACCCCACTGGCGCCACAGAAGCTGGCTAGAACGAATCAAAAAGCCCACACACCAATAGACGCCAAAAGGCCAAACACCAGCAGCACCCGGGGTCACGGGTGATGCGAACGACACAAACCTATGTCAACACGACAAGCCGCACGCCGTACACGGGACGAAGTCTACGACCTTCTCATGAACGCACGACAAGCCGACTGGGTCGAACTATCTCTTGAGGATGGTCGCTCCATGTCTGGAGCCATCATCTTCAACGAGTTCAAAGGCACTGGCCGATTGATCAACGTCGATGAAGAGTTCAGCTACGACTTCAACGTCGACGAAATCACCAACGTGAAGCTCTAGGCTCGCACCAGTCCACGGCCCTGTAGGTCAGGCCCGGACCAACGCGGCCGCCACGAAGGCCGACCAATACATGCCTCGCCACTGCAAACGGCGGGGCATTCGTATGTACTGACGTCACAGGCACAGGCAAAGTGATGTAGGAGCCGAGCAACACAGCTCTCAGCACGCGCCAAAGACTGCCCCGAGCATTCTCCGCGACCTGCTCGCTCGGCGACAAGGCGCCACCACCCACCAGGCCACAAAAAAGCGCCGCCAGCTCTTACGAGTCGGCGGCGCCCAGAAACCTCAGGACCTCATTCCGTGCCTGCTTAGACGCTCTCGACTCAGGACCCTCCCGGACCCAAAGCCGTCAGCAACGTCAGTCGCGCACGCCTAACCAAACGTAGAACAAGGTGACCAGAGACGAACCGTCCGAGTGCCTAGCCCGAACGGCCCATGCTGTCGGTCCCTCCCTAGGCGACCGCCCAACACACGCTCCAGAGAATAGCGACCAGCCCGATCCGTGACAACATACTTTTGACGCATGACTGCCACACGTAGTTGTCCACATGTTTCAAGAACGCTACCGGTAGTCAGGCATCCTTGTTCAAACTTTGGCAATGCGACCGGGCAATGCGATCCGAAAGCACGTGCCACGGCCGACCTCGCTCTCAACTTCGATACGACCATGGTGACGGGCGACGATGCCGTGACTGATTGCAAGCCCGAGGCCAGTCCCCTTGTCGACGTCCTTGGTCGTAAAGAACGGGTCGAAGACCTTTTCCAGCAATTCAGACTCGATGCCTTGGCCGTAGTCGAGCACCTCAAGCAGCACTTCTTGCCCAACATGCGAGCACGACAACGCAACGATCGAGCCCGCTTCCGACGCATCCTTGGCGTTGAGCAGAATGTTAATCAGCACCTGCAGCAGATGATTGCCGGAGCCGTTTACGACAACGCCAGCGGGCACCATCGGCGCGACTCTCAATTCCACATCAGCAGCCTGGAACGGCACCCGCACCAAATCGGCTGCTTCCCGCAACAAGCTGGTGAGGTCGAGAGGTTGCAACTCGAACGGACGCTCGCGTGAGAACTGCAACAAGCCATCCGTAATCTTGGCGATCCGGTTGACGTGCTTGTCAACCACATCGAGTTCGCTCAGCAACTGCGTCTGCTCGTCACCATCCTCAACCCGGTAGCGCAGGATCTTGACCTTGTTCTTGATGACCCCGATCGGATTATTGATCTCGTGACTGACGCCTGCGGCGAGCGTCCCCACAGACGCAAGCTTCTCGCTCAAGGCCAAGTGTCGCCCCATCCGCACCAGTTCGCCTTCTTGCTGCTTGAGCCTCGCCAACACGGTCGAGACAAAGTAGATCGAGAATGCCAGCGTCGTCGCGTATGCAAAAACGAGCAGCCACAAGCCGAGTGGCTCAATCGCATGCAAGTCAAACAGACCGACTGCGAGAGGATAGTGCGTGATGATGCCGGCACGCTCGGCAAACCCCAAGGCTATCAGCAGCACCATGCTGGCCAAGGCCACCATCACCGCAGCCCACACCGAAAGCACAAGCGCAGCGATGAACGCGTGGAACAGATAGAACAGCGCCAATGGATTGGTGATGCCACCGGAGTAGTGCAGCAACGCCGTCAAGATGATGATATCGACGGCAATCTGCAGGTAGACGTGTTGTCGCACCACTGACAAGCGACTGCGCTGCAAACTTGCGAAGCGCACGATGTAGAGACCATCGACACAAACAATCGCCGCGCCGAGCATGTAGAGCGGCCAAGGGTCAGCGATCAAGTTGAACACGTGCGTAGCCAATGCGCACAGCCAAATGACGCCTGCAGCCACGATCAAACGCAGCCGATTAAACCAAGCTACCTGCGACAGTAGAGCGCCATGCTCGCGCGCCTCATCAGGCAGCCGCAGATTGCCGCCAGGAAGTACTCCAACACCACTCAATCACGACTCCTAGACTCGTATTCCGTTCGCGCATAGCGCCAGCACCCGATCGTCAAGCAGATGACAATCAGGATCAGTAAACTGCAAATCGGGCTGCCAAACTCGAGCCGGAAAGCACCCGTGCCGTTCTCCACCAGCAGCGCCTCATTGCGCTCTGCAGGCCAAAGACTGCGCGCCAACCGACGACTAGGCTCAATCAAATCGAGCGTCATACGCCGCAGTGGATCGGTGATCGTCAACTGCCTCATGCCTGCCGAGACGTTCAAATTGGCCGCAAGCATTTGCACCCCAACCACGAAGAACGCGGCCCACGCCAGAGGGCGCCGGAAGATCGCAGCCAAGAAGACGGCAACCGCTGAATAAGCAATCGCGCCAATTCCAAGCACAATGCAGAACGACACCAACAACCACGGCTCGCGACCATCCGGCCACAGGTCCTCACGACCAGCAACGGCGGCAAAGAGCACAGCGGCAGAGCAACATCCCAGAACACTGCTTACCGTGGCGATCGCCAGCCACTTACCGAGCAGCAGGGGCACCCGAGAAACAGGACGCAAGAACAGATACTGGCTAGTGCGGTCTTCAAGTTCGCCGTGCACTGCTTGCACGCCGAGGAACAGAGTGACCCACGGTACAATCACGGTCGCTAAGCCCCACCACGCAAACACGCTGTATAGGTTGGCGCCATTGCTAGACCTGGCCGTGCCTGCAAGCACATACGTGATCACAAACAACAGCAGCAAGGCGATCGGAGCGATCAACAAAATACGGCGATAGCGCAACATCACCAGAGTCTGACGTGCAGACTCAAGAGTCGTTGCCAACACCGAAAGGCCCGGCGCGGTGCGCGGCATGCCAGATTCAGCGGGTCCAGAATTGGTAGTCGTTGTCATCGAGGCTACTCCACTAAGTATCCGAAGACGGCAGCGAGATCGTCATCGAGTGGGATGAGTTCATGGACCCCGCCCTGCCAATCGCTAGCTAGGTCGGAGAATCGTTCATAAAAGGCACCGTGCCCAGACAGCGATATTTCGAGACCGTCGCGAAGGAATGAGACACCATCGACTTCGGGCCAAGCAGTCAACTGCGAAGCGAGTTCACGTAAACGCGCCCCCTTCAACCGAAGACGATGCGGCCGCTCGGGCAACTGATCACGCAAAGTGTCGACTTTGCCGTCGGCCAACAATCGTCCCTGATGCACCAATACAACGCGATCGACCACAGCCTCTAACTCATGCAGCACATGGCTAGAGACCAATACGCCAACACCCCGTTGCGGTAACCCACGGATCAGATCCGCCAACTCAGCACGCGCCACCGGATCGAGACCGGTCATCGGTTCATCAAGCAACACAAACTGCGGACGGTGTGACAGCGCTTGGCCGAGACGGACACGCTGCCTCATGCCTTTACTGTATTCCCGGATAGGCCGATGCATGTTCTCAGCAAGCCCAAGTTCCGTCAGCACTTCTTCAGCACGCTCGGTCGCTGCACGGCCGGCTACGCCGTGATAGCGCAGCATCCACGCAACGAACGTAACTCCGGATATCGGTTCATAAAGGCGGTCGAAGTCCGGGCAGAAACCAATACGGGCCCGCGATTCGCGGGTCGTGGCATCACTGCCACACACTCGCACAGCTCCTTGGCTCGGATCTAACAACCCGACAGCGAGCTTCATCAAAGTCGACTTACCAACACCGTTCTTGCCAACTAGGCCCACCACTTCGTTGCCAACCTGGAACGAAACATCAAGCAACGCGGCAACTGAGCCGTACCACTTGGTGACGCTATCAAACTCCAACACGATTGAGTGAGAGTCGCTCATCGCAGTGCCTCCACGACGCGCATGCGCCGCCTAACAAGCAACAAGAGCCCGCCAAACAAACTGCCAAGCATCAAGAAGGCACCCGACACCGAAACATCACGTTGCGGTAGGTCAGCCATACTGCGCACGACAACCCGCCCGGCCTCCCAGAACGACAAACAAGATCGCAGCGAGTCTTCGTCCAGCACCCGTGAGACCACGAAGCCAGCCGCTGAGCTTCCAACGATTAACATGCTCCAAGCAACCATGGCGAGATTCGCGCTTGATGCGATCGCCGAGATCAAGGTTCCGATTGCCGTCCAAATAGCCGTCATGAACGCGATTCCCAACAGGCCGATCGAAAACTGTCCGATCGTGTCGGTCATCAGCGTCCAATCTTCTGCCAAGAAACATGCGCTGATCCAAAGTAGGAGCGGCATGCCCACAGTCATGCTGGCTGCCAGCAAGAAACCACCTAACCACTTACCGAACACATACCCCCATGGCGAGATACCACGAGTCCAATAGAGCTCCAGCGCGTTAGTCGCTCGGTCGCGAGCGACACAGCGTGACACCACCACCGAGGTCAACAGCAAGAAGAAGATCATCCCGGGCATCGTGCTCAGAACAGATTCAAAGTAGAACGCCGCGCGAGCTGGATTAAGCTCATCCATCGACGCCGGCATGTTGCTCGCCATGCGATTCTGCAACGATCGCGGGCCAATCTGAACCACGCCAAACATGATCAGCAGCATCACCAGCCGGCCCAGCGCCGGAAACAAACAGACCAAATAAAGGGCAACGCCCCACCGGGTGCGGAACAGCCCCAACATTTCCTGCCGCGCGAGCGGCCAGATACGTTGGAACCCAGACACACGCTCGCAGTCGAGCGGGCGATAGTGATGAGCGATACTCATAAGGAGCCCTCGCTACCGCGAACAGCGGTCAAAAACACATCTTCAAGAGAACGGCGTTTCAACTGCATGCTGCGCACGGTTGCCGAGGTCTTGCGCACGGCGGCAAAGACACTGCTCGTGCATTGATCGTCTAGCAACCACACCGCAAACCGACCTTCGCCGATTGCTTCGGCCCGCCAACTCAACTGCAACTCTTCCAACACCTTCTTGGCACTGTCATTCACTCCCGGGGCTGGGTCGACTCGCAACAGGAGTTCTCGCTCTCCACCTGCGGTTAGATCTTGGATGTTCCCCTGTGTGACAACCTTGCCGCGCTCAAGCACAATGGCTGAGTCGCACACAGCTTCGACGTCCTGAAGAATATGCGTCGAGAACACCACCGACTTGCCTAAGTCCTGACTCATCTGCCGAACGAGTGCGAGCATTTCACTACGCCCCCCCGGATCGAGTCCGTTGGTGGGTTCATCTAGAAACAACACACTTGGATCATGAACTAACGCAGAGGCCAGCTTGGCCTTTTGGCGCATGCCAGCGCTGTATCCCGACACCGGGCGATAGCGCTGCTCTTCGAGGCCTACGAGATAGAGCACTTCGTGCGCGCGACGCCACGCATCGCGACGAGGCAAACCGCTAAGCATGCCCAACAAGCTGACCATCTCGAAGCCAGTGGCCTGCGGCAGGTGCGCATCCCGTTCGGGCATATACCCAACATGCGCCCGCACCTCCGCCGCACTCGCATCCGACGGCAGTTCAGAGAATTGGATCTTCCCGCTAGCTGGACGAACTAGGCCAAGCAGCGCCTTCAGCACCGAACTCTTGCCAGCACCATTGCGCCCTAACAGCCCAATCGATCCCTGATGAAAGGTCACCGATAAATCGTCGACCGCCAAATGCTCACCGTAACGAATGGTGACGTTCTCAAGCTGCACGCTCATATCTTCGTAGGTCCTCTATCGTTCATGGCGGTTGTGTTTCGCGAGGGTAAGCCGCTCATGGAGCAGCATGATGCTACCGAGCCGAGATTTCAGGAAGTTCATCAGGCAATGCCAATCGCTGACGCCAACGATCTAGGTGATCCGTGGATTTCGCAAGAAGTGTCAATCGCACTCGCGTGTCATGCTCAAGAAAGGCGGTTCGCCGATACCACTCATAACGCGAGTAATCCGCGTCGAGCGAAGTAACGAACTGCGTCGACAACTCTCGCTCGGGATCGGCGTGCAAGATGCACCCATCATCCGCCAACACCTGCCTGAGTTGACGGCAAATCGGCGCATGATGATTTTCGTGGTAGGTAACGTCGGAAAGTAGGACCAGGTCAAACGTCCCGTCCACGACCCCATGTGACCAATCCACCTGCTGAATTGTCGGCGGATATTCACAACCCGGCTGCGCGTTCGCGTTCCACGCTGCAAACCTCACCGCATCGGCCTCGAAATCGACCGAGCACAGTTGCGCACCTAACGCAGCAGCCTGAATCCCTGGCACACCGACTCCGCAACCGAGATCCAGAACGCGCAGACCAGCGAACACCTCGGGACCACCAATGGAATGAGCACGGCTCAGCTGACGGGCAATCGATACAGCTGCAGGCCAAATGCGACACCAGTATGGCGGTTCTTTGCCACGCAATACTTCGGCAGCCCAAGACCCCTGGCGCAGCCAGGCACGATCATCGGGGATGACAATCGACAACTGCCCAGCACCGACCGGAATACGGTGGCGCCGCAGAGGGTAGCGCTTCAGCACAGGATCCTGCTGCGCTTCAGGCACGCCGGGCATCCACATACTCTTGGACATTGGACGGCCAAGATTAGCCAAGCTGCAGAGCGACCACACGAGGCACCTGGAAAAGCAATCTGCCAACTAGGGCGATGATGGAATCGCCATCCGGCCAACAGACGCACCCTCCAGAAATGAAACAACCCCGCCGTCCTGAATGGACGACGGGGTGATTCGTATAATAACCCGGCGCTAACCTACTTTCGCGCATAGCACTATCATCGGCCCAGGCTGCTTAACTGCCGTGTTCGGAAAGGGAACGGGTGTTTCCAGCGAGGTATGGGCACCGGGAGGCGCTTAGTCCATGTGTCACCTGGTTGTTGCCCCTAAGGGCGCCAAGCGAACATGAACGCAATTGGATTGGTGGAATGAGTCGTCGAGAAATCTGAACGAATGAAAATGAGATTAAGCCGATCGACTGGTTAGTACCGGTAAGCTGAAAACGTTGCCGTTCTTACACATCCGGCCTATCAACCTAGTGGTCTACTAGGTGTCTCATGGGATGACCAGTCTTGGAGTTGGCTTCGCGCTTAGATGCTTTCAGCGCTTATCCGATCCGTACTTAGCTACCCAGCTATGCCGCTAGCGCGACAACTGGCACACCAGAGGTACGTTCTTTCCAATCCTCTCGTACTAGGAAAGACTCTCCTCAGTCATCCTGCGCCCACACCAGATAGGGACCGACCTGTCTCACGACGGTCTAAACCCAACTCACGTACCGCTTTAATGGGCGAACAGACCAACCCTTGGGACCGCCTTCAGCCCCAGGATGCGATGAGTCGACATCGAGGTGCCAAACCACGCCGTCGATATGGACTCTTGGGCGTGATCAGCCTGTTATCCCCGGAGTACCTTTTATCTGATGAGCGATGGCCCTTCCACACGGAACCACCGGATCACTAAGACCTACTTTCGTATCTGCTCGACCTATATGTCTCGCAGTTAAGCACCCTTATACCTTTGCGCTCTACATGCGATTACCAACCGCATTGAGGGTACCTTTGCGCTCCTCCGCTACTCTTTAGGAGGAGACCGCCCCAGTCAAACTGCCCGCCTAACACTGTTCCCATGCCGGATTACGGACACAGGTTAGACTCCAAATACGCCAAGAGTGGTATTTCACCGGTGACTATTCGAAGGCTGGCGCCTCCGACATCAACGTCTCCCACCTATGCTACACATGACGAACCTAGAGCCAGTATTAGGTTACAGTAAAGGTTCACGGGGTCTTTCCGTCTTGGTGCGGGAACGTGGCATCTTCACCACGACTACAATTTCGCCGAGTCCATCGTGGAGACAGTGTGGCTGTCGTTACACTATTCGTGCGGGTCGGAACTTACCCGACAAGGAATTTCGCTACCTTAGGACCGTCATAGTTACGGCCGCCCTTCATTGGCGCTTCGACTCGCAGCCTCGCCTTACGGCTAACCACTCATCTTAACGTTCCAACAGCGGGCAAGTGTCAGACTCTATACGTCGTCTTCGACGACTTAGCAGAGTCCTGTGTTTTTAGTAAACAGTCGCAGCCACCATTTTCCTGCGGCCCGGATCGCTCCGGGCGCCCCTTATCGCTAACTTACGGGGCTAATTTGCCTAGTTCCTTCACGTATGGTTCTCTCGAGCGCCTGAGGCTATTCGCCTCGCCCTCCTGTGTCAGATTTGGTACGGTCACTGTTTTGCTCCCACTAAGTTTTTCTTGGACGGTCTTCCACTCAGTTACCACCCTCATCGGAGATTACGCGAACGGATTTTCCTATCCGCCACCCCAAATCAGGAACAAGCATCTAATAGCTTGATGAACTTCTAACCGCCGTCACTCTGCTTTCAACGCTAACAGTGGTGCAGGAATATTAACCCGCTTCCCATCGACTACGGCTTTCACCCTCGCCTTAGGAACCGACTAACCCTGGGCGGAATTGCCTTGCCCAGGAAACCTTAGGCTTACGGCGAGAAGGATTCTCACCTTCTTTCTCGCTACTCATCCCGGCATAATCACTTGGACCACGTCCACCAGTAGTTACCCTCTGGCTTCAACCGCTCGTCCAACGCTCCCCTACCAATAAACACATTCATTTGTGTTTAGTCTGGAGTTTCGGCTCCATGCTTAAGTCCCGTTCATTTTCGGCGCAGAGTTGCTCGACTAGTAAGCTATTACGCACTTTTTAAATGATGGCTGCTTCTAAGCCAACATCCTAGCTGTCTATGCAACCCCACTTCCTTACATACACTGAGCATGGATTAGGGGCCTTAACTGCCAATCTGGGCTGTTTCCCTCTCGACCACGAAGCTTATCCCTCGTAGTCTGACTCCCAGGTTATCAATAACGGTATTCGGAGTTTGTCTGGGTAGGGTAGGTTATGCACCCCCCTAGCCTGAACAGTAGCTCTACCCCCGTTACGAAACACCTGAGGCTAGCCCTAAAGCTATTTCGGGGAGAACCAGCTATCTACAGGTTTGATTGATCTTTTACCCCTAACCACAGGTCATCGGAGAATTTTTCAACATTCAGCCGTTCGGTCCTCCACGAACTGTTACATCCGCTTCAACCTGCCCATGGTTAGATCACCTGTTTTCGGGTCTGGCGCACACGACTATATGTCGCACATTTCGCACTCGCTTTCGCTTCGGCTTCGGACTTCTAATCCTTAACCTTGCCGCCTACGCCAACTCGCCGGGTCATTATGCAAAAGGCACGCCGTCACCCCATTAATAGGGCTCCGACCGCTGGTAGGTGCACGGTTTCAGGTTCTGTTTCACTCCCCTAACAGGGGTTCTTTTCACCTTTCGCTCGCGCTACTCTTCACTATCGGTCACTAAGTAGTATTTAGCCTTGCGCGGTGGGCCGCGCTGATTCACACCTGGTTCCACGGGTCAGGCGCTACTCGAGAATTCCGGCGGAGGCTATGTCCTTTCGACTACGGGGCTATCACCCTCTATGGCCCTACTTTCCAGTAGGCTCGTCTAAAACATAACTTGGTAACTCCGTGCCACGTCCGTAACTGTGGCTCCAGCTCTCACAACCCCTAACATGCAACGCTCACGGGCTTACACATGTTAGGTTTGGGCTCATCCCTTTTCGCTCGCCGCTACTGGGGGAATCGATGTTTCTTTCTTTTCCTGCAGGTACTTAGATGGATCAGTTCCCTGCGTTCCCTACCGCACGCTATTTATTGACGTACGGCTCGCCAAGATTTACTTGGCGTCGTTTCCGAATCTCGGACACCTCCGGGTCAAAGACTGTTTGCGTCTCACCGGAGCTTTTCGCAGCTTAACCACGTCCTTCGTCGGCTCTTAGTGCCTAGGCATCCTCACGTACACCCTTTCTAGCTTAATCTGATTCTCATTCGAGATTATCTCGACGATCTCATTCCACCAACCCAACTTGTCAAAGAGCACGTCGACCTCCCCCATTGGGAAGGTCGTGTTTCGTTACGATTCTCACTCGTGATACTGCCGGCTTACCAACCCACTCACAGCAACTGCGAAGCTCGCGTAAACGCGCAGGCCTCGAAAGCAGCGAAAGAAGTAAGGTTGGTGGAGGCGAAGGGACTTGAACCCACAACCCCCTGCTTGCAAAGCAGGTGCTCTACCAATTGAGCTACGCCCCCAACCAGTGCAGTTTTCACTGCGTGTGCCAGAACCGCGGTGACCACAATAGACAACCGTTGCCGCACTCGAGAGCGCTGGCGCTAGTTGATATGGTTGGCCTAGGTGGATTCGAACCACCGACCTTACGCTTATCAGGCGTACGCTCTAACCAGCTGAGCTATAGGCCAAAGACCGCGGTCGGCCGTCCGCACACTCGAAACGAGTATCACACATAAATGCATGACGATCGCTCCGGATCTGTGAACAGTCCGAGAGAGAAAAATAGGGTGGCCTCGATAGTGTCTGCGTGTAAACCCCTGTGGTATCGATGCTTAGATAAGCACCGACAAGGTTCCTTAAAAGGAGGTGATCCAGCCGCAGGTTCCCCTACGGCTACCT
>Ga0315331_10003816_pt1 | contig 11408 bp, 7 predicted proteins | sample M160m34915metaG_FD_203456 | JGI IMG/M metagenome (GOLD analysis project Ga0315331, IMG submission 203456) | Ammonia-oxidizing marine archaeal communities from Monterey Bay, California, United States - M1 60m 34915 | ecosystem: Environmental > Aquatic > Marine > Intertidal zone | place: USA... | reverse complement strand
CTTTCATGACTGGTTTCAGCGAGCGTATCCGGCGTTTTTCAACACGCCGGCTCAGCTGAAAGTTCTATTCGGAGCTGCAGCCCGACCACGACGAGCGACACGAAAACCATTCGTAATTCACTATTACCGAAGCAAAGAGGAGTACGTACGGCGGCTGATCAGCAAGAATCCACAGGTCGCGATATCGAACGGGATCTACGCTCCCGACGAACGGGTCTCGCACTTCTTCGTCGACCCTAACAGCGACATCGAGTCAACAGTTTACCACGAAGCAACGCACCAGATACTGTACGAGCTCAATCCTAAACCACGGCGGATCGCCGATCATGAGCACTTCTGGATTGTCGAAGGATTCGCCTGTTACATCGAATCCTTCCGGCCGTTGAAGACTGGAGTTTCGATCGGCGATCCGGACTATGTACGCTTTTTTTTCGCCAAAGATATTCTTATCAATGATGCATTCTTTGTACCGCTCGATCAATTGGCCAGTTTAAGTAAGAACGAGTATCAGGCGCCGTCTGAAATCAGCGAGCGATACAGTCAGGCGTCGGGAGTCGTCCACTTCTACATGCACTATAAGGACGGCGTTTATCGCGACGCACTGATCGACCACTTTGCCGCTTTATATCGCCCAATCGCTCCCGGCTACCGAATTGGGGGAATGGACTACTTCACCGGCGTCTCCTACGACGAACTCAGCCGACAATACCGCGAGTATATTTCCAGGCTGGATAGCAATCCGAATCGACTAGCAAACGCGAAACAGGCAGCAACCGCTCAACAAGCCGATCGTCTTCAGGAACAGTAGCCGGTCGCTTGAAACCTGACTGGTCCACGCGTTAATGAGTTGTCACAAAGCCGTAACAACTCAACTACCGCACAGGACCAACATCGATGAGTGATCATATCTGCCGCTGGGGAATCCTCGGAACTGCCGGCATCGCCCGAAAAAACTGGCACTCGATCCGCAACTGCGAAAACGCGGCGCTGGTCGCAGTCGCCAGTCGAAGCGTCGAACGAGCCCACCAGTATATTGAAGAATGCCAGAACGACGTATCGCATTCGCCAGTTCCGCGAGCAATCGGCACATACGAAGAAATGCTCGCCTCGGACGACATAGATGCCGTTTACATTCCGCTGCCCACTGGTATGCGTGCTGAGTGGGTGATCCGAGCCGCCGAGGCAGGCAAACACGTCGTCTGTGAGAAACCCTGCGGATTGGACGCGGCCGAAGTCCAGAAGATTCTCGATGCATGCAGTCGAAACAACGTGCAGTTCATGGACGGCGTCATGTTTATGCACAGCCATCGATTACGCGCAATCCGCGAAGCACTCAACGACGGAACGAGCGTTGGAGTTATTCGCCGTATCGCGACCGGCTTCAGCTTCTGTGCACCAGACGACTTTCTGGAAGGCAACATCCGCGTAAGCAGCCAGCTCGAACCAATGGGCTGTCTCGGCGATCTCGGCTGGTACAACGTGCGATTCACCCTCTGGGTAATGAACTACGCGATGCCTACAGCTGTCAGCGGCCGGCTGCTCTCCAGTATTCAAAGCGGCAGCAGTTCCGCCCCGACGCCGACAGAATTCTCGGGCGAGCTGTTCTTCGATGGAGATGTTTCAGCCAGCTTCTACTGTTCGTTCCTCACTGAGCATCAACAGTGGGCTCACGTCAGCGGCTCGCAAGGTCACCTTCAACTGAACGATTTCGTGCTGCCGTTCATGGGGTCTGAAGTTGCGTTCGACGTCTCGAACCATCACTTCGACATCACCGATTGCCACTTCAACATGGAGCGACACACCAGCCGAGTCGCAGTCAGCGAGTACGCGAACAACCATCCAACTGCGCAGGAAACGAATCTGTTTCGCACATTTTCGGCACAAGTACTAAGCGGCACGACGGACCCACACTGGGGTGACATCGCTCTTAAAACACAGCAGGTGCTCGACGCACTGGTCACGTCGTCACAAGACAGCGGAGCAACCGTCAACCTGTAACACCGGTGCCCGACGTCGAGAATTGCAGATTCTGGCCAAACGCAGTCACAATGCCTTCAGGCTGTCAAGCAGACAGCCAGCCACGTCGATTTTGTTTGTGCGTGAAAATGCGCGCCAGCCTGGCACTGCGTTGACTTCAATGACGTAACATCGTCCTGAGTCGTCATACAGGACGTCAACCCCCGCAATTTTCGCTCCGACAGCATCTGTCGCCCGCTGAGCCATTTCGACTTCCGCTTCAGTAGGCTGGTGTGTTGCGGTTTGAGCAGAACGCGACACATTGGTCCGGAAATCGTTTTCCGAATACCGCTTCATGGCTCCCAGAACTTCACCATCAAGAATCAGGATACGGACGTCGAAACCGGCATGACGGATAAACTTCTGAATATAAAGCACCGCCCCGGTTCGCTCCAGAGTTCGAAACGTCCGAAAAGCAAGATCAGGATCACTGACTCGGCAGATCCCTCGCCCTTCAGCCCCGAACAATGGCTTAACTACAACGTCGCCCCCCAGTCGCTCGAAGGCTCCCATCGCCGTTTCGGAATCCTGACAAGTGACAGTAGCCGGCACTGACAAACCAACAGCTTCGAGTTTCGCTGTCGTCAGAAATTTATCAACAGCACACTCCATCGACCGGGGTGAATTCACAACTTCTACACCCGCATTAGCCAGGCAAGCGAGCGCGTCCATGCGGAAGACAACCTGCTCCAGCGAACCAGGCGGCATTGTCCTGACAATGATCGCATCGAAGCCGCTAAGGCCATACTCCGCACTCGAAACGAGATTGCGTTCCGAAGATGGTGACTCACCACACGACGCGGCAACCAACGGGAAGTCAAAACGAACGCATGCATATCCGCGTTCATCAGCAGCACGAGCAAGGTCAGCTCCGTACCAGCTTCCTTCGTTCCCCAAAATTCCAACTTTCACGCTACACAACTCCACACCGGGCCAGCAACAGGCGACACTACAAAGTGGCCCAGATCAAACACCAAACGACTTACGCAGAATCGGCGGTGCGATTTCACCAAAGCAAAACATGCTGCCGGTCTCGATGTTGTGAAAACTAATCTCGGCTGGACTGAAGAGCATTGGATCGATCTTGTAGAAGTCGTGGTCGGCCTCACGGAAGATATCAATGAACGGCTTGCCATACTCACCAGCCGAGGAAGACGGAACTTGAGGACCAATTTTTGTCAGCGATGTATCATCGCCCGTCACCCAAAGCGTGACTCTTCCTCCGTACAGAATGGCGTCGTTCGTTCGACCAATTCCGGCAAGGTCGTCTTTTGCTACGGGTGGCAACGGTGCCGATCCGAATCCGCTGACGATCCGTCGGACGTCGAAACCCAGTTCGAACAGCTTGTGCAGTGAAGTCTCCACCGACCTCGCAACCACCTGAATTGTTCCAGACAGGCTGGCCGTCGGAGCCACTGCCAGCGTCACGCCAGCAGCTTCCACCCCGCAACGCTCCGCGAGATACTCGGCCACTGCGTCGCCCGGCAAAGCCGCAGACTCCAGAACTCCGGCGACAGCGACTGGCGACTCATCCCACGGCAGTTTTTCAAAGATTTCTTCGCGAGCCGCCGCCGCCCGCATCGGCCCTGACCCCATGCCGAAGTAATCATCGACCGAAACTTTCCACCCGGCGTACTGACTGAGCAGACAGGCCTCAACCGGACGATCGGTCTGCACCTGCACAGTCGGAACTCCGATGCCGTCAACCTGCCCCGGAACGAATGAAACCTCACCAAGTCCTGCCATACACAAATTCGCCAGTAGAGCCCCGGCCTGAAGACTTCCGGCAACCTCGACGCCAAAATCCAAAACACGAGTCCCCGACGGCAACAGGTGTTCGGAAACGTCTTGACTGTTAAAGCGGCTTCGGTGCTGCTCATGCTGTAACTGCTCAAAAGCCAGCGCATTAAGATTCAGTCTGCTCCTGGAATCAGCCTGGTTACTCATTTAACAATCCATTCAGAGAATCACGAAAATCAGTTGCGACGAACAAGCAAGCCGCGATTATCCGTCGACAAGTTTGTGACCGCAACGTGGCGGGCACTCCCTTGCGCATGTTGTTCAGTCATTGTCAGGCATGAACTGTGCTGCTAACTCCAGAGCCTCGGCGGCGTTTGATATCTGCAAATTCAACTGAGCATCGCGCACCCGATCTAGCACCTCTTTAAACTTCGGACCGGGCCGAAAGCCGGCTTTGATCAGGTCGCCACCCGAAATCAGTGGCGACGGGTCAAGCACGTCTCGATCGGTAGTCTTCAGATAATGTTCACAAAAGTCGACGTCCCCGGGCGTTTCTCCCCTTGCCAGTGTACGAGCACGAACCAAAGCGATCAGCTCCGGAGCAAGCGAGTTCGCGAGAATTCGTTTAAGACGAGACAGCGGCAGATCAGCGGCGTTATCAAACGCTCGGCGATGGCTCAACAACCATTCCGCGGTATCAATTTCGTGATTCGAAAGTTTCAACCTGTGTCCAATAACTTTTGCCAGCCTTGAATCAATCGTCCGCGCCTTTTGTATCGCTCCGATAGCCGAATCAAGCAGAAGTCCAAACGCGAGCACAAAATCAGGTTCGACCAGTGAAGCCAGTCCATTGTGAAGTTGAGTCCAGCACTCTCGATCACAGACTACTGCTTCCAGTTCTGGAATGATTCGAAGAAGCAGGCCAAGATCATTGCATAATTCGACCGCGCGTCCACGATGCCGGTCGACCAGCATACGTCGTAACTCTTGAGCGATCCGCTCGACGCTAACGACTGAAATTTGGTCGGACATTGATTGGACGGCTTCGGCGGTCGCGACGTCCAGTTCGAAGTCAAACGTCGCCGCAAACCGAACAGCACGCAACATGCGAAGTTTGTCTTCTTCCATACGTGCATGCGGATCGCCAATTGCCCGCACGACGCCATCGACGAGATCCTGCTCGCCGCCGACGTAATCCATCACCTTTTTTTTGATTGGGTCATAGAACATTCCGTTGATTGTAAAATCGCGTCTCTGAGCGTCTTCCTCAGGAGAACTGAACACCACAGACTCCGGACGTCGCCCGTCGATATAATTGCCATCCGATCGAAACGTGGCCACGTCTACCTGACCAGCCGACTTCGGACCAAGTACAACAATGACTCCGAAGCTCTCACCAACACTGAGCGTGCTGCGTTTCCCGAAAACTTCACGAACCTGCTCAGGGCGAGCACTGGTAGCGACGTCGTAGTCCCTGGGCTCCCGCCCGACCAGCAAATCGCGTACACAGCCTCCGGCCCAGAATGCCGTAAAACCAGCATTGGCCAGTTGTCGTACGACCTGCCCGGCAAACTCTCGCTGTGAAATTGCCACGTCAATCAGCTCCCCGCTGACAGCCTGTCCTGCACACTAACTGTCGGACAGCTCGTGTTCGCCTTGTGTAACCTGCTCGACCAACTCTGAGGACGCAGCATAGACAGCTTCCAGACGCTCCATGACGGAAGTTGCCCACGGACCTTCCTGGTCAAAATCCAGATACTGCTTCCACAGGACAACGGCCTCATCGTTTCGACCAAGCTCCGACAACACCGTCGCCTTGTGATATACCGCGTCGGAATAATCCGCGTGGCAGGTCAGTGCGATGTCGAATGCTTCGATCGCAGCTTGTGAATCGCCTGTTTCAAACCGCAGACAGCCCAGTTGTGTCCACGCCTCGATATATTCGTGGTCCAACTCAACCGCGACATGATACCTCTCCATTGCCCCGCCGACGTTGCCTCTTCGGTAGAGTGCCGAGGCGAGATAAAAATGGATCTCCGCGTCGTCCGGGCAAAGCATTAATGCCATCCGAAACGCCTCGACCGCCTCAGTAACTCCATTATCAGCCAGCAGACCGCAACCGTGGTCGAACCATTCTTCAGCGTTCCAGTTGGCTGGCGTCGTTTCTGTGACGACACCAAAAGTTGGAATCGGGATCGTGTCTGGAGCGTCACTCAAACCTGCCTGGGCAGATCTTTCATTCGCAGATTCGGATAAGCTGGACGATGAGTCCACCCGCTCCGAGTCAAAGTCCAGCATTCGCTGTCCCGTCCGAGCTTCAACAAGGCCGTTGCCGTCTCGAAAAACAACACGCGAATCACGAGCGAGAATCTCCAACTGCGCCAACGGGCGATCTACTGACGGCAAGAGCAGTCGCAACCCGCTGAGACTTTGCTCGATTCGGTCTCGCGAGACTCCCGCCTTGAGCATCTCCTGCAGACGCCGAACGGCAGCGACTTCCTGAAAATCGAAATACGGCAACCGGTAAACTCGCTGCTCCGCCTCGATAAGCCCCAGGCGTTCCCAGCGACGCACAACGCCAACCGGAATATCAAGCTTCTGCTGAAGCATTGCGGGCGTAAACAGACGATGCACGTCTCGTTCGCGATGCTCAAGACCGAGCAACCGTAGCCATTCAGACTCTTTAAGAATCTGCAACGGCACCCCGGAGTTGATCAGTTCCACGGCCTGCTCGACTTTAACCGAAGCCTTGCCTTCCTCGTCAAGTGGCCAACCTTCTTCGCCGACGACAAGCATCGTTAGCTTGCTGCTGACGTGAACTGACGACGCCCCACCGTTTTCAACAACCAGTTCGCACGCCTGACGATGCGTCATCGACGCAAGGATCCCCGTAAAGGCTACCTTTTCGCCCTGCAGGCAAGGTGAGCTATCCAGCTCAGGTGGAAGTAGTTCGTCGTCGTCAGACATCGTGGCGCATCGATAGGTGGTTCGAACTGTTCAGTCTGTAGCCGTGATGATGACTATTCGAAGTAGGCATCACAACCGCGTGACTCACCTTCCGACGACCGCGACGCGAAGGTCCATTACGTTCGTATGAGTCGGGCCGGTTTTCAGGAGTCCGCCAGCCTGCTCAAAAAACTCATACGAATTGTTGATTGCCAGAAAGTCGGCAGGCTGCAGACCAAGCCGTCGAGCCTCATCGATTACAAACGAGTCGAGAACCGCGCCTGCGGCATCGGTGGGTCCGTCCTCACCGTCGGTCCCGCCGGACAAAATCGCCAAATTGTCGGCCCCGTCTTCCCAAAGTCTCTGGCAGGCAGCAAGAACAAGCTCCTGATTCCGGCCACCTTTCCGTGCAAGATTCGTGTCCGCCAGCTGAACAACCGGCTCGCCGCCGCTCAGCACACACACGGGTCTGGCCCCAGCGGCCTCGTCTTTGAGAATCATCAAACAAGCCTCAGCGAGGTTACCACCAACTTCCGCGGCAACCCCCGCCATCTCACAACCTTGATTGACGACGCGGTAACCTAGTTCGGCCGCTTTCGCACCTGCAGCACGGACTGCAAACTCATTGTTTCCGATTACCAGGTTTCGCACACGATCGGCGACAACGTGCGAATGCTGATCTACTTTAGAAACGTTACGGCGCAAACGGTCCACAATACTCGACGGCACGTCCGCCCTGCCCTTGACAACCCGGTTGATTATCTCCAACGCCTCTCCTGGAGTCGACGAGTCGTCCACGGTTGGGCCAGATGCGATTACATCGAGCGGATCGCCGATGACATCGGAAATGACCAGGGTCACCATTTGGCCAGCGCGACTCGCACGAGCCAACCCACCACCCTTGATCCTTGAAAGCTGTTTCCTCACACAGTTCAGTTCGTTGATGGTCGCGCCGCCGCGCATCAGCAATTGCGTGATCGTCTGCTTGTCCTGCAAAGAAATCCCGTCTACCGGAGCAGGCAGCAGGGCGCTTCCCCCGCCCGATAAAACCACCAGGCAGAGATCGGAGTCTTCAAGACCTCGAACCAGCTCAAGGATTCTCTGCGAGCCCTCAACCCCTTCTGCTGTAGGTTCATTCACTCCGGCAGGCCGTGCTGCATTCAGAATAATTCTTGGCAATGGCCGCACACAGTCGGCCGGCACGTTTACCCAGCCGAGCACTTCACAGGCTGCATCAGCGTTCTGCAACGCTTCACTCGAAAGAATTTCTTCGAGTGCCTCTGCCATGCCTGCACCAGCCTTTCCTGCACCCACCACGACAATCCGCGATAACTGCCGGAGATCGATACTCGCCCCACAAATCGTCAAGACGTGGCCGGACAATGCGACAACATCTTTCAGCAGCCTGCCTGAATCGACCGCGTCAACTCCAGCTTGCCAGATTTGCTTCGCGTGTTCAGTGAGGGTACACGAATTGGTCATCAGTAAAATTCGTCCTGATCAACGTCGGCAGTGGCCTGGCATGACGACTACGACGCGTCGCCGTACGGAATACCGAAATATTCGTGAATGAACGCTTTGCGATCGCCTTCGTGGCGAATTAACTGCACGAGAGCGTAAAGCTTTTGCTGGTCGCGCCGAAGCTTCTCTTTCAGTCTTCCCTCGTCCTGCAACATTGACGGCAACTCACACAGAATCTTCGGCGTGCCCCTTTCGCGAACCATTTCAATCACACCGTGACGGTCGAACATCTGCAACGCCGTATCCAAACGGTGATCGTGGCGTTTCTTCGGGTGCAGAGTATCACGAACCCACTCCATCCCAAACGACTCGGCTTCTTCCTCGCGATGGAGCAGCAAATCGTGAACGCGGGCGTAATATTCAGCTGTGGGATTGCTCCACTGCAGAAACTCCATTTGCGTCGTGAGATCGTGCTCGTCGTAAAGCAAGACGCAGTCCGACGGTAATCCGTCTCGTCCAGCACGGCCGATTTCCTGATACCACGACTCCATCGAACCGGGCATTTCCGCATGCATCACAAATCGGATGTCTGCTTTGTCGATGCCCATCCCAAAAGCATTCGTCGCCAGCACGAAGGAACTCTGCGAACTCATAAAGTCGCTCTGAACTCGACGTCTATCTCGACGTTCCAGTTGTCCGTGGTAACAGAAGTGCGGAACCTTTTTCTTCCGCAGCATCTCACTGAACATGTCCAACGTTTTGATCAGTGTAAAATAGACGATTCCATTTCCGTTGGACTCTTCGAATTTCCTGACAATACTGAGAATCTGCTCGAACTTTTCATCGTTCCCCCAGACATCCTCGACAGAAATTGCGAGATTCTCGCGGTCAATCCCTTCGTGAAACATCGCCACGTCGCCGGGTTGAATTCCGAGTTGCCGAATGATGTCCTGCTGAACGTCAGGGGTGGCTGTCGCCGTGAGAGCGATTGTTGTGGGATCACCGACCTGCTGTCGAAACTCTCTCAGTCGCGTATAGTCCGGGCGGAAGTCATGCCCCCACTCGCTGATACAGTGAGCCTCGTCAACGGCCAGTAGTTTGATATCCCGCTTTGCCAGCACGTTGATGAATTCTTTTTTCCGAAACCGCTCAGGAGTGACATACAGCAGATCGAACTTTCCATTTGACACCTGCGCGTACCGGGTTTCGCGTTCCTGCCTGTTCAGCGATGAGTTAATAAACGCCGCTCGGACCCCCTTATCCTGCAATGCGTCAACCTGATCCTTCATCAACGCGATCAGCGGAGAAAGCACGAGAGTCAACGGTTTTTCACGTAAGACTTCATCTGCCATGGAAGCGTACAGCAACGCTGGCACCTGATAGCACAGTGACTTCCCACCACCGGTCGGCATGATCACCAGCGAATGGCCACCGGCCATCGTACGACCGATGATCGCTTCCTGCTGACCTCGAAAGGCAGCATGACCGAAACATTTGTGGAGAATCGAAAGAGCGTTCATGGCTGGCAGCTTAACCAGGGCGTCCATGCACAAAGATGTCGAGGTAGATCACAAAGACCATCAACCCCAGCACAAAGGCCATCCCAACGTAACTGGCAGCAATCAGTACTTTTTCACTTGGCTTCCGCCTCGTCACACCTTCCCAGATCAAGAAGACCATGTGCCCACCGTCGAGGACTGGAATTGGCAGAAAGTTCAGAATCGCCAGGTTAATACTCAGAAAACCAAGGAACATAAGGAGTTGTTGAATCCCTTGTTTGGATACCGCATAAGCAACCTTTGCGATCCCTACGGGACCAGAAAGATTCTTTGGCGACAGGTCACCGGAAACCAGGTTGCGAAGAGTCAGGTAGATATCAAACCCCGTATTCTGAGTCTGATGAATCCCCATCCTGAATGCCTCGCCCCACGTAGCAGCTACCAATGTTTGACTCTGTGGCTGCAGAAAGATTCCACGCTGCGAGATATACCACTCTTCTTTCGTTGGCACGGGCTCAAGCGTGTAAGTTTTGTCATCGCCTTGAAACTTCAAAGTAACCTTTGCATCGGGAACTTCCTGAAGCTGCCAGAACGCATAAGCCATACTTTTCTTAGTCGTGTCTACGAACTTCAATTCGGTCGAGGAAATCGGAGAAATCTTCTTTAACACCTCGTTTTCGGACTCAATCACAACCGATTCAAGAACCCCTCCTTCAGGAACTCCGGCTCTGGCGGCAGGACTGCCCGGGACGACTTTCAAGACATTTGATGTCAAATGATATGCGACACCGATCGACGAAATTTCCAACGGAATGCCGTCTGAAAACGGGTACTCAATCCAGGCCGGCGTATCATCCGGAGTTAGCGTTACGGTGACCTCTTCAAGTTCTGGCGAACCATCAACTGTCCGCTTGACGCGGATCTCAACTTCATTGCCAGCTAACATTTCGAGGTGCTCGGCAAGGTGCAATGGGTTGATGTCTTTCCCAACATCCACACCGTTCACTGAAGTTATTTTGTCACCAATCTTCAGACCTGCTTTCGACGCTGGCGAGTTATCCTGGACAGACGCAATCTGTTCGATGTCCATCCAAAGCCCGACTTCGCGGAAACGGGCCGGCATGAGCTCCACACGTCGAAGTTCGTCACCCAGCTTAATCTCCAGGTTGATTACCTTAGATCGATGCCTCGCAAGCAGCATCTGCAACTGTGCATGAGACTCGACCGGTTTTCCGTCAAGAGTCGCAATTAAACCGTTCTCACGAAAAGCATCCTTCACAGCTTCAGCAGGTGAACCAGGCACGACTGTCGATTTAACTTCGTTGCCAATCTCGGCAATTTTTAGCGATCGTGCGTCTGAGACACCGATCATCCTTCGTAAGCCGCTTGAATCCGGTTCAATTGTGACCTTGAAAGTCTCGCCGTCAGCGTGATAACCCTCGATTTCAATGTCGCCCCGAGATAGCGTTGTACCTCGCAGAATGTCCTGAAACGACTTCGTGTCACGCCCGTTAATCCGAGTGAACGTATCTCCTGAACGGATCCCTTTTTCCCACGCGGGCTTGCCTACGACTGCATGCCCAACCTGGGCCGGCGAAGATTCAACTCCAAATCGAAACGCCAGGCCGAAGAACAGCATGCCGGTAAGCACGTTCATAATTACGCCGGCTGAAATGATGCCCATCCGCTGCGGCACGTTCTTGGAAGAGTAAGCGCGCGGGTCCTGAGCGATTTCTTCTGTCGTCA
>Ga0315331_10003813_pt1 | contig 11409 bp, 1 predicted proteins | sample M160m34915metaG_FD_203456 | JGI IMG/M metagenome (GOLD analysis project Ga0315331, IMG submission 203456) | Ammonia-oxidizing marine archaeal communities from Monterey Bay, California, United States - M1 60m 34915 | ecosystem: Environmental > Aquatic > Marine > Intertidal zone | place: USA... | reverse complement strand
CAGAGTTGTTCCGGCGGGAGTGCTGACGGTCAGCGGCGACGGATTTGTAACGCCGACTGCCGAGGGCAAAGCCACGATCACAGCGCGAGTGACCTCCGGACAGACGGCAACGCTTGATGTCACCGTCGATCAGTTTGGCCAGGAAAAGCCAATCAACTTTACGAATCAGATTGTGCCGATCTTCACGAAGCTGGGCTGCAATACGGGAGCCTGTCATGGCAAGTCCGGCGGGCAGAACGGCTTCCGAATGTCGCTGCTCGGTTTTTATCCGGAAGAAGATTACGAGTTCCTTGTGAAGGAAAATCAGGGCCGCCGCATCTTTCCGTCTTCGCCCGAATACAGCCTGCTGCTGACTAAACCGACTAACGTCGTCGCCCACGGCGGCGGCAAGCGCATTGACGCGGACTCGTTTGAGGCCCGATTACTGATTCGATGGATCGATCAGGGAATGCCGTTTGGCAGCGACGATGACCCTGTCGTGGAGAAGATTGAGGTCTTTCCAAAGTCGCGGAAAATGAACCGCGGAGCCGATCAGCAACTGTCCGTGGTCGCTCACTACAGTAACGGTACAAAGGCCGATGTCACACGGATGGTCAAGTTCGAATCGAACGACGCCGAACAGGCGGAAGTCACGGCAACGGGGCTCGTCAAGACGATGGAGGTGCCTGGCGAAGTCGCGATCATGGTCCGCTTCCAGGATCACGTGACTGTCTTCCGATCGATCATTCCGATGGGACTGCCTGTCACTGCGCCGCGCGCCAGAAACTACATCGACCAGCACGTCTTCGCGCGACTGACAGACCTCGGCATCCCTCCGTCGAAGGTCTGTGATGACAGTACATTCATCCGGCGAGTCACTGTCGACATTGCCGGTCGGCTGCCGACGTCTGAAGAAGTCACCGTATTTCTGGCAAGTACGGCCGGCAACAAACGAGACCAGCTCATCGACCGGTTGCTGGCTTCAGAAGACTACGCGGTCCTGTTTGCCAACAAATGGATTGCCGTGCTCCGCAATCAGCAGAACGCTCAAAGCGGAGCTGATGTCACGAAGGCGTTTCACAAATTCGTTCGTGACGCGATGGCCGCCAATATGCCTTACGACCAGTTCGTGAGGACAATTCTGACTGCGAGCGGTGACACTCGATCGGTACCCGCCGCGAACTGGTTTGCCCAGATTGCGACTCCCGTGACTCAGGCTGAGGATGCGGCTCAGTTGTTTCTCGGGCTGAGGATTCAGTGTGCCCACTGTCATCATCATCCGTTCGAAAAGTGGACTCAGAACGACTACTACGGGCTCACCGCTTTTTTCACGAGGACGAAGCGGACCCAGGTCAAGATCGGCAAAAACCAGACCGACCAGCGGCGAATGACGATCGCTTTCGATCCGGGAGTCGCCCAGTCGCTGAACCCGCGTACGAAGCAGTACGTCAAACCGACTCCGCTTGAAGGAGACCCGATTGAGCTGGCTAACGACCAGGACCCGCGAGCAGCTCTGCTCACCTGGATGACGGCTCCGGAGAATCCGTTCTTCGCGCGGACTTTGGCGAACCGCTACTGGAAGCACTTTTTCGGGCGAGGCATCGTTGAGCCGGAGGACGACATGCGCGTCACAAATCCGCCGTCGAACCCGGCGCTGCTGGACGCGCTCGAATCCAGCTTCAAGCAAAGCCGCTTTAACCTGAAAGGTCTCGTCAAAACGATTTGCCAGTCGACGGCGTATCAGCTGGACTCGGTCCCGAATGAATTCAACGCCGATGACCGGCAGAACTTTTCTCGATATTACGGCCGCCGGCTGCAGGCCGAAGTGCTGCTCGACGCGATCGATCAGGTGACGAAGACGCAGACGAAGTTCAACAAGCTGCCGGAAGGGACCAGAGCGATCCAACTGCCGGACAATTCGTTCGACACGTATTTTCTCACCGTCTTCGGCAAACCGAAAGCGGCCAGTGCCTGCGAGTGTGAACGCTCCGACGATGCCAACCTCGCCCAGGCTCTGCACCTGCTGAATTCGCCGGAAGTTCAGGCCAAGCTGGCGGCGAAAGACGGCCGCACGCAACTGCTGGCCGCCGACACCACACGCGGCCACGCCGAACGCGTTACCGAGCTTTACCAGATCGTCTTCGCCCGGCCACCTCGCGAGAACGAGCTGGATCTCGTACTGCAGCATTTTCAGCGGTCCGAGACACCTCAGCAGGCTTACGAGGATTTGCTGTGGGCATTGATTAACACAAAAGAATTTCTGTTTAACCACTAGAGATTATATTTAGTGAGCCGCGAGTCGTAAGGCAGAGGGTGTTGCGGTCGTCGAGCTCCAGGACCCCGCCGCTGATGTGTCGCGGTTCACGAATTGTTTTTGTAAATGTTTTGATAATCGGCCCAGCAAGGGTGCCGCAATGAATCGGACTCGGTCAGCTATCTTTTCCACAGTGCTCATGACGCTGCTGTTGCCTGGCAACGCGAGCGCTCAGAAGCCAATCTCGATCGCGGCGATCAACCGGTCCGAGCCGATCGACTTTGAACTGGAAGTGCTCCCCATTTTTCGGCGCAGCTGTCTGGCGTGTCACAGCACCAGCGAGGCGAACGGGTCTCTCGTGCTGGAAACGCCCGCGACGATTCTCAAGGGAGGCGATTCCGGCCCAGCGGTCGTTGCGAAGAACGGAGCAGAGAGCCTGCTACTGAAAGTGGCCGCTCATCAGGCCGACCCGATCATGCCTCCGCCTGACAACGATGTTGGAGCAAAAACGCTGACCACACAGGAGCTGGGTCTGCTCAAACTGTGGATCGATCAGGGGGCGACCGGCATCGTTCGCGGCGTGATCTCTCCGCAGAACTGGCGGCCTCTGCCGCGGGGTGTCAATCCGATTTACGCAACCACGCTGACTCGAGACGGTCAGTTTGCAGCCGCCGGGCGAGCCAATCAGATTTGCATTTATCACGTCCCCAGCGGGCAGCTGGTGACGAAACTGACCGATCCGGCTCTGGTTGAGGCTTCCGCCGATCCGCGGCCCGGGATCGCTCATCGAGATCTGGTTCAGTCGCTGACGTTCAATCGAGCGGGAGACCTGCTGGCGTCGGGCGGCTTTCGCACGATCAAGCTGTGGCGACGACCTCGCGATGTCCGCCGGCTTAAGCTGACAACGCCCGAAGCTTTGACGGCGGTTGCCGCCAGTCCGGACGGAGCCTTCCTGGCCACGGTCTCGGCCGACAATATCATTCGACTCTGGAATCGGGAAACCGGTGAGGCCAGCCTCAACCTCGAAGGTCACACGGCAGCTGTTTCTGCGCTTGCTTTTCTACCACAATCGTCGCGGCTGGCTTCGGCGTCGAGTGATGGCAGCGTGCGATTCTGGAATCTGTTCGACGGATCGCCGGCGGGGCTTGTGCAGACGCCGGCTGAGGTGACAGATCTCGCAATCGTGCCGGGCGGAACCCGGATGGCAACGGCGCATGCCGACGGGCTGGCTCGATACTGGAGCATTCCGGCTGGCCCGACGATTTCCCTGACCGAGGTCGTTGAGAACGCAACGGTGGTCGCGGTCAGCCCGGACCGGCTGTTTCTCGCAACGGCCAATGCGGCCGGTACGATTCACGTTGTCGATGTCGACTGCGGCCAGTTGCTCGATATTTCCTGGCAGGCTCACGACGGAGCGATCACCGCGTTGTCGTTCAGTTCTGAGGGATCGCTGCTGGCCAGTGCTGGTGCTGATGGAGTAGCTCGTGTCTGGCACTTTGAAACGGGTGCGTCAGCGGCGACAGAAGTGACTGGCGGTCTGCGAGGAAGCCTCGCTCCGCTCAGCGCGATCGCTCTGCGTTCAGACGGCAAAGAACTGACGACGGGCACCGCAACCGGCGAGGTCACCGTCTGGAATCTCGACGCCACTGCTGTGCGATCCCTTGCCGCACTGCCGGAGAACTCGCTCGACGTTACGCAAGAGATCAGAGCAGAATCAGACACCACGGAAGAAACTATTGAGCCTCCACTGCTATCACCAAACGGAAGTGCTGCCACAGTTGCTGCTGTCAGTCCCAATGGAAAACTGTTGGCCGTTTCTGGCACGGTCGAAGGCCGCCCGGCGATTCTGGTTCGCGATCTGACGACGGGCGAACTGACCGCGTCTCTAACAGGGCACCTCGATCAGATCACGTCGCTGAGCTTCGCCGCAAATAACCGGCGGTTGATCTCCGGATCCGTCGATCAGACGGCTCGCGTCTGGGACCTGGCTGACGCGAAATTTCCCGAGGTGATTTCGTCTGGCGGGCACGCGGCAACGATCTCGGGAGTCGCTTTCAATTCGGACGGCTCTCAGGCTGCAACCTGTGCCGCGGACAATTCCGTTCAACTCTGGAACACGTCAACAGGTGAGGTCCTTCAAAGTTTCGTCGGGCACACTGCCGCCGTCGTCGGCATCGCGATCACTTCCAGCAATGCCGAGGTCATCACCGCTTCGGCCGACAAAACCGTTCGCGTCTGGACGGCGGCCGATGGAAAAATCGCTCGCACAATCACGGCACCGGCTGCGATTTCTCAACTGGCAGTCAGTCGGGACGGGACCCGCATCGCGGTGGCTCAACCGGACAGTACCGTGCAGATTTACGGAGCGGCCGACGGTGCTTTGGCTCACACTCTGGCCGGGCACCAGGAAGCTGTTTCGATTCTCACCTTTTCCGGCGACGGAACGCGGCTGATGTCGGCTGACGCAAATCGAGCCATTGTGAGAGACTCAGCCACCGGTCGCGTGCTGGAGATTCTTCCCATCGCGCAGGGGATTTCGGCGGCCGTGTTCGGTGCGACTTCTGCTGAAGTCATCCTGGCGCGGTCCGACACCGGCATCAATCTGCACTCGCTGAACTTTAAAATTGCGCTCGGCGAGATGGACAAAGCCATCACAAGAATCGCCTGCGCTGCGGACGGCTCGGTTTACACGGCCAGCCTTGACGGCACCGTACGGCGGTTTACGCCTACTAACGGAGCTCAGACATTTTCGGCCGCTCACGGAGCACCCGTCAATGACCTCGCGCTGAGTCCAACCGGGCAACTGCTGGCGAGTGCTGGCGACGACAAGAACGTCAAACTGTGGACGGCCAGCAACGGAGCAGCCCAACCAAATCCCGTGCTGAGTGGGTTTACCGAAACCGTCAGAAAATTGGAGTTCTCTCCGGACAGCACGCGACTCGTGGTGGCCAGCGCGGTCGCGGATGAGGTTCACGTTTTTGACGTCGCGTTGCGGAGCCGAGAGCAGATTCTGATCGGGCAGCCAGGGGCGGTGATTGGACTGGCCAGTGTCGGTATAGCTCAGCCAGCGGTCATCGCTGTTTCTACGGCTGAGGATCAGAGCACAGTTCAGCGATTTCCGCTGCTGCACCGACGTCGGATTTCGGGGCACACCATGCCGCTGACTTCAGTCGCCGTGATTCCCGGTCCTGTACCGCAGATTGTGACGGGTAGTCGCGATGGCACTGTGAGGCAATGGAATCTTCTGACGGGGGCTGTGGTCCGGAATATGAATCACGGAGCTCCCGTGACGGACGTTGCCGTGCGTGGGGACGGGTTGAGGTTCGCGTCGTCGGCTGAGAACAACACGGCGCGGATTTGGAATTCGGCCAACGGAGCGTCCGTAGCGATTCTCAAGGGGGACATCCGGCTGCTCAATCAGCTGACTCGAAACGAGCAGGAACTGGCGCTTGTCACCGCGAAGGTCGCAGCCAGCGACGAGTCTCTGAAAGACACTCAGGCCCTCGCCCCGATGAAAGCTGCCATAGTCAAAACGAACGCAGATGCCCTGAACGCAGCCAACACAGCTGTAACTCAGGCCGATGCAAAACTGAAGGCGGTTGCCACGACAAAGGCGTCGGCCGAACAGAAAGCTGTACAGACAGCAGCCGCCGCTCAGGCAGCGACGGCGAAGAAACTCCTGGCAGATGAGACTTCGGCGAAATTGATAGCCGCCGCGGCGCGAGCTGTTGACAAAGCAGCGCGAGCCAAGGTAGCTGCCACGGCTGATCCCGAAAATAAGATACTGGTCGCATTAGCTGTTGCGACCGAAACGACATCTAAGACAGCTACCGCGATGTCCAGAACCGCTGCGGATGCAGCGACGGCCGCCGACACGGCTGCAAAGACGGCGGTCATTGCAGCTACGACTGCGGCGACGATGGCCGTGGCCGCGGGCAAGCCTTACACCGACGCGCTGATCACACTCCGCGCTGCCAGGGCTACTCAGAATACGGCGGCCCAGGCTTCGGCCCTGGCAGCTTCGGAAGCGAAGAAAGCGGCAGAGGCAGTGCCGGTTGCGCAGGTCACGCTAAAAGCCGCCCAGGATCGAATGACCGAACTCACCGTTCAGGTGGAGACCTCCAAAAAAGCTGCTGCTGATATGGAACAGCCGATTCGAACTGTCACTTTTTCGCCCGATGGCCGGTTGCTTGCGACCGGTGGCGATGGCCAGGTGGTTCACACCTGGTCGGCGGAAACCGGGGAGGCGATGGCCAGCTTCGTGGGGCACACTGGGACGGTTGGCACGGTGACGTTTACTGGCAACTCGGAGTTGCTTTCCGGCTCGGCCGACAAAGGAGCGTTCGTGTGGAACGCCGAGCCAGACTGGATTCTTGAACGGACGATCGGGTCGATCGAGGACGCGAGCGTCCTCGCCGATCGGGTTATGGCACTTGATTTCAACACCGATGGCTCGCTGCTGGTTGCCGGCGGCGGAGTGCCGTCGCGCTCGGGCGAGGTGAAGCTGTTCAGTACGTCCGACGGGTCACTGGTGAGGTCTCTGCCGGAGCCACACACGGACGGCGTCCAGGGCGTTCGGTTCTCGCCCGACGGTTCGATGATCGCTACCTGCGGGGCCGACAAGTACGTCCGGGTTTTCCAAACGGCAACGGGCGAACTGATCCGGCCGTTTGAAGGGCACACCGAATACGTGCTCGGCGTTGCCTGGAAATCGGACGGACGAACGCTGGCCAGTTGCGGCGCCGACGCGACGATCCGCGTCTGGAATGCTGCGACCGGCGAGCTCTCCCGGACGATTACCGGCTTCGACAAACAGGTGACAGACATTCGATTCATCGGTGATTCGATCAATACAGTGTCCAGTTCGGGCGACAGGACCGTACGGCTTCACCGGACGGACAACGGTCAGAACTTCCGCACTTTTGCCGGCGGCACGGATTTCATTTACTGCGTCGCTGCGACACCGGACAGCCGTTTCATAATCGCCGGCAGCTTTGACAGCGTGCTGCGAATCTGGAACGGAACCAATGGAACCGTGTTGCACGAGCTATCGCCAGAGCGGCCAATCGTTGAAACGGTGACAGTGGATGACCAGTAGCTGGCTATCCAGACCGTCCGCGCACTTATGATTATTCGGACATAGTGAATCTCGCGCGGAGCGTGAGGGAGCGTTTCAGGGAAGATAACAAACCGAACAGAGTTTCCCAGACGAGGCCTCTTGATGCAATTTTTCCTCGAACGTCTTCCTGCCCGCCCATCAACGCGGCAGTTGCTGATCGCTGTCTGCCTGGGAGCTACAACGGTCGCAGGTTCGCTGGCTTTGCGAGGTCAGGAAGCGGAGCTGGCGGATCAAATGGGACCGGCCTTGAAGGGGCACGAGTTCACAGTTTCTTCTGCCGAGTACACGCCGGATGCCAGCCTTGTTGCGACTGGCAGCTTTGACCGAACGGTCCGCATCTGGGATGCCGCTGATCAGTCGCTGCTGCGAACGCTCACCGGTCACGCTGGCCAGGTTCTCGCACTGGATGTTTCGCCGGACGGCCGCCGCCTCGTCACTGCTTCGCGCGACGCCACCATCAAGCTGTGGGATATCTTCCGGCCTCGCCCTCTTTCGCAGTTCGTCGGGCATGTCGACACGGTTGGAGCGATTTCGGTCAGCAGCGATGGTGCATGGATCGTGTCCGGTGGAGCTGACAAGGCGGCGAAGGTCTGGCAGCTGGTGGGAACGGATGATTCAGAAGCCGGCAAGGTACTGTTCGAACTGGCGGGACACGTCGATGCGGTCGCGTCCGTTGCGATTCGGCAAGACGACAAGCTGATCGCGAGTGCCGACGCGGCAGGTGTCATTCGTCTGTGGAATCGAGAAGACGGCAGCCCGGCCGGAGTCCTGGGCGCTCACATTGGATCGGTAAAGAGTCTCGCCTTTCATCCGTCAGGAGAGACGTTGCTTTCCGGCGGCGAGGACGGAGCCATTCGGCTCTGGAAACTGCCGCTGACTGCGCCATCCGTGCTGGCCGGTCACGAAGTACCCGTCCGCCGCGTGGCCGCCGTTCCGGATGGATCGATCGTCGTCTCCGGCGATCAAGCGGGCAGCGTGCGCGTCTTTGACACGGTGAAGGGAATGCCGTTGCGAGTGCTTGAAGGGCAGCCTGGTCCGGTCCGGGCACTGAATCTTTCACCGGATTCCACGCTCGTGGCAACAGGAAGCGAAACGGGCCTGGTCAAATTCTGGCTGCTGGCCGACGGAGCGGATCGTCTCAGCCTGGCTGGTCACACCGGAGCAGTGCGAGACCTTGCCTTTCATCCCGGCGGCAAGCAGGTCGCAACTGTTGGTGAGGATGGAACGACCCGGCTCTGGGATTTGCCGATCGCTCCTGTGCCGCTGGCCGGGCACACGATGCCTGTCGCGACCGTCGGCGTGAGTGGTGACGGGAAGTTTTTCGCCACCGGAAGCGAGGACAAATCGATCCGCCTGTTTAACGTCGCGGACCGTGCCACCGCGAGGACGATTACGGGTCACGAGGCTGCGCTGACGGAACTCGCATTTCGAGCCGACAGTCTTCAGCTCGCCAGTGGAGACGCTTCGGGAATCGTGCGACTCTCAAATCCCGCCGACGGAGCAGCTGCCGGAGAGATCAACGCTCACACCGATAAAATCACCGGATTGGCGTGGCTGAATCCAACGACACTACTGACAACGGGTAATGCCGGAACCCTGAAGTGGTGGCAACTGCCATTGACGGCTCCTCAAATTTTTCCCGGCCACACTGAAGCGGTTGCTGCGATCGCGATTTCAGGTGATGGCAAGCTTCTCGTGTCCGGCGGAGCGGACAAAGCGGTGCGGCTGGTCGACCTGTCCGCGACAACGCCGGCTCCGAAGGAGCTTACCGGACAGACAGGAGCAGTCACAGCTATCGCCTTGAGTAGCGATAAGTCGCTTGTTGTTTCCGGAGACGCTGCGGGTCGCGTGAGGTTCTGGAATGCGGCCGACGGAGCAGACAGCCTGAGCCTGGCCGGCCACACCGGCGCCGTGACGGGCGTCAGCGTCCATCCAGGTGGCAAGCAGATTGCCACGGCGGGAGCTGACGGCACGGTTCGAGTCTGGGATCAGCCGCAGCCCCCGGTTTCGATTGCCGGTCATACGATGCCCGTGACCGCGACGGCAATCAGTGGCGACGGAAAACTTGCCGCGACGGCCAGTGGCGACAAGACCGTGCGACTCGCAAACCTCGCAGATGGAACGGCCGTCCGAGCCACGGCGGCTCATCCGGATTCGGTCACGGCTGTCACGTTTCGTGGCGACAATCTTCAGCTGGCAAGTGGCGACGCGACCGGGGCGATCTCCCTCTGGAATGTTGCCGACACGGAAGCTCAGGGAGTTCTTCATGGTCACACCGGCGCGCTGACCAGCCTCGCCTACGGTCCAACAGGCAAGCAGCTGTTCTCGACCGGAGCCGACGGCACGCTGCGTTTCTGGCAGGTTCCGCAGGTGAAACCTGTGTCGTTTGCCGGGCACACGTTGGGAGTGCAGGCGGTCGATTTGTCGGCAGACGGTTCGCTGGCCGTGCTCGGTGGAGCGGACGGCGTCGTCCAGATTGTCGACCCTGCAGGAACGGCCGCGGCGCGAGTGCTCGCTGGTCAAGCGGGACCGGTGAGTGCGATTGAGCTGAGTGCGGACAACACGCTCGTCGTCAGCGGCAGCGAGACGGGCCTGCTCAAGCTGTGGAACGCGGCCGACGGAGCTGATCGCCTTAGTCTCGCAGGTCACGCAGACGCTGTTCGTGACGTCTCCATTCGACCCGACGGAAAGCAGGTCGCCTCTGCGAGTGCCGACGGGACGATCCGGATCTGGAATTTGCCAGCGACTCCGCTGCCGCTTACAGGGCACACGATGCCCATTTCCAGAATTGTCACGAGTCGGGACGGCAAACTGGTTGCAACGGCGAGTGCCGACAAAACTGTCCGCCTTTTCACGGCGACAGATGGCAAGCCGGTGGCGGTCGCACCATCACTTGCTGGTGCCGAGTCAGTTTCGGCAATCGCCTTCAATGCAACCGCAACTCAGCTCGCCAGCGGAGACTCCGCCGGCGAAATCCGAGTGTGGACGACCGCCGACGGAAAGACGCAGACGACTCTCGCTGGCCACACGGGGGCGCTGACGGGACTGGTCTACGACGAGACTGGAAAGCGGCTTTATTCCACGGGAGCCGACGGGACACTGCGCACCTGGACTCTGCCGCAGGTGGCTCCGCGATCGCTGGCCGGCCATACCATGGCGGTTCAGGCTGTCGAACTCTCCGCCGACGGAACCATCGCTGTAACAGGCGATGCGGCTGGGAAAGTGCAGCTTACTGTGATGAATGCAGCCGGAGCGGCAGCCGCACCGAAGGCACTGGCTGGCCAGTCTGGAGCCGTCACAGCGCTCGCATTGAGCAAAGACAAATTGCTGGTAGCAAGCGGTAGTGAAACCGGCCTCATCAAGCTGTGGAACGCGGCCGATGGATCAGATCGGCTGAGTCTTGCCGGTCACGCCGGCGCCGTCCGCGATGTCGCTATTCGACCGGACGGCAAACAGATCGCCTCGGCGGGTGCCGACGGAACGATCCGAATCTGGAATCTGCCGATCGCTCCCACGACCGTCGCGGGTCACACTATGCCGGTCACGGCTGTTGCTGTCGATCCAAAAGGCACGCTGATGGCGACGGCGTCAGCCGATGGAACGGTGAGGATCTCTCAAGTCGCAGACGGCAAATTTGTGCGGGCACTGGTCGGTCACAAGGGAGCTGTCAACGCCGTCGCGTTCTCGACCACGGGCACTCATATCGCGACCGGCGGAGCTGACGGAACGGCTCGCCTGTGGACCGTCGCCGATGGAAAACAAACGGCGATCTTCGAGCACGGCTCGGTAGTGTCTGCCGTTCTGGCTGTGGGAGTGGGGACTCAGGTCATCTCCGGCGGAACCGACAAATTCGTCCGCCAATGGGACCCGGCGGCGAAGCCCGATGAGGAAACAAATAAAGTCAAACCTCTGCGTGAGATTTCAGGGCACACCGCAGCAATCATCAGCCTGGCTCTGACCGGCACGACGCTGGCTTCAGGCTCGGCAGACAAAACGGTCAAGCTTTGGAATTCGGCCACGGGCGCTGCCGTGCGGACGATCACTCATCCCGTCGCTG
>Ga0315331_10003812_pt1 | contig 11411 bp, 13 predicted proteins | sample M160m34915metaG_FD_203456 | JGI IMG/M metagenome (GOLD analysis project Ga0315331, IMG submission 203456) | Ammonia-oxidizing marine archaeal communities from Monterey Bay, California, United States - M1 60m 34915 | ecosystem: Environmental > Aquatic > Marine > Intertidal zone | place: USA... | reverse complement strand
ACGATCTGATCCACTGTGTGACGTTTCTGAGGCATTCTGAATGTCTTTTCCGGGCGGTTCGCCCGAGCAAGATTCTCTCACTCACAATGGTGCAATTCTATGGGGGGAGGTCAACATGAGTCACGCGTAGGCAATTCGTGGGAAAAGAATCAAAGAAACGTAAGCGTTTAAGCTTACTTGCCTCCTACATAAGCTCTGACCGTCACGACCGAAACTTTCTACCCGTCTGTTAAAGTCTCAATCTGACGTTTACTCAAATTAAGCGAGTACATTGCCTAAACGGAGTGCAGCCCTCAAGGACTGAGCTTGAAGCACCCGGCAGGATCCGCCGAACAAATGACTACAACAGCAGCATAGCATCGCCATAGCTATAGAACCGATACTCTTGCTCAATCGCCTTTTGATAAGCCTCCAGGGCCAGATCGCGCGTCGCAAATGCACTGACCAAGACAAGCAGCGAACTGCGTGGCAAGTGAAAATTCGTCATCAGCCCGTCAATCGCCTGAAATTGAAAGGGCGGTCGAATGAAAATATCAGTCTCACCCTGCCAGGCGTTCAGTCCCTGTCCCGCCCTGGCAGCAGACTCCAACACCCGCACCGTTGTGGTACCCACGGCGATGCAGCGTCCACCGTCTTGACGTCGCTCATTGATTGAGCTGCAGGTCGCTTCATCCAAGCTGCCCCATTCTTCATGCATTTTATGATCGTCGAGCTGCTCCACTTGAATCGGGCGAAAAGTGCCAATCCCGACATGAAGCGTGACCTCACCTATATAGACGCCCAACCGCTTTACACGCTCTAGCAAGGCATCAGTAAAATGCAATCCCGCCGTGGGGGCTGCAACACTACCGCGATGTTTTGCAAACACCGTCTGATAATGTTCAATGTCCGCGTCCACCATTTGTCCGTCCCTGATATACGGTGGTAGCGGAATCCTGCCGTAACGATCAAGCCAATCAGCGGGCACGATGAGCTCTTTTTCAGAGCCGCCCTGCAACGCAACGAATCCATCGGGAAGGTGCGGTTTGACAAGCAGATTGCCACCATCAGTCCGTGCAACGACTTCCAACTCCATCCCATCGCGAGCGTCACGATCCTGAACCGTGATTCGTTCACCAGCCCTAAGCTTGCCCCGAGTCTTGGTAAGCACTTCCCAGACACCTGACTTAGCATCAGCACGCAAAAACAGCCCCTGCCAGCGGCCCCCTGTCTCTTTGCGAAATCCAACCAAACGAGCGGGCATCACGCGACTGTTATTAAACACAACAGCGTCACGTGTATCTAATACGTCAGGCAAATCCCTGACATGCATGTGATCGATGCGGCCAGTCTTACGCTGCACCACCATCAACCGGGAATCACTGCGTGTTGCCATGGGGTCCTGGGCAATCAACTCACGCGGGAGATCATAATCGTACTGCTCAATTTCATTCATTTCAGCATTTTAACGGGCAAGTGCTCCGTTCAGTAACCCGCCCAAAATTCATCTATCCCAGCACCGCCGCCACGCGAGCGTCCCCCCCCTACTTTAAGAACAAAACCCAAGCAGAAAAATCACGGAACTAAAGCAAGCAGATACAGGCAGGGCGTCAGTATTGAATGCTGAATCCCGCGGAGTTCCCCGTGAGGGGCCGTTCGGTAACCTCCGTCGCTTCAATATTTTCTTTCATCTCCACTTCGATCCTTGCAAGCAGTTGCTTGAGGTCCACCGCGCTACCTTCTACGTCCATCAAAACAGAGCCATCACGCTCATTTCGTACAAAGCCACACAATTTCAACCCCACGCTTTGCTTTATAGCGTTGAATCGGAATCCCACCCCCTGCACATGTCCCTCATAACGCACCAGATACCGTTGCATTGCAGTCTCCCCAGCCATTAGCGAGCAGGCCTAGCCTTTCTCTATTTATTGACGACGTATCACAACGAAATCCCTAAGCTGCAGTGGCAGCCGCCAGCAACCATGCCGTGGCTGGCCGCGGATCTTGTTTCCAACAACGCGTCAACAGGCATCTGTCGCAACCGTCGGCTGCACACAACCAAACGCTGCGTCGGCAGTTTGAGGCCGGGATTGAGGCCCCAGAATCCCGTCAGATGAGCAGGAAGTCAGCGTCCCTTAGCCTGCAGCAACTTCTTCAGCTTCACTGCCCTGTTCGGCAGCCACGGGCTGAGTGCTTGGTTTTTCAAGTCGTTCCACGACAACAAGGCACATGTCATCGAATGGGGGCGCGTCGCCAATATGATTCCGCACCTCAGTGACGATACGCTCTTTCACAGCTTCGGCATCACCACCTTCTGCGGTCAGCTGACGGACACGTTCAATTCCGAATAACTCGTCGTTGGCATCCATAGCCTCGTCGATTCCATCGGTATACAGCACCGCCAGATCACCCACATGCATAGGATGCTCAACGGCCTCGTAATCCATACCACTGTCGATCGCAATTGGTAGACCTGACTCTTCTTCACCGGGCTCACAAATCCCCCCATCTTCATGTGCACGAATCACAGGTGCCATGTGACCAGCGTTCACGATCGTAATGCACTCAGAAGCGGGATCGATAACCACTAGCAGGAAGGTGATAAACCTTTCCACCTGCAGACGGCTCATTCGATCATTGAGTTGCACAATCGCCTTGGCCACGTCCGGTTCACGAGCGAGGCAAAATCGTGTTTCGGCAGACAACTTTGCCATGAACATTGCAGCAGCGACTCCGTGTCCGACCACATCCGCGACGACGACACCAATTCGGCCATCCGCCATCTCGATATAATCGAAATAGTCACCACCAATGTGATTCGCAGCCTGATAAAAACTGCTGATCCTGTAGCCTGTTCCCACAGGTTCACAATCTGGCAGGAATGCCTGCTGCACCTCTGTCGCAAGTTTGAGGTCCTGTTGAACCTCTTTCTGTTTCAATGCATCCTCGTGCATACGGGCATTGTTGATCACGATGCCAGCCTGCGCGGCAACTCCGGAAAGAAGATCGGTGTCCTCATCCATGAATTGGCCACCACCCTGAGTCGAATCAATTTGCAATGCACCAAATGCATTGCCATCGGCGTCTTTCAAAGGAGCACAGATCATGGATCGGATGGAGAAATCAGCGATGGACTGGCTGGAGTCAAAACGCTCGTCATCAGAGGCATCGATCGACAGAATAGCCTCTCCCGAAGACATCACTTCACGAATGATGGTACGACTGATTCTTAGTGTTTCCGTTTCATCGCGGGCACCACGGGTCTTTACCCAACGAGGGATGAGATCCCCAGACTCTGTCAACATCACCACAAAACCACGGTCGGCAGAGGGGAAGATCCCAAACAGGCTTTCAAGTACCTTTGGCAAGACATCATCCACCGCCAGTACATTCCCAAGATTGCGATTGATTTGCATCAAAGCCTCGAGCTTTGCCTCGGGCGTCGCCGACATTTTAAGCCCGTCGGCCGAACTACGGTACTCAACCTTGGCACTACCGCTGCCACTCAACTGAGCCGTTTCGTTCTCATCGTACATCATGACACCAAACTTAGTGCCATTACACGCCTCCGCGCCCTTGAACAAGTCAGGAACTTCTTCGTTCTTCAAACCACTATCAAAAACAAATTCAACGTCGCTGATTCGAATTCGATCTCCCTCTTTGAGCATCGCCGATCCCGAAATCAACTGCCCATTGAGAAACGTACCGTTTCGGCTTTGCATGTCCTCCAGGTAATGACCGCTGCCGTCATTAATCACCTTGGCATGCGTACGACTCACTGCACCTGCATCCACCACGATCCCGCAATCGGGATGTCGCCCAATCGTGGTTTCACCGCTGACGAGTTCAAATTTTGACTCATCGCCATTAGATTCCCCGTCGCGACCAGTTGCTAAAAACGCCATAGTTGCACCAAAAACATTCCTCGGAAATTCCAATCCACAGTATAAGTAGCAATCCGTCTAGCCACAACGAAGGGAACGCCTGCCGGTCAATAACAGTCGTTAAATTCAGCGTGTTTGCACGCCATGATACCGACAAAACCCCAAAAGTTTCCCGCAACCCGATGCAAAACAAGCACCGGCCTATTGCCACACCCGTCACAACGGGAACCACTGCACAACATCACGCTATCACACTTGAACCCACATTTTGGTTGACCAAAGTTTCAATGAACCCGGTTCAAAGCCCCAACTTGGTTCACAGGTCGACACTGGGTTTCTGGTCGATAGTGGGTTTCTGGTCGATAGTGGGTTTCTGGTCGATAGTGGGTTTCTGGTAGTTGCGAACGCGATCCACAACAAATTGCCCCCTCCATGTTGAGCGTATTGAATCCCCCCCAAATCTCAACGTAGGGCGTCATCCGCATCGGGTTGTACAGAACTAAATTCACCGAAACCAATCTCGGTCCGTCTTCCTGCAAATCCCATGGCAACCCCGTATCCTTTGCCATGCTTGCACAAATCAGCCAGCCAGCCCGCAGTCTTTCAACAGCCAGTACACGCTCGCTCGAAATTTCACACATCTCCAAGACTGCTCAATTCGCCGAAAAACCGTCTATATCCTGAGCCGGACTGCATTCCAATGAATGACGGAAGCCCCAAGACGAACGTGTTGTTGGGTCTCTCAAGTCAGCAACCTTGCCGCCACGAACGCCGCGAGAGCCTGCCCAAAACGTGTTAATCGTTACAAATGCACCGAAAACCAGCCCTAAGTGGGGCGGCAACACTCCAAAATAATTAATTTACGCCACTGAAAGCCTCTAACGCTTTTTTATCTCACCTTGCTAGATTATCTGACGTAAATTTTTCTAGGAACAGTCTGCTGTTTCGTCGGCAAATGGATACCCGCTCCTAAGCAGAGAAGAATCATGGCTACCGATGGGATGCAAGAAGAACGCATCCACACAGAACTAAGGCGTAAACCCCATTCCAATTCAATCACACACTTGAGTGGTTGCTCCAGCGTGGCCCTCTGGCTAGTCGTGGGCATCGTTGGAACTTACATCCTTTAGGCGTCCTGGTCTGGTTGACTTCGACAACACCAATATCCGCCCTCAGTTAAGGTGCTGTAGTGGGTGTTGGTTGATGCGGTTTGGCGGTGCTCGCTGCCTCGCATTGTGCATTCCTGTCATAGCGGAAAAGCTACACAAGTTCTTGAAACCCTCTGACAGGTCCCAGCACCGGTTCGGCCGCGATGCTGTTTACTGATTCTCCAGTAACGTTGCTCGACTAGAAACTCGTTCAGATCTTTTTTGCCCAAATCTGGTCGCGCCATTGGTGATTCTCCCAACCGTCATCGGTAATCACCTCCCGCACCACGAAATCAGTTTCTGACACCTCGACGTACAGGAACGCCTGCTTGCCACCATGAAAATGGCTACTGTTGTCACCGTTGAAGGCATCCACGTCTGCGCGATTGAACGGCTGACGTTTTGACGTACCATTCCACCCAAAGATGTCACGCCGATGCGTGTGACCAAAGAAGTTGGCAATCACATGAAACGGTGCAACCGTCTCGTAGAACGCTTTAACATCCTGAGGGTGCCACTCCATGTGCAAGAACTTCTCTTTATCTCCCGTATAGGGAACGGAATATCGAGCAAGATCGATGTGTTGAGTGACCACAACGGGGCGATTCGCGTCACCCATCTGCTGCAAATCCTGCTTCAGGAATTGAAGGCTATCCATAGGGTTATAGCGTCGACGCTGCAGGTCAGGTCCTGACTGTCCCACAACGATTCCAAGATTGATGAGGTGCAGGTTTCCCCAGTCCCATGAATAGTGCAATCCATTTGCCGAAACATTCTTGATGCCATCCCGACGTTCATTTCTCCGCCGGATGCCTTTCACCACCAAGGTGTCACCCTGTGGCCCGTCATGATTTCCATAAACCTCGAAGACAGGATACTTCAGAATGCCATCATTCCCATTGAGTCCATAATCTGCTTCGAAAGCTGCAAATTCGGTGGCATGCATGCGTGGATAAACACCCCCTCGCTTGTCAGCGCTATCAACAAGATCCCCTCCATGAACGATGCCTACCAGCTCCGCTACATTCCCTGCCCCGGCTTCCTTAGGAATTCTCTCCCCGCTGAGTCCATTCAGCGTCTCAACTAGCCGACGGCAAATCATCGCCGACTGTGGATCCATTGATTCAGGATTCTGTTTATCAGCAAGGTAGTGAGTGTCCGTGACAAAACAGAAGGCAATATCGGCGGTACCTGAGCCACCCTCAAGAAACGAGGGCAATTCTTCTCCTCGCAGGGTGACAACACTGGCGGTCGCCCCAGCAGCCGACAACAAAGCATTGCGTCTCGAAACTAGATTCGCTCGCCGACCATTCATCTCAACGCCTTTCCTGTTTTCAGAATCACACTCTTCACCACAACTCTATTCTGAGTGAAGTTGAGGATGCCCCACGCCAAGCTCCTCATGCACATCAAGTGTCTAACAGTGACTCACGAGGGCCATCGTTCGCTTACTCTCCGAATCCACTCTCGGGCGATCAGTTCATGCCCTTGGGGCAACGGGTGCACACCATCCCAGATCCAGTGTTCTGGCGAAACCTTGTTAGCAGCCCCATCAAACATCATTTGTGTCTGGACATGCACAGCATCGAACTCAGCAGCAAGACGCTCAACAATAGGTATCAAGCGATCTACCTGCCTCCGCCACGCCAAATAAGCAGCATGCTCCTGAAGCCTTCCTGACGGCAAAACGAACGGATCAAGTAAAACGATTCGCAGCTTTGGATTCGCATCACGACTCTCACTTAGCATGAAACGATAATCTTCTTCCCATCGTGCGACATCAACCCCCTTCAGGTTACGTCCAACGTCATTGACCCCGACTAGAATACTGATGAGATCCGGCTTCAAATCAAGCGAATCCTTCTGCCATCGCTTCCTTAAATCCAAAACCTTGTGGCCACTCATGCCGCGATTGAAAAACTGAAGCTCCTGACCAGGCAAATCAACACCCAACCGGGCGGCCACCAGGTAAACGTAACTGTGCCCCAAGTAATGATTCCGGTCTTTCTCATTCCTCCCCCATTTCATGTCTGTGATTGAATCACCCTGAAACACAAGCCGGCTGCCACGTTTCAGTTGCGGACACTGATAATCATACCCTCGCGCTGGACTTGCTTGCTGCGCTTGATCAGTGCCATCCTGAGTTGCCCCGACACTTTTACTGACGGCAGCCATTCCGACCACAGCCCCACCATGCAACCACCCTCGTCGATTCACTTCTGCCACTGACTTCCTCCCAGCTCAACTTTTTGTACGGGATACAACTGAGTAGTCTTCTTCGATTCCCATTCTTCAACAACCATCGTTGTCATCATTCGGTCTCAAAGAATTTCCTTCTCACAAACGATCTGACTCGGATGAACCGGGTAAATCGTCGGCCTGGGAAGCTCTCCAAGCTTCCAAGAAATCGACGAACGCTTCCTCATCATACCCTTCCCCAAGCTCCAACTTCTCCATGTCCTGTGAGTGCAGCAACTCTCCAGCGGGCGACAGCACATAAACAAACGGATAGGCATTGATTTTTGGATAGTCAGCCAGAAATGCGTCCGCGTACTGGGATTGCGATGCAACTTTCATGATCAAGAAGTGCTGATCCAACAGACTCCGCACAGTTTGTCTCTCTCTCATGAATTCAGCCAGACGTCCGCACCAATTACACCAATCGCCACCAACCTGCAGAAGAATCCGCTTCTGTTCCTGTTTGGCCTTGGTGATCGTCATGATCAAATCAGCTGCTGGATCACGCCCAACATCGTAGGCAGGTACCGTGTAAAAATTTGGAACGTTTAAATCCACACCTGCCTTCTGGTTGCCAAGGATGTCATTTCCGTCCGCCGTATCGGACGCACTTGGTGCTCCCTCGCTGGAAATCTCTGCTGTCCCGGAAGCATCAAGGCCCCCGAGACCGTGACTGCTTGCTTCTCCAGGCTCGTGGGCATCATCGGTGACTGATACCTCCCTACCCTGCATGGGCTCACTTCGGCCGTCGCAGCCTGCCCACGTACTCGCGGCCCAAACAACCAACACCACAAAGAAACGATTCCGTCTATCGACCACACTTCCACCCACGTTCAAAGACACGAACAAACAAAACCGCTACACGTTTATTTTTATTCAACAACATTAGCTATCATGCACTAAATCACCGACACCCAACAGCCTTGGTCAGACATTCTCCTATCGGCCGAGCGTGACCCGGGCAGGAATGTCATCGCGTCAACCGATCACCTAATCCTGCTTCGCCATGGCCAGGCACGCCCACCGCCTGAAGGGACATCTTGGCCCTGTTTCACCTGAAAAAAACATCTCACGTGCCGCGATGGGCAATCTTGCCCCGCCGTCATGCAACTCGGTTGAGCGAACCGTAGTGTACAAGATCCAACAGCAACCATTGAAATCGATGCCCCGCAGGATTTACCGACGAGAGTCGAAGTGGCGACACAGTTCATCCAGCAAACGCTTGCCATTCTCATCTAAATGAACACCAAAGCTGATTAACCAATCTTGGACGTCCATGGTCTTTTGCAGTTTTCCCAAAACGCTTGATGCCAAGGTCGGACCTTGCGTGAGCGGTGGCATCCCCTTCGAGAATAGAAACCCATCCTCTGTATTGACTAACTGCTCATAGCACACACGCAGCTCTTCCAACTGTCGGAACGCCTTGCCCTACTCACTGCGATCGCAAAGAGCGCAACCAAAGTAATACCGCATGTAGTTGACGCTGGGCTGCTGTGCATGACCACAAGCGTTCTGACACTGGATTGCGATTAGCAGGGCATGTTCCGCTGTTGCCACTTCGTCAGCCAGCGTTGCAGAGGTGATGACATTAAACCAATCCGCAGCGTCAGCGCTGACGGCCGCCAAACCCTGAAACAGCACCATGGACTCTGAATAGTTTTCCTGTTGAAATTCAGCCAACGCCACCAACTTACGTGCTTCGCGTGAAACTTTACTATCGGCGACTGCAAGATATGGGCGAACGGCCGTTATGGCGGTCACAAAATCGGCGGCATCAAATGCCGTCCACGCATCACGCAACTCAGGCCGCCTCGTGGAGTGGTCATTGTCCTGATCACCAACAGATGAAGCCTTTCCCTTTCCGAAAAGTCTCTTACGAAGCGACACGGTCCACACCTCCGGAGCTTCAGGATTCTGCCAACAATTGCTGCCGAACAGATATTACCCGAAGCGACGTCACGGGACTGAACTGAGTTTGTGTTCAGTAGGCAGTCCGCGTTACCCAACAGGACGCAACGCCCATGAAATGGTGAGCCGAGTCAATTCCTCAACGAAATCGCCTTTGTCACTCAACAGAGGCACAAGACAGGAATGAGTGGAGCGATGAATGCCCCCCCGCAGCCTCTGGTTAACTACATGTTACGAGAGTCGACTTTCGTCGTGTGAACACACAAACACGTCCCTAAGCCAATACCAGCGGATCCATGGGAAAAAGCCGGTCAGCAGAGGCAGGCGAGTCCCCCTGACCACGCTGAACGCATGCGCACCTTTTAATGTTCCCGTAACCGCAATGGACGCCACTCTGATTCGTGTTCTTTTTGTTGGTACTTTTGTAAGACCTTGCTTTGTTGAATATTAAGAACACCTGCACCAACCCGATGCAACCAGCGAACTCCATTAAAATCGACATGATGCCACGCGAAACAAGCATCACATATGAAAAGAAACAAACAGGCAATTACTAGCGTCAACCCTGATGACCCCGCAATGCGGGCAGGCAACTCATTGCCGTTTTTAGTCCTCGGGTTGTCCCTGCCCTGCTCGCGTTTTCAATCACAATCAAGTTCGAAGAGTCTGCGTTTCATGTTCAGCGAGACAACATCGTCAGCCAAATCTTCTGCAACTTTGGTCAAGTGCTCTATCGCCTCAGTAAAGGTTGCAGTTTCAGAACGCTAAACCACCAGAACCTAACCACAATGGTTACCATTCAAAACTTGCGCTCTTGGGGTACTTCCGAGACGGGCACCGCACGAGTTGCAGCAAAGTTTCTCGATCATGATTTGCCCTCCCTCCGGCTTGGCCCCCCTAACGCAGTGTTCCCACTACCTTCGCCCCCAGCTGAGCAAGCTGTGACTAATGGCAAAAATCGGCCTACGTGAGTGTGCTGGACTGGTCTGGACTGCGTTACGATAACTTTGGGCACAGCCACCTGCGGGCAGTCTCTTTGTGATGTTTTCAACCAAACTTTTGCGAGCAAGGTTTTATAAAATCAGCAGATCACAAACCATGCCCGATGACTCTGATTAAAACCGACGAAAAAACCGCCACAGTTCATGTGACAGATCAAGACCCGAGTTTTTCTTGTTTGGAATGTCATGACCCATCTTTCTTATTTGATAAAACCAAACTTCAATTCCGTTGTTCCCCCCCCGGTAATAACGCACCGTCGTTTTAGGCGTTAATTCGACCACCTCTTCTTCTCTGGCATCCGCAAGCCCTGACCAGAACTTAATGATTTCTTCTTGGCCAGGTGCGCCACCCCAGCCACCGCGTTTGGACATACTACCATCGTGTGGGACAACTTTGTCTTCCATTCCAGTCATCTGCAGAATAGGCACGGCTTTGCAATTCGCGCGGTGTTGCCACGTGTCGCCACTCATGGTGCCAATCACAGATGCAGCGGCCTTGAAAACGTCAGGCTTCTCAACCACCAGGGTGTAACTCATGAATCCACCGTTGGACACTCCGCATGCAAACGTCCTGTTCGGGTCCAATCCATGTTTTTTCTGCAAATCCAACGCTAGCTGGCTAAGAAAAGCTACGTCGTCAACTTTGCTGATTTTAAGCCCAGCGTTCCAGTGAGCGACGCCCTCATCGTCCTTGATACCTTGCGGGTAGCAAACGGCGAACCCATATTCCTCTGCTTGCCGATTCATCTCCATCTCACCCATGTAATCGCGGGGGTCACCCCGGTAGCCGTGCAAAACGAACAACAGAGGAGCATTTGCCTTGAGGGTCGATGGTAAGTGCAAGAAATATTGACGCCTGCTCTCATCTTCACCGCCCTCGGCCGGGTAGGCAAATGACTGAAACTCCCCTGCCGACTCCCCTGCCCCGACACCAAGCGAGGTAAACAGCACTAATCCGATCACTGCAAAGGCATGCAAAAAATGTCTCATAAGGCCCCTCTTGGAAACTGTCGGCACCCAACTGCGTTACCAGCAGGGAACGAAGCTCTCTGTTTAAAAAATAGTGTGGCAGGTTCGGGACACGCCGAGAAGATGGTTGATGGGATTCAGTATCAACAAATACCATTGGCCATACAAACCGTAAAACCCGAAGATGACTACGATTCTCAATGCAGAATTTGAGCGCAGAACCTATTACGCCACTCTACTTGGGGGCATGGTTTTCACGTGCTTAGCGTGGTGCTTTCCCCCCG
>Ga0315331_10003811_pt1 | contig 11413 bp, 8 predicted proteins | sample M160m34915metaG_FD_203456 | JGI IMG/M metagenome (GOLD analysis project Ga0315331, IMG submission 203456) | Ammonia-oxidizing marine archaeal communities from Monterey Bay, California, United States - M1 60m 34915 | ecosystem: Environmental > Aquatic > Marine > Intertidal zone | place: USA... | reverse complement strand
TCAACTATTGCTAGTAAAGGGTTTCAGAAGTGGTCCCACATGGGCTCGAACCATGGACCCCCTGATTATGAGTCAGGTGCTCTAACCAGCTGAGCTATAGGACCCGTTGGATGTTTCCAACATTGTGGATGCAAAAATAACAAAATATTCATTTTTTCGAATGCATTTATCGAAGTCTTTTGTTTTGTAACTTTAGACTATGAAAAAACTCTTAAAGCTCACCTTTTACATATTCATTTTACTTCCTTTTAATGCATTCAACCAAAGTCAGACCGCAATCGTATGGGAAGATACCATATCAGTGGCAGAGGGAAGCATCTATGGAAATACAAGGCCTAGAATTGTACTCAATAGCCAGGATGAACCTGTTGTAGTATTTGGTCGTAACATTGATGGAACAATCCATACGGCTAAATTTAATGGAACCGACTTTGATCCGCCAGTACAAATTACACCAAATGATTTTCAAAGCTATTTAGCGAATTGGACAGGTCCTGAAATAGATGTATCGGGCGATACCATTATGATTGTATTTAAAGAAAATCCCTTACAAGAAGGGCATGTGTATAGCGTAAGATCAATTAATGGCGGTATTAACTTTACTGACCCAGTAAGAACAGACTCACACCCTATAGGTGTAGCTTGGCTACCAAATATTGCTTTTGATAATAACGGAAACCCAAGCGTAATTTATATGGTACATGATCAGGTATGGTTAAACCCAAGATACGTCGTAAGTCACTCTGATGATGGAGGCATTACTTTTAATCCAGAACAAGAGGTCACCTCTATTGTACCCGACGAGGCCTGTGATTGCTGTCCTGCTACCATCGCAAAACAAAACAATTTACAAGCACTTCTCTTTAGAAATAATGAGGGTGGCATACGTGATATGTTTGCGGTTAAATCACAGGATGGAGGTCAAAGTTTCCCTGATTATGAAAATATTGATTACCTCAATTGGATGATCAATCAATGTCCATCTACGGGTCCTGATGCTTTTATTGATGAAAATAATCTATTCGCTGTTTCTGCGAGTCAAGCATCTGGACGATATCGTTGCTATTTATCAAAAACGGATATGGTAACCACACAGACTCCTCAAGGTGGTTTTATGCTTCCCGCTCCTCAAAGCTCTGTGGGTAATGCCAACTACCCAAGAATACATGGGAATCACGACTCCTTGTTTATAGTTTGGCAAGCAGCGGAAACAAGTAATTATGAGGTCTATTGTGCATTTGGAAGTGGAGATGACTTCTCTAGCTTTGAAGAAACCAAAAGTCAAGTTAATCTTGTAACGAGCGGAACCCAATCTAACCCAGATTTGTATTATAGAAATGGGTATGTGCATGTCGTTTTTCAGGATGGCGTATCGGGAAATGTTATATACAGAAAAGGTAGAATAAGTATGTCAAACTTATCTGAGAATACATCAAATGAGCTATTGATTTACCCAAACCCTGCCCTAAATAAGATCAATATTGATGGGCTAACTGAGCCCGTTCATTACAAGATAATTTCTCATGAAGGCAAGGAACTTAGTGCCGGAAATGTCACAAATAACAAGGCGAGTATTCCAATTCGAAATCTTCCTCGAGGTAATTATATTTTAACTTTAGATAAAAAATCTTATGTATTTGATAAACAATAATTTAAGCGTAATACTTTTCTTGATGTCTGGATTTCTTTTCTCTTGTAGAACAACTCCTCATAGCCATACTGAATCTCCAAAATCTCTCGCCTTTTCGGCCGATGAAATTGTGTTTGAATATCATGATGCATCAGTGCCTCCAGACGACCATAGAAGTTATAGGATTAAAATCCATGAAGACAAGTTATATTATGTTGTGGACTCCTATGGAGAAATCATCAAGGAAGATTCCATAATTATTGAAAAAAACAAATGGAACAATATTCAGTCTGCGTTTTTGACTTGCGATATAAGAAATGTGGAAAAGCGTAAAAATTCAGAAGGTTGTACAGGAGGCAGTGGGAATAGTATTTATTTGTATGATAATCAAGAAAAATTATTTGCTGGTTACCAATACAGGTGTAGTACTTTTTTTGATGGAGATTTGGACGGGGATTTGAATTGTTTTTTAAAAATAATTAGATCGGGAATTGATCCTACATTTTTCAGCACAGATTAGCGATTGACACCCCTAACTCTTAGAAGAAACATCCAAAGCACACCAAAAAGCATTGAAGCGAGAAGTAAATGCACAGTACGAACAAGACCAGGCATGTCAACATGGGCAAGCAATACTCCAGAGATCAATTCTAAAGCCAATAAGATGAAAGCATAACGAATAGGCATATAGCGTTTACCTTTCTCGTTTAACCAAAAAATAACAATCAATAAGATTAATACCAGCCATGAAAAGCTCCTATGAATATAAAAAGTGAAGCCAACTTTATCAGTCCAGCTCTCCTGAGATATTCCTGCCTTGATGAGAAGATCAATTGACTCACGCACCTGTGTCCCCAAAAACATTTGATAAAATGTAATGGCGAAAATAAACCACATCATCCATTTCATCCAATGCGCAAGCTCAAACTTCTTGAACAAGTCAATTTTATCGGTGAGTACAACAATCACATAAATTTGAATCCCAATAATGACTAAGGCTAAGAGCATGTGAATTGTAATGGTCCAAGGAACAAGGTTTGTAGCCACTACAATTGAACCAAACCAAGCCTGAAAGGCCATTAAAATCAAATTGAATCCGCAGACCCAAATCAGCTTTGATTTACGATAAGCAAAGAGCAACCAAAAAAAGGCTGCAAGCATAAAATTACCTGCCAAGAATCCAAACAAGCGATTTATATATTCAATCCACGTTTTTTGTGCATTGAACGGTTCTTCTTGATAGACGGAAGGATCATTTTTAAGCTTTTTGGCAGAGTTTTCTAAACCTATTGATTCCAGTAAGCCAGAAAATTTCTCAACCTTCTTTGAGCGTTTTTCCAAATAAGAATCTCGATAGTCTTCCGGCAAATCACTAGCCTCTGTAGGTGGCACCCATTCTCCAAAGCATTTTGGCCAGTCTGGACAGCCCATTCCACTTCCAGTTATTCGAACAAAGCTTCCAGCAATCACAACCAAGTAAATCAGAATAAGGGTGATCCAATTAAAATAAAGAAACCGACTCGAATATTTCATCATTGCAAAATTACCGAAACATATCATTTTTAACCACTCGAAAGGCTAAATGTTTATGTTCGGCAGGTAAAGATGATTGAATTACGAAAGATAGAATTATCTTTGTGCTTTAGTAACGCATCATGAATTACACTCCATTAACAGCCATCTCACCTATAGATGGCAGATATCACTCTAAAACCAAAGCATTACAAGCCTATTTTTCGGAATACGGTTTAATTAGATACAGAGTACTTGTAGAAGTTGAATACTTTATCGCTCTCAGCGAAATACCACTCCCATCTTTAGATCGTCTTTCGGATGAAAAGAAAGAAGATTTAAGAAAAATATACATTGACTTCTCAGAAGAAGATGCGAGTTGGATCAAAGAAACCGAAAAGACAACAAATCACGATGTAAAAGCCGTTGAATACTTTTTAAAAGATAGAATGAAGAGCCTGGGACTTGAAAGCCAGCTAGAATTCATTCATTTCGGACTTACCTCGCAAGACATTAATAATACGGCTATTCCATTATCACTCAAAGATGGCATCAACGAAGTTTATACTCCAATGCTTACTGAGCTCATTGAAAAGATAAAAGAGCTTGAGGTCAAGTGGAAAGATATCCCGATGCTTGCAAGAACTCACGGACAAGCCGCCTCTCCTACCAGATTAGGAAAGGAACTAAAGGTTTTTCGAGAACGTCTTGAAATACAACACGAAACCTTAAACCAGGTGCCTTTCTCTGCAAAGTTTGGAGGAGCAACAGGGAACTTTAACGCGCATTTCGTAGCCTACCCTGAAGTTGATTGGGTACATTTTTCAAATCATTTCGTGAATGAAACACTTGGAGTACATAGAAGTCAAACTACAACACAAATAGAACATTACGACCATATCGCAGGACTATTTGATGCATTAAAACGCATTAACACCATTCTGATTGATATGGATAGAGATATATGGACCTATGTCTCCATGGATTACTTTAAACAGAAACTAAAGGCAGGAGAAATTGGCTCTTCAGCTATGCCTCACAAGGTTAATCCAATTGACTTTGAAAATTCTGAAGGAAATTTAGGGATAGCAAATGCTGTATTTGAGCACCTTTCCAGCAAACTTCCAGTCTCAAGACTTCAAAGAGACTTAACGGATTCAACTGTTTTAAGAGCCATTGGTGTCCCCTTAGCCCATACCTTAATTGCATTTCAGTCTACTTTGAAAGGGTTAGATAAATTGGTTTTAAATGAAAAAGCCATATCTAAGGAATTGGAAAACAACTGGGCTGTTGTCGCAGAAGCGATTCAAACCGTACTGAGAAGAGAAGGATTCGAAAAACCATATGAAGCGCTTAAAGGGCTTACTAGGACTCATGATAAGGTAACACAGGAGTCGGTTCATGAATTTATTGAAGGCCTAGATATATCACAAAAATTAAAAGAAGAATTGAAAAACATCAACCCTTCTAACTATCTTGGCATACAAATGGTAGATTAATCCATAAAAAAATGCTTCGACCTCTTCTGATATTTATGTTATTTTTTGGGTACTCCACTATTGGATATACTCAGGATTTTAATTTAACATGGGGTGAGTTGGAAAGATCTCCGGGATCATTATTGGAAATTTTACCTAAGAAAAATGCTGATTTTTATTCTCTACGCTGGTCTGGAGGAAGAACCCTGGGAACTTATCGCGTAGTCAATCACGAAAATCTTCAGCTCAGAAATCAATCTAGAATTAAACAGGTCGCCCAAACTGGAATTGCCAATTTTGAAACAGCAGAGCTCTTTAACGATCAGCTCTACGTTTTTCTTTCTGATAAGGCCAATGGTGAAATGCTCCTCTACGCTCAGCCTTATGATGAAGAATTGAATATTTATGATGAGTCAATATTGATTGCTTCATACAAAAATGAAAGAATCGGAGCCAAACCCAATTTCAGTATTCAAAGCTCTGAAAACAGAGAATACTTTGCCGTTTTTTGGGAAGTTCCCGGCCGTAAAGCAAGACAGGATGATTATGGATACGTTATTATGGATGCCCAAATGAATATCTTACAAAACGGCGAATACAACGTGCCTTTTGATGGAAACATGAGCACCATCAATCAGCATCACATTTCAAATGATGGTGATTATTTTATTAGTGTAACCGAACATAATAAACCCAATGACCGTATTTTTTCGCGTTCTTTTGAAAATTTCAAAGCCATACATGTATATAAAATTCGCAACAATGAGCTTAATGAATTTTCATTGGACCTAGAATTCAAGCGCGTGGATGACATGGAAATGTCCTCTAAAAACAATGTATTCACTTTATCGGGCATATATGGAACCGGACGCAATGGTAAGGTTGAAGGGGTATTTATATTGAGGTATGATACAAATAAAGATTCCGTATTGTTTAAAGGTTTTGTTTCTTTTGACCGAAACATGATTGATGAGAATTGGATTAATAGAAATTCAAGGTTTAATAATCGAAATAGAAACCGAAACAGGGAAATTTACCGGTACAAAATAAGAGATATTTTCAGCTTAGATGACGGCACCATTTGTGGATCCTTGGAACAATATTATATTTATGAAAGAACAAACTACGATAGCAGGACTGGTTTATCCACTTCCATTTATTACTATTACTATGATGATATAATAGCTTTTAAAATTGGAAAGGAAGGTAACTTTGATTGGCAGCAGAGAATTCCAAAATCTCAAATTTCGACAAATGATGGAGGCCCATTCTCATCATATAGCTCTTTTACAGACGGCGATAATATGTATTTCATATTTAATGACAACCTAAAGAATTATAATGAAGAGGGTAAATATTCACGAGAAAATAATTCATGCTATTCATTTAATCTATCCAGAAGAAAAAATGCAGCAGCAATTTGCACAGTAAGCATGAAAAATGGGACCGTAGAACGCAAAACACTATTCACTCGAAAAGAGCTCAAATCTATTGTTGTTCCTAAAATGTTCAAATTGGACTTGCTAAACAAAGAATTACTTCTTTACGCATTAATGAGCGGTAAAGAAAAATTTGGAATATTGAATTTTAGTCAAAAATAATATGAAGCTGTTCTTTTCCATTGCCCTACTCTATTTGTTCGTAAGCTCCTGCTCCTCAAATGAAGTAGAAAAAAACTCAAACGCATTAATTCCAATCAAAAATCATTCATTTTCAAATGTAGATTCTATACATACAACCCATCTACATCTTGATCTAAAGGTAGACTTTAACACAAAAAAATTAAGCGGTGTTGCAAGACACAAGATGCTAAATTCGGGCACAAAAAAGGCCATATTTGACATCAAAGGTCTTAAAATCAAAAAGGTGACTACTGGCGAATCAAACAATGAAATCAATCGAAATTTTCAAATTGGAAAAGAAGCAGAAAATCAAATTCTTGGCCAACCATTAATTGTGGATATTGATAGGGGCACTTCTATCGTAAATATTTATTATGAAACCACAAAAGAATCAGAAGCGCTTGACTGGTTAGATTCAGCTTTAACCAGCTCTAAAAATAAGCCGTTCTTATATACGCAAGGGCAGGCTATTCTTACACGCACATGGATTCCCGTTCAGGACGTTCCTGCAAATAGAATCACCTATAGTGCAGACCTTGAGGTCCCATCTGATCTGATGGCCGTTATGAGTGCCTCAAATCCGACATTAAAAAATGACGCGGGCATATATCATTTCGATATGAAACAAGCCATTCCCTGCTACCTAATCGCTCTTGCTGTTGGAGATTTGGTGTATGGTGATTTAGGAAATCATACTGGTGTATATTGCGAACCCGAGCTTCTTGATGCCAGCATGTTTGAATTTGAAGACCTTCCTAAAATGATGGAAGCCGCTGAAAAACTTTATGGAAAATATGCTTGGGAGCAATATGACCTTCTTATTCTCCCCTATTCATTCCCGTTTGGCGGCATGGAGAACCCAAGATTGACTTTTGCGAATCCAACCCTTATTGCTGGAGACCGAAGCCTGGTATCCGTAATTGCTCACGAGCTTGCACATTCGTGGTCAGGAAATCTAGTCACAAACGAAACTTGGAATGATTTCTGGCTCAATGAAGGCTTTACGGTTTATTTCGAAAACAGAATTATGGAGGAAATTGTCGGTAAAAGCGGTGCTGACAACCTTGCTCTTATCGAGTTTTTCGAGCTTCAGGAAGAGCTCGAAAGAATTGAAAAAAGCCCTCATCCTGAAGACGCTCACCTTTTTCTAGACCTTGATGGAAGAAATCCTGACGATGGCATGACTGACGTAGCATATGTGAAAGGTGCTTTTTTCTTAAAAACCCTAGAAAATAGAGTTGGCAGAGAAAAAATGGATGCCTTTTTAAAAAGCTATTTTAATCATTTCAAATTTACCTCCGTTAATACCGAAAAATTTGTAGCGTATTTAGAGAGAGAGTTATTGAAGAAATACGAAATTGATTTCAATTACAAAGAGTGGATTTATGAACCGGGGATTCCCGAAAGCTGTATAGCTATTCAATCTTCAGGCTTTGATCGAGTTAAAACGATGGCCATAGATTTTTCAATGGACAATACGAATGAGTATTTGAAGAAAGTCCCACTTAATAGAAGAGATAATTATTCGGTTCAAGAATGGCTTACGTTCATTAGACACCTTTCTGCAGACATCTCCTCAGAAAAAATGCAAAAACTAGATGAGGGTCTTGCTTTTTCTGAATGGACAAATGCTGAAATTCAATTTGAATGGTTTATGAAGTCAATTTCATCAAACTATACTCCTGCTTACCCCTATTTAAAGTCATTTTTAGAAAAAATTGGGAGAAGAAAATTCATATTACCATTATATACTGCTCTATACGAAAATGAGTCCACGAGAGAAAATGCAATTGATTGGTTCAAAGAATTTAAACAAAACTATCATGCCGTATCTAGCAATTCCATTGCAAAAGCATTAAAACTTTAAATCTAATTAGCCACCTCGCTCATATAGCGGATGCGCATGAGTCTTAGCTCTTCTTCTGAATACAAACCATCAAATTCATTGTATGCTTCAATGATATCATCTGTTGTCGCTTCATTGAAATAATCATAAACCTCATCCTGGCTTTCCTGATCAAGTACATCATTTATATAATAGTTGATGTTCACTCTAGTACCTGAAGAAACTACGGTTTCAATTTCAAGCAATAAATCTTCAAACGACTTGCCTTGGGATTTGGCAATATCCTCTAAAGACAACTTGCGATCAATATTTTGAATAAGCTGTACTTTGAGTTGAGATTTATTTACCAAAGTCTTGACCATGATGTCTTGTGGGCGTTCAATATCATTCCGTTCTACATAATCTGTAATCAAAGCTATAAAGGGTTCACCGTAACGCTCTGCTTTTCCATTTCCCACTCCTTGAATATTAGTCAACTCTTCATTTGAGATAGGATACTGAAAGCACATATCTTTAAGAGATGGTTCTTGAAAAATCACAAATGGAGGAATGTTTCTTTCTTTTGATAAAGATTTTCTTAGATCAAGTAACATTTGATATAACTCTTCATCAAAAGCAGCCTCCTTAGAATTCGACTGAATAATTGAATCTTCGTCATCCGTATTGGAAAAATCATGCTCCTTTAAGAGAATAAAAGACTGAGGTTTCTCAATGAAAGCTCTTCCTTCGTCAGTAATGCTTAAAACTCCAAAAGTTTCTATATCCTTGCTCAGTAATCCAAAAACCGTAGCCTGTCTCAATACCGCATTCCAAAAATGCTCATCTTTCTCCTTTCCAATGCCAAATTCAGGAAGTAAATCATGTTTGTATGACTTCATATCTGCCGTATTTGTACCGGATAGAAAAGAACATATGTGCTTCGCTTTCTGTGTCTCATCTAAAGCTGAAACCGACTTCAAAAGCATCTGGACATATTGTTTACCTTCAATTTTTTCTCTTGGATTCTTACAATTGTCACACTTCTCATTGCATTTCTTTTCATCGAATGTCTCTCCAAAGTAATGAAGAATGAATTTTCTTCTGCATACGGAGGTTTCTGAATACGAAACAATCTCATTGAGAAGCTGCCTTCCAATATCTTGTTCAGTAATGGGTTTCCCTTGTAAAAACTTTTCAAGTTTTTCTATATCCTTATAGCTATAAAATGCCAAACACTCTCCAATACCTCCATCACGTCCTGCCCTACCCGTTTCCTGATAATAGCTCTCTAATGACTTTGAAATATCGTGATGTATTACAAATCGCACGTCTGGCTTGTCAATACCCATACCAAATGCAATAGTAGCTACAATAACATCTGCCTCTTCCATTAAAAACATGTCTTGATGTCTTGCTCTTACTGATGTTTCTAACCCCGCATGATATGGCAAAGCATTTATACCATTGATTTGAAGTAGCTTTGCCACCTCTTCAACTTTTTTACGGCTCAAGCAATAAATAATTCCACTTTCGCCCATGCGAAGCTTAATGTATTTAATAATCTGTTTCTCAACCTCGCGTTTTGGACGAATTTCATAAAACAAATTGTCTCGATTAAAGGAAGACTTGAAAACCACAGCATCAAGCATATTCAAATTCTTTTGAATATCATATTGCACCTTTGGCGTCGCGGTAGCAGTAAGCGCAATTATGGGCACCTCCGAGATTTCCTCAAATATTTGTCTTAGACGACGATATTCCGGCCTAAAATCATGACCCCACTCTGAAATACAATGAGCCTCATCTATGGCAAAAAATGAGATGTTTACCGATGTAAGAAATTCAATATTTTCTTTTTTAGTTAAAGACTCTGGAGCCACATAGAGCATTTTGGTTTTTCCTTCACGGATATCTGATTTCACTTTCTGAATTTCTGTTTTACTCAAAGAAGAATTCATAAAATGAGCCACACTCTCATTGTTAGACAGGTTTCGAATCGCATCCACCTGATTTTTCATAAGAGCAATTAACGGGGATACAATGATTGAGGTACCCTGTAAAAGAAATGATGGAAGCTGGTAACACAATGATTTACCACCACCAGTAGGCATAATCACAAAAGTATTATTACCCTTTAATAAATTATTAATGATTTCTTCCTGGCTTCCTTTGAATTTATCAAACCCAAAATACTGCCTTAGCGAACTCTTTAAATCAATTGAATCTAAAGTTAACTTGTCACTCAAGATCTTATCCATTTATGAAATAGTAAGTCATATATTAAATATACGAATTATTATTATTATTAAAATGTCAAATGATTATCTCTTTACATTGGAGGATTAAGAGCTATTACTTCTTTAACTTCTGGTATGTGCTGTTTGAGTAATGTTTCAATACCTCCTTTTAAAGTTGCTGTTGAAGATGGACACCCCGCACATGAGCCTTTCATTAAAACAGTAACCTGACCTTCTTTATAGCCCACATAATCTATTGCTCCGCCATCATTTTCGACAGCAGGCCTTACAAATTCATCTAAAAGTGAGGCAATTTTTTGATCAAATTCACTTGATTCAAAATTTAGGTTATCTAAATCAACATTAGCAATTGAAGGCTCCACATCTTCTTGACTCTTTAATAAAATCTCCTTTGCTTCAGCTATCCAGTCACGAATAAACTCTCGAAGCTGCATAGTAATAAAATCCCAGGAAACATTATCCGTCTTCGTAACTGTAACAAAATTAGATGCCATAAAAACACCATCTACAAAAGGCAATTGGAAAAGCTCTTCTGCAAGCGGAGAGTATCCAATGGTGTCTTTTTTAGACGTAAAATTAGCAGATTCACCCGATGGTAAAATATATTTATTGGCCACAAACTTCATCGTTGATGGATTTGGAGTAATTTCCGAATATACGGTAACAGGAATTTTCATTTTACAAAATTAAGAGTAAAACAATGATTAGACCAAAATTGTGCTAAAAATTCTATTTTTTTGGCTGATGATTTGAATCTAAAAGATCCAGCACTGTTTTTACTGGTGTAAAAGTATCTATAGGTATTTCAACAAAAAGAGTATTCCAATCATACATAGCGCCATTCCAAAGACCTGGAAGTTCAATAAACGAAATATTTTTTCCCTGGTACATCTTATTTACGACAAAATAATTATCGTCATTTCTAAAGCTTTTAAGATCATGCTTATTTCCCTCAAAATCAAAAAGATCCAACACCAGCATTACTGGATTGAAATGAGTACTCTGTGACAACAGTTTTTGCTGTGACTCATCATTAGAAACCTGAACTGCTTCAATAATTTGCTTACTCACATCACCGTTTGGCGTCT
>Ga0315331_10003810_pt1 | contig 11413 bp, 7 predicted proteins | sample M160m34915metaG_FD_203456 | JGI IMG/M metagenome (GOLD analysis project Ga0315331, IMG submission 203456) | Ammonia-oxidizing marine archaeal communities from Monterey Bay, California, United States - M1 60m 34915 | ecosystem: Environmental > Aquatic > Marine > Intertidal zone | place: USA... | reverse complement strand
ACAAAAGGTGATAAAGCCGGAATCTCTCCGCATGCACCCTACACTACCAGTCCCGAATTATGGAGGTCACTGAAACGAGCCCCCACCTTGTGCAATCTGCCCTTCTCCATGCATTTGTCAGAATCCATCGAAGAATACGACCTCTTCAAGCATCGTAAGGGGCCGATGTTTGAGTGGTTCAATTCAATCAAGCATTTACCTGAATGGGGGACAGGCAGCCCGATTCAACTGATGGATCAAGCAGGCATTTTGAAAAAAAATGGTATTGCAGTGCATGTTAACTGCCTGGATGAAGGCGATGTTGAAAGGTTGGTTCAAAACAATATGCACATTGTACATTGTCCAAGAAGCCATGCCTATTTCGCCCATCCAACATTCCAGATCAATGATTTACAATCCAAAAACCTCAATATTGCACTGGGAACGGATAGCTTGGCATCGGTGACAGATGAAGATTCGCCGGGTAGCTTGAGCCTTTTCGACGAAATGCGCAAATTACTGGAAGGAGAAAACGCGGTTAAACCGGAATCCATTTTAAAAATGTCTACCCTCAACGGGGCCAAAGCTCTTGGTTTACAGGGTGAAGCTGGTAGCCTTGAGGCCGGCAAGCGGGCTGATTGGATTAGTTTACCATGGAACGGCAAAAAAGAATCCTTAGCAGAGCATGCCATAGGCAGCCTGGAGCCAGTTTCCTGTGTTTTTTTGGGAGGCAAAGAAATTTCCGGCTAATTCCATTGAATGTAGAAGAAGAATCTTGCGTCAAAAATTGACCTTTCGTGGTATCTTGGGCATTGACCATGGCCGTGGATGGGCTACGATATTCAAAGCCCATTAATGACAGCATCATTATATAGATTTTAAGTCTTATGGAAAACAATCAAAAGCAAACACAGGTCGGCGGTGAGGATTCCCGCCGAGATTTCATCAAGAAGGCTTCGACTGCCGCCGCGGTCGTTGCTTCCTCAAACATTGCCAAAACTCCGGTTTATGGTCAAAGCCAAGCTCCATCCACAGGGAGGGTCATTGGTGCTAACGAGCGAGTAAATATAGGTTACATTGGTGTTGGCGGACAAGGCCAAGCGCACGTTCGCAGCATGAAAGGCCACAAGGGCGACAGCAATCTAGCTCAGATTGCTGTCTGTGATATTTCTCAATCTCGCATGGACCAGGCGGAGGGCATCATTGGCGAAAAAGTAGGTCGCTACGTGGACCATCGCAAACTGCTCGAAGACAAGGATATCGATGCGGTTTGCATTGCTACCGTAGATCACTGGCACACTCCCTGTGCAGTGGATGCAATGAATTTGGGCAAGGATGTCTATGTAGAGAAACCCATGACCCGTTACCTGCATGAAGCATGGGAGATCCAGGACACCGTCAAACGCACGGGCCGTCTGGTTCAGGTGGGTTCACAAGGTTGTTCTGCAAGAAAATACCACAAAGCTGCGGAGGTCATCCAGTCCGGTATGATTGGACCCCTCGTCATGGGAACGACTTCCTACATGCGCAACAACCCCAAGGGTGAGTGGAATTACACCATCCGCGACTGGGCAACCCCGGACGACATGGATTGGAACCGCTGGATGGGTGGCGTAAACAAGAAGATCCCCTTCAACGCAGATCACTATTTCCGCTGGCGCAAGTATTACCCTTATTGTGCGGGTTTGCTAGGTGACCTGTTGCCTCACCTGCTGCATCCTTACATGCTGGCAACTGGAGCTCCTGAATACCCGGCTCGCGTCGTCAGCCTTGGAAACAAATCACTTCGGACCGATAAAAACACTCCGGGCACTTACGAGCGTGATGTGGATGAGAACGTGCAGGCAATCATAGAATTCCCAAGCGGATTCAATCTGGTGGTTGCAAGCGCTACGGTCAATGAGTACAACATGACTGAAACCATACGCGGTCATCACGGCACCTTGCTGATGGGTGGTATCGGAGCCAACAAGATCGAGCTTCGTCCGGAGCGTAAGTTTTCTGATGAAGTCGATCCTGAAGTATTCGACAACCTGTTGCCAGGTGAAGCCATTTCTCACCACGAGAAGAACTGGATCGAATGTATCCGAACCCGCAAACAGCCTAACTGTGGCATCGATCTCGCAGTGAAAGTTCAAACGGTTATTTCTCTCGCTGAAATGTCTGATCGCTTGAATATCATGTGCGTTTACGACGAGAAGAATCGCAAGATCACCACTGCCGACGGCAAAGAAGTCAAGCCGCTCACTTACGGAAGTTTGGATCTTTCTTAATCGAAATTAAATCTCATCTTTAGTGAAAGGGTTCCACCCCATCGGTGGAACCCTTTTTCATGCACCGATCTTTAACTTTATTTGAATCATCTAATGGTAACCGTACGCGCCGCACGCATGGCCATGGCCACTCGATTTGAAGTGGTTCTCAATGGCGAAAAGGAATCCTGGCTACAATCCGTCGCAGAAGAGGTATTGGATGAAATCGAAAAAATGGAGGCCAAATTAAGCCTTTATAATCCTGCCAGTCAAATTGCACGGACAAACCATCAAGCAGCCGTTTCACCCGTCAAACTTGATCCATTGGTCTTCGGCCTCCTTCAGCGTTGCAAAACCTTATCAGAAAAAACCAACGGGGCATTCGATATTACCATGGGCCCCTTGATCAAATGCTGGGGATTCATGAAAGGCACTGGCGAATGCCCGTCGGAGGATGCCATCGCCAGAGCAATGAACCTGGTGGGAATGCAGCATGTGCACCTCGATCCAACGGATTATACCGTTCGTTTTGATAAAGAAGGGATCATGCTGGACCTGGGGGCGGTGGGCAAAGGCTACGCACTCGAAGTTGCCTCGGAAATACTTCTCGATTTTGAGATCAAAAGTGGAATCATCCACGGGGGAACAAGCACTATCAGCGCGATCGGGACCCCTCCTGAGGACGATGCCTGGCATATCGCCCTCATCAAGCCTGAAAGCGATCCAGCGTTCCCCTATTACGTGGAAGAAAAAAAGACACAAACAGAGTATCAATCACAAGATCTGCTGACAGTAGTCCCTCTGGTTGATCAAAGTCTTTCGGTTTCAGCGATCTGGGGCAAGTCATTCCAATCGGACAAACGTACTTTGGGTCACGTCATTGATGGCCGCACAGGACAACCGGCGCAGGGGCATTGGATAGCTGGGCTCGTTTGTGGGAACACAACCGATTCTGATGCCCTTTCGACGGCCATGCTTGTGGATGGATTCGAGGCGATCAACGCCATTCAATCCATCCACCCTCAAGCTCGATGGCTGTTGGTCAATCAGGGGCAATCTGAATCAGATTACGATGTCCACCTGAAAGGATTGACGCTCAAATCAGACGAGCCCCCTCATATCAAAGCGTAGGTCGCATAAACTCATTTACCACGCCCTTCCCACCATCCGCCACGGGGCACATAATCAGGTCTTAATACCGCAGCATGACCTCGTTCCAGAGCTGGAAGGGCTTTGGTGCGTGTTTGAATTTGCTGTTTGCGGTAAAGTTCTTTGTCATATTCGGGATTCAGGAAAGGCATCCGTGCATCCGTTTCCTGCAGCCATGCCACCAATTTTTGAAACATGGCCTGCACTTTGTCTTTGTGCTCGTCCGCCAAATCATGTTGCTCTCCTGCATCTTCAGAGAGTCGGTATAGTTCACATCGGCCATCCTCGTGATAATAAATCAACTTCCAATCCCCTTCCCTCATGATGGATGAAGGTTCGCCTCCCTGATTGCCGTAATGAGGATAATGCCAGAACAAAGGACGATCTGAAATCTCTCCTCCCTTGAGAACAGGAACAAGACTAAGCCCGTCCACATGCTGTGTGGGACGCATGGGGAGCCCTGCCATTTCCATCAGGGTCGGGTAAAAATCGGTTCCAATCGCAGGAACATCCGACACAGAATTCGCTTGAACGACTCCAGGCCATTTAATGAAGTAAGGCTCACGGATTCCACCTTCCCATTGACGTCCCTTGCCTCCACGAAAAGGTAAATTGGACGTGGCTTTGCCATCCCCAGCAGAAACGCCACCGTTATCTGATGTAAAAACAACGATGGTGTTCTCATCCAATCCCAGACGATCCAATGTTTCCAGGACCAAACCTACAGCCATGTCCATGGCCTCCACCATTCCTCCATAAACCGGATGGTCCTGTACCTGTCGCACGGGAGACGTTCGGTCAATGATGAATCGATGATTAGGTTTGCGTTCTTTCGAAGCTTTATCGCGATATTTAGCCCACAGAGCCTCGGTTGTTTCCAGTGGAGCGTGCACCATATAAAAAGACAGATATGCGAGGAATGGACGATCCTTGTTTTCTTCAATAAATGTTGAAGTTTCTTGACCGAGCCTCAGAGGCAAGTATTCACCAGCTGGACCGGATTCCATTTTTGGATTCGTGTAGGGGGAAAAAAAACCACCTGGAGGCGAACCTCGATGATGTCCTCCCACATTGATATCAAAGCCATGATCTTCAGGAAAACTTCCTTCACCTCCCAAGTGCCATTTACCGGCAAAAAAGGTGCGGTAACCACCTTCTCGAAAGGCTTCAGCCAAGGTCGTCTCATCCAGTGAAAGCTGATGATGATAGTGAGCGGGAAGCAGTTTGGTATTGCGCTTCCAGTCTGTACCAGCTGCAGCTCCAATCCAATCCGTAATGGCCAATCGAGCAGGGTATTTACCCGTCATAATGCTTGCTCTGGATGGACTACAAACCTGACAGGTCGCGTATCCCTGACGAAAACGCATACCCTCTCGTCCGATACGGTCAATATTCGGCGTTTCGTAAAAAGTGCTTCCCTGAATGGATAGATCACGCCAACCTAAGTCATCAGCAAGAATAAAGACTACATTCGGACGATCCGCCGCCTTGGTTTGTGTGACCATGATCAGGGCCCCAGCAACCATCATGGCACGCAGGAAAAAATGAATTTGCATGTTCAAACCATACCTTGAATGAATGAACGAAATCAACCATCGGTTTACCGATATACCTGAGTTCAATAAGCCCCATACAGCATGATCACTGCTTGGAAACCCTCCCCCTTCAGTAAGGTGGTTACTCAGCGAATGAAGGGCATCAGACCGACAAGTCGTGTGCTCCACCGTTCATGCAATAATCATTGAAATACATGGGCCAAGCAGAGCCAAGTGAACTCATGAAAAGAAAGCAATACGGCAGTTACATCATACCTTCAATCCTCAGGACACTTTACCTTTTTAGCATGATCCTTGAAGGGCAAACCTTGGAGTTGTTTACCGCAGAAAACAATACCCTTGTCCAGCAGCTTGAAGCAGTGACGTTGGCAGACGTTCGAAGTTATCAGTTAAAAACGACACAGGAAAGAAGTATGGATTGCCTGAAAGTGTTCCAACCCCGGCAACATGATCTGAGAGCCGTTTATTATGGTTTATTCCACAATAGGCAGAAAGGAGTGTTTAACATACATCTGGCTGAATCAAATGATCTACTCATATGGAAGGAAATAAAATTACTGGATACTCACGCATCCCAGCCCACCATTTTTCTATGCAGAGAGGGTGGCTTTTTAATGGCTTATGAAAAGGATGCGCCCGGATCATGCTGGATCAGGTTGCGCTATTATGAAAACCTGACTCACCTGCTGGAGGGTAGATACACAAACGAAAATGATATCCCGAGATCACTTGCTCCCACCGCTGAAGGAACTCCCAGTTTCGAATCGGTGGTAATGGGAGCAAAGGGGATCAATCATTCGAAAATTCAACTTCGCTTTCATTACTTCAAGCATGTTCGAGTTGATCAACTAGCCATGGGCACACTGACCGATTTCAAGCATTGGCAGGCCAAGCCTTCCGTATACATCAATGAGGCATTGATCAAAAGCGGATGGAACGGAAATTTAGGAGATCGTGATCCGTTCACCTGGAAAGACAAAACGTATATCCTTCAGGAAACCCAGAGAAATCGTAACGACTGGAGCTCCTGGAGAATCAATCTTTGTGATGAAGAAGGTATGCCGATCCGCACGCTTGCAATCAAGACTGATAAACATTCACGGGCATTTGCCAATCCTAATGCTACATGGGTCACGGACTCACATAATCAACAGAAACTGGTCATCACATTGTTCCTGCCATCCGAAGGCAATGCTCCAGAGGAAGCAGGCACTTTGCTTTACGTGATCAATTCACCCTCAAAGCGTGAGTAACAAAAACATGTCAAGATGTCATCGTTCTTTTCGCTGGGCAGGCTGTGGAGGGCAAAGAAAAAAGTGTAAGCTTCATGGATGACTTGAACCCAGACGCCACTCGATCAATTCCTTTGAATAAAAATACTGAGCGCGTAAAAAATAGTCATCAAAAGGAATATCACCCATTCAATGTGAGGTTTCTGGGGAGGAGGATCAAATCTCGGATCGATATGTGAATCCTGTGATCTCTCTATGGGGTATCTTGCGTATGCGTTTGACATCCAATCAATCGATTATCATTGCTGCGATCATTACAATGATAGTCAGCCTGTCTCTTTGGTTAGCTGGATTATCGGGTTGGTTGGCCTATCTGACATCGATCAATATCGTATGCTTTGGGTTCTATGGAGAAGATAAGTGGCGTGCAATCAAGCAGAAATCGCGCACGCCTGAAGGAACGCTGCACCTCATGGCACTTACAGGTGGGGTGTTAGGCGCAAGATTAGGGCAAAAAGTTTTTCGTCACAAAACGTTGAAGGGCACTTTTCAAAGGGTCTTTTGGTTCATTGTTTTCTTACAGGCAACGGCCGTCCTCGCATGGTACTATTTAAAATACCACTAGTTATATTACCAAAAAAACAGAGACCTGAACTTGTCTGAATGCCATGGGTTTGGTAAGCCTTTTGCCCTTTTCATATATTAAAAAAATTCGATGAGTGGACCATTGACATATATTTGCAACCGGCGGCTAAGGGTGTTCCTTGCGATGATGTCGCTTGGATTCTATGGGGGCGGACCGACAGTTGTTTTTTCTGATCAATCGAACGCTGTAACGACAAACTCAGCATCCACTGCTCAGGTCCGTACTGAACCAGAAGGAAAACCTTCACTGCGTGCCATTCGTGTGCAGAAAGGCCCAGAAATCGACGGTAGACTTGATGAGGCATTATGGAAGGAGGCTCCAGCTGCAGGCCCCCTGTGGCAATACGATCCCTTGCCTGGTGTTGAAATGTCTGAACGCACTGAATTCCGTATCGTTTATGACGACCAGAATATTTATATCGGGATTTGGTGTTTCGATTCCGAGCCTGACAAAATAAACGCGCGTGTGATGCAAAGGGACAACCGGTCCATTTTCAGCGATGATTATCTTTACATGGCCTTTGATACGTTTCATGACCACCGCAATGGCTACATCTTTGTCACCAATCCCAATGGAGCAAGATACGATCAAATCGTCAGCAATAACATTTTTCTCAATTCAAATTGGGACGGAGTCTGGCGTGCTGCTGGTTCAGTTGATAAGGAGGGATGGAAAGCCGAGCTTGCCATCCCCTTAAAATCTTTGAGCTTTGATCCGCGAAAAGACGTCTGGGGATTCAACATCAGTCGATCCATTTCCAGAAAAGTGGAAAGAGGACGTTGGACTGGAGCTAGACCACATTTACACACCTTTCATGTCAGTCAAGCCGGGGACATCCTGGGACTCACGGGATTGAAACAGGGACTCGGTATCGAAATTTCCCCATACGCTCTGGCCCGAATGAGCCGCGCCGAGCAGGATACCGATATGACGGGTGATTTCGGCACTGACGCCCGATATCGAATCACACCCAAGCTAAGCGCCACTTTAAGCTACAATACGGATTTTGCAGAAACGGAAGTTGATCAACGGCAATTGAACTTTACGCGCTTCCCTCTCTTTTTCCCGGAGAGACGTGCCTTCTTTCTCGAGGACAGCGGAGTATTTGAATACGGAGGACTGCCAGTGACAGGTCGAAGCATCGGCCTGGGAAAGCCTGTCATTCCTTTTTTCACAAGACGCATAGGGCGCGATAATAACGGAGAAACCGTCCCTTTGCTGATTGCCGCTAAAATGGCTGGAAGGGCAGGAAAATATAGCATGGGCTTCACCGACGCCGTTTTGGAAGATCACAACGGACTGGGTGTTCAGAATGTTTTCGCCGGTCGTGTGGCCCGGGATGTATGGGAACAATCGAGTGTCGGGGTGATCACCACCATGGGGGATCCGAATTCAGTCAACGACAATTTCCTGGTCGGACCAGATTTCAGGTATCGCACATCGGAATTCTTGAATGGAAAGACATTTGAAGCAAATGTCTTTGCGCTGAGCACCAACACAGATGGCCCCTCAGCGGACTCTGGATTTTCCTACGGAACTTCCCTGGCTTATCCAAATGATCTGTTTCGAGCCAACGCCCAGTTCATTGAGGTGTCAGATGCATTTGATCCTGCCTTGGGATTTGTCCAACGAAAAAATGTGAGAGGTTATTATACTTACGGGAGTTGGAACCCCCGCCCCACATCCGTTCCTTGGTTAAGGCAATACCACATTGCATACCGAACAGAACATTACACCGATCGATTCAACATACTTGAAACAGCCGAACATCGCATCACTCCCCTTTGGCTGGAATTTAATTCCGGGGACGAGATTTTTGTGAGCTACATCCGTGAATTTGATGGCCCTGATAACGATTTTACTATCCTGAGAGATCTGACCATTCCTGCCGGAGATTATTGGTGGAACCAATATAGAATAGGCATTGATTTTGCCAGCCGCCGAAAAGTATCGGGAGAACTCAGCGCATCTTACGGTGATTTTTATTTTGGAGATCGCTGGCGCGTGGGAGCGGAGGCGACTTATTACCCATGGAAACGTTTAGGACTTAGCTTAGATTATGCCTACAACCACGTCAGTTTCCCCTTGGGAGTCGCCGATGCCCATATCGGCGCTGGCCGGGCGCTGATCAATTTCACAACGAATCTTGTATGGGCACACCTGGTTCAGTACGACAGCCTCTCGGAATCCGTGGGTTATAATAGTCGATTGATCTGGGAATACCGCCCTGGTTCAAAATTATTCGCCGTTTTCAACCAGAATTATCTGGCTGAAAATTTAACCCTGACATTGCGTCAGACAGAGGTGACTTTGAAAGCAGGAGCAATTTTTCGATTCTGATCAGCGTATGTGATCTTCTTCCATTCTCTGGGAACTGAGACTGGATCCTGGTTCGCCAGATAACACGGAAACATTTCAAGCACCTCTTCCATTCCACCATCTGCGTAACAGCAATACCGAAAGGCTTCTGCTCCGCGTCAAAACGGAATACGACAAACCTCCATATGCAACATCCTGTGTTGTGAACGGCATCGCCAAGGTCATTGTGCGATAAGAAACCCTGTCATCCGCCAAGCTGGACGCTCGTTGAACGTAGATGGTTCGTTTAGCTTTTCCCTGCATCGGTATTACCATGGGATGGAAAGATCCCAAATCCAATCTTCAGCCGATGAATCCTCTCAATGGATCTTGCTCGCGGATGATCACAATGCTTATTTTAACATGGATCATCGGTCAAGCCTTGTGGCATTCACGCCATCATGCCATTCCCGAAGACGCGAAAATCACCTTTGATTCAATTATCTCCAGGATCTGACCATTTCCAAGGCAATGCATATCAGCACATCTCCGTTACTTCTTCAGAGATACTCAAAGAGAGCAGCTGATGCTTGGCAAGCAGCGACCGGTTACCGTCCAGGAATCAGTAAACATACAGGCGTTTCATTCAAATTTCGATCATATCAGGAAGTGGTAAATCCTGATGCTGATTCGGGAAATCAAAAAATGTTCACCATGCAGCACAAATCTCGGACAAAAGATGTGGCGTTAAAAGGGGTTCTCTCAGGCGAAGCCAGAACAAGATGGAAAGACAGGTAGCATTTTCCTCAAGATCAAGCGTCGCTCATTCCTGATCTTGGATTATTTTCCGCTCACGGTGCCTTTACCATTCATGACCGCCTGTGGATTCCCCTCGAAATTTAAACTCGCTCAATGGAGCAAAGGTCAGAACTCATCGCATGAAACACAAGTAGCGCAGGCAATGTGTGGATCCGGGAGAATGACGGCGGCAACTCAAGATTCAGCTTCTTCAACAGGCATTTCGAGCACGTTCCACGGAAGCCCGCAAGCATTGAGATCCGTCATGAATGGATCTGGATCCAATTGCTCCATGTTGAACACCCCAGGCTCTCGCCATTTCCCTGACAAAATCTGCTTGGCGCCAATCATGGCGGGCACCCCGGTCGTATAGGAAACAGCTTGCGATTTGACTTCCTCATAGCATGCCTGATGATCGCAGACATTGTAGATGAAGACGCGCCGACGCTTTCCGTCTTTGCTTCCATCAATCAGGCAGCCGATACATGTTTTCCCCTTGGTGCGAGGCCCCAATGAAGCTGGGTCAGGAAGCAAGGCTTTCAAAAACTGGAGAGGGACAATTTGCTGCCCTTGAAATTCCACTGGTTTGATGCCTGTCATTCCCACATTTTCGAGTACACGCAGATGTGTCAGATAGGACTCGCCAAAGGTCATCCAGAACCGAATGCGCTTGAGCCCTTTCAAGTGCAGCGCAAGGGATTCTAATTCTTCGTGATACATCAAATAGGCTCGACGCACTCCTACCTCTGGAAAATCAAAATCGCGTTTAACCGACAAAGGAGGCGTCTCCTTCCAGTCTCCTTCTTCCCAATAGCGTCCGATGGAAGTGACTTCTCGTATGTTGATTTCTGGATTGAAATTGGTAGCGAATGGATATCCATGGTCGCCAGCATTGCAATCCAGAATATCCACTTGTTCAATTTCATCGAAAAGATGCTTTTGAGCGTAAGCACAGAAGACATTGGTCACTCCGGGATCAAAGCCGGATCCAAGCAAAGCCATGCGTCCTGCTTTTTTAAATTTCTCCTGATAAGCCCATTGCCACTTATATTCAAACCGTGCTTCATCGGGTGGTTCATAATTAGCCGTGTCCAGATAATCTACATCGGCCTCAAGGCATGCATCCATAATCGCAAGATCCTGGTAAGGCAATGCGACGTTGATGACAAGATCAGGGCGAAAGCGTTTGATCAAATTTACTGTCTGGCCGACTTCATCGGCATTGAGAGCAGCGGTCTGAATGGGGCAGTTTAGCTCAGAGGCAATTTGGTCACACTTGGATTGCGTACGACTTGCCAGGCAAATATCACTGAAAACATCCGGTAGTTGAGCGCATTTATGCGCCACCACTCGCCCTACTCCACCAGCCCCGATGATCAAAACTCTACTCATGTCTCAGATTTCATACAACGAAAGCCCCTTTCATATCAATGATCTTAAACAGGAATGCGCTCATTCATTAAACCGGGCATTGTCAGCTGATTGAATATAAGCTAGCGTGCA
>Ga0315331_10003803_pt1 | contig 11420 bp, 12 predicted proteins | sample M160m34915metaG_FD_203456 | JGI IMG/M metagenome (GOLD analysis project Ga0315331, IMG submission 203456) | Ammonia-oxidizing marine archaeal communities from Monterey Bay, California, United States - M1 60m 34915 | ecosystem: Environmental > Aquatic > Marine > Intertidal zone | place: USA... | reverse complement strand
GATGTTGCGAAGATCTTCAAGAAAACGCCGTATCTCGCCGACCTGATGCCGGGCGGAAAATATACCGCTACCGACATGTTCAATGCCGGCGGCGTGCCGGTGGTGATCAAGGAGTTGCTCGATAACGGGATGCTGCACGGCGACTGCATGACCGTGACCGGCAAAACTCTGAAACAGAACCATGCCAAGGTGAAGTTCCCGAAGAACCAAAAAGTGTTTTACCGGGTGAAAGACGCGTTATCGCCGACGGGCGGTGTTGTCGGCCTGAAGGGCACGCTGGCCCCGGAAAGCGCCATCGTAAAGGTTGCCGGCATGGAGACCCTCACGTTCCGCGGACCTGCGCGGGTTTTCAATTGCGAAGAAGATGCGTTTGAAGCGGTCATCAACAGCAAGGTCAAGGAAGGCGATGTTATCGTTATCCGCTATGAGGGACCAAAAGGCGGCCCCGGAATGCGGGAGATGCTGTCGACGACGTCCGCGCTGTATGGTCTCGGCATGGGTGAAAAAGTAGCGCTCATCACCGACGGTCGCTTCTCCGGCGGCACGCGTGGTTTCTGCATCGGCCATGTCGGTCCCGAAGCGGCGGTCGGCGGCCCCATCGGGTTGCTCAAAAACGGGGATATGATCTCGATCGATGCCAAAAAGGGCAAGCTCGATGTCGAATTGTCCAAGGCCGAACTGGCACGCCGCCGCAAGAAGTGGAAGCCCCGCAAGCATGACTACCAGTCGGGTGCGCTGTGGCGCTATGCCCAGACGGTCGGCAATGCCCGCGAAGGAGCCGTGGTGCATCCCGGCGCCAAGGCGGAAACCCACGTCTACGCAGATATCTGAAAACTATCTGTTGCGGAAATAAACGACGGCTCGCCGGAGTGTCCACATCAGCAGTCCGGCGCCGCCGAACACGATCATAGGGCCGATAAGCGCGGTGATATCGCGTACCTGGCCGTTGGTATATTGCATCACCGCCCAGATCAGGCCGAATGCCAAGCCGATAATGATAAAGCGGAGCGGTTCCTTCAGGCCGGGGCTCATTCGATGTTACACCAGACCGGGGTGTGATCCGAGGCCTTTTCCTTGCCGCGCGGGCCGCGATCGATATCGCAGTCTTTCAGCCGGTCCGTCGCCTGGGGCGACAGCAGCATGTGATCGATACGAACGCCGAAGTCTTTTTGCCACGCGCCCCGCTGATAGTCCCAGAAGCTGTATTTATGCGGTTCTTGGTGAAACACGCGATATGCATCCGTCAGGCCGAGAAACAGCATCCGGCGGAACCGGTTGCGGCTTTGGGGCAGACACAGGGCGTCGTTCGCCCAGGCTTTGGGGTCATGAACGTCTTCATCGGTCGGCACGATGTTGTAGTCGCCACCGAACACGATCGCTTCGTCCAGTGTCAGGCGTTCCTGCATGTGGTCGTGGAGGTGTTCCATCCAACGGAGCTTGTATTCGTACTTTTCGTGCAGGACGTGAGTGCCGTCGTCCTGCAATTCGCCTTCAACGAAACTCGGATTGCCGTTCGGCAAATAGATTGAAGCGACGCGGAGTCCGCCGGTAAAGCCCTCGATATATCGCGCCTGATCGTCGTTTTCATTACCCGGCAACCCACGGATGACGTCTTCGATCGGCGTTTTCGAGAGAATGCCCACGCCGTTGAAGTTTTTCTGCCCATGGATTTCGATATTATAGCCGCGGTCCTCGATCTCGAGCCGTGGGAAGGTCTCGTCCGTCGCCTTGAGCTCCTGCAAGAGGGCAATATCGGGCTTGAATTCATCCAGCCATTCAAGCACGCGGGGCAGGCGGGCGCGGACGGAATTAACGTTCCAGGTAGCGATTATGGTCAAAGGTCGGTTCCGCCCGTTGTTGGTTGTGGGTTTAGTTGCTCGACACCTCAACAAGACCCTTGCCGGGGCTGTAGGTGTAATGGTTGTTGCTGCCGCGTTTTTGTACCGTCATCCGACTTCCAATGGAACTCCAGTGAATGCGGGATGCGGCCATATCGGAAGTTGAGTTTTGTAATCGTGACCTCGATATGCGGTTTTCGCCGGTGGCAGGCAATATCGCAGACGCGGTTCATAGGCAGAATCTCCCTGCTTGACGGGTGATTATACCGCAAAGACTATTGGAATACGCGGAAGTCAGATGAGGGCGAAAGACGTCCCGCAGCCGCAGGTCGAGGCGGCATTCGGGTTCTCTATCGAAAAATAAGCGCCGATCAATTCCTGCTTGTAGCCGATTTCAGACCCGGCGAGATAGTCCCAAGACATCTCATCGATGATCACAGAAATTCCTTTTTTTTCAATGACCTTGTCATCACTGTTGATTTTATCATCGAAGGTGAAGCTGTACTGAAATCCGGAACATCCACCGCCGTCGACGGCGACCCGGAGCATCAGACCCATTTGTTCCTGCTCCGCTTCCAGCACCTTCAGCCGTTCGACGGCGGAATCGCTGAGCGTGACAACTTTTTCAGACGTATTGATCTGTCCGTCGGGCATGGTTCTGTCTTCCGTGGTCTGGGCCTGTCATGTTTAGGGCTGTGTAAAGGTTCCGTCAACGTCGGAGGGGTTCCGCGTTTCCTCCAGCGCATGGAGCCCCGAGATGTAAAATCCCGGGCTTTGGTCCACAAATTCATACATATGGAGAACGATATCGCCCGAATGCCGCATATCGACGACCGAAAAAGCCGGCGGCTCCAGATTGTCCAGAATACCGCCGTCACGGCGAAAATTGAGCGCGCTCTGATTGAACAGCGACCGCTGGGTGGAAAACGGGATTCCCTGCCAGATCTCGCTCGCAGGGCGGTGTACATGGCCGAAAAAGAGATGTCTGACATTCCTTAAACTTCCGATGATCCCTCCGAAATCAGGCGCATTCCGCAGGCCGATGTCGTCGAGGTCGGGAATGTCCAGCGCGACGGGGGAATGGTGCAGAAACAGCACTGCTGGGGTGTTGCCAAAGGATTGAAGCGTTTCGCGCAGCCATTAGAGACGGTCGGCGCAAAGTATTCCCGAAGCTTGGCCGACATCGACGGAATCGAGCATCACAAAACCGAAGCCGGCCTGGGTAAAGGCGAATTGGACGAAGCCGCCGGCAGTCGCCGGTGCATCGGGTAAGGCGCTGCCAAAGGCGGTCCTGTCGTCATGATTGCCGATCCCCAGGTCGACCGGAATGGTGAGATCCCCGAGAATCTCTCGGAGCAGCTGATACGCAGCGGGGTCGCCGCGGTGGACAAGGTCGCCCGTAACGACAAGAAAGGCAGCGTCGTTGAACCGCGTATTGATTTCACTAACCGCCGCGCGAAGACGCTCCGCCGGATTGATGCCGTACAGCAGCCGTCCCGGCGGCAGATGATGGGGGTCGGTCAGATGAATCAACCGCATACTTTGAGCATGGCACTGCCTGCAAAATTGCGAAAGCGCTACCGATTCCGTTGCAGGGGGCAGGGGGCGGGGCTAGTTTGCGCCTATGAGCCTCCCTCAAGGATTAGCGCCTGACGCGTTCAGGGCACCCTATGCGTGCGACCCGGAAAAATCGCGGGGACGCGTGCACTCGGAAACCGAGAGCCCGACCCGTTCGGTCTACCAGCGCGATCGCGACCGGGTAATTCATTCGGGGGCATTTCGCCGGCTCAAACACAAGACCCAGGTTTTTGTCTACCACGAGGGCGATTATTACCGTACCCGGCTGACGCACAGTCTTGAGGTCGCGCAGATTGCTCGCTCACTGGCGCGATCGCTGCGCCTTGATGAAGACCTCGCCGAGGCGCTGGCACTGGCCCATGATCTGGGGCACACGCCTTTCGGCCATGCGGGCGAAGAAGCGCTCGACGAAATGATGGCACCCCATGGCGGGTTCGATCACAACGGACAGACATTGCGGATCATTACCGCGCTTGAGGCGAGATATGCCGAGTTCGACGGGTTGAACCTGACCTGGGAGACCCTTGAAGGGATTGCGAAGCACAATGGCCCGCTGAGCGGCGAACAGCGCTGGGCGCTGAACGAATATACCGAGGATCACGATCTCGCCTTGCATACATGGCCCAGTGTGGAAGCGCAGGTCGCCGCACAGGCCGACGATATTGCCTATCATTCCCATGATGTCGATGACGGTCTGCGGGCCGGGCTGTTCCAGGTCAGCGATCTGAATGACGTGCCTATCCTCGGCCCAATCATTCATGAGGTGCAATCGCGCTATCCCGACCTTGAAACGTCGCGCCTGATCCATGAAACGGGCCGCCGCCTGATCAATGTCATGGTCAACGATCTGCTGACGGAAACCAGCGCACGTCTGCTCGATGCCGCTCCGGGATCGCCCGACGATGTGCGGGATTACGGCGCCGCCATGGTCGGGTTTTCCGAACCGCTCGACCGCGATAACAAATCCTTGAAGGAGTTCCTATTTGAGCGCATGTATCGCCATTACCGGGTGAACCGGATGACCAGCAAGGCGCGGCGGGTCGTATCGGACCTGTTCACGCTTTATGTCGACGAACCCGAATGTCTGCCGGCCGAATGGCGTGTCGGTGCGGAACAACGTGACCGGACCTTGAGGGCGCGGCATGTTGCAGACTATATCGCGGGGATGACTGATCGTTTTGCGCTCGACGAACATCGCCGCCTGTTTGATCCGTACGGAGAGAATAGATGAACGTTTTTAATACCTGCCGTGAAACGATCGAGCAGATCGTAGCGGACCTGACAACTGCTGGCGACCTGCCGGAAGGATTGCCGATCGACCGGATTTCGGTTGAACCGCCGCGCGACGCGTCACACGGTGATATCTCCACGAATGTTGCAATGGTGTTGGCGAAACCCAGCGGTAACAAACCGCGCGATCTCGCCGAAATGTTCTCCGCCCGACTCGCCGCTATCCCTGGTGTCGATACGGTCGAAGTTGCGGGGCCGGGGTTCGTAAATCTGCGTCTTGCAGACACGTTTTGGCAGAGGCAGATCTCGGAAATTCTCAATGCACGCGTGGGTTACGGCGACAGTACCGCGGGTGGCGGTCAAAGCATCAATATCGAATATGTGTCGGCGAACCCGACGGGACCGATGCATGTCGGTCACGCCCGCGGCGCGGTGATCGGCGACGTGCTTGCCTCGCTGCTTGCTAAGGTGGGCTACGACGTGACCCGTGAATACTACATCAACGACGCTGGTGTGCAGGTCGATGTGCTCGCGCGGTCGGCGCATCTGCGCTACCGTGAAGCGCTGGGTGAAGATATCGGGGCGATCCCCGACGGGCTTTATCCAGGCAATTACCTAGTCGGCGTCGGCAAAGATCTGGCGGAGCGGGACGGGGAGAAATGGCGATCCTGTCCGGAAGAAGAATGGTTGCCGGCCGTCCGCGAGTTTACGATCGACGCCATGATGGGCCTGATCCGCGAGGATCTCGCCGCACTCGGCATCGTCCATAAGCTGTTCAGATCGGAACGCTCACTGCATGACGAGGATCGCATCGCCGAAGTCATTTCGGTTCTCGAAGAACGCGATCTGGTCTACTGGGGCACGCTTGAGCCGCCCAAGGGACAAAAGCCCGACGATTGGGAAGAGCGCGAGCAATATCTTTTCCGGTCCACGCAGTTCGGTGATGATCTTGACCGTCCGCTCAAGAAATCCGACGGAAGCTGGACCTATTTCGCCGCCGACGTCGCCTACCATCTCGACAAGTTCCAGCGCGGTTTTTCGGAGATGATCGATGTCTGGGGCGCGGATCACAAGGGATACATCAAGCGGATGCAGGCGGCGGTCAAAGCGACGACCGATGGCAAGGGCGTTCTAGATGTCCGAATCTGTAACCTTGTGAACCTGTTCGAAGACGGCGAACCCGTACGGATGTCCAAACGTGCAGGCACGTTCGTGACGCTGCGGGAAGTGGTCGATCAGGTCGGCAAGGACGCTGTGCGGTTTATGATGATGACTCGCGGCAACGAAGCCCCGCTCGATTTCGATATGAAAAAGGCGGTCGAACAGTCGCGCGATAATCCGGTGTTTTATGTGCAATACGCCCATGCGCGGGCATGCTCGGTGCTGCGCAACGCGAAAGAGGCGGGGAGCGTTGATTTGGTTGACGATTCGAGCCTCGCGGAAGCTGATATGTCGTTATTGGCAGATGAGGCAGAGTTGGCCCTGATCAGGACTTTGGCGGGATGGCCGCGGCTGGTTGAGGCTGCGGCGCAGGCGCGCGAACCGCACCGGATCGCGTACTATCTGAACGAAATTGCCGCCGCATTTCACGGGCTCTGGAACAAGGGAAGTGACGATGTCTCACTTCGTTTTATCATTGCCGATAACGACGCCCTGACCCGAAGCAGGCTTGCTCTCGTGCGGGCTGTGGCGGTGGTAATCGCGTCCGGGTTGGCCGTGATGGGCGTTCAACCGGTAGAGGAGATGCGCTAATGGCTGATGATTTTCGCCCCGGTGAAGAAGACCGGATTGCGACGCCGGAATATGCAGAACCGGCGCGATCGGGACGCAATGGTCGCAGAATTATGACCGGTCTTGTCGCGGTCGCTGCGGTGCTGGGGTTCGGCGTTGTGCTGGTCTATGCCTACAACAAGGGCCGCCAGGACGGCACCGGTGCTGCCCCGCCGATTATTCAGGCCCAGGAGGGACCAAGCAAAATACGTCCCGAAAGCCCGGGCGGTATGAAGGTTCCCAACCAGGACAAGGAAGTTTTCAGCCGGCTTGAGCCCGAAACACCCGCAGGTAAGGTGGAACGACTCCTCCCGGCGCCCGAAAAGCCGATGACACCGCCCGCGCCGCCCGTGATCAAATCCGACGAATTGGCGACAATGGTGCCATCCGCGGGATCGGAAATACCGAAAATGCCGTCGGCATCCGAGACGATGCCTAAGGAAGTCAAAAAGCTTGCCGTGCAACCGCCCGCTGCTGCCGCGGCGAAGCCGGCCAAGAAAGCGCCGCCACCGCCGAAACGGGTTGCTGCAAAGACACCGGCGAAAAAAGCGGTTTCGAAGCCGAAGAAGAAGCCTTCGTCAGGGGCATACCGGGTTCAGATATCGTCGTTGCGCTCGCAATCGGCGGTCCAGAAGAGCTGGGCGGCTCTGCGCAAGCGTCATGGCGACCTGCTCGGCAGATTATCTCTTAGAATCGAATCCACTACCTTGAGCGGCGGGCGCGGGACCTATTATCGGATGCAGGCAGGGCCGCTCTCCTCGCGCGCGCAGGCGAATGCCCTATGCGCAAGCCTGAAAAAACGAGAGCAGAGCTGCATCGTTGTCAAACGCTGACAGCCGAGCGCCGGCAGCCGTTGTCTTTGGCTGTGCCGGCGAAACGCTCTCCGAGGGCGAACGCGATCTTTTCCGCGATGCCGATCCGCTGGGCTTTATCCTATTTGCCCGAAACATCGATACGCCCGATCAGGTTCGCCGACTGACTGCCGATCTGAGGGGCGCCGTCGGCCGGGACGACGCCATCGTGATGATCGATCAAGAAGGCGGCCGCGTTCGGCGTTTGCGTCCGCGGCACTGGCCCGATTATCCGGCAATGCGCCCCTTCGGCGACAAATCGGTCACCGATCCGGATGAGGCTGCGGCCTGCGTGGCGTTGAATTACGGCCTGATTGCACAGGACCTGACCGATCTGGGTATCGATGTGAATTGCGCCCCCGTCCTCGATCTTCCGTCATCCGACGGTCATGAAATTATCGGCGACCGGGCATTTTCCGACAATCCGTCGATTATAGCCCGGCTGGGTCAGGCGGTTTGCGAGGGCCTGACCGGCGGCGGGGTGATGCCGGTGATCAAACACATCCCGGGACACGGCAGGGCGGTGGCCGACAGTCATCTGGAATTACCCCATGTCGACACGGCGCTCGATGTACTGTCGGCTACTGATTTTGCGCCGTTCGCCGCTCTGTCAGCCGCACCGGCAGGGATGACGGCGCATATCGTCTATGAAGCCGTCGATCCGGACGAGCCGGGGAGTGCGTCGCGGGCCTTAGTGCAGGACATCATCCGCGGGACAATCGGGTTCGATGGATTGTTGTTTTCCGATGATGTCTGTATGAAAGCGCTTTCGGGGCCGTTGGACGGGCGCGTGAACGCGGTTCTGGCGGCGGGATGTGATGTGGCGCTGCATTGCGATGGCGATTTCGCAGACATGACAAAGATCGCGGCGACCTGTCCGCCGATGCGCCCGGATTCGATGGAACGCCTGCGGGCAGCCCGACCGAACGGCAGCGATTCGCATTCAATGGACCGAGAAGCTGCGAAACGACGGATTTCTGCGTTTCTCGACGCGTAGCAATCCGCGAATTCGGCGGGCTTCGCGTTGGCCTGACCGGTTCCGAACTTTATACTTCATTGCCTGTAGAGCGGCATTGAGCCGCGGGAGTTTACGGATCGCATGGCCGATCAGGCGGACACCTTCGAAGAAGAACCCATAAGGGAAATGTACGATCTGGTCCTTGATCTTGACGGGTTCGAGGGTCCGATCGATCTGCTGTTGACGCTTGCGCGCCAACAAAAGGTCGATCTGAGTAAGATGTCAATTCTGACCCTTGCCGAACAATATTTGTCGTTTATCACGGCGGCCAAACAGCTCCGGCTCGAAATCGCCGCCGATTATCTGGTCATGGCGGCGTGGCTTGCCTATCTCAAATCGCGCCTGCTACTGCCGGCAACGGAAGATGACGAAGAAGCGACAGGCCCTGAACTGGCCGAAGTGCTGACGTTCCAGCTTCGCCGGTTGGATTCCATGCGCGAAGCCGGTGAAAAGCTCCTGGTGATGCCGCGGCTCGGACGGGACGTTTTCCGCCGCGGTGCGCCGGAAGGCATGGAAGTCGTGCGTACGCCGGTCTACGAAGTGTCGCTTTACGATCTGTTGAAGGCTTATGGCGATAACCGGCGGCGCGCGACTGCCTCTCATTTGACGATCGAGGCAACGCAACTCTTCTCGTTGAGCGATGCAATCGAACGCCTGCATGGCGTCATCGGCGGCGTTAAAGACTGGACGTCGATCAGCGCCTTATTACCGGAAGAACTGATGGAGGGTGTGCTAATGCGCTCTGCCGTCGCATCTACATTCGCGGCCGGCCTCGAACTGGTGAAGGAGGGTCGAGCGGACCTTCGTCAGTCCAGTGCCTTCGGTCCAATCTTTATCAAAGGGAAGGAGGCCGCCGCAAATGGTTGAGGTCGCCCAGGAAATAATTGAAGAGCCGGTCGAGGATGTCGCGGAGGATGCGGTCGACGAAATCGGGCCGGATAAACCCGTTGCGGAAAACCCCGCTGAGGAAGGTGGCGCTGCCGGAGAAACGGCTGCAGAGGAGGCAACGCCCGATTATGTCGAAGAGGCAATGCATGATCTCGTAAAGGAAACGCGGATCGTGGAAGCCCTGCTCTTTGCCGCAACCGAGCCCGTCAGCACCGACTTCCTGGCCGAACGTTTGCCGGAAGGGACTGATATAGGTGTCATCCTGGAAGATATCAAAACGCTTTATGCCGATCGCGGGGTCAATCTTGCCCGTGTCGCGGGCAGGTGGTCGTTGCGGACTGCTGAAGATCTGTCACCGCATCTGCGTATCGAGCGGAAGGTCACCCGGAAGCCGTCGCGCGCGGCGGTCGAATCCCTGGCGATCATCGCCTATCACCAGCCCGTGACGCGCAGCGAGGTTGAGGAAATCCGTGGGGTTTCGGTCAGCAAAGGCTCATTCGATGTTCTGCTTGAAGCCGGCTGGATCAGGCCGGTCGGACGACGCCGTACGCCGGGACGGCCGACAACCTGGGGAACGACCCCCGATTTCCTCGAGATGTTCGGTCTGGATTCGCTGGCGGATCTGCCCGGTGTCGACGAACTGAAAGCGTCCGGTCTGTTGGATACACGCCCGGCGGGTGCGATCATCGGCGATAGCGGCGAGATGTATAACGATGCCGAAGCCGAGGGCGCGCCGGAGGAAGAAGAGCTCGAGGCGCTTGGCGACGGCGACGACGTTGGGGCATCGGAGACGGCGGACACCGATGCGGAAGACGTGCCCCCGGCGGAGACGTTAGAAGCAGAAGCAGAAGCGGAAGCCGAAGCCGGGGCAGACGATGAAGACGAAGAAGACGACGAGACACAAACTGGGTGACGAGGCGTCACAGGCTTATTCTTCGTTTGCTATTGCGAGCCTGTCGCAATAGCTTTCGCCCGGTATGAATACCAAGACACATAACGGCGATCCCGAGAGCAGTTCTCCCGACGGCGGCGATACGGGACTTTCGGTCACAGGGCTAAGCCACGCCTATGGCGCGCGGTCGGTTCTCCGCGATATCAATCTGGGAATAGCGCCGGGCGAGATCCTTTGTCTCCTGGGGCCATCGGGCTGCGGCAAGACCACAACTCTGCGGCTGATCGCCGGGCTGGAGCAGCTCCAATCCGGCCGGATCGCGTGGAACGAGGACGTTCTTGCAGACGGCGGCGGCAGCGTACCGCCCGAACACCGCCATGTAAGTCTACTGTTTCAGGATTTTGCGCTGTTTCCCCATCTGACGGTCGCCGAAAACGTCGCATTCGGTCTGACCGAACTGAGCTCGGAAGAGCGGGACGCGCGCGTTCATCAGGTTCTGGATCAGGTCGGTATGTTGCGATATGCCACCACGTATCCGCATTTTCTGTCGGGCGGCGAGCAACAACGCATCGCGCTTGCCCGTGCCCGCGCCCCGCGCCCCCGGATATTCCTGCTCGACGAGCCGTTTTCCAATCTCGATACGCGGCTGCGCAACCAGCTCCGGGATCTGTGCCTGCATATCCTGAAGAAATCGAACTCGTCATCGGTCATTGTTACCCATGATGCCGAAGAGGCGATGTTCATGGGCGACAAGGTCGCCGTGATGCGCGAAGGCGAGATCGTCCAGGTGGGGCCACCCGAAGAGCTCTATTTCCAGCCGAACAGCGCGTTTGTCGCCGGTCTGTTCGGTGAGGTGAACGAAATCAGGGGACGGGTTGTCGAAGGACACGTTGTCACGCCGATCGGCAAGCTCTGCGCACCCGATATGACCGAAGGGGCGGAAGTTGATGTGCTGGTCCGCCCCGAAGCGCTTAAAGTCTCGGAAAGTATGGATGGGCCGTCCGTCGCCAGTGTCATCACATCGCGCCTGCTCGGACGTTCGAGCCTACTGCATCTGAGCGTGCCGAACGGGGAGCCGGGCGGACTGCATCTCCATTCCAGGGTACCCGGGCGCGTCTTGCCGGAAGAGGGAACAACTGTCGGTATATCGCTCGATGAGCAAAATGTGTTTGTTTTTCCAATGGAATAAGACGGTTTGCCAACCGTTTCCATTGCGGCAGGTCGGGCTTTCTGCGATTATCCGCGCCACATCAACATAGATTAGACAGGAGTGTCTCTGATGGGGACCTTCAGTATTTGGCACTGGGTTATCGTTTTGGTTGTCGTGCTCGTACTGTTTGGCGGCGGCGGCAAAC
>Ga0315331_10003802_pt1 | contig 11420 bp, 8 predicted proteins | sample M160m34915metaG_FD_203456 | JGI IMG/M metagenome (GOLD analysis project Ga0315331, IMG submission 203456) | Ammonia-oxidizing marine archaeal communities from Monterey Bay, California, United States - M1 60m 34915 | ecosystem: Environmental > Aquatic > Marine > Intertidal zone | place: USA... | reverse complement strand
CCGTAATTATCAATGCTTTTGTAGCCGCAGTAAGCGCAAAGCACGACGAGTCCATGAAGCCAAATGGCGGGACGGTGAATAAGCAGACTGACAGACTTTGTTGTCAGTAGATTTGCTGGGGTGGCAGCGGAGACCCGGTTTTTGGTCATCAGGGCGAGCGGGATAAACAGTGCAGTGATGGCGACCACAACGACGGTGGTTGACACAATGATGCGCAGTGCCCGGGCCAGTTCTTCGGGCGAGGCTTGTTGTTGATCAGGCAGGAGTTGGGAAAAAAGCAATGTCAGGATGGTCGCAATCATCGCCGCAAATAGGCCACGCCCGGCATCCAGCAGGCCAAACGCGGTCGCCTGTTTACTCGTGCCTCCCAAGGCGTGAGTCACCTTTAGCATGGCTGACCAGAAAAGCAGGATGGTGGTCATGCCAAAAAAGGCGTAGAGGCAGCAAAGCAGAATTCGGTTGGGAGTCCCCAGTAGTATGGTCCCCCCAAACGCAGTTGCTGCAAGTGCCAGACACATCAGCCAGCGAGGCGGAAAGCGGTCTGCCAGAGGGCCTCCCAGGCCATACGCGACCATGGCAACCAACCCGTAACAGGAAAAAGCTAACCCAAAGTCCAGATTGCTGATCCCCCACGCCTCAAGCATTGTGGGTCGGAAAAGTCGTGGTAGGACGAACGGCAGCAGGAATATTGCTTCCCCGGCAAGGATCACCGGCCATAGCAGCCACAGGTTCGTGGGTTCGCTATTCGGTTGCTGAGGCTGCTTGTGACTCAATGTTGTCTAATCCGTTGGCGTCGGAGGGTAGGAGTGGGGTGACTGTAGTGGTTGGGTCGGCTTTTGGGTTGCTGTTGCGGCGGTTCGCGGTGCACACAAATGAGTGGAAAGGTAACAGTTGGCGGTCGCACGTGACGAATCGACATGGATAGCGGTCCGGTTGTGACGGTTGGTGCGATTGTCCGCTGACTGGTTGAACATTCCCCCCGTGTCTGCTGAATCCCAGCGGGGAATTGTAACATTTGCTTCCGATGAACATCCACGGAGACGCACCCAAGCCAGAGATCGGATTCGATGGTGGTGCGTCTGTTCCGGTCCATCGCGGCCGGCTTAAACATCATCGTCCGCGATCAACCATCTGGATGGAACCACCATGACACGTATCAATACAAATGTCCCGTCACTCGTTGCCCAGAGCCGATTGCAGAATAGCAATCAGGATTTGCAGACCGCGCTGACTCGCCTTAGTACTGGACTTCGGATCAATACAGGGGCTGATGATCCTGCCGGGCTGATCGCCAGCGAAGCACTTCGCAGCGAGATTACCAGCCTCGGAAAAGCGGTTAGCAACACGCGGCGTGCCAGCCAGATCATCAGCACTGCTGATAGTGGGCTCGGCCAGGTTAGCAATCTGCTAAATGACATCCGTGGTCTTGTTGTTGAAGCCGCTAACTCCGGTGGATTGAGCTCTGAGGAGATTGCCGCGAACCAATTGCAGATCGATAGTTCGCTTGAAGCAATCAACCGGATCTCTCAGTCAACGACGTTCCAAGGAAGCAAGCTGCTTGATGGAACACTCGACTTTGTAAGTACCGCTCGCAGCGTAGCTTCAGTTCGAGATATTAATATCGATCAGGCTAACCTTGGCGCTGTTGGGCAGATCAGCGCCGACGTGGTGATCGATAGTGCGGCCACTCAAGCCTCGATCACAGCAAGCACTGCGGGTTTCACGACGGCTGATGCAGCTAACACAACTATAACCAGTGGTGCTGATGTGATCACGCTCACCGCCGGCAGTAATGGATCAGCCTTCAACGATGTTCAGGTTGTCTTCAACGACGATTCTGGGATTGGTGACGTTGCTGCTTCAGCCGGCTATGATGCGACACAACGCACCATCACGGTGACCTACAACTCGGCAGCAGCCACTGTGACTAACAGTGATATGGACGCAATCACTGCTGCTTTGAATGGTTTAGGCGATTTCGGAGCAACACTGGCTGGTACAGGCACCAATACGTTGACGGAACCTGCCACAATTCCAACTACCGGCAAGACTGGTGGTGAGGTCCTGAGCACGGACTTGGTTTTCCAGCTGAGTGGCGAGAATGGATCGGAAACGTTCAATTTCGGAACAGGAACGGCAGCTTCTCAAATTGCAGCTGCAGTCAATCTTGTCGCCGACAGCACCGGTGTGAGTGCGAGTTTCGATTCGACAGCGGGAATCTCATTCACGTCCACTGGATACGGCAGTGATACCCTGGTTGATATCGAGGTGATTAACGAGGACGCAGGTGGAACGTTCGCCGGAAGTTTGAGTGACGATCGTGCGATTGGTACTGATATCGTGGCGACAGTCAACGGTGTCGAGGCCGATGGGGTTGGAAACAGCATCTCGATCAATACCAGTGTGCTCGACTTGAGTTTGACAGTTGACGCTGGCAGTAGCACCAACTTCTCGTTCGACATCACTGGGGGTGGAGCTCTCTTCCAATTGGGGCCGGACGTCACCACCAATCAGCAAGCCCGACTCGGGATCGGTAGCGTCAGCACCGGGCAACTCGGGGGGGCCAACGGACGGCTGTACGAACTGGGCAGCGGTCAGGCTCGCAGCCTGGAAAACGATGTTGCCGGTGCCTCGGTGATCATCGAAGACGTGATTGCGAAAGTGACAGGTCTTCGAGGGCGATTGGGTGCGTTCCAGTCAACGACGCTGGACAGCAACATGGTTAGCTTGAATGAAACCTTGGCTAATTTGCAGGAAGCGGAAAGCTCGATCCGCGATGCCGACTTCGCTCAGGAGTCCGCCAACCTGACTCGCGCTCAGATTCTGGTCCAGTCGGGTACCAATGTGCTGGCACTCGCAAACCAGAATCCTCAGAACGTGCTTTCGCTGCTGCGATAATCACCGATTGAGAAGAAGTACAACCGCCATGCGGTTGATAGCAAAAGCCGGTGAGGGCACCTCGCCGGTTTTTTTGCGTTTTTGGGAAGTGATTTTCGATAGAGTTCGGCTCTGCCACCATTTTGCTGGATACAAGGGATTCGGTTTGACGATCTTTCCGGGTGACGTAGGTTCTGATGGACCCTATTCGTTAACTCCGGGGAATTGTTCCCTGAATAGCTCGAGTACAGCAACACGCAGCAAATTATGGGGCGAATCCAATCCTCTATCGGTTTGATCACCGGCACCGATATCGGTGGGACGGTGGATCAACTGGTCGCTTTGAGCGGCCGGCCCCGGGATCGGCTCGTCAACAGCACCACGTTGTTGCAACAGGAGCAACAATCGCTCGCAGAGTTGACGGCTGCTGTGATTGGTGTGCAGTTAGCCGGACAAAAACTGGCCAACACGTCGACTTTCCGTTCAAAAACCGCGACCAGTAGCAACAGCGATGCCTTGTCCGCCATTGCCGGGACCAAGTCACAGGCGGGTAGTTACGTCGTGAGAACCTTGCAGGCTGCGTCAACGCACACCGTCGGGTCATTACAGCGGGTGGCTTCGTCCGAATCGGCTCTCGGTTACGCGGGAACGTTAAAAATTCAGCCTTCGGGCGGCTTCATTGATGATTCAGCAGCACTTGCCGGATTGAATGACGGTCGCGGTGTTGAGGCAGGCACCATTCGGTTGACCGATCGAAGTGGAGCGTCGGCCGAGATCGATCTCACCACCGTTCGCACTATCAACGATGTGATGGAGGCGATCAATGACGCTGAGGTAGATATCAAAGCGACCACGGTCGGTGATGCCATTCGATTGACTGATCTGACCGGAAGCACCGCTTCCAATCTAAAAGTTGAGCAACTTGGTGACAAGGAAACCGCTGCTGACCTAGGTCTGTGGGGCGTTGATAGCGCGTCCTCGACCGTTACAGGGTTTGACCTCGAAGTTCCCGCCACGACGCTCGCACTCCGCGGTGCAGCGTTGAGTGAGTTGAATGGAGGTCAAGGTCTGGGGGCGTTAACTAATCTCGACATCACCTTGGCTGATGGCAGCAATGCATCGGTTGATCTTTCCTCTGCGAACAACACTGCGGAGATTGTGGATGCGATTGACGCGTCCGGTTTGGACTTGATCGTACGAGTCAACGATGCGGGAACGGGTTTCCGGGTCCGCGATGTTTCCGGTGGTAGTGGGAACTTCACAATCTCATCCGCGGATGATACTGCAGCAAGCATCGGCTTGGATGCCAGTACGACAGATGCCATCATCACCGGCGATAATCTGAATCGACAAACGGTCAACACCAGCACCTTGTTGGCTGATTTGAATCAGGGAAGTGGTATTGATACCGGGAGCTTTACGATCACCGACAGCGCAGGTGTCATTGGCGCGGTCAACCTGAAGGTTGAAGGAATTACCACAGTCGGTGGATTGGTGGATGCCATCAATGCACTTTCGACCGGCGTGACAGCCTCGCTCAACGATGCGGGTGATGGAATTGCTCTCGTTGACACAGCCTCTGGAAGCTCAACGTTAGAGGTGGTTGATACTGGAGCTGGTACAGCGGCAGCAGACCTTGGTATTGCCGGGGCAGCGGAAGTGCAGTTAGTGGCAGGGGCAAGCGTGTCAGCTTTAGTTGGGACACAGGCTGCCGAGATTGAAGTCGAGGCAACCGATACGCTTGCATCTCTGGCAGCCAAAATCAACGACACAGGTCGTTACGCTACCGGTTCGGTTGAGGCGAATGATGACGATACGTTCTCATTGCGGCTTCTCAGCAAAAAGGGTGGCGAGGATGGAAGGTTCGCGATTGAAACCTCAGGTTTTGATCTGGATCTGAGAACCACATCGACAGGACAGGATGCCAAAATTTCAGTTTCTGCTGATGGTGGACCCTCGCGAATACTGTCTTCGAGTGACGGCGTGTTTGAGGTCAATGGAGGAGAAACCGGTGCGGCGTTGATCAGTTCGGCGACCCTGCTTGACGATATTGCTGGCGGTGCTGACCGCGGCAGCTTTACAATCACTGACAGCTCTGGGGCGATTGGTGCCGTCAATCTGGTTGCCGAAGGAATCACGACTGTTGGTGGTCTGATGGAAGCCATCAACAGCTTGGGCATTGGGGTCCAAGCATCTTTGAATGATACTGCCACTGGCTTGGCAATCACTGACACAGCTTCGGGTGCAGGATCACTTGTGATTGCTGACACCGGAACTGGTGTTGCTGCTTCGAGTTTGGGAATTGCCGGTACAGGTTCGGTTCAGACGGTCGGCGGGGCATCCGTAACGGCTTTGGTCGGGCCCGCGGAAAGTGCGGATGGGGCGGTCACGAGCGGGTTGTCGTTTACCCTCAAGCAGGTGACCAACGACGAGATCACGATTGATGTTGCGAACGATGCTTCAACGGTGGTCAGTGCCGCGGAATCACTGGTGTCTCAGTACAACTTGCTGGTTGATAAAATTGACTCATTGACGTTCTTCAATGCTGATACTGATGAAGTCGGTTTGCTGTTTGGATCATCAGAGACCCTGAGGATACAGACAGGTTATTCCCGACTGTTGTCGGGACGTATCGTTGGTGCGGGCGATCTGAAATCGATTGGTCAGGTCGGTCTGGGGTTCAATGACACCGGCAAGCTTGAACTCAGTACGTCTAAACTTCAAAAGGCCATCGAAAATGGCTCGCAGGATGTGGAAGAGTTTTTTAGCACGAGTGATTCAGGCTTGGCTGCCAAGCTTGATTCGTTAGCCGAAAAGTTGGCCGGTGGCACGAACGGCATGTTGTTGAATCGTTCGGAGACATTGTCAACACAAATTGAATTCAATAACGACCGGATTGAATCGTTGAATGACCGGTTGGAAAACGAACGTGAGCGGCTCTTGCGTCAATATTACTCGATGGAACAGGCGATTGCCAAAATCCAGAGTAATCAGCAGGCGGTATCCCAGATAGCGCCCATTAGTATCCCCACATAATGAGTGTGGTGACCGAATCGATGACTCAGTGGACGAGTAAACTTGATGAACTTTCGTGATGGACAGATGGCGAGACGCGATAACGCGAGTGGCGGAGAACAGTACCTTGAGTCTGTTGTCCGGACTGCTTCGCCCGCTAAATTGCGGTTGATGTTGATTGAACGTGCTGTGGGCGTGTCTGAGAGTCTCGAAGTTGCATGGCGAGAAAATCCCGGGCAAGGCCCGAATGAACAGTCGCTGAAACTGTTTGAGCTGATCAACGAATTACTCCGGGGCGTTGTTGGTAGCAAGCAAGGCGACGGTGAGGAAATCTGTAAACAGGTTTCTGATCTCTATGTATTTCTCTTGAAGCACTTGCTGCTTGCCGAGCAAAAAAGCGACGTGGCCTCGATTGAAGAAATCAGAGCGGTGCTGCAGGTGGAGGCTGAAACTTGGAGACTCGCCTGTGCTAATGAGTTGCCCGCCGCCTCTCCCCACTTAGGTTTTGGCAATAGCAGCAGCGGTACCAGCAATGGCCTGAATCTCGAAGCCTGAATCTCGAAGCCAGAATCTCGAAGCCAGGATTCATGGACGGGGAGGCTCGCAGTGGCCTCGCCGGAAATACGCGTGCAACGACTTGGGCAGCGTGATGGTTGCGACAAGGCAGCGTTTTGCGGCCTTTTTCCCGCCGTTTTGTCTCGCGGTGTGTAACGATTTGCAATCTTAAGTTGTCGTTTCGCTTGCCACGCGCTATCCTAGCACTACTGGCCCGCTGTTGGCGTCAGCATTTTTTCCTTATGAGGTATCAGTGATGATTCGCTTTGTGTTAGTGCTGCTTGGTGCGGCGTTCGGGATCAGTGCAGTAGTGGGTTACGCTCAAGAGGCAAGGCCCGAGCCCAAGGCAGCTGTGGTCGGAAAGGATGTTGGAGACGATTCTGACAACAGGAAGAAGTCTGCAAAGACTGACGACCAGTATTTGCGGATTAAGAAGTCTGACAAAGGTCAGCCCCAGGCACTGCAGACGGCGATTGTCAGATACGTTGGCAAAAAAGGAACCAAGTACGCCGGTAAAGTTGTTGATTTGGTTGGTGTCGTTCATATCGGCCAGCGAGAGTACTACGATATTCTCAATGAAAAACTGGGGAAGTACGACTCAGTCTTGTACGAATTGGTGGCGCCTGACGGGACCCGCATCAAACCCGAGGATCTCAAGAAAAGCCGTTCTGTGATTGGGTCCATGCAGTCTGGAATGAAGGACATGCTCAACCTTGAGTATCAGCTGGAATTGATCGACTACCTTGCTGAGAACTTCCGACATGCTGATATGAGTCCCGAAGAGTTCGCGAAGGACTTGGAGCGTAGGGATGACAGTGTCTTAAAAATGGTCGCGAGGATGATGGGTGCCGGTTTAGCCACTCAGTCGGGTGGTGGAGACGCCGGTATGCTATTCGCGTTGCTCAGCAGCGACCGTTCGATGCGTCTCAAGCAGACGATGGCAAAGCAACTCGTTGATGTCGGGACGATGTCCGCTGGCATGAATGACGCCAACGGTGAGAACACGATCATCAAAGGGCGGAACGCAAAAGCGTTTAACGTGTTGGAAGACGAACTTTCGGGTGATTCCAAACGCGTCGCTGTTTTCTATGGAGCTGGGCATCTGCCAGACATGGCCCAAAGACTCGAAGAAGATTTCGATATGACCGAACGAAAGACTCAGTGGTTAGATGCGTGGGATCTCACGCGAAACTGAGTATGCGTTTCGGGGGGCAACGCGATGATCCGGTCACAGGCAGCTTGCGAATTTGGGCAGGCTGCTGGAGTAGCTTAGGTAGACTACCTGGACGCGGTTTGCATTCCGTCTAGCAGGGCTGCTGCTGCATCGCTCTTGTTGAGCACGTAGTAGTGAATGCCCGGCACTTGTTGTGCCATCAGGTCGAGAGTTTGGGCTCGGGCGTGCTCAACACCAATCTGAAATTGGTCCGCTGGATCATCCGTGGCTGTCATTGCTGACGCAAGCTCGGAGGGAATCGCTGCCTTGCACATACTTGCGATCCGCGTCGCCTGCTTGAAATTCGTGACCGGTAGGATTCCGGGGACGATCGGAATGGTGATACCTACAGATTCACAGTTATCGCGGAACCGATAATAATCGGTGTTATCGTAGAACAACTGCGTGATGATGATGTCAGCGCCCGCGTCAACCTTGCGTTTCAAGTTGTCGAGATCAGTCTTTGCGTCGGGAGCCTCTTGATGTACTTCGGGGTAACCTGCCACAGCGATTCCGAAGTCAAACTTCTTGCGAATCAATTCGACCAGCTCATTGGCATAGTGCAGACCACCCTCGACCGCTTGGAATTCAGTGGTGCCCTGCGGGGGATCGCCGCGAAGAGCCACGATGTAGTCCGTTCCCCGTTGTTTCGCCTGATTCAGATAGGCTTCTAACTCGGCAACCGTGGAGTTTACACAGGTCAGATGGGATGCGACTGGCAAGTCTGTCAGTTCGCGGACTTTCTGCAGCACGTCCAGGGTTGCTCCCTGGGTGGATCCTCCGGCGCCGTAGGTGCAGGTAAAGAACGCGGGGTCAAACTGCTGCAGACGCGTGACGTTCTCGCACAGGGCCTTCAGTCCCGCTTCCGTTTTGGGCGGAAACAGTTCAAACGAAATGGCGCATCGCGACGTTGCAAAGTGTGACGCGAGACTCATAGGGTTGCCTGTGGGAAATGGTATCAGGGAAAAATTTGATAAACGTAACGCGGTACTCCGTCGTTGCGGACACACGCTTCATTCGGGAGACCGGTTTTCTCGACTGTCGGTTCACTGGAAATCATCCCGGTGCACAGACATTCTTACGAGATATTAGTCCGAAATCGGCCGTTTTGCACCGGGCCATAATTCTGGCGATGCCTCGCCACTGACTAAAACCCCTTTTTGACTCCAACCCAAGTAGGCAGTCACGCTGGCCGGGCAGTACCTCAAAGTTAGTCCGCAACGGCGCCGCTGGCTGTGATTGGCCGAGGAACCATGTACCAACAGGTCACTGTGAATCGAGATTTGTCCAGCCGTTAACGCTGTCATCTTGTGTCGACCATACTGCTCTGGCTTCTTCACTGATTGGTTCAGTACGTTACCCGAATCCGCAGCGGACGCTTCGAAATCGATCAGCCCATGATGATGCGAGCCCGTATAGACTTCCATGCAGCCATTTTCTTTGTCGGCGTCGTCAATCGCCAGCCAGACCGTTACCGCCTTGGTCGGCGTGAGTGGCCAGTAACTGCAGTCTTGATGCCAATCGACACTCTTTCCGTCCATCGGCATCTTGCAGAAAAAGTGGCTTCCCCAGCCGATGACATCCTCGCCCAAAAGATCTCGCACATACGAAACCAATGTGGGATGATTCAGAATGTCCCACACCCGCCCATGTTTCAAGTGAGCGCTGCTGATTGAGTAGCTATCCTGGCCTGCTTGCAGCGTCTCTTGCAGCAACACATCAAAATACGCGCGTATTTCATCGATCGACTTGCGATCATACAGATTCAGTGGCCCTAGGTAGCCCTCCTTGTTCCATGTTTCAAGCGATGCTGCGTCCAGACGGGAGGGGGTTGAATTTTGCGTTGGAAAGAAACGAATGTCTCGCGCGACGGTGGCTATCGATACCTGATCCGGGGTGATCTCAAAGTCAGGAGGTGATTGCATGGTGGGCCGAGAGGTTGGTCGTTAGGTAGTGCTGTCAGTAGAAAACTAAGCTGGAGAGTCGCGATGCTCTGCTAGCAATTCTTGTATCCGGGCTTGCGTGAAACACTCATTCTGTCGTATTCACGAATCTTCGTTAGTTTAGCATCCCAAAGTGTATTCGGGCAGTGTTGCAGAATGGATATGGGAGTGAGCCGTGGGACTTTTTCGCCATGTGACATGTTCGCGGCGAAGGGGGAAGAGCTGGAATGTCGAGTGCTGATCGTAAGAATGGCTCGTCTTGTGACGTCGCAGTTACGCCAATGGCTGGAGAGCCTGCGGCGAATGAGCAGCAAGCTGAGTGGCGCCAACGTTTGGCTGGGGGTACACCCGATGTGCAGTTGCAAGCGCTACTTGAGATTGGCGGAGTTTCGAAAGTCCTCGGAGTTTCCGATTTGGTAATCAGGCTTGCTGGTAGTCGAGACGATTCTGTGCGGGCAGCGGCCGCTCAAGCACTCGAAAGTTCATTGCAGCCCAGTTTGGTTGAAGTGCCGGCGTTGATTGCGTTGCTAGCTGATCGTTCAGATGGTGAGATCAGCTATTGGGCGGCAACTATGTTGGGCAGGCTTGGGCAGGAAGCGGTCGATGCTGCACCGGCTCTGTGTGACTGTGTGACCAGTTCGTCATTTCTTCCCGCGCGGGAGCGAGCCGTGTTGGCGTTGCATAGCATAGGTACAGCCGCTGGTGATTCGGTTCCAGCACTGCAGGCTGTTAGTGAGGTGGCGCCAGCAAGATTGCAGCATCTCTGTCGCGAAGCGATTGGCAAGATTGGGGCAGGTGCTTGTTGGGCTGCACAGCGGGCCGCATGACGTTGTGAAATGACCCTGTGAAATGGCTTTGTGGGTCACGCATAGCCATCCACCGCTTGCATTCGTTATGCCGACCCCAAGTTGATAAGAAGTGTGAGTATCTGATTTAGTGATCGTTCTCGGGATCGTTCTTTTGTACTGGCGTGAGATGTGAAATGGTCAAGTTTTTGAAACGCAAGCGGCGATCCAGTAAGGGCCATAAAGGTAATTCATCGAGTGCGGGAGGCAATGATTCTGGTGCAGGTCAGGAGGCAGGACGCAATGGCGACTCAAATGAGGCGGCGCAAAGCAAAAAAAACAACCCTCGCCCAGCAAAAGCTCATATCCCACTGACCCGCTACATTGGTCCGCTCATCAGCGTTGCTGGAATTGTGTTCGTGCTGGGGATGGTCGTGACAGGTAAAGTGGATCTGTCCGCGATTCATATCGGTAACGGCTCCAATTCAGCGTCGGCAGCAAGTGTGCCCTCCTCAATCCAGCCGGTGAGTTTGCCGGCGCCGACGGGCAAGTCAACCGAAACGATGAGTCTGGCTACGTTCAGTATTCAAGGTTTTGATTCCGCGAAAGCTGAGGATGCCGGGATCCTGTCGGTATTGGCGAGTGTCATCTCTCGTGTGGATATTGTGGCAATCCAAGGTGTTTCGAGTGACCCAAGCGGCATCAAATTGCTGATGGAGAAACTCGAAGCGTCAGGCGGCCAATTTGGATCACAAGTCAGTCCGCCCGTGGGTCGCGAGGGCGACATGCAGTGCTTCGCATTCATCTGGGATAAGGCAAGAATTCAATTGACACCTGGCAGCGTCTTTGTTGTCCAGGATCCTACCGACCGGATGCATTTTGAACCGATGGTTGCATCTTTCGAGACTCGTTTCGGTGTTGTTGGAGGTCGCAGTCCGTTTCGCTTTACCCTGATCAACGCTCACGCCAACCCAAGTGACGTCCGTGCTGGATCTTCCACAAACGAAATGAATGTACTCGATGATGTCTTCA
>Ga0315331_10003799_pt1 | contig 11421 bp, 4 predicted proteins | sample M160m34915metaG_FD_203456 | JGI IMG/M metagenome (GOLD analysis project Ga0315331, IMG submission 203456) | Ammonia-oxidizing marine archaeal communities from Monterey Bay, California, United States - M1 60m 34915 | ecosystem: Environmental > Aquatic > Marine > Intertidal zone | place: USA... | reverse complement strand
GATACGCCCGCGCAAGTCATTGAGCACGAGGGTCTGCTGCGTCTCGGCCAGGCCAATCTCCCACGGCAAGCCGGCGTACTTGATGGACGCCTGGGGCGATGCTCCCGTCCCTCCATCGTGCCCGCTAATCAAGACTCCGTCAGCCTTGCCCTTTGAAACACCCGCCGCGATCGTGCCTACACCCGTCTCCGACACCAGCTTGACGCTCACGCGCCCGTACCGGTTGGCGTTCTTGAGGTCGAAGATCAGCTGTGCAAGGTCCTCGATCGAATAGATGTCATGGTGCGGCGGGGGCGAGATCAAACCAACGCCCGGCGTGGAGTACCGGACCTTCGCGATCGTCTCGTTGACCTTGTGACCGGGGAGCTCACCTCCTTCTCCGGGCTTCGCTCCCTGCGCCACCTTGATCTGCATCTCGTCCGAGTTCACGAGGTACCAGCTCGTGACGCCGAAGCGGCCAGACGCCACCTGCTTGATCGCGCTCCGTCGAAGATCCCCGTTCTCTTCCGGCGTAAACCGGTCCGGGTCTTCACCGCCCTCTCCGGTGTTCGACTTCCCCCCGAGGCGATTCATCGCGACGGCGAGCGTCTGATGTGCCTCGAGTGAGATCGAGCCGTAGCTCATCGCTCCGGTACAGAAGCGCTTCACGATGTCGCTCGCCGACTCAACCTCTTCGAGCGGCAGCGGAGTCGCCGCGTTCTTGAAGGTGAACAGCCCACGCAACGTGCAAGCCGCTTCGGCCTCCCCATCGGCAGACCGCGCGAAGTCCTTGTAGTCCTCGTAACTCCCGCGCTTCAGCGCGATCTGGAGCTTGGACACCGTGTCGGGGTTGAACGTGTGCCTCTCTCCCCGCGCACGCCACTGGTAGGAGCCACCAGGGTCCAGCTCCGGGTAGAGGTACGCATCGCCCGGGAAGGCGCGCTCGTGACGCATCGCCGCTTCACGCGCGATGACGTCATAGGAGACACCCGAGACGCGAGAGGCCGTCCCCGAGAAGCACTGATCGACCAGGTCTCGATCCAGCCCGACCGCTTCGAAGATCTGAGCCCCGCGATAGCTCTGCAGCGTCGAGATCCCCATCTTGGCGAAGGTCTTCAGGAGCCCCTTGTCCGTCGCCTTGATGAAGTTCTGCTCGGCGGTGGCGTAGTCCAGGTCGCTCTCGATGAAGGTCCCGTCCTCCAGTACCTCGGAGATCGTCTCGAAGGCGAGGTACGGGTTGACCGCGGCGGCGCCGTAACCAATGAGCAGCGCCATGTGTGCCACCTCACGGGGCTCGCCGGACTCGCAGACGAGGCCACAGCTCGTGCGCAGCGCGGCTCGAACCAGGTGATGGTGAACGGCGGCCGTGGCGAGCAACATCGGGATCGGCGCCTGATCGGGCCCGACGCCGCGATCCGACAGGATCAAAATGTTGGTTCCGTCGCGCACGGCGCTCTCGGCCTGCTCGCACAAACCCGTCAAGGCGCTCTGCAGACCTTCACCGCCGTCCGCGACCTTGTAGAGGCACGGGAGCGTGACGCTGGCGAAGCCCGTCTGTTCGATCTGCCGCAGCGCCTCGAGCTCGCCGTTGGTGATCACCGGATGTTCGATCCGGATCATCCGTGCGTGCTCTTCCGTCTCGTCGAGGAGGTTCCGCTCGGCGCCGATCGTCGAGTAGAGCGCCATGACGGGCCGCTCGTTGATCGAATCCATCGCGGGGTTGGTCACCTGCGCGAAGAGCTGCTTAAAGTAGTGGTAGACCAGCCTTGGCCGATCCGAGAGGCAAGCCAGCGCCTCATCGTTCCCCATCGATCCGATGGGCCACTTGCCCTGCTCTGCCATCGGCGCCAGGAGGACCTTGAGGTCTTCCGTCGTGTAGCCAAACGCCTGTTGCAGCTGGAATCGCTGCTCCGGGTTGGTATGCGCCGCGGGGACCTCGGGCTTGGGCAGCTCGCCGAGGATGAGTCTGTTGCGCTCGACCCAATCCCGGTAGGGGCGTCGCTCGACGTAGCGCTGCTTGATCTCTTCGTCGCCGATGATCCGACCCTGCTCGAGGTCGATGCAGAAGATCTTGCCGGGCTGGAGCCGCTCCTTGCGGGCGATCCGCTCCGGCGCCACCTCCAGCACTCCCACCTCGGACGCCATGACCACCAGGTCGTCCTTCGTGACGATGTAGCGGCTCGGGCGCAGGCCGTTTCGGTCGAGCACCGCCCCGATGAGCCGCCCATCCGTAAACGCAACAGACGCTGGGCCGTCCCACGGCTCCATCAGGAAGGAGTGGTACTCGTAATAGGCTTGGAGCTCCGGATCCATGTCGTCCTGGTTCTCCCAGGCCTCCGGGATCATCATGAGCGCGACCTCGGGCAGTTCGCGCCCCGTCATGGCGAGGAACTCGAGCGCGTTATCGAACTGCGCAGAGTCAGAGGCGCCATCGCGCATGATGGGATAGAGCTTCGCGAGGTCGTCTCCGAACACCTCAGAGGCCATGGTGCCCTCGCGGGCGAGCATCCAGTTCCGGTTCCCCTTCAGGGTGTTGATCTCGCCGTTGTGCGCGAGATACCGGAACGGGTGCGCGAGCGACCAGGTCGGCATCGTGTTCGTGCTGTAACGCGAGTGCACCAGCGCGATCGCAGAGTCCATGTCCGGGTCGACGAGGTCGGGGAAGAACTCTTCGATCTGCCGAGAGATCAGCATGCCTGTGTAGACGAGCGTTCGGCTCGATAGGCTCGGCACGTAGAAGAAGTGCTCCTCGCTGGCGTTCGCCTTCTCCGCGAGTCGGCGAATGACGTAGAGCTTTCGCTCGAACGCGTCCCCCGTCAGGCCCTCTGCGGCGATGAACAACTGGCGAATCCGGGGCAACCCCTCACGGGCGACGTAGCCGACCTCCTCGGGCACATGCGGCACGTCGCGCCAGCCGAGCACCCGCTGGCCCTCGGCCGTGACGATCGCCTCCAGCTGTGACGCTTGCTCTGCGGCAGCGGCCTCGTCTTGCGCGAGGAAGACCATCGCGCAGGCGTAGGCGCCCTCGGGAGGCAGCTCGATCCCGAGCGCCCCGCACTCTCGCCGCAGGAAGCGGTCCGGCATCTGAATCAGGATGCCTGCACCGTCTCCTGTGTCGGGATCACACCCGCACGCCCCGCGGTGCTCGAGATTGCGTAGCGCCTCGATGCCCCAACGAACGAGTTCGTGAGACTTCTGACCCTTGATGTGCGCGACGAATCCGACGCCGCACGCGTCGTGTTCATTGGCCGGGTCGTAGAGGCCCTGCTTTCGCGGAAGACCGGGATCGCTCATACGGTGACATCCTGCTGCGTTGCCTGGGACTCCCGCCCCTTGCCGCGCTCGAAGGGGATTCGGTGCCGAGCGGGCATCTTCGGCGAAGTACCAACCGTGCAACAGGCTCGAGAGCGGGAAACCCCACCGCTCCAGGGAGAGCCGTGCACAGTGACCGTGAGGTCCGCCCCGGAGGGCGCGGCGATGACCGAAGTGCGCGAGAGTCCGATGTTTTTCGGATCGCGCACAGTAATGGATTGGGCGGCGACTTGTCAACAGAACCGAGAGCAGAGGATCCCCTCAGAAACGTTCGTCGACCCAACTCCGCATCTGGTCGGGATAATTCGTAAAGAGGCCATCCACACCGAGGTCGACCAGACGCTCGATTTCCGCGATGTCGTCCACGGTGTAGGGGTAAACCTTCACACCTTCTCCGTGAGCCCGATCGACCAACTCGCGGTCGACCAGGCCGTAGAACGGGTTGACCGCCTCAGCGCCCAGGCGTGTCGCACGCTCGAACATCCCGGCTGGCCACCGTTCCGAGACGAGCACCGCAATGCGCACCGCTTCGCCCGAAGCGCGCAGGGCCTGGAGCACGTCCTCATAAAAGGACGAGAAGAGCGTCTGGGTGAGCACACCGCGGCGCTCGACCGCCGCGACGGCCAAATCCTCCATCCCGGGATAACGGCCGCTCGCGCCAACCTTGAGTTCAAGGTTGAAGGAGATCGCCTCGGAGAAGCCGTCGAGCATCTCGTCAAGCGTCGGCACGACCTCGCCCCCGCCAGCATCCAGCCGACGAACGTCAGCGAACAAAGCCTCACCGATCTCGCCGACGCCCCCCAGCGGCTCGAGCTCCGCGTCGTGCCGGATCACAACCTCGCCATCGCGCGTCGTGTGGAGGTCGACCTCGATCATGTCAGCCCGCTGCTCGACCGCTAGCGCGAATGACGGCATGGTGTTCTCGGGCAGCGAACCCGAGGCACCCCGATGCGCGATCACCTGCGGGGCACCGGACTGACGGGGGCTCACGACGCCTCCCAGCCGCGCGACCGTTCGACCGCTCGCTGCCAGCCCCCGTAGAGACACTCCCGGTCGGCTTCGGCGAGCACCGGCGGGAACTCCTGCGACACCCCCCCGCCGGCCTGCAATGCCTCCGCGCTCTCCCAGAACCCGACCGCGAGCCCGGCGAGGGCCGCCGCGCCGAGCGCGGTGACCTCCAGGACCTCCGGCCGCTCAACGGGAACACCAAGGAGATCTGCCTGAAACTGCATGAGAAAGTCGTTCTCACACGCCCCGCCGTCGACCCGTAGCCGATCCAGCGAGATCCCAGAGTCCTTCTCGATGCAATCGACAACGTCGCGCGTCTGGTAGGCGATCGACTCCAAGGTCGCGCGGACGATATGGCTCCGCTCGGTCCCGCGGGTCAGGCCGACCATGGTCCCACGCGCCCTCTCGTCCCAGTAAGGAGCGCCAAGTCCGACGAACGCGGGCACGAGATAGACCCCGCCGGTGTCCTCGACAGACATCGCCAGCGCTTCCGTGTCCGCCGCTCGCTCGACGAGCCCGAGGCCATCGCGCAACCACTGCACGGCAGCGCCTGCGACGAAGATGCTCCCCTCGAGCGCATAGTCGACCTTGCCGTCAATCCCCCAAGCCAGGGTCGTGATCAAGCCGTTCTCCGACACAGGAGCGTCGCCGCCCGTGTTCATGAGCAGAAAGCAACCCGTCCCGTAGGTGTTCTTCGCCAGGCCCGGCCGGATGCAGCCCTGCCCGAACAACGCCGCCTGCTGGTCACCCGCGATCCCCGCGATCGGCACCCGGCCCCCCAGACAGCTCGGGTCACTCACCCCGAATACTCCGCTCGAGTCTCGGACCTCGGGCAGCATCTCCTCCGGGATCTGGAGCTCAGAGAGCAGTCGCTCATCCCAGTCGAGCTCGCGGATGTTGTAGAGCATGGTCCGCGAGGCGTTGGAGTACTCGGTGGCATGCACCTCGCCGCCGGTCAACTTGTACAGCAGCCAGCTGTCGACGGTCCCGAAGCAGAGCTCCCCGGCCTCGGCCCGCCCCTGCGCCCCTCCCACCGCGTCGAGGATGAACCGAATCTTCGTCGCGGAGAAGTAGGCATCGATCAAGAGCCCGGTCCGCCGCGTCACCTCTTCTTCCAGACCACGCTCCCGCAACGTGTCACAGATCGGGACCGTCTGACGGGACTGCCAGACGATCGCAGGGTGGATCGGCTCGCCCGTTTCGCGATCCCAGACGACAGCCGTCTCACGCTGGTTCGTAATCCCGATCGCGGCGAGGTCCGTCGCGGTCGCGTCCGCGGCTTCGAGCACTCCACGCGCGGCGCGCAGCTGACTCTCCCAGATCTCGTTGGCGTCGTGCTCGACCCACCCCGGCTCGGGGAAGTACTGCGGAAACTCGTGCTGGTCCGAGGCGACGACCGCACCGGCTTGATCGAAGAGGATGGCCCGAGAGGAGGTCGTCCCCTGGTCGAGCGCCATCACATAACGAGTCATAGACCCTCCATTGCGCCCCGCTCCGGCGCCGTCAGTCCCTAGCCCCGACCGCCCCGAGCGACCGCTCAGCCCGGAGGCGAATCGCCTGCCTCCCCAAAGAGAGCGCCGACGAACTCGCTCGCCTCGAAATCACGGAGATCCTCGATCCCCTCGCCGACCCCGACGTAGCGGACGGGGATCCCGAATCGGTCGGCCAACCCGACGATCACGCCGCCCTTGGCGGTCCCATCGAGCTTCGTCAGCACCAGGCCCGTCACCTTCGCAACGTCGGTAAACAGCTCCGCCTGGGAGATCGCGTTCTGTCCCGTGTTCGAGTCCAGCACGAGCAGGACCTCATGCGGCGCGTCGGGCAGGTCACGGGACAAGATGCGACAGATCTTGCCGAGTTCCTCCATGAGCGGCTTCCGCGTCTGAAGGCGGCCTGCCGTGTCGACGATGGCGACATCGACGCCACGCGCGACCGCCGCCTTGACCGTATCGAAGGCCACGGCCGCGGGGTCGCTCCCCGGCTGACCTGCCACCACGTCACATCCGACCCGCTCACCCCAGACCTGGAGCTGCTCGGTCGCAGCGGCCCGAAACGTGTCCCCTGCGCCGAGGAGTACCGACTTCCCCCCCGCCGCATAACGCGCTGCCAGCTTGCCGATCGTCGTCGTCTTCCCCGATCCATTCACCCCCAGCACGAGGATCACGTGGGGCTTCCCCGCCGTCGCGAGCGGGTCCGCGGGCGGATTCACGCGCTCCAGCTTCTCTGCGATCGCCTCACGCAGTACGCCGCGAACCGCGGCGCCGTCTTTTCCGCGGGCCTCCGCGCGGACCCGCTCGAGCAGTGACTCGGCGGTTTGGACCCCTAGATCCGCTGTGAAGAGCATGGCCTCCAGCTCTTCCAACGCGTCGTCGTCGATTTGCCCCGCCCCGAACACGCTGCCCAGACGGCCGACCAGCGCGCCGCTCGTCCGGGTCAGACGCTCCCGCAACGAAACCCGAACGGGCTCCGGCTCCGGGACTGGCTCCGGGACTGGCTCCGGCTCGGGCTCCGGGACTAGCTCCGGCTCCGGCTCCGGCTCCGGCTCCGGCTCCGGGACTGGCTCCGGCTCGGGCTCGGGCTCCGGCTCCGGGACTGGCTCAGGCTCGGGCTCCGGCTCCGGGACTGGCTCCGGGACTGGGACTGGCTCCGGGACTGGCTCCGGGACTGGGACTGGCTCTGGCTCCGGCTCCGGGACTGGGACTGGCTCCGGCTCCGGCTCCGGCTCCGGGACTGGCGAGAGCGCCAGTTCGAACTGGGCAGCAGCGCGGTCTTCAGCCGCGGGCGCCGAGTCCAAGACCGGCTCCGTTGCGACGCCTGCACCCGTCGCGGCGGGGACTTCGGCAGGCGCCTCCGGAACACCCGCGTCTTGGGTGACGGGCTCAGCGCTCGCCCCGCGCGACCGCGTCGCAACGAAGAAGAGCAACGACAGGGCCACGACCCCTCCGGCGAGGGCAACAGGATTCGCGGCGAACCAGAGGAGAGTCTCGATACCAGTCATCGGCGCGGAGCATATCCGAACCGGCGTGGATCGCACTGCGCGCGGCGGGGACCCAACCGTCCCGGCAAAGCGTCTAGTCGCTCAAGTTGACGGCGACGAGCTTGCTCACGCCCTTCATCTCCATCGTGACACCGTAGAGAACATCAGCGATCTCGATCGTTCGTTTGTTGTGGGTCACGACGAGGAACTGCGAGCGGTCGGCCAACTCCTTGATCAACTGGTTGAAGCGACCCACGTTGGCGTCATCGAGCGCTGCGTCGACCTCGTCGAGCAAGAAGAAAGGCGAAGGCCTGACCTGGAAGACGGCGACGAGAAGCGCCAACGCCGTCATCGTCTTCTCCCCACCCGAGAGCAGGTTCACGTTCTGAAGCCGCTTCCCTGGCGGCATCGCCATGATGTCGATCCCCGCCTCGAGCACATCCTCCGCATCGGTCAACTGCAAGCTCGCCTGGCCACCACCGAAGAGCCTGGGGAAATTCTCGGAGAACTGCTTGCTGACCGCCTCGAAAGTCTCTCGAAAGCGCTTCCTGCTGGTGCGGTTGATGCGGCTGATCGCCTCGCGGAGCGTCTGCACCGTCGACTCGAGGTCGTTCTTCTGCTCGGAGAGGAAGCGGAAGCGCTCGGCGAGCTCCTCGTGCTCCTCAATGGCCCCGAGGTTCACTTCCCCGAGCGACTGCAGCTGGCCTCGCACCTGAGCGAGCTCTCGCTCGCGATCCTCAATCGGGAGCTGCGCAAGCTCAGCGTTGCGCTGCGCGTCGCGACGCGCAGCGGCGGCCTCGCTCGCCGTGACGCGCTCGGCTTGCTCCTCCTGCTCGGTCGGGACCTCAACCCCTTCCCCGGGGACCACCTCAGGCTCGGCTGGCTGGGCCTCCTCTGCCTCGACGGACGGCGGCTCCCAACTCGCGAGGTCGACACCCCACTTCTCGCGAATCGCCTCATCCTGGTGGCGAAGAAGCAGCTCATTCTCGCGGAGCGCGAGCTCCGCTGCGCTCGCTTCTTCGCGCCGCGCGCCCAGCGCTGACCGGATCTCACGAACCTCCTCTTCGACCTCGCGGAGCGCTTGCGCCTGGCGCTCGTACTGGTCCTTGCGCTGCTCGCTGTTCGCCCGGGCCTCCTCTTCGCTGACGAGTCGCTCCTCAAGAGAGCGCTCCGCCTGCGCGGCCTGCTCGCCGAGCAACTCAAACCGCTCCGCCGCGGCTTCGATCTCCTGCTCGCGACGCTCGATCCACTCCCCGGTCTCCTGCAACGCCGCCTGCGCGCGCTCGACGCTCGTTCGCTCGCGGTCTCGGGTCTCGACGCGCGCGCTGTGCGCGACGCGCAACTCCGCCACGCGGCTCTCCAGCCGCGAGACCTCGCGCGACCCCGCGCTGATACGGGAACTGACCGCGTCGAGTTCCCGTTGTCGGTCCGCGCGCTCAGCGCGCCGCTCCTCAAGTTGCCGCGCTAGCGCGGCGTGCTCATCGGCCAGAGACTCTGCCTCCGCGAGGCGATCTGCCCGATCTGCGACACGGCCTTCCTGCACCTCGCCAAGAGTCTTGACCTTCTCCTTGCTCCGGTCGAGATCCTTCTCATGGCTGGTGACGGCGAGCACCGCGGTGTGATGGCGGTTGCGGAGGTTCTCGAGCTCCTCCCCAACTTCAACCGAGGCCTGCTCCGCGGCGGTGTGGGTCCGCTCCGCACCCTCGACCGCGCGTTCGAGATGGGTGACCTCATCCCGCAGCTCGCGCACTTCGCGCACGCGCGTGATCGCGCCGGCCGAAGCCTGCTCACTGCCCCCCCGCACCACGCCAGAGCGCTCGAGGACATCGCCCGCCGGCGTGACGAACGTCGCCGGCAGCTCGCCCTGGCCATAACGGCTCAACACGTCATGCAGGCTGGGCACGAGATAGACATCATCGAGCAGCTGGCGAACCAACGTCTCGAAACCAGCCCGCGGCCGGACCCGATCCAGCAAGGGAACCCCGAGCGGCACGATGCCCTTGGCCGGCGAGACGGCACCCAGCGGCGCGACGAAGACGCCACGCCCGGCGCCTTCCCGACGAAGGGTCGCGAGCGCCTCGAGCGCGAGGTCGGCACCACCCACCACGACCGCGCCAGCGCTCTCGCCCAGCACCGCCTCCACGGCGCGCTCGGCGTCTCGGTCAACCTCGACCAGATCTCTCACCAGCCCGCGGACGCCTAGGGCGCCCCGCTCCTCAAGGTCTCGACCCATCAGGTAACGAGCGCCGTCGGCGACATCCTCGAAGGCCTCGGTCACCTCCTCCAGGGAAGCGAGTCGCGCTCGCCGCGCCTCCAGCGTCTCGCGCTGAGTGCGCAGGACCTCGGCCGAGCCGCGAACCGCCTCGTTGGCGTCCTTGTGGCGCTGCATCGCGCTGATTTGCTGCTCCTGAAACCGGTCCCGATCAGACAGCAGGCTCCGAAGCCCCTGCTCGAGCGCGTCCTGATCGCGCGTCGCGTCGGCGGCTCGCGTCTGGTGAATCTCGAGGTCGCGGTCGACCTCACGGACGTGCTGGTCGAGCTCCTCGCGGCGCCCGGCGATGCCCGCCAACCGATCCTCACCCCGCGCAATTGCGGTCAACACCCCGACCAACGACTCGCTGGCTCGATCCCTGTCCACCTCGGCGACGCGCAGGGTCTCTCCCGCTTCGCGGGCATTTCCCTCCGCGCTCGCGATCGCGTCATTCTCGCCGTCGATCAGGGCCTGCAGACGGTCCAGCTCGGAGCGCGCACGGTCGGCCTCTGTCAACGCGGCCTCTCGCTGCTCCTCGAGCTGGGCAATCTCGCTGCGGCGGCCTTCATTCGCCGCGTCGATGCTCTCGCGCTCACGCTTCGCCAGCTCGACCTGTCCTTCGAGCTCCTTGATCTCGCTGCGAACGGCGTAGAGGGCCTCCGCCCCCTGCGCGACGGCCCTCTCCGCTTCGACCAGCTCGATCCGCTTCGATTCAACGGTGAGCTCCCGCTCGGAGACGTTCGCCTCGAGCGCCGCGACCTGGTCCTGCAGCGTCTGCCGCTGCGCGGTCGCGTCCTGAACCTTCTCAACCAGCCCGGCCCGCTCGTCCTGCGCGAGGGACAGTTCCAGGACGCGCAGCGTGTCCTGGAGGCGCTTGAACTTCGCCGCCTTCTTCGCCTGCCGCTCGAGGGAGCTGATCTGGCGCTTGATCTCGCCCAGCACGTCATTGACCCGGAGCAGGTTCTGCTCCGTCGAGGCCATCTTGCTCTCCGCCTCTCGACGGCGCGCCTTGTACTTGGAAATGCCCGCTGCCTCTTCGATCAGCGAGCGCCGTTCCTCCGCTTTCGCGGACACGATCTCAGCCACCTTCCCCTGTTCAACAATCGTGTAACCCTTCGCACCGATTCCGGAATCCCGGAAGAAGTCTTGAATGTCACGGAGCCGGCAGGCCTGCTTGTTGATGCGGTAGTCCGACTCCCCGGAGCGGTAGAGACGCCGGGCGATCTCAACCTCCTGAAACAGCGTGTACGGCTCGGGCGCGCCGCCATCCTGGTTGTCGAACGTGAGCAGCACCTCGGCCATCCCAATCGGGGGACGAGTCTCCGAGCCCGCGAAGATCACATCTTCCATGCCTTTGCCGCGCAAGCGGCGCGGCGACTGCTCGCCCATCACCCAGCGCACCGCGTCGACGACGTTGGACTTTCCGCACCCATTCGGACCGACGACACCGGTCACGCCAGAGTCGAAACTGAAGGTCGTTCGGTCTACGAAAGACTTGAACCCGTGAAGCTGCAAGGACTTGATTCGCAACGAGAATGCCTCGTCGGCCGGCAGCCCGGTACGGCGTCTCTGGGCCGCGCGGGGGGGGGCCCCATTGCGAGTCGAACGGCCGATCGACTCGGGGCTCCCGGTTCAAATGACCGGGAGGCTGGGCGGCTCAAAGAGAACCCGCTCAGCTTCCTGTGGGGGGATCTTCTAAGTACCACTCCGCGGCCCCCTTTGGCAACGAAGACGGGTTGAGAACCAACCAATTGCATCAGGACGCCAAGACTGACAAACGCCGTTTGTCTCAGTGGGACGCCGCGATGCCCGACGCGTCGGCGTACTGGAGCGCGTAGAGTTCCTGATATGTCCCCCGTTCCGCGAGGAGTTCGGCGTGGGTGCCCGACTCGAC
>Ga0315331_10003798_pt1 | contig 11423 bp, 4 predicted proteins | sample M160m34915metaG_FD_203456 | JGI IMG/M metagenome (GOLD analysis project Ga0315331, IMG submission 203456) | Ammonia-oxidizing marine archaeal communities from Monterey Bay, California, United States - M1 60m 34915 | ecosystem: Environmental > Aquatic > Marine > Intertidal zone | place: USA... | reverse complement strand
AAATCGGCCTGGGGCTTGTGCAATTTGATTTTTTTCCATGCATCCGGATCGGAGTCCGGGGCCCATCGAACCTCAATTTCAGTGAGCACGAAGTTTCCGTCATCTGCTCTTCCTGGCCCATTCTTGGGCAAGGTATCATGAATCAATGCTTCAAGTCGGATGGCTCTCAATGCCTCACCACCTGCTTTTCCCAGCACCACATATTCTGTTTTACCCAGTTTTCCTTCAGCTTGGATGACAGAATCCCGCTGCAAGACAAGCTTTGTGTCATTGGATGCGGAAACAGACCTGATATCCATTGATTCCCATGAAGTGCCGGTTTCCGCTGATTGGCTCCAATGAACGAAACGCTCATCAAAAGTAGCTTCATGATCAGCAAGCGCCTTTTCGTTTTGATGAACACTTTTTTCCTGTTCTGCGTCCAATTCAGCTTCCTTCGCTGCAATCGTTTCGAGATAAGTATTCAAGTCTGCCTCAGTATTCGCAACGCGTGTCTGATGTTCCAACTCAATTCGTTTCTGAATGGGAGCGTAATCACGTTCATAAGACGCCAACTGACTCTCAATGTCTCCATGGTGTTTTTCAATCAGATTGAATGCGAGTAGATTCTGCTCAACCTCGGCAGGTCTGGGAGCACGGTTTAGAATCCTCCAGTACAATGCGTCAATCACCTTGGTGTCATCTGATTGTTTCTTGATCAGATCTGCAATCGCATTGGCAGAATCGGAAATTGCCTGATCGACGGTAGGACCACTCACCAGCGAAAGAATAGAGCCAAGCTGCAGTTCACTGGAACGTTCGCATTCACAGGCACTCTCTCGAACAGGACGTCCGAGATTAGCAAGGAACCCATCGGCTAATTTCACGCCAACATCTGGAAGCTGAACAGCTCGTGTACCGCGTGGCACTCCGGGAAATTCCGGCACGGCCCCAGTCACAAAGTAGATAGAATCATGAAGTACTTCAGCCGGCAAACGCTTGGGAGTAGCATGTGAGAAATTGATTTGATCGTCTTCATTCCATTCATTGGTCTCGATGGACAATTGATACACTCTTGATTTACAGATCGTTCGAATCAGATGACGTGCATCAAACCCACTCTCGACAAAATCCTGAGTCAGCCACTCCAACAACTCTGGGTTGGAGGGAGGATTTCCTGCCCGTATGTCATCAAGCGGTTCAATCAAGCCCATTCCCATGAGATATCCCCAGATTCTGTTGACATAGCTTTTTGCAAAATAAGCATTATCCGGACTCGTCATCCAGGAGGCCAATTCATTACGGCGTGTCCCCTCTTTCTCATGACCATCAAAGTCAGCCTCATAAGGAAAGGATGGGACGGCTGATTTACCGGTCCGCAGATGAGTGACTTCACCCTCGTCTTTTTCATACACGATTTCATACAGTGGCTTACGCCCTTCGACCGCTGTGCCTCCGATATACTTGTCTTTGCTGGTTGGGTCCGCTTTGAATGAAACACGGGCAAAGTAAGCTGACATTTCGTAATATTGATCCTGAGTCCAACGCTCGAATGGGTGATCATGGCATTTATTGCAGTTGAAACGAGTGGCGAGAAACAGGTGTGTTGTGTTCTCCATGATCAAATCAGGTTCCCTCAGGATCTTATAATAAGCAGCTGCAGGGTTTTCCTTATTGGACCCGTCCGCTGTCAGGATTTGCCGTGCGAATTGATCGTAGGGAGTATTGCCTTCGATCTCTTTGCGGATCCAGTCACGGAACAGTGACGCCCCTTCGGTGCCAAGAAACTTACGATTCACTTGCAATAGGTCTGCCCATTTATTGGTCCAGTAATCCACAAATTCGCGATTACCAACCAATTGATCAATCAGCGTCTCACGTTTTTCATTGGAAGGTTTTGGATCATCAAGGAACGTCTTGATCGCAGCCACTGATGGCGGCAGACCGGTTAAATCAAGGTAGAGACGACGAACAAATTCAGTGTCACTGCACAATCCTGACGGCAGGATACGCATTCGCTTCCACTTGGTCATGGCGGCTTCATCGATTTTATTGAAAGCCTCCAAGTCAACCCATTCATAGCCGGAGCGATCTCCCATTACGGTTATGGTTGTTGAAGCATAAGCCCCTTCATAGCGTGCAAGCATAGGAGCCTCACCACGACGAATGGATGAGACAAGGCCAACATCATTGACTGAGGCAACCTCAGTATTGCTGCTTTCGACAAATGCCTCACGCGTCACATCTCGCTGGGTTCCATCAGGGAAATGAGCAACCACCCGCAGCTGCTGCAGATCTCCGATTGATTGAATGACCGGGTTTTGGGGGATGACTTCGATGGAACTTGCTTTGGCACTTTTCAAATCGAGCACACATCCTTGAGCAATCCATTCCCTGAGAATTTGGTAAAACGGTTCACCTGGCTTCGCACGTTGACCGCCTTCATGTGGGACGGCCGAAGTCGATTTCAAAAGCATCAAGCTATCATCCGGTGAGGCAAAGTTGATGCGTCGTCCAGCCAAATCATCGGTGAACGCCCGAACATCATACAGGGGGTCATACCCACGCAGGGAGAGTTTAAAACCATTTTTACCATCCTTGGCCCCATGACAGGTACCTGCGTTACAGCCCATTTTTGAAATGACCGGGTTCACATCCTGCACGAAATCGGGTTTCAATGGCACTGTGTAGCCACTGACTTCGACAGGCAGCTTGAGTGTGTGCTGCTTGAAACTAACCGATAATGTCGCCTCGCCATCCGCAAGAGGCGTCATCGTTCCTTTGTCGGAAATGGAGGCAATCTCCTTACCCCCGGTCCATTCAACCGAACGAGTCAAATCGACAGACTGACCTGATGAGGTCCATCCCTGGACCACCAGTTGAACCGATTGATGTGCATTGGAAAAATGTATGTTCGGTGGAGAAACACTCAGGGTGTAGACACCATCCGGATCGCTGTCTTTCAATGGAACAGGAACAAAGGCTCGCTGCAGCGAGAGGGTATTTGAACTCAGCACTCGAACGATGCCATCCGCCCCGCCTACTGCAATTTGCGATCCATCCGGATGGAATGATACGGCATACAAAGCGGTATTGAATGCACTGTCAGCAATCAAGGAAGCCCCTTGAGTCCAATAATCTTCTACTTTCTTACGCTCTTCAGCATTACGACTGCCTGCCACTTTAGCCATGATGCTCTTCAACTCAGCATTTAAATCACTGTCAATGTCACTGCTGTAAGTATGAGCATACCCCTTACCATCCAGACTGCTTACCGCAGCGATCTGTTTACCATTGGCAGAGAAATCCACTCCGAAGATCCGTCCCTTCATGGGCGAATAACGTCGGACCAAATTGGCATTGTCTCCGATCACACGTTTTGTCTGTCGAAAAAGCCGGTATATTTGAGGGGTTCCGTCAGAAGCACCAATGAGCACCTCATCACGTGAAGGATGTCTGGCGACAGACTGGATGCCACCCCTCAAAGCCCCGGGAGTGATGGAGGTGATGTTATCGACAAAGCGCTCGGTGCTGACTTCGATTAACTTGGCTGTTTGATCGCGCCCGACGGAGACCACATGATCTCCCTTCACATTGAAAACCGTGTCAATGACCCAATCATTGTGAGATCCTTGAAAAAGCACCTGTTTACCATCTGCAACTTGAAAGGCTCGCAACGTATTGTCAGCACAGCCCAAAGCCACAAGCTCACCATCAGGAGACCAACTGACGCCATACACGGTGTCGTAGGAAACTGGCACTGAAAGATCCAGGGTTCCATCGTTCACATCCCATATTTGTAATTCCCCCATCCGTCCTGGCGAACCGCCTGCAACGGCCAGCTTTCGACCATCAGGTGAGAATCTGACGGATTCAATCCGCTGTGAGAGTCCAATCAATCGTTTTTCAAGTCCGGAACCATCTGCTTTGTGAAGAAGCACCTCATGAAAACCGGATACAGCTAACCATGCTCCGTCCGGCGAATAATCCAAGGAGGCAATCAAGGGGGGCCGTGTGTAGACGGGAGGATGATCCAAATCGAATTTGGGAACCGCATTTGCCGGGGTATCGTTCAATGCTCCCTGGTCTATCCACTGTTTGACAAGATCGATTTCAACTTGAGAAAGGGGTTCATCCTTGCGAGGCATTTCCGCCTTGCCATTGACAGGTGTGATGAGTTCGACCAAATAGCTTTCGCCAGCATTCCCCGGAAGGATCGCTTTTCCATCACTTTCCCCACCCTGAATCATTGTCTCAAAGTGAGTCATGATGTAGTCACCCTCCGGTTTGGCGGGTTGATGACAGCCGTGACACTTGGCTTGAAAGATAGGACGAATCTGAGTGTAGTAGCTCACCGAAGTAGCATCTGCAGATTGCAAAATAGATGAGGAGAGACTGCATATCCCCATGCATAGCAAAAAAAGTCCTTTGACCAAATCTCGCCATACACGACCGCAAACAGGGTAAACTGCTGGTGATTGAATCATGATAGTAGTCATATTTTTATAGACGGAAACGATTGGAGGCAAATGTTTTTTTGGGCACTTTCTTAAATCTTCTCCAATGGGAGCTCATCGATAAATCAAATGAAACCAGGCGGCTTCCAACTATTTAACCCCCTTTTTGAACTGTCTTGCCAAGCTCAATTTGCGCATGCTGATTTCGTAAAAACAAATTCAAATATGAAAGCCGCCATATTCAGCCAGCTCAAACAACCCTTGCAGTTAGAATCTCGCTCCGACCTCGAACCTGACCCGGATCATGTAATCGTCAACCTGAAAACTGCCGCATTGAATCGACGCGATTACTGGATTACCCGTGGAATGTATCCAGACATACGCACACCGGTGGTCCTTGGCTCCGACGGGGCTGGAACGGTCTCGAAAACAGGTGTTGGTGTGGATTCAGATTGGAACGGCAGAAAAGTAATCATTCAACCCGGTTTGGATTGGGGAGATGACGCATCCAAACAATCCGAATCATATCACATCCTTGGCATGCCGGTGGACGGAACCTTTGCCACACAGGTGCAAGTGCCTGTTGGGAATCTTTATCCAAAACCCGCTGGCCTCGACTGGAATCAATCAGCTGCGCTTCCCCTTGCCGGCCTCACCGCCTACAGGGCTCTATTCACTCAAGGAGGTATCAAAAAAGGCATGAATATCTTGATCACCGGAGCCGGAGGAGGTGTTTCTTCATTGGCAGTTCAGTTCAGTGTTGCCAGCGGAGCGCATGTCTGGGTGACCTCTTCTTCAGGCAGCAAAATCGAAAGAGCCGTCCAACTGGGAGCTCGGGGTGGCGAGAATTACAATCATGAAAACTGGTTTAAGTCGCTGGCAGATCGAGCGGGAGCATTCGATATCATCATCGATAGCGCAGGTGGAAAAGGATATCACGCATTGATTGAGTTGGCGGCACCAGGAGGCCGCATCGTGAATTATGGTGCGACATCTGGAAACCCGAAAAACATTGATATGTTCAAAGTATTCTGGAAACAGCTTCGTATGCAGGGAACGACCATGGGATCAGCTCAGGACTTCAAGGAAATGCTCACTTTGGTTGAATCAAGAAACATTCAGCCTTTGGTCGATAAAATCTACCCGCTTGCCGAGATAAACCAGGCACTCGACGTCATGAAACATTCGTCGCAATTCGGAAAAATTGTTATTTGTTGCCAGGATGACACAATAGCATGATCCCCGGACATGTAGGTTGCCCCGCGTTCAGCGGGGCGCTTCCTTCCTTGCAATGCAGCCTGACACCATTAGGTTCAGCACACCATGAAGCACATGCATCCAATAAAAATCATTGCAGGATTAATGCTGGGGCTCGCTCTTGCTATGAACGCACCCAAGGCTGCTGATTCAGCTCCGCCTGAAAAGACAGGGCTAGGTGTAGGGCAGGCAGCACCTGACTGGAAGTTAAGCGATCAAAATGGAAAAAAGCACACACCCCGGTCACTGATTCAAAAAGGACCTGTTGCCCTGGTTTTTTATCGGTCGGCAAATTGGTGACCTTTTTGCAAAAAGCAGCTGGTTCAGTTGCAGGAGAATTTGGAGGAAATTGAATCCACAGGTGGACGCGTGGTTGCCATCAGTTACGATTCCCTGGACACACTCAAACGGTTCGCTCGATCTGGCGGAATCACCTTCCCATTGCTGTCGGACACAGACAGCAAAACCATCGAAGCCTATGGTGTTCGCAACCTGGAAGCAGCAGGATCCAGGATCGACGGCGTGCCTCATCCGGGAACATTCATCATCGATCAAAAAGGCATCATCCGCTTCAAATTATTCCTGAAGGGATATCGTGACAGACATACAGTCGATGCCTTGATCAAAGCCTTTAACGAAACCAAATGAAATGATCTGTCCACACACGAGGGCGCGGCAGCTTGTGATGACTGAAGCGCCTTTTCAGTCTAAAAGAGTCCCTTGCCCAAATGATGGATGGAATTGTGTATCACCCGGGTAACAGGTGCATTACCGGCTGCGCCTTTGAGTTCGCATCGCATTTCCATTCCCCATGTCGGATGAATTTCAGGAATCTCAAGAAAGAGCGTTCGTCTGTCTTGGGATAATACAGCAGATTTAACGGCTAATTCACGTTCATCGTAATGACGCGAACCGTAATTTGCCGTGCGTTTCAGGCTCCATGTCTGAATCTTGTAATGAGCTGCATTCTCCGTGAAATCCTTGTCGAGTGGGTCCGAAAAAGTGATCCGCATACCAGTCTCAATGGCTTCCAGTGCCGTGGGCATATAGGCTGGCTTGCCCGTGTATCGAATGCGATAAAACCCACCGGCTTGATGCTGGGTTCCGGCCCAGGCAAACATCCCCGCTCCGTAAAGCTGACCATTCCCGGGATGAAATCGCCCGCGCATGACGCCAGTTGGAAACTGCGAGATAGGCAATTCACACATACCGCCCTGCGCCTGCCCCTGGATTAATTCGTGAGGCACGGTGTATATTTTGCCGTAACCATAGGACAGGTTCAACAACACCCCATTCAAAGGCCCCCACTGAGCAGGCTCAGTTGCCCAGAGCAGCTCCGCGGGTGAACGATCAAAACCGTTGGTGATCCAACACAAAGGTTGTTCCATGGCTTCATCTGAACTGTCTTTCACGTCATGATAGCCAAACATGTTCCCATAAAACCCTCCTTCTTTGACATAGTTAATCCTGTTTTTCGGATTCCAGTGGCCTTCCTGGTCCGTCACGATCCATGTGCCATCGGGATTCAAGCACACTCCATTGGCTGCACGGAATCCATTGGCCACAATATCAGTCCGCGAACCATCGGACGACACGCGCAGTAATGTGCCGTGATGTGGCACCAAAGCGGTTTTGGCGTGACGTGCAGATTTGGCGTAATAGAAATTACCGCTCTGATCCACTTGCAATCCCATGGCAAACTCATGGAAGTGTTCAGTCACTTGTGCGTCATTATTGAAACTCTCCACGTAATCAATTTCCTGGTCTCCATTGAGATCGTGCAGTCGTGCGATCTGATCACGGCATGTTACATAAATGAAACCCTCATGAATTTTCAACCCCAACGGTTGAAACAATCCGGAACAAATGCGTCTCCATCGCAAGTCTTTTAAATCACCGGCCACACCGTCCACCAGCCATACGTCCCCCATCCAGGTACAGACGGCGGCTCGATCCGGGTTATCAGGAAAAAAATCGAATCCACCAAGACGCATCCATGATTCCCACGGGTTGGCCAGCGCATCCGGCACGGTCAGGACATCGACAGCAAAAGGTTCATCACTGTTACCCTGAACCCCCTGAGTGTGAATGACTTTTTGCCCGAAACGAGATTTACCTCCTCGAGTAAACACTTCCAGATCTTCGACAGGAATCGCGGCTTCCAATCCCTTCAGTGTATCTTCATCCGTTTTGGCAATGAGCAGGTTGAAATGCTGATCTGATGCGCCCGCAGGAATCACCAGTTCCACGAAACCACCGAGACGCCTCGTCGTGACTCCCGACGCACCCCGTATGCTGACTGCCAGATCATCCCGGTCGGGTGCAATACGGGATACAAGTGCTTGCGAATGGGGGGCCACATTGAACGTGCGCACAAAGATGGGCGAACTCCCGTAATCAAACACACCCGGTTTTTCGAGAATCATCGTATTTCCCACAGTGTAACGTATGACCGCTTTATCTTCATGGTAATAAAGCCCCTTGTAATGCACCCAGTCCTTTGGCAACGGACCAAATTGACGGCCGTCTCTTCCAACGATCCGCTGGTCTTCCCATGTATCCTGTGAAGGGTGCTTCCAGGCGGGTGCATCGGAGTTAATCCATGCCACATCACCTTTGATGCGTGTATGCGTTCCATGGGACCCATCAAACGCGATGCCTCGCCAATCGGTGAATGCATCGCCACTGTAGGCGGCAGCCACACGCATGGTATCTTCGTCGTAAACCATCCATGCCCTGCCCTTCGAAACACCTCCATCTCCAGGATTCAATCGAATATTGATCCCTTTCTGGGCTATATTCCACTCAGAGATTTTTTCGGCGTCATTCACTTGATACGTCCACATCAGGGCTGGCCCAAAATCCATCAATTCATATTGATTGTCCCGACGCTCTGTCACTGCCTCGGATTCCCTTAAAGTCTTGAGGGGGCGAGGCAATGAAGCCAGGTAAGGTGCATCCACTTCAAAATACTGATCACTGTTGTGAGGTTTGATCAGGTTTTCACGAATGTATTGAATCACCGCGTATTTCTCCGCACGGGTGTATTGCCCTTGAGGCACCATCAACCCGTAACCACGACTCAGTGTCTGGAACATCCCGTAGGGATCTTTTCCATTCTTGAATGCACCTTCATGAAATTTAAGTGCCGTTGGGAGTGAACCGGGAGTTTGAGCCGTTCCATGACAGGTGACACAGAGGCTGTGATAAAGTTTTCTTCCTGCTTCCATCGTCTCATCATCCCAATCTGCCATCAGCTGGGCATGATCCGTCGCCACAAGCGGCTGAACCCAGGCCTCTTCGATCCGAACAGGTCCTTCCACCCTCAGAACAACAGGATAACCGCGCATGCCATCTCCATTGAAAGTTTCCTCTAAGGTTGCAGCTTGCCAGTCAAAACCGGGTTGAACTTTGATTTTATCGGTGGATTCATCTTGAATCAATTTGGATAGGGCCAGGTGACGCAGCCCACCTTTCCAGAATTGGATTTGCTGCAGATCGCCCCCTTCCCAATCCAGTCCAAAGTCCTGAGCAGAAGCACCGATCTTGAAAACATGATCGTTCTCGTCTTCGGCCATGAAACCTCTTTTTTTACCCACCGACTGACCGTCCAGAAAGAGTTCAACATCCCCGTTGCGCACATGAAGCACCACATGATGCGGCTTCCCATCATTGACTTTCGGTCCACCAGAGACAGCCCCCAGCCAACCTATATCAAAAACAAGCCGTCCATCCCGGATGAACAACGCTTTTGCATTCGGAGACCATTTTCCTTCAGCCATGCATTTTGCAAACAAAGTGCCACTCCCCTCAGTAACGAATCGAGCAGAAACGGTATAGTCCCCATCCATTGAAAACAGACTCGAAGCCTCTTCTTGCGTCGATTGATACTGACTCGTTTGCTTGACAGGCAAACTCATCTTCATCATTTCACGACCATCTACCATCGCAAAAAGACGTCCAGCTTGACGGTCCAGATGCTCATGCTCAATCGACATCACATGATTGCCTGAAAGCAGGTTTAGCTTGATATGCTGCCCCAGGTGCACTGCTCCTTCCTGCCCGGCTGGCAACTGGTATTTCATGAACAATCGAAAATTGGCAAAAGGCTGGCCTGATTTTTGCCCTTGTTCAAAAACGTTTCGCCTTAGTTCCATGGCTGTTTTTGAAGCAGGAAATCCCACGACCTGAGCTAAGGCTCCGTATGGCAGCAGCAAAATAAGCAGACAAAAGGAAACAGCGGTGATGGAATAAAGCTTTGTTGATGAATTCATACTATTCATGGTTGTTATTACTAACGGACAAGATCTGGTTTTATTGTCATCCTCCATCATTTTGATCAACTTCCCGAACCTTCAGACAAAAGGTTCAGGGGTATCAAGGGCCAATTAATCATGAGCACTTGATACATCATCCATTCGGACGAATCAAAAAAAAATCGAGCTAGTTTCCGGGAACAGCCCATTCCTGAAAACTTTGCACGGCTTAAAAGCACCTCATCAAGCCTGACGGACCACTGAGACTGGGTGCGCGATGGACAGGACTATGTTGAAGCTCAGCATGTCTTCCATGGGACAGCAGGCTTAATCGAAAATAAGAGACATTTTCAGAACAGAAAAAAGACCGAAAATTTTCAGGGCCTTGCCCCATTTTTCTCAAACATTGGCACAATCACTGCTAACAAATAAGCGTTTGTTCATGTTTCAAGGTTGTGCAAGCAACCTTGAAGAGTATCGAATCAGGCGTGTGTCAGAATTGGGGAATTCAACACGCCTGTGTTGTCTGAGGTCACCCTGAACAGGGTGGCCTCTTTTTCATGCAAGACCAAAGCTATCTGAGAGATCAAGCCTCAGCGCTGTCACGAATGTGAATGTAGGCATGGACGTGCGGTTCTCCTCGGAAAAACATCAGGGAAGATGGGCCTTCGATTTGCCAGACATCCCATACACCGTCATTACCCAGGTCCTGATTTTTGAAGAAAGCCATGTGGAGATGATCCATGCCGGCTTGTTCGATGAGTTTCAGCGCCTCATCGGCATCCTGTTTCCGAAAGGGCGCCAATACATCACCAAGCACCTGCCTCACGAGACCTCGCTGATCCTTGAACAATTCCGTCATTGGAATACCCGGAAGGCCCGCGGTCTTACCTGTGAGCTTTACCGTACTGGTGCCCTCTTCTCTTCGCGCATTTCCAAGCAAGGCCATTGCACGTTGTTTACCATCCAGCATCTGAAAAACCTCGTTGGCTCGCTTGGCCTGATACCAGTATGCATTGCCCGGATGATTCGCGGGCTCCTTGTCCTTGTTGCCTGCCTGATGCCCATAAAAGATAGGTCCGCCAAAGGCGGCACCTGCCACCGAGTTGCCGTCGCAGCGGCGGGTCACGTGGCGCCCCGTCAGGACGAACTCAAATTTGCCTTTGCCAGGTTCGCCAAACAGGGCAATCGAAGTATCCTCAAGCCCTTCTTCATCTGAATCCCAGGCTACCTGTTCGAAGATTTGATCCGCATATTCTTCACTATGTATCCCCATGAAAATTTCCCTGATCATCGCCTGCTGATCAGCATTAAAATCCTCCCCTACCCGTGCTTTGGTGATAAACCAGTTATTGACAACCTTGGACCTGAGCGGGTGATCAAACGGAAAGCAAATCTTCTTTTTCTGTGTTGCATCAAGGCTGTGATACAAGGTCGCTACGAGCGTCTCCGATGCATTAGCTCGAGCAACTTT
>Ga0315331_10003797_pt1 | contig 11424 bp, 5 predicted proteins | sample M160m34915metaG_FD_203456 | JGI IMG/M metagenome (GOLD analysis project Ga0315331, IMG submission 203456) | Ammonia-oxidizing marine archaeal communities from Monterey Bay, California, United States - M1 60m 34915 | ecosystem: Environmental > Aquatic > Marine > Intertidal zone | place: USA... | reverse complement strand
CCCGTTGACATCCCGTTTCCGTACAGCTTCAGGGACCGAAATCAGCCCCTCGCCAAAAGTAGTATTCGCACAAAACGAAACGGCTGCACTCAATTATATGCAGCGGTCCAGTATGCAGTCGGGGGGGCAAACCTGTAATCCAGCGAATCGCAATGGCAAGATCTGAAACAACTTACGTCGTCACCTGATCCTGTCGTAGCATATTTGCAGTTGCTGAACGACACTCAAGGACACCCACTGGTAAAAACCGAACTTGATCCCGCTTACGTTCTCACTCACTGGCCGCACCTGCCGGCTCATATGCGGCAGACGATCATGACGCTGGTGCGATCGGTGTGACCCTGGTTGCGGTGACAGTACGCGCTGGCGTGAACAGACGCCATTTCCTCCGCCTGTAGTCGCTCTTTCTGATCGACTCTCGATCGAGATGGTGATCGATTTCGGCTGCTAACACCTGCCTGCCAAAGAGCTTTGTCGTCGGCTGATTTTTTCAAACCTACGGGGCTCATGAGATAGCATGTGCAATCAACGTGATCGTCAAGCCTCTTATCCACAGGCAGCGTCACTGTTCAGGAAGTGTCAGGCAACGGCTGACAAGAAATATCCGTCACCTGCCTGCCTGCCTGTCGGGACGAAGTGACAGTACTTCCGGGTGATAAATTCCAAGCTGTTGAAAGATTTCGCTGGCCTGGCCCTGAAGTGCATCACGGCTGATCTCGTCTTGAGCGAGACCAGCCAGTTCGACTTTGAGCATGGCGACAAAATACGGGATGCGAAGTGACTCACAAATGGACACACCTTTCTCCAGAATTTTTCTGGCCCTGCCAGTTCTTCCTTTAAGGATCAACCGACGGCCAGTGCTGAGGTAACGCAGTGGTTTCCCGATCGGGCACGATATACAGAACACAATAATCCGGATATGCAGCAGTCGCAGTCGCTTCCGGATTTCCCTCTGGTTGATCAACTCAGATTCATACCCGGTCGCAGCCAGTGCATAATACAGGTCGGCCATCGCGCAGTACGTTGAAAGCTGATAGATCGCTACGGGCCCGGGATTTCCGAGCACCGTTTCCACGTCGTTGGCAATCGCCACCGCAGAATCCCATTCTCCACGGCGCAGTCTGGGCAGAAGCAGCCCGCCGCGAGCAAATGCCTTGTCAGCCAGTGGTATCTCTTCGTTGCTGTGAATCCAGCCTTCCAGATCATTTTCAAACTGACGTGACGTTTCCCCCTGCGGGTCGCGGGCCGACAACACCCACATCGTCCAGCCAATTCCCCAGAAGATGAGTTGTGGAACATTGTCCTCTTCGGCGGCGTGACGGAGTTGCTCAGCTCCGTCCAGCGCGGTATCCCAGTCACCGGTCCATGCCGCCACATTTATCCGCAGTGCAGTGGCCTCCGACCAGCGGCGGCGATCTCCGATTTCACTGCACAGTGGAATGGCCTCGCCCAGAATTTCACGGGCAGTTACCCAGTCTCCGATCGCAATGAAGTGGATTGAGCCAATTGCTTTGACATAAGCCACCGATGCCCGATCGCTGGACTTTTCTGCGATGCGTTTGCCTCGCGCGACATACTGCTCGGCCGATCGGAACATCGTCATCGCACTGATAATTAACGACGCGCTTGCATAACTGCGAGCCAGTTCTGGACACAAACCGTACTGTTCGGCAAGGTTTAATGACCGGAACCCGGCCAACATGTTGCCCAGCAGTTCATTCCGCATGTAGTGAATTTCAAACAGGCGTTCATACGCCCGCACAGCTTCGATCAGGGTATCGGTTGGCCGATCGGCGGGTTTCCCGAACATACGACTGCGCAGTCGATGAAGTAACTGTCGGAACAATTCGATTCCGGTGTTGATACTGAGGCTAATCAGTGACTCCGGGGCTGGATGGCCAAGCAGCTTCAGAGCTTCTCGCAAGTGTTTCAGGCTGAGTCCGATTTCCCCCTGACGGTAGAGCGATTCTCCATAACGGCGCTGCCAGCAGGCCCGTTCCAGAGGGTCAACCTGCTCGCCGATTTCTTCTTGCAGTTGTATCGCTTTGCGAAAAAACCTCGCCGCCTCGCGGTTAGCATTGTGTTGCAGAGCCACCTCACCGGCAAGTGCCAGAAATCGGACAGCCCGCTTCAGATCCCCGGCCTGAATCCAGTGTTCGGCCAGTCGCGGAAAATGGACCTCGAGTTCCTGGCTGTAGTTTGCTTCGATCCACTTGCCAACAGCCGTATGCAGTTCGACACGATGCTTTTTCAGGACCAGATTGTATGCCACATCTCGAAGTGTGTGGTTCCGATAAGCATACTCCTGATCCAAGTGGTCGCCAAAAATCTGCAGAATCTGTTTCTCACACAACGCTTTTAGACATTCTCGGATACCTGCCTGCTCACTATCAACCGGAAAGATGTCACGCAGAAGGGCATACGAAAAATCACATCCGATTGCGCTGGCGACCTTAATCACCAGTTGTTCCGATGGCGACAGGCTGTCGATACGCCTGACGACTATCCCGGCGAGTGAATCCGCCGCCTGCTGATCTAAATACTCGTGTAGATCCCCAGTCAGCCGACCTGTACCGCTTACCACCTCGAGCATACCCGAGTCCCGCAGCGTGAAGGTCAGTTCCTCGACGAACAGTGGGTTCCCCTGACTTCTCTCACTTAAAAGTTGCTCAACAGATGTCGGCAGAGAGCGGGCATTAAGGAGATGCCGAGCTACCTTGATCGTTTCTTCCGATGACAGGGCATCGAGTTCCAAGTGGTGCGTCACCGGCATTTTCAGCAACGACTCCACTTCCCACGGAACAGGTTTGGTCAGCGGTCGAGTGACCCCGACAATTATGATCGGATCATCGCGCAACGCTAACTTGTGTATCATTTCAAGTGACGCAGAATCGAACCAGTGGACATCTTCCAGAGAGATGACAAGCGGTCCCTGCTTCGCAGCCTGCGAAATCAGCTCAATGAGCAGTTCGTCAACGTTAGTGGCGCGAATCGCTCCACTCATCTGAGCCGTCCAGTCATTGTCCGGCCATACGACTGGCAGGACCGAGGACAGTAACGGAATCAGCCGCAATGTTTCCGGAGACAGCTCAAACCGATCCCGAAGACGCTCTTCCAGCCACTCAGGATCAAGACGCTGGTCATCCAATCCGATAACGCTCGCGATGACGGATCGCCATCCGAACCAGGGTGTTGAGCGTTCCATCGTATCGCCACCGCCGTATAACACGCGACATCCGGCGACTTCTGCCGTCTGCTCAAAGTAATTCCCCAAGTGAGACTTGCCGATTCCAGCTTCTCCTTCAATGTAAACGACGCTCCCCTGACGGTGTTTAATAAGGTACTTGAGTTTCTGGTCGAAAATCTGCAACTCGCTTGTACGGCCAATGACGTTGATCCGTTCCATGACCTGATGCGTGTTGTGTATTCGCCGAGCGAGTGGTCGAAAAATGGGAACCAGCTCGCTCTTACCTTTCATCTGAACCGGTTCCAGTGTCTCAAAATTGAATCTCGATGCAGATTCACGCCACGTGACCTGCTCACACAGGATTTGCCCACGAGCTGCCTGCATGAGCCTGGCGGACGTGTTCACGGTGTCTCCAATCATGGTGTACTCACGGCGCTGTTCATTTCCGTAAGCACCGCAGAAGATTTTCCCGGTGGCAACTCCAATCGAACAGCTCCATCCAAGTTCCATGATCTTGGCGTGCAGCGCCTGAGCACATCCGATCGCGCGTACAGCATCGTCTTCATGCGCAAGTGGGGGCAGGCCGAATCCGACCAGCATCGACACTCCCTTATCATCGACGCTCATCTTATTGAGGCTGCCTTCGAACTTATAAACAGTGCGCTGAAGCGCCACCATCAACTGCTGGGCATCTTCAAGCGGTGTCTCCTGGTCAAAACCCGGCAGGTTGGCAAACAGTACAGAGACTTTACGGAGTTCGCCGAGCCAATCCGTCTGACCGGCGACCAGACGGGCATAAATGGCAGCCGGGATATAACCACGCATGGCGACAACGGCATCGGCTCGGAACGGCGCATCAATCAGTTGCTGCTGCCCGTTACGGTGAGAACATTCCAGGCGTTTTTCTGCTCCCTGTTGAAGGGCCTGAATCCGGTAATGTCCACCTTCCACAGGTATGCCATCAACCAGACCATCAAGACTCTGAAAGAAGCCAGCCGACGCGATAATGTCGCCGGGACCCGCAACTTTATCGACCGCGGCCACTTCCTTCAGTGGCTCACCAACAATCAGAATTTCGCAACGCCCGAATACTCCCCCGAGATGCATGATTCGCAACCTACCAGCCACCAGCACAATCTTCAGCAACAGCTGTGTTCCTTCAACCTCCGGAAAGTTCTGCATCTTGCGTTGGATGACCAAGCTGGCCGCTGCGGCTCGAGATGCTGCATCCCGCAGATCACTTCCTGACATGCGATCCTCAAATATGGCGATCAGTGCATCTCCGGCAAACTTCAGGACATCTCCACCGTAGCTGTTGACAATTTGAATCAGTTCACCGAAATAACTGTTCAGTGCCAGTGTCAGTTCTTCGGCTCCCACCGGTCCTTTCGCAGACAGACGCTCAGTCAGTGGAGTAAAGCCGGAAATATCTGCAAACAGAAGTGCACTTGGAACATCCTCTGAAGTTGGCAGCGCGATGTAGGGATCGAACTCAGTGAATCGCAGACAGAGTCGACCTGGCGAGAAACTCGCCAGGTGCGACAGTATGCCAGGCTTATCCAGCCCTTCGTGTCCCTGATAAATGAGGTCACCGACAAGCTGCGAAATTCGGGCAAGCATCCGGTTATCGTCAAGCAGGTCGTCCACATGCAGTACGCGACTGCTGCTGCCGTAAGCGTCGCTGAGATTCAGCCGAACCGTTCTGCCGTCGCCATCCTCTGAATCACGTTTCCAGACAGCCGTCGCATTCTGAGGACTCAGCTCGCTGATGAGATTCGAATGTCGGTCAAGGAGTTCCGACAATTCGGAGTCAGCAGTAATCTCAGATGATTTCCGAATCTCGACCATCGTGTGATCCAGTATCCTTGTTTGAAATGCGGAACGGACTGTCGACTGACCCTCGAAAACGATCGCTACGTCAGGCAATTCAGTCAGCACACAGGCAACAGCTGAATTCGGAACTCCTTATGAATCGGTGTGAACCGACAATTACATGGACTGGTCTCGACCACGACACAGGCTTCAGATACCTGCATCCCTCTTTCCAATCAGTCTGGCCTGAAGTCAACACCTCTGACTCCTGGTGTCCAGATGCTCAGACTGTTGCGGCTCATCTGCCACAATGGGTCTTTGAATTTTACCTGCAATTCTGAACCTAAACCAGCTTCAGACTATCCGCTGGTTCTTCAAAGCAGAGTACAAGCAGCCCTGTCTGACTCGCGGACCGACTGTTTCCGACTGCCTGACGATACGCTCCAAACTGTGGTCTGCTGTCCGGTGCAGGCCATGACCGTGTACATGGACTGCGACAGAACCAGTCAACATGACATGATTCATCTAATAACGAACCGAAACTCCCATCGAAATCACGTGAGCGGCAAGGCTGCTTGTCACCGACGAATCCGGAACGGCAACCGGTGCCCCACCGCCAGCCGGAGCTGTCAGGATTGGTCCCGTGATTTTTGTGTCGGGAATGACGCTGTAGGCCAGATTGAAGTCAACCTTATCGGTCATGTGAATTGTCATACCGGTGTGCAGAGTGTGCTGCTGATAAAGCGGCGAGGCGAAATTGAGTCCGGTGTCTGAAGCGCGAATCGGACTCGTGTTGTACTGGTAGCCGGCACCTACTGTGAGCTTTTCGCAGAGCCTCGTGCGTCCACCAATCGCAAGCGAAAAGACGTTCTGCCAGTTTAGCCCCTTAAGAGCACCTCCTGCATTAAAGCCGGCATCGCCAAAGCCCTGCGTGTTTCTGTAGTCAAAGTAGCGAACGTCGATGGCCATAACCGTATTTTCCATGCCATGGTAAGCCGCACCGAGAGACATGATCATCGGGAGATCCAGATCGAACTTCAGAAAACGCTGAAATCCCAGTTCGTCCTGAGTCTGAACACGAAACTGCTCCATGAACTGCGTACTTTTGATGGAAGCTCCCAGAGTAATATCCTGCATCCCGGTGTAGTACAGGCCCGCCTGTGCTCCCAGCCCGAAATGATAACGACTGCTCATCCCGATCGGATAACTTCCAGCCGCAGGCCCGCTGCCATTGGCGTTATCTGGTGTTCCAAAGAAAAACGGGTCGACCTGTAACTTTCCAAGAGTCACGACCGGACCGAAAGCCATTGCCAGATCGTCTGTCAGCTGCAGTGAAAGCACCGGGGTAACCTGCAGAAACTCTGCCGAACTAGCGACTCGGCCGAATCCGCCGAGAGTCTGAGGAGCCTGAATCGGACTAGTCAGACTCGCCGGAAAGTTTGTGGAAAATCCCGCCACCGCGCCCAGGCCCATTCCCATCGTGGTATTCGCGTTAAGCTTATGCACCCAGCCGATCGAGGGAATCGGTGTGACCGAGCTGTCTGACTCAGTCGATCCACTGCCTACTCCCGTGATGGACGAACCGAGGTCCAGATCGACAAACAGAAAATCACTGCCAAAACCAAGTTCGGATTCCTTCAGACCACTAATCGTCGCCGGGTTCCAATAAAGCGCTCCGACGGCATCGATCGGTGCCGCCGTTGACGCACCACCCATTGAACGATTGACTGTCCCGGACACCGGGAGATAAATGCCCTGGGCCTGCACGGAAAAGCATGATCCAGCCAGAATCAGAACTGCGGACAGAAGACGCACTGCCCAAGACTCCACTATGTGGTAACGGCCTTGAAAAATTCTCATATTTCCAGCCCACTCTTTCCTTGGGACGACACATGACACGTGCTGCTCAGTCATTGCAGCCACGGAATTCATCACATTCAGTATTTCAGTTCTAATCCTTGAAATCGGTACAGTATGTCCTTCGCTCGCATGAATTAATTCGAATCGTACAAATTTTAAGTGTGGACTTTACCGGTTATGAGGATTGACTGGATTGCCACATTCTCTGACACATTGCCGTTAGAACAGTGGGTGTGCCGGATGATCTTTCAAGCTTCAACTGAACTTTTCCGACTGTCCATTCATGGGGCCGTGCTAAGCGGTGGATCTGCCTGGCGGTGCACAACCCGAATCCACAGCCGTTATGCAGGTCGAAATTCAGACGGCCACCGACCATGAACAGCATCAGGGGATAGACCCACTGGATAAATTGCTGCAATGCCTGCCTAGCCGACAGTCAGTTTCTCTGTCGTCGCGATTTACAATGCCACCAATCCAAAATGGAAGGACATCGATCTGGTCCGTATCAGAGATGGAATGTCACGACGAACTCGAAAACCGACCAAACACGGACGCTTCGGCGGCCAGGCAGGAAACGGATCCATCTGTGGCATCACATAATGCAGGTAAAGACCTCGCCGGACTGACGAAAAACCACCACATCGGCCCCGCTTCACAACCACAGCGTTAAGCTTTCCGACGGCCCTGCGCTACGTTTTCTAAACCGGCGTCTATAAATTGAAGTATGTTCAAAAATTAATAAGCTGACCCGGCCAAAAGCAAACATCGTCCCACCGGAAATTGTTTCAGCAATGGAGTTTCCGGCTCACATACAGATTGCGAAACACGTCTAACCAAGTCAACTCACTGTCCTAGCGCATCACAATCAAGTAGGTTCTTAGTTTCTCCAGACCAGAATTGCTCTTGGCGCTCAACACGCGATCTTCATTATTCAGAGTCCCGACCGAGAAAATTGAATGCGGTGATTCGCCTTTCTGACGAAATGTTCAACATTTCACCCGCTACCTCACCTGTCAGTTAAACTGATAAAATCGACCCCGCTGAACTCCCAATTAAACTTGTTGCCGCAAGGAACTCCGTGCATGAGCGACTTTTTTGCTGCCCGGTTGCAGATGGCGCTGACTCTCGGCACGCATATCATTTTTGCGTGCTTCGGAATCGGTCTGCCGCTGCTACTGATCTTCGTCGAGTGGCGTTTCCTGAAGACTGGTGATGAACTTTGGCGGACGCTCGGGAAGCGGTGGTCGAAAACGTTCGGTGTTTTGTTTGCCGTCGGCGCCGTTTCCGGAACTGTGCTGTCGTTTGAACTCGGCCTGCTGTGGCCAGAGTTCATGGGCACGTACGGCGCCGTCATCGGCCTGCCCTTCGTTCTCGAAGGCTTCGCGTTCTTTCTCGAGGCGATCTTCGTCGGAATCTACCTCTACACATGGGATCGCCTGTCACCTCGAGTCCACTGGTTTACGGCGTTTCCAATCGCACTATCAGGACTGGCCGGCGGAACGTTCGTCGTCGCTGCGAACGCCTGGATGAACGTGCCAAGCGGTTTTAAACTCAACAAGGACGGCCGTATTATCGACGTCGATCCGATGACTGCCCTGTTTAATCCTGGCATGCCGGCTCAGGCCGCTCACATGATCGTCGCAGCGTTGATGGTCACCGGATTCATGGTTGCCGCTTACTACGCATTCGAAACACTCAAAGGTCGAAATTCCGAATACAACCGCCGCGCGATGGCCATGGGGCTTGGGATGGGGATCATCTCGGCGATGCTTCAGGGGCCGGTTGGTCACGAAGCAGGTCACATGGTGGCGAAGTACCAGCCGATCAAGCTGGCTGCGATGGAAGGACATTTCGAAACGACGGACTGGGCCCCACTACGGATCGGCGGGATTCCCAACATGGAAACGCGCGAGACGACCATGGCAATTGAAATTCCTGGTGGCTTGTCAATGATCGCGTTCAACGACCCGACCGCGACTGTCCGCGGGCTGAACGAATTCCCCGACGAAGACCTGCCGCCCGTCGCTGTCGTCCACTTCGCGTTTCAGGCAATGGTGGGTATCGGCACCATGCTCATGGGACTGGGCTTATGGACTTTGTGGCGGGTCTGGAAAAAAACGCCGATCGAGGATAACCGGTGGCTGCGCTTACGGACTTTGTGGCGGGTCTGGAAAAAAATGCCAATCGAGGATAACCGGTGGCTGCTTTGGACAATCGTCGCGGCCGGCCCGTTGTCGATCGTCGCACTCGAAGCTGGCTGGATTGTCACGGAAGTCGGACGGCAGCCGTGGATTGTTCACGGCTACATGCGCACGTCCGAAGCGGTCACTGAAGCTCCCGGGGTCGTTCCTTTGTTCATCGTGACGGTGTCTATCTATGCCGTTCTTGTTGTAGGAACCGTGGTGACGCTCCAACTTCTGTCACATGTTCCCATGCCGGAGCCAAGTCATGACGCCTGAGCTAATCGTATGCGGAATCCTTCTCGTTGCCATCACCCTCTACGCCATTCTAGGCGGCGCCGACTTTGGCGCGGGTGTCTGGGAATTCAACACAGCGATGCGTTCTTCGAAGAAAGAACGCGATCTACTGTACCGCGCGATCGGTCCGGTGTGGGAAGTGAATCACGTCTGGTTGATCTTTGCGATCGTGTTGATGTTCAGCGCCTTTCCGGTCGTATTTGCAGCGTTGTCTCGTGCGCTCTGGATTCCCCTGCTACTGGCGCTACTGGGAATTTTTGCGCGCAGCGTTGGATTCGCCTTCCGCGCGTATGCAGCCGGAGCCGTCCGACAGCAGGCCGTATTCGGAGTCGTCTTTGCATTCGCATCGACCAGCACACCCTTCTTTTTCGGTGCCTGTGCCGGAGCGATCGCCGGAGGGCTTGATAAGGTAGACGTAAATGGAAAATTCGACGGCGATTATCTGACTGGATGGATCACCCCGTTGTCGGTTTTCTGTTCGTTCTACGCAGTGGGTCTGTGCTCCTACATTTCAGCCCTCTTCATGTCGTGCGAAGCCATGGCCGACAACGACGCCGAACTCACGGCGGTCTGGAGACGCCGGGCTCTGATTATGGGAGTGATTCTGGGCGCGTTCTCAACCCTCGGATTAGTCATCGTGGCGAATTACGCATCCGAACTGTGGACAGGATTCCTCAGCAAATCGCTTCCACTCGTCGCAATTTCCACAGCAACAGGCTTAATCTCAATGCTGTGTGTCTGGAAGGCTCGCTATCAGTTCGCTGCTGGAGCGGCAGCGCTCACAGTGGCCTGCGTGATCCTCGGGTGGGGCGTGGCGCAGTACCCCCTGATCGTCCCACCGAACATCGATGTGGATTCCGCCAAAGGACCGGAATCAGTGCTCTGGGCTATGATCATCGTGATTGCCGCCGGAGCGGTCGTGCTCGGCCCTGCACTCGGCTGGCTGTTCTATCTTTTCAAGGGCCAGCATCCAAACAACAGCAAGGCCGCAGCCACGCTCAACAAGAACACCGCTACCAACACCTCGCAGTGAAATCGCTTGCTGCGTTTGCGTTCCCACTACCGTACGCAGGCCTTTCTCTTTCCGCTGAAGGCAACCTCAAAACCTCTCTCGCGATGATCGAGTGGCTGCCACTGACCGACAAAGAGAAGGCAGATGCGGTTCGACAACTACTGGCTGCTCAGAAAAGCTGGTCATGACATACTCTCGTCTGTGGCCTGGTGACGCCATGCGATCAGGCAGCGGTAACTCCCAAGCAAAAAAGTTAACCCCGGTTTCATGGATGCTGACTTTTTCACCCGCACCCCAGCCCCCTCTGAGCTGAAGGTACCTTACGTAGCTCCTCTGTTCACTCGCGGTTATCAGATGTTTCCATTTACGGTAATCCGTCGCTGCGACCAGAGTGCGGTGCAGCACGTGTTCGCAACGGTGCGGTTGATAACGGTCTCCCGAGTCTGCCTGCTGCCTGCACTTTCGGACGCGGTCAAATCGACGATTCTCAAGCTGGCTTGCGACTCCGTCAGTAGAACATCGTGAAACGCCGGATGGCTTCGAGTGATCTGAGTGAGGCATTTTGACATTGGTGCGGTCGGTGGATTCAACCGCACCAATTTGCTCATCGTAGCGTCTCACGGCTTCCGCAGCCTGCTGGCACAGTTCGGGCCGCCGCCGAAGTCAAAACCCTGACTGGCTTCGAGTAAGGCGGTGGTTCCGCTCGCTGCGTTTGGACAGATTGCCTGAGAATCCACCGGCTGAGATGGCGATGTTTCAGATTTCAGAAGTGCAAAAACTTCCAGCATTTAACGCTGGGCGGAGTTTTTTCTACTGTCTCTGACTCAAGGGTGAGTCCACCGCACTCATCAAAGATTTTGATTGCGGTCATCGCCGTAGATGATAACCACGTTGGGTGTGTCACCGGCCCAGGCCGACTAGCACAGCAGAAAGCAGAGAGCCACGGGGTTTAGGTTCTGACGAGCTGGTTTCATTGCGTGTCGTGCTTACGGGCAGAGGAAGAATGAATAAGGAAATCACTGGCAATTCCTGTCGTAGCCGGAGTTCCAGAATTTCGGGCTGCCCGCACCCTTGCA
>Ga0315331_10003796_pt1 | contig 11425 bp, 9 predicted proteins | sample M160m34915metaG_FD_203456 | JGI IMG/M metagenome (GOLD analysis project Ga0315331, IMG submission 203456) | Ammonia-oxidizing marine archaeal communities from Monterey Bay, California, United States - M1 60m 34915 | ecosystem: Environmental > Aquatic > Marine > Intertidal zone | place: USA... | reverse complement strand
AGGCCACTGGTAGTTGCAAACTGGCAGAATTGAATGTATCAATATTGGAAATTGCACTATCTGGCGCCAATGACATAGCTCCATCGAATTTACCCATTAACGCATCATCGAATTGACCTGCACTGAAATTACTTGGAACATCTTCGCCAGACCAAGTGATGCCTGCACCGTCTTCCAAGTAGCCACTTTCATCCACATGCAACCATGCATCGATCACAGTAGCATTGCCTGGAACTTCGAAAGCATCAGAGATATTTCGAGTTGCACCGGCTAGGCCAGATGGACCATTCCAAACACTAGTTGCTGCAGCAGCAACATTGCTGAACATTAGTATTGAAAGAAAAAGCGAAAGGAAAGTTTTCCTGCTTGACATGGCTCACACTACGAACCCTACGGGTTCGATGCAACCTATGAACTCTGCGACGACAAGTCATTTTCAAAATCTCAAACCCAATCTCAAATATCATGCTAGATGTGAGATGGAGCCACCAGCGAGAATTGAACTCGCGACCTCCTCATTACCAATGAGGTGCTATACCGCTAAGCCATGGTGGCGTATCCGTGGCGACCTACCATTGTGATATAATCGATTCGGAGTTGAAACTATCATATTCTGACCGTTTCGGTTAAACATGGGATGCTTGTCGTCGGGCTGCCGCCGAGATCGCATAGCCTGGTATTGCGCGTGACTGGAAATCACGTGTCCTTGAGACTCGGGAGTTCAAATCCCCCTCTCGGCGCTCACTATTTTGACCTAGGATTACCTTTTCCCCAACTAAATTTTCACTCTACACGGCGGCAAAGTACTACCACTAACAGAACAGATAGAGTGCTGAACATTGTCAACCCTGGCAATAGAGCCGGACTTTCATCAGTATAGCCCCCTCCCCAATCATGGTAAAGTTTCACAGTTGGCCTTTCATCTCCGTCTTCATAATCAGTGTATACAACAATGGTATCTCCAGCATCAAGGTAATTGTTACCATTCATATCATAATAATCGAATACCCAATTATTGCCCATTGCGTCTGTAGTTTCGCCAGATTGCATTTGAGATAAATCAAATGATACATGCAAGGTAAATTCTTCTTCCCCATTGTCATTATATTCTGCAAAACCAAGATCTAGTCTGAATTCATCAATATGGTTTTGGAAATTCATTTCATCTTCGATTATGAACGAATACGGACTCATCCCATTGTAGGTGCAATAATTACAATTGCTAGCCTCTGCGACAATTGATTGACTCTCATCTTCGCCATAAGCTTGTGAACGCTTGAACCAGAATTCTGTTCCTGGTTCTTTATCCCATCCATCCCACATTTCTAGGGTCTCTGAAAGAACAAAATACAGATATTCGTCATCCATCATAACTTGTGATAGATTCGTAGTAGTTTCACATGAATCAGTTGATTCTACGTATACCGCTATTGTCTCATAACCAAGATTTGTGCATTGCAAATAATCATTGTCAGATTGGGTATCTTCATCAATTCCGGACGTACAATCGGCTACTCCATCATTAATTGCAGCAAAAGATATCGTAGTAGTTCCTTCATCACAGAAAAACAGAGATATGTGTTCTGAGACATTCAGAGATGTAGTAATGAGAGCATCGTCTACTATTCTTAAGGTATGGAAAATTGGACTTCCTGAAGGTGCGTAAGACCCAATCCTTTTTGTCGTGCTAAAACCATTATTCCAAAAATAATCATCTTCAACATCATCAGTAAATGTATGAATCATATCACTACTAGGATATTTGTCGCCACACCATTCTGGAAGAACGACTATTGGAGTACTATCTATTGAGGAGTTGATTTCATCCTCGCTAACAACCTGGTTTGCAGGGATATTGTAGGATAGTTCACAATTCCAAATATATTTTGACGCCTGATAGTTTGTTTCTACCAATAATGGAGATGCTGCTGGTGGATAATCATCAGAAACTTCCACAGTGATTTCATCATCATCCAATATAGAAATTGATGACACTGTATTCTCAAATTCAGCGCCGAGGCCTTCCGAATCTACCGCCTCTACAATGAAATTAACCATCTGTAGGTTTTCATCGAAGTTGATGTACATTATTCCTTCTTCATTCGATGCGGATATGGTTTGGTAACCATCTTCAACGGTCATTGTCCAATCTAATTCTGCAATATCTAGATCATCTGGGAATAATGTTTTTTGCCTACCATCTGCAAGTATTGCATCAATCTCTTCTTGAGTTACCCCCTCATCAGTACCATCTTGACAATGTACCAATCCATCGTTGACCCAATCCATTGGGATGTCATATTCCTCTTCATCACAAGTGAAGTAGGGGTCCATAGAGATGTCGTCACCGTTTCCTTTCTTGATTGCAGCATTTAGTAAATTGTTGGAATCTCCAATTTCATCATTAACTAAGTACCACTCATCTTCAGAGTATACGTTAATTACATCTCCTTTCTGTCTCACCTGGTAGTCACCATAGTCCATGCCGTTTAATTTGTATTTGTATGTATAACTTATCGATTGGTCCTCGGAATCATAGATTTCGATAATTGTTACTTCTGTGCTAATTGAGTCACCTTCAATCGTGGAATCGGTTTCCATTACCATTTTCACACCGTATGTTTCACCGCCAGATCTTCTCTCATCAATATCTGTAATCTGAGTAAGTGCTGCACTTTCCAATTCAGTCTGTGCTGCAGGCATAACACATGACCCATCATCTTCATCGGCATCTGGATTATAATTGACAGCATCAGAGTCTGTGCAGTCTGAAATTATTTCGTCATCATCTCCAAAACATCCAGCTAAAGATGTCGAAATGAGTAAGCACGCAACTAAGGCATGTATTGGCTTCATGGTTAAGCGAAGTGGTGGCAGTCAATAAGTGCACTGATGAAGGCATAACTCAAGATGCTCCTGACGGAGTATACAATCCTCAAATTGAAGAATGATTTGCGATTAATTGATAGTTTTAGACTACAAGGGCAAACTATGTCCGGCCCCGTAATGAGCCCCGATGGTAAATTTATGTGGACAGGGGATGAATGGGTACCTACACCTCCATCATCAGAGGGCAACAACATCACCATGCAAGATTCAGTCATAGGCGGAGATGTAGTAAGTAATACGGTGATCAACAACGACCCAGCAGCAGTTACTACAGCGGTTATCACTGCATTACAACAGTTGGGGTTGCTTGGAGATAATGATACGAACCAAACCCCACCTACTCCCGAAATTGAACTACCTCAATCCTTCCAAGTTGGAGACCATGTTGAGTACCACAGTCCTACAAATTCGCGATGGCTAAATCGATGTAAAGTTGTAGCGATTAATGACGATGGTACTTACAGAGTTGAAGTCCCTAAGGACACGATGGTTGAAACAAAATTGGCCGTCGTAATTGGGACTTCTCCAGGAACTATTCGCCCGGCTAGCATACCCTTCAAATCAGGAGATAGAGTGTTTGTCAATTGGAAAAACCATGGTCACTATTTCCCTGGAAAAATAGCCGGTGAGAACACAGATTTTACATTCAATATCCATTTTGATGATGGAGATGTAGAATATAATGTCGAATGGGGAAGGATTGAACCTCTAATTGAAGAATCTGAAGAAGTTCAAAACTATATCGAAAACGATTCTGAAGAAGAACGAGAACTTATCGAGGCATTCCAAGTTTTTGATACAGACAATAGCGGCACTATTTCTGCAAGAGAATATTTCAGAATCCTTACTGAGATGGGAGATGACCCAATATCAATAGATGATGTCATGCAAGAATTTGGCCAGATGGGAATCGGATTAGATTCCGAAATCGACTATCGTTCTCTTGCTAAATTGATGCTCAGTTCAGAAGGTTCAGAATTACCGCAAACCAAACCAGAAGTCGTTATTCGTGATGCAAGAATTTCTGATGGAATACTAAGAGGATATGCGTATGATCATCCAAAGTTAGGTGAAGGTAATGTCAAATCATCAGCTATTGAATCTGTAACATATGATGCTAGGGCGACTGCAAGAGTTGAAACAAGGAACACGACATATGTAGTTGGCCCGACTGGGTGGACTGAAAAACCAGGAGACCACCCATTCAGCAATCCATATTCTGAAGGCATGCAGATTAAAGTTGAGTGGAAAGGAAGTTGGTGGGACGCAATTATCAGAGAGATTAAAGGAGATTCCTATCTAATTCACTACATTGGATTTGATTCAAATTGGGATGAGTGGGTCGGTAACTCACGAATCAAATTAGAACAATGAAAAGTTCATTGGCTAGTTTTCATTCAGAGTAAATGTGGAAGCGACAATTATTCTGATTGTTTTCACAGCATTCCTTGCTGCAGCATTGACGGTACCTGCAGGCTTTGGATTATCGACGATGCTAACGCCTGTTGTACTTCTGATTCTTGACCCTCATGAGGCAGTTGCGGTAGTAGCGATTGTACATGGTGCTCATAATTGCGCTAAATATTTGAGTCTGAAAGAGCATGTAGATTTTGATGCCATCAAACACTATGGTATCTGGCTAGTAATTGGAGCATTATTAGGAGCCGTACTGCAAACTCAAGTTCCGCAAAAACCTCTATTGATAGTTATTGGGATATTCCTAATCGTTTTGCCAATATTTACACTGAGTGAAAGTTGGTCCGGTTACAAAATCCCCGAAGCCAATGATCGTATTGGAGGGTTTGGTTCAGGCTTCATGGGAGGTTTATCTGGACACCAAGGGGCCCTTAGAGCGATGTTCTTATCTCGAAGATTAACTAACAAAATGTCTTTTGCTGCAACTGCGAGCGTTTTGGCACTATGTGTTGACCTTACAAGAATTCCAATATACCTTTATTTTCGTCCGGAGGAAATATTTGAACACGCCAAACTAACTGGACTATTGGTAATGTCTGCTCTAATCGGAGTACGTGTAGGCAAAAAGTGGCTAGTTAAATGGAAATCAAATACAATTCGAAATGGAATAATGGCAGGCATTGTTGCAAGTGGAATATTCTACTTGTATCAAGCCCTCAACTAAATTTGCCCACCTCCTACGGAGGTGCAAATGACCGAAATGACTCAAAGGGAGAATGCTCACCGATTAACATGGCGGAGGGTGTCGAGATTGAGATTAACCTCCCATTCTCTGAGCATGATGAGATGCCATTCCGCTTAGGGGACATAGTTCTAGACAAGAAATTTGCAGACCTGCACCCTTCTCTTAGACCAATTGACCAGATTAGGCATGAATGGAAATTTCAATTCCGCTTACTAAAAGCAGAATGGGGACAACCTCATTTTCTGACAATGCTAACAGGAGTTCTTGCATTCTTGTTAGGTTCGGTATCTACTGAAATATTCGGTGGAGGAGACCCTAAATTATCAGGACTAGAGGGATTTAGCGCCATAGGTGGGTTTGCATTCTTCCAACTAATTATATCTTCAATCCTTTGGATCTGGTTCTTCGTTCAAATTTCTGTTAACTTCCCGATAATGCGAGGACATATCATCAACGTGATGATTATCTGGGGCTCGATTTTCATTTCGCAAGTTGTCTTGCACGTTAGTTCACCTGGGTTCCCAGTAGGTGCGAGCTTAGGAGATGCATTAGGAGGAGTTATACTCGGATCAGTTGGTTGTTTCTTCACATACTTCTTTTGGAAAGCAGTTACTGAAACTAGGGACCTGCATGTCATGGAACATCACGTTCATACAGATGTAAGAGTGATGGAAGAGGCAATGGCTGAACACAGTCTATTTTCATGGACCATTATGGTCTGCCTGTGGGTATTTTTGATTATCGTGAACGGATGGTCTGGTGCGCATTTCATTGCAGATAGAGTCGCCGAGGATTACGCAGTTTATGCAATCCACTTAATCAGTGGAGTTGCCTTAATTTATGTTCTAATGCACATGCTTTGGTTCCCCCAAAGAATGTTGGGCGAAGGTACGAGAGTACAGACAAGGGCTGCTGCTGCTGCTGATGCCAACCTACTATTCGATGGAGTAATATTAGTCAGCGAAGGAGAGTGTCGTTCATGCAAGGCAAGTGCTCCAATAGGCCAGAATGAGGCTGGTGAAACAGTGGTAGATTGTGCTAGTACTGATTGTAACAGCAGAGGACCTGCTGGCAACAAATGCGAAGGGTGTTCTGAAAATTACCCTACAAGATACACATGTTCAAGTTGTGGAATAAACAGTCCAGTAGGTGACTACATTCCAGATTCGGAGGCATGGTAATGTTTCGAGAAAAAAGGGAAGATTTCCCAACACTATGTGGAGACAAACCACCTGTATACTTAGACAATGCATGTATGACATTACGGCCAAAACCAGTGATTGAGGCCATAAGATCCTACTATGAAGAATCACCAGGCTGTGGTGGCCGTTCAGTACACAGATATGCAACTACTGTGTCGAGAAAAATGGTAAATTGCCGCTCAAAAATGAGCAGGATGTTCAATGCAAATTCACCCAGTGAAATCATATTCACAAAAAATGCAACACATTCGCTTAACCAAGTTGCTAAAGGCCTTAGTTGGAATAAGGGCGATGTCGTCCTAACAACAGATAGAGAGCATAATTCTAATCTCGTACCATGGTTACAATTAGAACAAGAGCAGGGAATTGACCATCGTGTAGTTAGATCAAATGCTGATAACACATTTGACATGGAAGCATTCGAAGAAGCATGTGCAAATGCAGGAGACAATTTGCGTATGGTGTCTCTATCTCACGTAGGCAATCTCGACGGGGTAGCAACTCCTGTGAAACAAGCTGCCAAGATTGCTAAGGATCATGGCGCAATGGTATGTATTGACGGTGCTCAATCAACTCCACATATGAAAGTCGATGTACAAGATTTAGGAATAGACTTCATGGCATTTTCGATTCACAAAATGATGGGCCCATCCGGAATGGGCGGTCTTTGGGGTAAAATGGAATTGTTAGAGAATATGCGTTCAATACAATCCGGTGGTAGTACAGTTGACACTTCAAATTACGATTCCATGGTGTGGTCGAAACCTCCTGCAAGGTTCGAGGGGGGGCTAGGTAACTATGCAGGAATATTAGGAACTAATGCTGCTATCGATTACATATCAGAGATTGATTTAGACATGGTTCATGAACATGAAGTTTCACTGAATCGAGTTATGACCTCGATTATCAAGGATGTAAATGGAATTGAAATTATTGGCCCTCAAGACCCATCCCTTCGAGGAGGAATATGCTCACTACTTTTCGATACTATTGATGCACATGACATTGCCATACTGCTCGATGAGGCCGCTGATGTCATGGTACGTAGTGGAATGCATTGTGTTCACTCCTGGTTCAACGACAAAGGAATTGACCAAGGTTCCCTGAGAGCAAGCGCCTATCTTTACAATACTGAAGATGAAGTTAGATTGTTTGCAGAAACACTAGTTGAAGCAGTAGAAGCACTGGGTTGAGGTTAATGGACGATCATACATCGATTCCTAACGCTGAAATCCCAGATGATATGGACTTCATCAAAAAAGTTACAGTAGTTGCTATCTCGGTGTTCATGATTGCAGTGGCATGGGTGATTTGGCAATTCTTAGTCGACGAGTTAACTGCTGGACCTTCCGCTGAAGCACTTCAAATAGAACGAGATTTTGATGAACTAATCAATTATGATCGAGTTGACGGTCTTTCAGGTGAAGGAGTTGATGTTTGCATAGTAGATTCCGGAATAGATACTGGCCATCCGGATTTGGAAGGCCTGGTACTTGCTGGCTGGTCTGATTTCATCAGTAGTAAGACTGCACCCTACGATGACAACGGACATGGAACAATGATGGCAGGCATACTTGTAGCAGATGAAGGATACACCGGCATTGCTAGAGATGTTGACTTATTTGTAGCTAAAGCCCTTTCAGGCGATGGTCAAGGCAATGACGATACTGTTGCCGAAGCCATTGATTGGTGCGTCACATCAGGTGTAGACATTATTTCTCTATCACTCGGTGGAAATGCATCAGGTTTTTCTATCATCTTAGGTGATGCTGTGGAGGATGCTGTTGATGCTGCCTATGACGCAGGAATCGTAGTTGTGGCAGCTGCAGGTAATGATGGTGGTTCAGATGATGATGGTGACGTAGCATCACCCGGAATCGTCAGCACAGTGATCTGTGTAGGAGGAGTAGACGCTAACGGGAATATTTGGTCTGGCTCATCAGTAGGGGACAATGGAGCAAGATTATGGCCTCCCAAACTGGCCAGAAATAGTCCAAATGAGAAACCAGAAGTCGTGGCGCCGGGCCACAAAGTGCCTGTTATCATGATCGGAGGAGATTGTGAATCTGAGGATTATTGCTGGGGCACATCTTCAGGAACTAGTGCAGCAACTGTATATGTCACAGGAGCAATTGCACTTCTATTCGAAGAATACCCTGACTTACAAGGTGGTGGAACTGATATGTTGGATAACCTGAAACAATGGATTGCTGATTCTTCCAAAAAACGTAGTGGTCAAGAGAACCACGATGACTACTATGGATACGGTTTACTACAAATTGATGCGCTTATAGACGAAGCAGCTTGAAATTATTCTCTAGGTAACCATGCTACAATTGTTCCACCGAACAAGGGTGCGAAAGCAAGATGGTGAGTTTCGTTTGAATCCTTAATTAATTCCATCCAACCATTGAAGCCAACGACTTCAGGGTCATCAGTCTCTCTATCACCAACAGGAGGCGTTGGTTCAACAGTGAACAAAACACCGTTCTTTGATAGAAGAGGTAGCATCGAAGTTATCTCGCTCGCCAGTCTAATCATTGGTGCATCTACAATAATTACGTCTGCACCTGGTAACATAGGCGGATCACCTGATTTTGAGATTGACCATGCTTTCAATTCACTGGAAAGTAAGGATGGAGAGCCTACAACAATACTTGATGGAACTGAAGAATATCTCTCTCTTAGCCTTGTAAGTATTACAGCAAATCTGTTTCCTTCTTCTATCATTTGAAATTGCTCTAACTCGTTTTTGTTCTCAAAGTGGTCTAGAATCCACGCAGACAAATGACCAATTCCTGCACCAGTTTGAATAATCTTTTTTGGCTCAATCAACGATATTGAATCACGAATCCTTCTTCGCACAGATATTGACCAAGTTGAAAGACCCATGTGCTCAAGTTGAAGACCAATATTTGCAGCAACTTCAGGCTCATCTCGGGACAGTTCTTTGTTAGCAGACAGGACCGCCGCCAAAACTTCCTCGCGCATGTCCACTGCTCCTGTCTCCCCTTCACAAGCCTTCGCATATGCCGACAGCCTCAAAGGTGAAAGGCATGGCCCGCAAATAGGGAGGAGTATGTATGGACGACGAGTTCGAGGATGACACAGAAGAATATGATGTTGAGGAGCTTGTAGAGAATGTCACAGACTGCCCTGGCTGTCGCCAGCCCTGTGGTCACGAGATACTTCGTGAGAAAAAAGCAGGCACTGGAACCGATTATTTGTTGAAGTGTGAAGAGTGTTCCCACATTCACACTGTTCAAATGCGACCTCCAAAAGAAGTAATTGTTCCATTCTTACTCAGTGAAGGTTCAGAGACTGTAGTCATAAAAATTGATGTTGACGATGACGAGGTTCTGAGAATTGGGGATATTTTCGAATACGCAGAAGCGAGTTGGGAAATTAATCGAATTGAAAACAAGGAGAACGTCTCTGTCAAAAAACTAATTGCTTCAGAAGTAGGGAGAGCTAATGCTGTCCGATCTGACATCGTAATGGTACGTTTGACATTAACTAAGGGTGAATTTTCAGACAGCGACTCAATCTTTGTAGAACGCGACAAAATGTTCAGAGCAGGAACTGTAATGGAACATGACGGAGCGAAATGGAGAATTCGCGCAATTCACACCGGCACTGGTAGAACTATGACTGGAAGAGTTGTTGCTCACGACATTAAGAGAATCTATCTTCATGAACCTCCTAAGCCTGAAGAAAATGACATTCCTAGAACACCACGTGAGCGAAGACAGGCATGGAAAGAAGGGCGACTTGGAGAAAACCCAAATCCTGTCATGCCAGATGCTGAGAAATCAGGTAAGCCGAAGCAGCAAAGGTCTGGGCGAAGACAGAAGAAAAAGCGAAACTGATTATGGGCGATTTGTCCAAGGCATTAGGAAGGCTTTAGCTACTTGGGTTCCGATAGTTGGGTTCTCTTTCAAACGTCGAATTGAATATTCATACCATTTTTCACCATATGGGATGTAAACCCTAGTGCGATGGCCTTGATTACTCAATTTTCTCCTCATCGGACCTCTGACGCCAAGTAACATTTGGAATTCGTATCCTGGACCCTTTTGCTGGCGAACCTCGCCAGAATTATCGCGTGGGTCTTCATTTGAGGGACCCATCCCTCGGCTTTCTAAGGCTTTCAATGTGTGATTTATCACTGGATGATCATGACTAGCAATACCAACATAGGCTCCTGAATCTAACATGGCATCTATGCATGCATTTGTTGCTTCAATAATCGGTTGCCTTTCGGTATGAGAAATCTCAGAAGGTTCCAAGTAGATGCCCTTACAAATACGGTAATCTGCATTTGGACCAATTTTTTCTGCGATCTGTTTAATGTCATCCAGTGTTCTGAATAATCGCCCTTGAAGCACAACACCAACATTCTTCAGGCCCTTATCGTGCATATCAAGCATGACTTGAATCGTGTCATCAGTTACTCTATGGTCTTCCATATCCAGTCTTACAAACATATCATGTTCATTGGCCATTGAAACCAGAGATTCGATATTATCCATTCCTTTCTCACTATCAAGAAGTAGTCCAAAAGCAGTAGGTTTGATTGACAAATTCGCATCAAAATTATTTTCACTAATTGCAGTGATTACTCTCTTATACTCTTCAAGGAAAAACGATGCCTCGTCCATTGAAGTAATCTCTTCACCAAGTACATCAATTGTAAAACAAGCACCCTCTTTAGAGAGTCTTTGCATGACTTTCACAGCATCCTTTAGTTCAGGTCCTGCAACATATCTGCGACTAACCCAACTAACAAACCAACGTGGCATGCGGATGGTCATCCCGACTACCATGCGTGAAAACAGGCCGACCATGATACTCGCCAGTGACGACGATTCTTGACCGTTTTCATCATATGATTTCGGCACGTTTTAGCAGAGGAACATCTAATTCCTCCAGTAAATCACGAATGGCTTGCCTTTGCCAACCTTTGAACGCCTTCTTATCCATGCTGCAGACTACCTCTCCACCGGGATAAGCCAACTTAGTGGAAGTGATTGCTTTTCGAATACTATTTTCCCACATACCAGATACGTTTCCAGATTCATCACGTTCGAAAGGCAAAGCGTAAGTTGCTAACATATGACCAATCCAAATTCCTTCATGTAACCCCAACATATTGGCTCTAGGCGCGTAATGC
>Ga0315331_10003795_pt1 | contig 11425 bp, 13 predicted proteins | sample M160m34915metaG_FD_203456 | JGI IMG/M metagenome (GOLD analysis project Ga0315331, IMG submission 203456) | Ammonia-oxidizing marine archaeal communities from Monterey Bay, California, United States - M1 60m 34915 | ecosystem: Environmental > Aquatic > Marine > Intertidal zone | place: USA... | reverse complement strand
AATTGGCATCTTGTGCAAGTCTCTCGACTTTGGCCACATAAAAAGAACTTTCTTCTTATCCTCACGCACAGCGTACCTTTTGAATATCTTCTTATGATCAAGAACAACATCATACTTTGGAATTCCGGTATAAATATTCTTGTTTGATATTAGTCCGTAATAGTTTGCGACTTTTTCGCTTGGCAAAAGCACGTAGTCCATCGTGTCAATATACTTACTGTATGATAGAACAAAATCTGTTTGATAACATAACGATACCTTGGTTGCAATATTGTTCTGCTTGATAAGGTCGAGTCCCGACTCTTCAGAAGTGATTATCACGCCTCCAGCATTCACTATGTCAGACGCTGGTTTGATGTCGATGTCAAATTGCTTGCATGCAGACAGTAGAAAAACCTCATTCCTTTTAGGGCAATTGTATTTATTGGAAGGAGTAACATAAAATATTGATTTTACGCCTCTTTGATTCCCCTCTTGAACAATAGGAATAAAGTACCTCAAGTGAGTCATCTCTCTTAATAGGAAGTTAAGCGTCATTACTAAACTCGCATATTGAATATATCCTATACTTCGTCGGTTCTCGGAACACTCCTATTGGAGTTACCTTTATATTTTCAGACTCAAACATTTCTTCTGTTAGCATCTGGTCTGGGTGATTTGGTCGGGCGGCAAACTTATACATGCCAAGAGGGTTTGTGATCTCATTACTGATCCATATGTCAGAGAGCATTGGCAATATTGCCTTGGAGGTCGGTGGTTTTGAAAATAATTCGTACTCATCGACCATTTTAGAATGATACCTACGAAACTCACCAGATTCAAAATCATGATCTTCAAATCTCCCCGTATTGCCAGACATCAAGTCGCAAACAATTTTCTTTCCACTTGATGTTATCTTCTTTACGTTTCTAACCAGTTGACTTGCTGACTCGCAGGCGTAAAATATCCTTACTGCTACAACAAGGTCATACTCTTCAAAATCCCACTCTGAGTTCACATCCCACACATATGAGTTATCAGCAATACTTTCATCATTGTTCAGATCATAAAAGTCGAACTCCAAACCCTCTACTGTGATCTGCTCCATAATACCCTTGTACATCTGATTCGTGTCGTTCATGGCAGGATGTCGTTGACCAATCCACGCAATTCGATCCCCGGTTTTCATTTTGTTAATCGACTTTGCAATGTATTGAGGCATCCTAGGCACCAGGAAGGAGTCTGTCATTCCCATGTTAGACCTCTTCCTTCATGAATTTGTCTACAACAGACCCTACATACTCAATTTGCTCTGAGGTTATGACCGGACTGGTTCCCAAGAAGAATGTATCAGTTGTCACTTTTCGAGAAACCGGAAACTTCTTAATTATCTCACTGGTGTCTGCCAAATGATCATATGCAGGTTGAAGCATGATGTTTCCTGCAAAATAGTTGCGTGTCTGAATTTTATGGTCTTCCAAATAAGAAGTGATATCAGACCTCTTGAAAGGTGCTCCATCCTTAACTGTCATCGGAAACGCAAACCAACTAGGATCAGAGTGCTTCGTTGCTCTAGGCAAATGAAGGTGATCTTCATATTTTTCAAAAATATCAAAAAGTTTACTGTAGTTCGACTTTCTTCTTTCGATTATCGTGTCAATCTTCTCGATTTGTGCCAGTCCCATAGATGCTTGAAGTTCGATTGGTTTAAGATTGTACCCAATCTCCTCGTAAACAAACTTGTGATCAAAAATCTCGTTAGGTAGTGTGGGAATCCAGTTGTCAAATCTATTTTTGCAAGTTCCATTCTTTAGTAAGTTTGCTGCCTTGCCGACACAATAACATCCCCTTCCCCATTCTCTGAAACTTCTTACTACTCTTTCTTGTTCGCAAGTTTTAGTAGAAACAAATCCGCCTTCGCCCATGGTTATGTGGTGTGCGGGGTAAAAAGAACATGATGCCATCTCACCGTGAGCACCAAGTAGTTCACCTTTGTAAGTGCCACCGAGGGCGTCGCAAGTGTCCTCAAGTAAAACCAGATCGTACCTCTTGACAATCTCCATCACCCTGTCCATATTTGGTGGGTTACCTAAAACATGAGCAAATGTTAAGATCTTTGCGCCACTCTTCGCTGCTTCTTCTAGTTGATCTAGATCTAAATTCAAACTCTCCAGTTCGATATCCACGAATACAGGTTCAAACCCAACCTGATATATGGGATTGATGGTTGTTGGGAATCCAGCGACTGGGGTTATAACCTTTGTACCCTTCGGAAAATTGTACAATCGTTTAGATCTCATTGCTGCCATCATTAGCAAGTTGGCGCTTGAACCACTGTTCGTCAATATGCCAAACTTCTTGCCAAAATACTTTGGAAACTTTCTTTCAAACTTAATCGCATCTTGCCCAAGCACCAACCATCCACTCAACAATGACTTGACGGATCTTACGTACTCATCACTATCGAAAAAAGGTCCAGCATATCTGACCCAATCTTCTCCTGCTGTCCATGTTTTGTTCTTTTCTTTCTCATTGATGTACTCTTCCACCATCTTTAAGATAAATAATTCTTTACTATCGATTGATTCTACCACTTTATTCTCCTCAACATAATATCTCTCAACATAACCCAATCACATGCCTTTGCCCAAAGAGGTCTTGAAAACGCCGCAGGTTTATTTTTCTCAAAAAAAACATGCCCGGACCAAGCGAAGGGGTATACAACAAAAGGAACTACTGGCAATAGTATCCAAAATCCCGACGCTACCACATATGATAAAAAAGCAACCGTAAAGAATTGCCCAATAACATGTAGTCTTCTATTCCACCTATTCTCATGAAGCGTTAAATAATATTTATAATATTCTTTAAACGTCATCAAAACTTTTCCTTAAACATTTTGATATTATAATACTTTTTATCTTCAAAGTCAATACCATTTTTGACATTCTTTAGTATTGATAGGACTGAGTCTCTTGGAGTAAACCGTGGTTTGAAGTCTAACTCCATTTGAGCTTTGGTGTTTAAAACTTTATAATTCCTAAAGTCCTGCACGCTCCTGGTCTCTATCGAGACCTCGTGGCCACGTTCAACCAACGTGTCCTTGACGACGTCGGCGAGTCTTCCAATGGTGTAGTTATCTTCCGATATATTATATACGCCCGACAATTCTATGTTTGATTCTATTGATCTCACATAAGCAGACACCACGTCCCTAACATCAACCAATGGTCTCCATATTGATGGATTGTTTACAGTTATCACTCCATCAGTTAATGCTGATTTGGTCATAGCGTTAACCACTAGATCGAACCTCATCCTTGGAGACCATCCCCCAACGGTGCCCTTGCGTAGTGCGATTGGTCGGAACTTATTATCCGTCATGTTTATTATCGAGCGTTCAGCGGATAACTTGGATATTCCGTATGGATACTGTGGGGATATTGAGTCACTTTCTTCGTCTAACAGTTTGTTTGCCGTATATCCATACACACTGCATGTGCTGGCGTATACAAATCGAGGGACACCCGCTTCTTTTGCTGCAAATGCAAGATATGATGGGACTGCAGAATTTTCTACAAAATTCATCGATGGATTATATTTTGCCATCGGATCGTTTGATAGTCCGCCCAGGAAGACCACAGAATCAAAACCCTCCAAGTCTTCCGGTCTCAAATCTACTATATTTCTTTCACTAACATTCACCCTTTTGTTGAAGTGATTTCCAAACCACAGAAGGTCAACCACATGTACATCATATCCCCTCTCTACCAACTCTGCACTTAGCAAAGTGCCGATGTATCCGGCGCCGCCGGCGACCAAAACCTTCTTCATTCTCCGTTCTCCTTTGATATATCTATTATCCTGTCTATCTGATTCCAGAAATCTTTTTCTGGCGTGAAATCGAGAGACTTTAACTTTGTAATGTCCAAGTACATATCTTTTACTTGCACCTTCTTGTGAAAATCTGGCGGGGTTACAGGCACCAATTCACTCTTTGATTTAGTCTTTTCCTTTACGTAGTTCATGACTTGACCAATCTGCTGTGGTGTTCCAGATCCGATATTGATAATTTCATTCAACGGAGCGGAATCCATGCACACCATCATGGCACGACAAGTATCATCAACATGCATATAGTCTCTAATGTCTGACCCTGCGTTGTAGAGATTTATGTCTCTACCTTGCACAATCTCGTTCGCAAGGTACTGAAGTGCGTTCCTTTTGATCGAGACCTTTGTGGCGTTAACGCCGTAAACATTTGAGAGTCTGAATATGCGGTACTTAATATTAAACGTCTCGCAATAAGAAATTAACAACTGCTCTGCACATCTCTTGGTTATTGAATAAAAACCTCTAGGATTGCAGTTGGACCCTTCATCCGCTGGTAGGTCTTTCGTCTGTCCATATACAAACCAAGAACTAACAAAATTAAAAACTGCATCTGTCCCCTTACACTGTTCGAGTGTTTCTATTAGAGTTGTTAAGTTTGTATTGATATCGAGGTGGGGATCATCGAAAACATTGTAATTGTGTATTGTACTTATCAAATACAACACTTGTTTGGATTGAGGTACCCTGGAGTCTCTTGGAATCTTTATGGCATTGTTGTTATATTTTTCACAGAAGCGGCCGCCGATGAAACCAGTTCCGCCAAAAACTGAAATTTTTTCACTGCTCATTCCCGTTTCCTTGTAGAATCCCCTCACACAAAGATCCCCAGTCATTATACTTGACCTTTCCGGGTTTACCATATTTACCAAAATTCTTTTCTGAACCTCGGCCGAGGTGAGCATATATAACTTCTCTATTTTGCGTGTCGAGAGTCCTATCTACTCCACAACTTGGACCTAGGGATTTCCACGGTTCATTACAATCCTCAAAAAGACTTTTATCAGAAAACGTACTCTCGAACGCAAAATAAGGTATGTCGTTCTCACGACAATGAACAGTCAATATCTCACACACATCGACATCACGGTGAAATTCTGGGGTCACGCCAACTTCCTGAAACAGGTCTGTTTTTACGAGCAACCCCGAACTATGTAAATAATCATTTCTTGCTGGAGATCTTAACGTACCTATAAGATGAAACCCTTCGGATACTTTATTTTCTAACTCTTCGAAAAACAACTTACTTGTGACGACGCAATCGTTGTGGCACATAAATACAAATTCAGTTTTAATGTCATGTTTTACAAAGTCAATAGCGGAACAATTTGCCCACGAACCCTTGTTGCTCGTAGCATCCTCGTTGGTATCTGCGTCTGGATTGCTGTGCCAAATAACGTTTTTCGCCCAAGTAGATGACTCCTCTTTGTATGATGTGTCGAAAGAATTCTCAACTAAATGAAATGTGACCTCCATATCGTCTGGACTAAAGTGCTCGAAACTCTTGACAAATGCCCTTGTTAGGTCCCTAGACTTGTACGTTGGAACTATAACCTCTAAATTACTAAGACTGCTCATAATAAATCCTCCAAAAAAACAAATTCGCATTCGTTGTGCATCAAAAAACTATCTAGTTGAGATTTCAGATCTTCACTCATATAGTTCCTATCCCACTCGCATGCGTGATACACAATACCGCACTTCTCCACAACACTTAGCGGAGAGAATGGTGGATATTGGTTTGAAAAAGTGCAAGGATAGTTCTTCTCTTCTCCCTCGTATGACTTCATTGCATGCGAAGCATTAGTAAGAGCGAACACCTCAAACCCCTTATCAGACAATGCCCTAAAGGAATCCGGACTCAATCTCCACGCCGGTGGTCTAAATATCTTTTTCATTTTATCATATAGACCTGCTTTTTTTGCTTCTTCAAACATAATATCAATCTTTTCAATTGCTTCATCATAGTTTAAATATTGAAACTCATCGTTATCTGATTGTCCTGGAATTCCGTGATAATGTCCATGATACCCTATTTCAAAATTCTTGTCTGGTAGGTTTCTCATAAAATCGCAAAAATCCGGCAGTAGTGATATATTAAGTGCATGATCTGTCGCTGTCCCCTGTTTCACGGTTCTCCAATATGCTGTTGGGGTGAATAACGAAAATTTAATATCAGGATATGTCTTAATCAACGCTTCGCATTGGGTCATTATGCTCAAATTTGATTTCGGGTGTATTGTAACATCATCTATACTTATATTAACTTTCATTTTAAGTCCTTTAGGATATCACAATATTGATCAATAACTAATTCATTGGTGTATTTGTATCTCAAGCAGTCTCTCTTGTAGTCTTTATAGTTGTCTCGTACGTGCCGTATCGCTGAAATCATACCAGGAAAGTCACTATACTCTTTGCCGCTGACGAGGCAGTATTCAGGAATGCTTCCTCCATTTTCTTTGTACACAACAGGTAATCCTGAAGCAAGAGACTCAAGTACGTGATTTGCTCCCGCTTCCTCCTCTGATGCCGTTAGATATATATCATACTTTGGCAGCATTTCTACTAGATCACCCGCACTAACTGGTGATGTTTGATTTTTATAGGAAACTCCACCAGGCACTTGCCCAATATAATGAAATTCGAATTCGCCAGATTGTTGGCAAAAATCATCAAACTTTTTATAAGTGTCAAACCCTTTTCTTGGATTGGTCGACCAATGGTGAGTCACGATCCGTGGGGTAGGTGCTAACGTGTCCCTATTGCTCCTGTTCTTGTAGAACTCTGGCATTGGTCCGTTCGGAATTACTTTGTAATTCTCTCCTGAGTGTTTGATATACTCCCTTGACCAGTCGCTTGGGAAGATGAAGTAATCAGAACTATTCAAACAATATTTCACCATGCTTGTAAGTTCTGGTTTTCCGTGAGTTCCGACATCGCCGACTCTTTGTATTATTTTTACTTTTGGAAATAGTTTCTTGTATGCGTATAGATGGTTTATACTCTCACCAAAAGAATTTGGACGTGGGTCGAAACAGAATATAAAATCTATATTTTCTTCCAGGCGATACACGACGGTATGACCACTGCTTAACAATCTCTCTGCTAACTTGTTGACAGTCTTAGCGCCGCCGCCCCATGGTCCATATTTTGGTTGTCTGTTGATATAAATTTTCATAACGATTATTGCTCACTTTAGAAGATCAATATCGTTTGTAACCATCTTCTCTACCAACTCACGAAAATTAACCTTAGGGTTCCATCCCAATTCCTTCTTAGCTAGGGCACTGTCGCCACGCAACACGTCAACTTCAGCAGGTCGCATAAATCTAGGATCCTGCTTTACATACTTTGACCAATCACTAATGCCAACATGAGAAAAGGCATGCGTAAGAAAATCTCGTATTGAGTGCGTTTCTCCGGTTGCAATAACGTAATCATTCGGATTTTCTTGTTGCAGCATTAACCACATCGCCTCAACATAATCAGGCGCATACCCCCAATCTCTCTTAGCGTCAAGATTACCGAGTGATATGTGATCTGCAAGACCCAAATGTATCCGTGCAACTCCGTCTGATATCTTTCGTGTTACGAACTCAACACCTCTACGTTCAGACTCGTGGTTAAACAAAATACCAGAACACGCAAAAATGTCATATGATTCTCTATAATTCTTAGTAATCCAGTGACCGTACAATTTGGCAACCCCATAAGGGGATCTCGGATAAAATGGCGTCGACTCTTTGGCAGGGTTTTCTATCATCCTCCCAAACATCTCAGAGGAACTTGCCTGATAGAACTTTACAGGTTTACCATATTCACGCACCGCTTCAAGCATTCTAAGTACACCAAGTCCTGTCACTTCACTGGTGTATTCTGGTGTGTTCCAACTTTCTCCAACAAAAGACTGCGCTGCTAAATTATAAACCTCATGTGGATCGCTCTCCTTCAGGCAACGAACTAGTGAGTTCTGATCTGTCATATCGCCATTTACAAAGGTTATTTTTCCCTCTAAGTGCTTAGTATTTGTTCTGTTTTTTGTGGATGATCGTCTTTCGACGCCCCAAACCTCATACCCTTTCGATAAAAGAAGGTCTGCAAGGTGCGACCCGTCCATTCCATTTATTCCTGTTATCAGTGCCCTACGAGTCATTGTAAACCTCCTCAAATATCCTTAAATACTCTTCCTTGTGTCTAATGATATCATATTTTTTAACTTTATTAAAGTTATTCTCCACGTCACTTGCAGTCGGGAGATAGGTCTCGCTTGTTATATCAAATACACAATTTTTGCACAAAACCTCTTCTGCAAGTCCTACGGGATTGGATATCACAGGAATACGCATCGCAGATGCCTCAAATAGCGCCTGTGGACCGCCCTCATGCCTAGAAGACACAATATACAGGTCACAAGTAGCGTACATCTTTTTAATGTCTTCTATGGGGGCAAGTTCGACATATTTGTAATTTATACCTGCTTTCTGAAGTCTATTAATGACGTACTGTCTACGCCAACCTCCGAGAAGCACCAACGTATTCTCGTTTGCTATTTTCTCAACATAATCACAAAAGAGGTCAGGACCTTTTTCAAGTTTTGGTGAAACTAGGTCGCTACCTTCTGTATCTCTCTGAAATGATCCTATTACAAACTTATCGTCAGCAATACCTATTTCAGATCTACAGGATTGACGGTCCACAGGGTTCCACAGTTTAGAATTAAACCAATAACTTGATACATGTACTGGTTTTTCTGTTAACTGTTTTACTAAGTGTTCAGTATGTTTATTCGGGACGTGATAAGCGTCAACAAACATATCTCTCAGTAAAAACTCGTTGACACTTTGCATATTAAACTTGTCCGGTACAATGTGGTGTATTGTACAAACCACCTTTTTTGACTCAAGGTACTTTTGGGGTATCATTCGCCATTGCCACGGAGCAACAATCCACAAAACGTCACAATCTTCAACATTATCAGTAACTATTTGCGGGTTGTTTTCGTACCATTCTTGCCTAATTCTGTCGACTATCCACGACTCCTTTGGGTCATTCAGGTAAATTTTCACTTTGTGACTACCACAATTCCAGTATCCGACACCTTCCTGTCTTCGTCAAACAGGTGCCCATGAAAACAAACTAACTCAGATTCGAAAGACGGATTTTCCGATAAGACCTGGTCGACTACTTTCTTTACGGAGAATTTTGTAGGATGATAATCATCAAATAAAATAATGCCACCTTCTCTGACTAATTTGTTCGCAATATTAAAGTCATTCATGATAACATCGACATCTGTATGGTCGCCGTCAATAAATGCAAGATCAAATTCCCCCTCCATTTCATCGACAAGCAAAGGCACTTCAGAGACGTGTTTAAACTTTATCTTTTCCTTCTCCGGATATTCAATCATATCATATATGTCTGCGTTTGATACGGTTGCAGGTTTATACCCAATTGCCTCATTTTTCTTTTGATAATGGGAAACAATATCGACAGTAACAACTTCGTCGATGGTGTCTTCTAGGGCGACTGCATAACAAGCAGTGCCTCGGCCAGTGCCTACTTCAAAAAACTTTGTTGCGTCGATGCTTTTAGCAACCGATTTTACAAAAAAACATTGTTCAGCGCCAAAGGACATTTCACCTTCTTCCTTGTTTGGGTTCGCCCTTGTCTTGGTGAAGTGGCAAATTCTCGATAACTTATCGAGATCTTCCTTCCAATCATATCCGACTCTATCAAAGTATTCTATAATATTAATTGTTTTCATTTTTTTCTCCTAAAAATTTACTATATTGCGATGCAACATACGTCATGTCTATATTAGTACCACAGACATTTTTTTTCTTTTTTGTGAAATCCATTTCAGGCGGTTTGTATAGTTCAATAGGATTAAGATCCCACTCTTCCTCTTCTATTATCGTTGCATTTATCGCAACTTCCTTCGTTCCGCCAGTAGACGAACAGATCACCTCACAACCGCTGGCGGAGGCGTCGACAACGACATTAGGGCAGTGATCTAGATATGCTAAGTGTATAAATTTTTTGCTTCTTTTATAAAGCGAGGTCAATGTCACTATATCCAAACTTCCAGCATAATAAACACGCTCAAATGGAACAGGATTGTCAACTCGACCTGCAACCACCATACATTCCTTCTCTGAAGAGTGTTCTAGGAAATACTTTATATTGTCCAACAATCTTTTGTGCGGACGCCATGCCGAAGCACAACTCCACACATTCTCGTATTTATCCAGTTCTGAATTTTCGAGACCTGGTACTGACTCTATAAATTCTAAATCCGCACCATTGTGAATAACCTTACAGTTTTCATGACTTCCGAAATATTTAAAAGTCAATTTTTTATTGAATTCAGATTGAAATATAACGCCGGTCGACATTTCATAAGTCTTTCTTATGCCTGCGTTTAAGGCGTTATAATCCTGCTCACTATTAAAATAAATTCCATCAAGTCTCTGAAACAAGGGTGTCCCCTGTTTGTGGTTCACGTGATGTATAAACGATAATTGAGTGTCACAATCAGGAGTATCTACGAACGTATCTCCACCTCTTGTCATATATTTTTCTAACTTTGAGGCAAAGTGATTTGGTCCGCTAGTAGAACGCAAATTTACATTATCTAAAAATATATTCATAAACTTTCAATCTTTCGATAGGGACTCATTTCGGATATTTGTGCCTCTATTCTAAGTTGATCATATCGATGAACTCGATCTACTGATATTGGATTATGCCTGTTATAGATATATAAAACTTTCTCTACAAGATTAACTCTATCCTGACCTGACATTTCTACCATCGGGTACATCATTGCCCTATCAAAGGTGCATTTAAAGAATTCGCCGTCTGTATCAAGCAGGTGTTGCCTGTCTATTTTCATAAACAATTCTTTTCGAAATGTCCTCAAGTGAGAAAACGACCATGGAAGCTTCCTTATGTTTTTACTCCAATACTCTGGCGGTACCCTCGGAGAAACCACTTGATAGTTGTCGTTCTGTACATAAGAACCAACCGTCATCCAGCAACTAGAATTCTGATATACTTGGTTTAAATAACTTAATACATCTGTGCCTGCGAGCATATCATCACCGTCCAGAGTTATGATGATGCTACCCTCTTTCGCTCTAGATATTTGTGTATAAAGATTATAGAGTGCTTTCTTGTTAGTTTGGTTTGAAACTATTTCAAATTTCTTCTCTGAAGACTCTAATATATCAGTTGCGGTAACGAGGGTATTATCTGTTGAGCAATCATCCACATAGACTATATCGTAGTTATCGTAATCCTGCCTTAGCACAGAGTTTAAATTTCCCTCCACCCAATTTTCACAGTTGTAGGATGGTATGATTATCGTAAAGTGATTTTTGGTCATAATACTTAAAAACTTTTTTTCCAGAAGTACGCTGGGCGACCTTTAAGATATTTCACAATGTCTTCATAAGACTTCTTAAACCAAGACTCCTTGTGATGTTGTACCAAATCATTCATATCGAGTTCGCAATCCAAAAGTTTTGCCTCGATCACCATTCGTGGG
>Ga0315331_10003793_pt1 | contig 11427 bp, 10 predicted proteins | sample M160m34915metaG_FD_203456 | JGI IMG/M metagenome (GOLD analysis project Ga0315331, IMG submission 203456) | Ammonia-oxidizing marine archaeal communities from Monterey Bay, California, United States - M1 60m 34915 | ecosystem: Environmental > Aquatic > Marine > Intertidal zone | place: USA... | reverse complement strand
TAAATGATTGGTGATTTTTTGAGCAGGAATATTGTAAGATCTAGATTGATTGTCGCTAAGAAAGCTTGAAACATCCGGATTCGCATCGTGAGTATGTCCAGGAAGTCCATTTTGAAAATATAATAGTTGGTATCTAAAATTGGTAATCCAGTTTTTTTTATTGTAACCAATTGCAGTTTTTACAGAGCCACCACTATTTTTTGAATTGGTAACAAATTGATTGCCTGGAATACCGTAGTCAGCTCTATTAAAATAGCCTCCGTAAACAGCAAATCGCAGTTTGTTTTTTGAAGATTTATAGGAAATATTATTTACAGTAGCCAAGGAGTTAGTTTCAAACTTCGAACTCATTTTAAGCTCTGATTCGTTGGCGTTAGCATAGGGTTCGTCTGCAACATAAATCACACCCCCAAGAGCATCAGCACCATATATTAGGGAGCTAGGGCCTTTAATCACTTCTACCCTATCAATCCCTAAGTTAAATAACGCAAAGCCATGATCTGCACCCCATTGTTGATTTTCTATACGTAATCCGTTTAATGAAGTAAGTACACGCATTCCTGAAAGTCCTCTAATAACAGGTTTTGCTATTCCATTTCCGGTAGACTGATTGTAAATTCCAGGCATGTTGGATAACGCATCAACTAGGTTAGTATTTTCAATCTTGTTCAAATCAGCAATCTTTCTAGAGTCTATTGGAAAAGTACTGTAACGTTGCAGTTTGGAATCTGAAGTAGATATTATAACTTCATCTAAATGAATGTGCGCAAGCTCTAATTCAACAATGATATCAGTGTTAGGGTTATCTACTTCTATCATTTTACTTTCGTATTCAGAAGCAGATATTTGCAATGTCATTTGATTATTTATAACATTCTCCAGCACCCAGTTACCGTTACTATCAGCAATTGCTCCGTTTTGTGTTTCTATACAATATATTTTAGCAAAGGGTAGTCCTTCACCAGAATTTAAATCTAGAATAGAACCTTTAATATTTTGGGCATTTCCACAATGAAAAACAAATAAAGTAAAAAAGATAAATAATAAATTTTTGGTCATTATAATTGCTTTTTATTCAATAACGCTGCAAATATATAATTTAAATGCAACAATGATGCATTTAAATTATATAACAAAAAAAAGAATCTTAAACAAAGACCCTTTTTAATTTGAAATATTTTTTGTAATTAAAAATTAAACTCTGTTTGTAATCTAAATAAAACAACATTATCCTTAGTTGCTTCTTGAGATAAACTAACGTCTCCTTGGACTTTTAAATTGTGGCCAACAACGTATCTAGAAAAACCTAAAGTGTACTGATTAATATTATTGTAAAGAGTAATAGCCTCAGGTGTTACTTGTGTGAATCTTCCAGCTACCTCCCAATTATTTTTCATTAAATAACCCATTTGAAGGTTAAAAGCAGATCCAGTATAATAATATTGATTTACAACAGTACCATCCTCTTCAGTAATACTAACTAAAGGAGATCCATCTGCAGTTCTTTTATTGACATATTCACCAAAAAATGAAAAACCTCTAAGTTTAAAATGAGCATCAATAAAAATAGATTCTAGATCTCTAAAGGAACTAGGTTGCAATAAGTCTGAATTCTCTAAACCATCAGAAAGATAATCACCCATTTGCCCTCTTAATCGCTCAGCTTTTTGGTTGTAATCATATGTTGCACTCAACATTAACTTAGGAGTTTTCTCACGCTTTAAATCAGCTGCGAAATAATCTCCTTTCTTATTGAATTTACCAAATGGTAATAATTCAATTCTTCCCGTATATCCATGTCCAATTGATTGTGATTTTCTATTCAAACCTTCACCTTGAGAAAAAGCAAAGATTTCCCTAACTAAAAAGTTTTTCCCTATTGTAAAATGATGTCTTAATTGACCACCAGCATCACGATCTAAAGTGAATTTAGAATTTAACAAGGATCGATCAACTAATTGTAATTTTTGTGAAGAAAAAACTCGTTCAATATTTCCAGGCAATTTAGTTTGTCCAAACCAAACTGACCAATTTCCAACAAAATTCCATTTAATAACCGCATCTAAAACAAATCCATTGTGAACATCGTATTCAAATTTATATTTTAACCTTGGGCTAAAAGCATAACCATTTCCCTTAATTCTTGCTCTTCTTACATAAGCTCTATCTGTGTAGGTACTATCAGCAAAATTATAAGTACCATCAAACCTTGTTTGAAACCTAAATGCCACTTTAGATGACCAAGATGAATCTTTTGAAATCACATTAATTATTCCTTTACCAAAAGGATTATTTGTAATATCCTGAGCAAAATATTGAGAAGCAAAAAGGATGAAAAATAGAGCAAATATCTTTTTCATAACTTTATAATTGTTTTAAAATTTACAACAAAGTAGATGATAATATTTCAATTTTAATATGTAGAATACTTAATATTAACAATTAATTAATATTAAGATAATCAATCATTATTTCAGGTGTTGATAACTATTAAAAAAGACATAAAACTTTCAAAATCAATGTTTTAAGTCAGACATAATGTTAAGCCTATGTTAATATTTTCTTAAGTTAATAAAACATATTATTTTGATAATTAGATTTGTGAAGAATAAGCATATAGAATTTCACTTTTATATTAATTTAAAATTTTAATTAAATGACTTTTTTTGATTTCTTAATAATTATAGGTGCCTTAGGATTTTTCATTTATGGTATGAAGGTGATGAGTGATGGTATTCAGAAAGTAGCCGGAAGTAAAATGCGAAATATTCTTAGCAGCATGACTTCAAACAGGTTTTTTGGAATTGCTACTGGATTTCTAATTACAGCATTATTACAATCATCATCTGCAACAACAGTAATGACAGTTAGTTTTGTGAATGCTGGATTGCTAAGCTTAGTGGAATCTATTGGCGTTATTATGGGTGCAAATATAGGAACGACTATTACGGCATGGCTCATATCTATTTTAGGTTTTAAAATAAAAATATCAACTATCGCATTACCTATTATCGCAATAGGATTCCCATTATTATTTTCAAAAAAATCAAACCTTAAAGCTTGGGCAGAAGTTTTAATTGGTTTTGCATTACTTTTTATGGGCTTAGATGAATTAAAACATGCTGTACCAGATTTAAAGCAAAACCCTGAATTTTTAAGCTTTTTATCTGATTATGCTAACAAAGGGTACTTATCTACAATTATTTTTATTGGTGTTGGCACTATTTTAACATTAGTTGTTCAGTCTTCTAGTGCTGCTATGGCATTAACTCTTGTAATGTGTTTTGAAGGTTATATACCTTTTGAACTTGCCGCTGCAATGGTATTAGGAGAAAACATTGGAACTACTATTACAGCAAATTTAGCATCTCTAGTTGCAAATGTGCATGCTAAAAGAGCTGCACGGGCACACTTTATTTTTAATGTTTTTGGTGTTGTATGGATGATTATAGCATTTCCTTTTGTAATAGATCTTATTGATCAGTACATGACTAATTACATGGGAATGTCTCCTCTTAACCCTGAAGATAAATCAGCTACAGTACCACTAGGCCTTTCGATTTTTCACACAACTTTTAATATTGTTAACGTATTGCTTTTAGTCGGTTTTGTACCATTTATGGCTAAGACAGCAATAAAACTTGTAAAGTCAAAAGGAGAAGCTGATGAAGAATTTAAACTAGATTACATATCTGCAGGTGGGATTGCTATTCCTGAAGTTGCTATACTAGAAGCTAAAAAAGAAGTAGCAAAATTTGGGGAGGTTACTACAAGAATGAATGGATTTCTTAAAACATTAATAAATGATCAGGATAAGAAGACAAGGATCAAAATGTTTAATAAGATTAAAAAATATGAAGAAATCACAGATAGAGTTGAAATTGAAGTTGCTAACTATCTAGATAAAGTATCAACTCAAGAAATAAGCCCAGAAGTTTCTTCTCAAATTAGAAGTATGCTAAGCATTACTAATGATTTAGAAAGAATCGGAGACATTTACTACCAAATGTCAAAAACAATTGAAAGAAAAGATGAAAATAAAATATATTTCCTTCCAGAACAAAGAGATAATTTAAACAAAATTCTTGATATAGTTGAAAAAGCATTCTTCGTAATGAATAATAACCTAAATGCTGAATATGGACATATCATTATAGATGATGCCAAGAAATTAGAACTAGAAATTAACCGAAAAAGAAATGAATTAAGAAAATCATATTTAGAACAAGCAGAAAAAGGAGAATACAAATTTCAACCTGGAATAATGTATAATGACTTATTTTCTTCTTGTGAAAAAATAGGTGATCATATTATTAATGTTTCTGAAGCAGTTGCTGGAGAAATCTAAAACTTATGAAACTATCAGAATTCAAACAAACAATTTCTTCAATTGAAGAACTTAATTTTCAATTGGAAAATAAAGAACCTATTCCAAAACATTTTCATATTACAGAAATTGGAACGGTTTTAAAAACATTCATAGATTGTGGCGGAACAATAAGAGAAGAAAAAGTAATTAATTTTCAGCTTTGGCACAAAGATGATTTTGACCATAGGCTTTCTACACAAAAAGTTGCTGATATCATCTCAATAGCAGAAAAAGAGTTATTTCTTGAAGATATTGATATTGAAGTAGAATATCAAAAATCAACAATTGGCAAATATGGTCTAGAATTTAATGGCAATAGTTTTATTTTAAAATCTAAAAATACCGCATGTTTAGCTGAAGACAGGTGTGAAATACCATCTAAAAAAGAAAAATTAGAACTTAACAAGTCACAAAACAACTGTAGCCCTGGAAGTAGTTGTTGTTAAATAACCTGTTTTTTCTAAATGAAATAAATTAAAAGAAAAATACTTTTAATTCTGAATAAAATATCTGATATTCGCAGCCGAATTAACAAACAGGGTTTAGGACCCTTATAAAACTATTAATATGGCAACAAAATTAAGACTTGCAAGACACGGTAAAAAAGGAAAACCGTTTTATCACATAGTAGCAGCAGATGCTAGAGCTCCAAGAGATGGTAGATACATTGAAAGAATTGGAAGCTACAATCCTAATACAAATCCTGCTTTTATTGACATCAATTTTGAAAGAGCTTTAGACTGGGTTATGAAAGGTGCTCAACCTACAGACACAGTTAAGGCAATGCTATCTTACAGAGGAGTTATGTACAAAAAACACCTGTTAAATGGAGTCAAAAAAGGCGCTTTAACCAACGATCAAGTTGAAGAGAGATTTAATGCGTGGTTAGAAGAAAAAGAAACTAAAATACAAGGTAAAAAAGATAAATTGTCTGCAGATGCTAAATCAGTTGCTGACAAAGCATTAGCTCTCGAAAAAGAGAAAAATGAAGCTAGAGCAAAAGAAATAGCAGAAGCCGCTGCAGCATTAGTTGCTGAAGAAGCTAAAGTTGAAGAAGTTCAGGCTGAAGAAGCTGCTCCTGAAGCGGAAGTTGAAGAAGCTGCTCCTGAAGTAAAAGCTGAAGAAGCTGCTCCTGAAGTAAAAGCTGAAGAAGCTGCTCCTGAAGTAAAAGCTGAAGAAGCTGCTCCAGAAGTAAAAGCTGAAGAAGCTGCTCCAGAAGCAAAAGCTGAAGAAGCTGCTCCTGAAGTAAAAGCTGAAGAAGCTGACTCGACTGAAGAAAAAGCTTAATAAAGTAAAATGCTTTACTAATTATAAGGGCCTATATTGGCCCTTTTTTCATATTTGAAAATGTCGTTAGATAATTTTTTTCAGCTTGGTACAATTTCAAAAGCATACAGCTTTAAAGGAGAGGTTATTCTTTATATTGATGCAGATAATCCCAATCATTACTACAAAATAAAAGATTTTTTTATTCAAATAAATGGAAGACTAATACCCTATCTAATTCAAAAATCAGCTGTACACAAAAAGAATCAACTTAAATTAAAAATAGAAGGGATTGAATCAGAACAAGATGCAAATCAAATAATAAAAAAAGATGTTTACCTACCATTAGAAAAACTACCCAAACTAAATGATAATCAATTTTATTTTCATGAAATAATAGATTATGAAGTTGTTGATACAGCAGAAAACAAAGAAGTAGGAATTATCGTAAATGTAATAGACCATCCAGGAAATACATTAATTGAAGTCGAACAGAATGGAATTGAAATTATTCTTCCAATAAATGATAGCACATTTCAAAAAATAGACAAAGAAACCAAACAACTTTTTTTAGATATCCCAGAAGGATTAATAGCCATTTATTTAGAAAATGAGTAATAAATATTCTTGTTTCAAATTCAAAAAGTTTAGCATTCAACAAACCAATGCTGCAATGAAAATTGGAACAGATGGAATTTTACTTGGCGCCTGGGCAGAAGTCAAACACTCTAAATTATTACTCGATATTGGAACAGGAACTGGTGTAATAGCTCTAATGCAAGCACAAAAGAATAAAGAAACAACAATAGATGCATTAGAAATCGACATTAATGCTTGTATTGATGCCAAATTCAATTTCGAAAAATCACCATGGAAAAATAGAATTACACTTCATCAATGCTCACTTGAAAAATTTAACAAAAAAATTAAATACGATACGATAATCTCTAACCCTCCATTCTATGAAAGCAGTTTAGTTGCAAATACACAAAGTAGAACAGTCGCTAGACACACCTCAACGCTTCATTACAATCACATTATAGAATTTTGCAAATCTTCGCTTTCAAGCTCAGGAAACCTTAGCTTAATACTTCCTGTTACCCAAGGGAATAAGTGTATAATAAAAGCACAAAAAAGTGGTTTATATTTAAAGAGAAAGTGTAATGTATTTTCAAAAAAATCTAAACTTCAACATCGATTACTACTAGAATTTTCATTTAAAAATCAAACACCAGAAGAAAATAATTTAATAATAGAGAATGAAAAAAGACATGATTACACCGATCATTACAAAGAATTAACTAAAGATTTTTACATCATTTTTGATTAATTTTAAAAACGATATATTCTTTAAATTTACAATATGCAAAAGCCGTTTTTTAAATCAAGACTATTTAAGCTTCCTAATCATAAAAAATTTGATTTCAGCCCTAGATATTATGATGAAGAGAAAGAACGAATGGAAAAGAAAAGGGCTGAATTTGCTAAAGAAATAAACGTAGATAAAAACGAGAAATCTGTTCAAATTGAATCAAGGATGAGAGAACAATTCAAATCGAGATCTCAAACAACAAACTACACGACTAATAGCTCATATTGGTCTAACATTAGATTACTTGTGATTTTTGGAATTCTAATGATTGGCTTTTATTACATTTATATTCATTTAGATGAAGTTCTTCTTGCATTAACTAAACCAAAAAACATTCATAGATAAAATGCCAAATGTCATTCAATTACTTCCTGAAAATGTTGCTAATCAGATTGCTGCTGGTGAAGTTATTCAACGCCCATCCTCTGCTGTTAAAGAATTGATAGAAAATGCCATTGATGCTCGATCTTCTAAAATTGATTTAGTAATTAAAGATGCAGGAAAGACATTAATTCAAGTTATTGACAATGGCATTGGTATGACAAGTGAAGATGCAGAACTCTCTTTTCAACGCCATGCTACATCTAAAATTCAACTAGCAAATGATTTATACAAAGTAAATACTAAAGGGTTTAGGGGTGAAGCTTTAGCAAGTATTGCTGCCATTGCTCAAGTTGAACTTAAAACTAAGAGAAAAGAAGATGAGCTTGGTTTTCAAATTAAAATTGAAGGTTCTAACATCACATCTAAAGAAAATATTTCCTGTACAACTGGGTCAAATATTTTAATGAAAAATCTATTTTTCAATGTTCCTGCTCGAAGAAATTTTTTAAAATCAGACGCTGTAGAAACTAAACACATAATAGATGAATTTCAACGAATTGTATTGGCACATCCAGAAATTCATTTCACAATGCACAACAACAAGCAAGTTGTGTTTGATTTACCAATAGGAACAGTAAAACAAAGAATAATTAATGTGTTTGGGAAAAAATACAATGAAAGGTTAGTTCCAGTTCAAGAAAAGACATCAATCACAGAAATTTCAGGCTTTATTTTAAAACCTGAGCACTCTAAAAGAACTAGAGGTGAACAATTCTTTTTTGTAAACAATCGATTTATTAAAAGTCCATACCTAAATCATGCTGTAAATCAAGCTTTTAAAGAACTAATTAGTAAAGAACAACATCCTTCATATTTTATTTTTCTATCGATACCAAAAGAAACAATTGACATAAATATACATCCTACAAAAACAGAAATTAAGTTTCAAGATGAACGCTCAATATATGCTATTGTAAGATCTACAGTTAAAAGTTCATTAGGAAAATATAGTATTTCTCCATCTTTAGATTTCAATCAAGAAACCTCCTTCAATGTGAGACCACTAAAACCAGGAGAGTCTATAGAACAACCGAGTATCAAAATCAATCCCAATTACAATCCATTTAACAAAGAAAAGAACATTAGTCCTCAAGCAATTGAAAACTCTATAGATATTCTTAAAGATGCTGACTCAGAATTCAGTTCTAATAATGAAATTGTTTCTAATGATGTTCCTAATCAAAACTGGGGAGGATTACTTGAGGCCGCAGCCAAAGAAAATCACTTCCAATTAGAAAATAAATACATCATAACAATTGTTAATTCAAGTTTATACATTATTGATCAGCACCGTGCTCATCAGCAAGTTTTGTATGAACAATTTTTAGAAAGCTTAACGGATAAAAAAGCTTCAACACAGCAATTAATTTTCCCTATTAATTTAGAACTTTCCGCAAGTGACTACCAACTTAGCTTAGAGCTAATGGAAAGTATGAAAGAAATTGGATTTGAAATTGATGATTTTGGAAACAGAACATTAGTAATTAATGGTCTTCCTGCTGGTGTTGATCAAAATGATTCTAAAACATTAATAGAAAGTTTTTTAGAAGAATTTAAACAGAGTTCTGGTGTATTAAAAAATGATCAAGAAAAATTTTCTTGGTCTTTTGCTAAAGGTAGCGCCATTAAAGGAGGTAGAAACTTAAACAATAAAGAAATTAAAACACTTATAGATGAACTGTTAGCTACCAATTCTCCTTTTACAAATGCCAAGGGCAACAAAATCATTTCAAAACTAGAATTAGATGAAATTGCAAACCTATTTAATAAGCGATAATGTTTAGAAACCTTTTAGCCAACATGAGCCCCGCAGTTAAGAATATTTTAATTCTTAATGTAATTTTCTTTTTTGCTCAATGGGCATTACCTCAATTTATGCCTAGCTTAATGCTCTTTCCTTTTGGTTCAGAAAATTTCGAACCTTGGCAATTAGCAACTCATTTTTTTATGCATGGTGGAATTGGGCATTTATTCTTCAACATGTTTGCACTCGTAATCTTTGGTAGTAACCTAGAAAGAGTTTGGGGACCAAAACGTTTTTTAATTTATTACATTGCCTGTGCGTTTGGAGCAGCTTTAATTCATATGCTAGTTAATTACTTAAGAATTCAAGGTGTTGAAGCTCAATTATCATCAGCAGAAATAAATCAAGTCTATAATGAAGGATTTGACTTGTTAAACACAGGTTATAATTATCAAGGAATTGGTGGGGAATTAAATTCATTATTAAACACTCCTATGTTAGGAGCTTCAGGAGCGGTATTCGGCCTTCTTGCTGCATTTGGATACCTTTTCCCAAATACTGAGCTAATGCTACTCTTTCCTCCAATTCCAATTAAAGCTAAATTTTTTGTAATTGGATATGCTGCTTTAGAATTGTATCTAGGGTTTTCAAACAATCCAACAGATAACGTAGCTCATTTCGCTCACTTAGGTGGAGCATTAGTTGGCATTATCATTGTTCTTATTTGGCAAAGAAATAAAAATCAATTTTTCTAATGAGCAAAATAGTTGATCAATTAAAATATCAATTTAGAGCAGGTGGAATGTATCTAAAACTAATTTATATAAACGCTGCTATTTTCATTTTTTTTGGCGTCATAACCACTGTTTTCAAATTGATGTTAATTGATATTTCAATTATTGAAAACTTTAAAGATTCGTTATCCTTATATTCAGAGCCAATTCAGCTAATTAAGCACCCTTGGGGAATATTTACTTACATGTTTATGCATCAAAATTTTTGGCATCTTTTTGGAAACATGTTAATCTTATTTTTTCTAGGACAACTTTTCGAACAATACCTTGGACAAAAAAAACTATTAAGCACATACATTATTGGTGGTTTATTTGGAGCTTTAATACACTTACTAGCAACATATACATTTCCTTTCCTAAGGCTTGATGGTTACAGTATAACTCTTGGTGCTTCTGCATCTGTAATGGCTATTTTTAGTGCTGTTGGTTTTTACGCTCCAAATAAAGAAATTCACCTCTTTGGAGTTTTCAAAATAAAGCTTATTATACTAACATTACTTTACATTTTATTAGACTTTTTAAGATTATCAAACAATGATAATGTCGCTCATTTTGCACATCTAGGTGGTGCTCTTTGGGGATTTATTTTTGTTTACAACCTTAAGAAAGGAAAAGATTTAAGCACTTGGTTTAATAAATTTGCAGCGTTCTTTAAAAAATTCTTCAGCTTTAGAAATAAGATAAAAATTGTTCATTCAAAAAATAAAAAGACTAAATTCAACACATACAAGCCAGAGAAAACACCAAAAGACGACTACACTTATAACCAAGACAAGAGAAAAAGACAAGACAGAGTTGATCAAATATTAGATAAAATAAAAGACTCTGGTTACGATAGTTTAAGTAAAGCTGAAAAAGACTTTTTATTTGATGCAAGTAAAAATATTTAATTCCAATTGGAGGCAAATGCCTCTATTTTTAAAACTTCTTGCTTACTTAAGTATACTAAGCAATTTGTTTTTGGTACTTACTTATCTAAACTATTTAATCCCCCCAACAATCTCTTGGTTTAATTCATTAATAGGTTTAGCATATCCAATAATAGTCCTAGTAAATATTTTTTTTCTTTTTTTCTGGCTTTTAAAAAAAGAGCTTTTTTTCCTTTATTCACTTATTGTTTTAATCTTAGGGTTCTACCATCATAGCCGGTATTTACAAATAACACCTATTAACACAAAAATCAAAGGACAGTCCAAAGAAATAAAGGTTATGAGCTACAATGTCAGACTCTTTGACTTGTATAACTGGACTGAAAATAAAAAAACAAGAGACCTTATCATTCAACAAATAAAAAAAGTAAATCCAGATGTAATATGTTTTCAAGAATATTATTATAGTTCTAAACTAAACTTTCAAACTAGAGATTTAATTATTAAAGAACTAAACATGAATTATTATCATGAGAATTTCTCTCACGAAAGTAAAAAAGATTCAAAATTTGGAATTGCAACATTTAGTAAATTTCCCATTATTGAAAGTGACTTTATTTCATTTGAAA
>Ga0315331_10003789_pt1 | contig 11434 bp, 5 predicted proteins | sample M160m34915metaG_FD_203456 | JGI IMG/M metagenome (GOLD analysis project Ga0315331, IMG submission 203456) | Ammonia-oxidizing marine archaeal communities from Monterey Bay, California, United States - M1 60m 34915 | ecosystem: Environmental > Aquatic > Marine > Intertidal zone | place: USA... | reverse complement strand
AACCGCAAGTAGTTCGGAATTCACAGGCAATCGAAATCGGAATGGCGACGCTTCAGCTGAATAGTGAAATCTCCAGGTAAACCGATGTAAATCGCGACTGCCCGAACCAGGCGACAACTGTGAATCGAACTCGGCGCTTACGATGACTCGTTGAGTCGTCAACCCTACCTGATGTTGCGTTTCTGACGCTCGGTCAATTTTTTCAACTTCGTGGGGGGAACCCGACAGCGATCCGTTAAATTGATCCATGTCGTTATTGCCGTATGCCTGTTTAATTCTCCATATTTTCGTGTCAGATTGAACCGGCGATGAACCAACTGGGGCAAACATGTCACCTGAAAAATGCAACATCGCATTTTCTTTTTGACCCGACACCCAATTGTCTGCAGTCCAAACAGCCTGTGGCACTTCGCCGAACACAGCAATCAGGTCTGACCAGTCTGACTCTGTAAATATTTCCGGTTCCGCATACCGCCGGTAGTTGTCTGATGTAAGTTGCACTTCTTCCGGGTCATCACAGCCCACCACACCAAATGCGATGGCTGCTGATCTCGTTGTTTCCGGCAGGATCACAGGCACATGAAATTCCGACTGACGGCTTTGATCTGCGCGCTGCCCGATAACTCGCAGTCTCAATTGTTCCCTGACCGGTAACCCGTCGGCAAAATCGATGGTGAGTCGCTGGAAGTTCTCAGACTCTCGTTTGATGTTCCAGGATACGTCCGCAGACGAGGACGCTACTGTGCCTGTCGGAGTCACCGGGACCACGGCAGTCACTTCCCATTCGGATGGAACCAGCCAGATCGATTCGAACGTACCTTGAGCCTGTGACGTCAACTCCAGCAGTACATCGAGTTCCTGCGGAATTGTTCCAACATTGAGCAATGAATACTCACGGACGGAAATTCTTTGCAACGACTTCCTTCCCGTATTCCGAATCTGCAAGTTGAGAAATGACCGAGATGCATATTGCTCAAAGGCAAGTTCGTGCCTGTCGTCGTCCACCGATGTGGCCGTTTGACGGAGTCCGTCGGAAGAATATGTTGTCACCTGAAATGGTGATTCAATGGCTACGCTGAATGGACTGGCGTTTCCGCCCAGCAAAACCGCTTTGTCCGGTCGTGGTGGTTCTATCCTGAACTGAAGGTAGCCAGAACCCGGCAAAGGGACGGATTGCCGACCGCGGATCGTAATTCGTGAAAGGTCTTCTTTTTCCTCGCCTGCCAGGTTGATACGTAAGGCATGCCACTTATCTGACCGTGGTCCGGTGTCACGCCATGAGAAGGCCCTGCCAAGCTCGTTTTCAATAGACGACACTATCAAATCCGGCGGTATTGCAATTGTGATTTCGTTGCTGCCTGTCGACATCGAATCAAAGCTGAACTCGAAAGACTGCTCAAGCGATCCCGACTGCAACTGGCATCGGGAATTCAAACGATACGAACTAACGCCCTGTCCGCGTCTGTCATCGTCGGCCGGCTGGTGAACTCGAATTCTGCAGACATTCGCATGTCCGAGTTGCACGCGCCAAGCAACCAAAGAAGCTCTATCGCGACTTTGTTTCCGGGACTGCCGGTCAACTTTATCCAACTGAACGATTCCCGTATTGGACGTCACCTTCCATCCTGAAGGAACAAACAAACGAAAAGACGTGACGACAGATCGTGGAACATTAAAATCGAAGTCGTATCCTGTCAGTCGTTTCTGCCCTTCAAGTCGCCAGTCGAATCTAAGTTCATGGGCGGTTTCAGGCGTCACAAGCCGTTGCACGTTGTCCAGCCCCGTCCCGAGAATCGCAGATCGCTCAGCGTCCTCGTTGCCCCAACGAGCGTTTGACAGCCACAGGTTACAAGGTTCAAACGGGGTAACTTCTGCTTCGTCGCTGACTCGAAACAGTGTCGCCGTGCCCTGCTCAAAGTGTGCAGTCTTTACGTTAAAACTCGCCTCATAAAGAGCTGAGGTAAATGAAAAGCGGTCGATTTCACTGGACGAAGCCATGGCAGACTTCATCAGTATGTCGAGTTGCTCGGGACGAACCGGAACCCAATCGCCTTGCGGCCATAACTCTGGATGCTTGCCCGGAACAAACATCCGCCTGAGACGCTCTGTGTTCGGTTCCGCACACGCTCCAACAGAGTCGAAAACGAATGTGTGAAGCAGAACAGCGCTCAAGACAACGAAAGTTGTGAGCAATCGCTTCTTTCTGACCTGATTAAGTCGCTGACGGCGTTCACGTAGCACCGGAATAACTCGCTTTTTTTGAGAAAAACTCTGAGAGGCCGAACACTGCCTCACCATGCTTTCGGTTGGCATGACAACAATGAGCAGCTTCAAGCAGGTCGCTCACTTCGCTCATTCGATTCATCGTGAATGATTTCTTCACGAGAAGAACCTGGAACGAGAAAATCACTGGGAGACGAAAATGTCACTAACGACGCACGCTGGCGCCGTTTAATTTGCGATTCGATCACCGATGCAACAAATGCAAGAAGTAGTCCGAAAACGGCTGGCTGAAGAAGAAGCTGCACAGCCTCAAGGTGCCAGAGCCCCACAAGTGAAAGACCAAATCCAACAACGAGGATCGTTAGTACATGCCGGGTCGCCGGAATCCGAAGTAATGCAAGCCCGAACGCGAGGGCTAACCCAGCGCCTGCCAGGATAACTGCAGGCTGGCTCATGGATTGAATTCGAATTTCCCGTTGATGACCAAAAGAGCTGAAGAGGTAGCTGTTTCCGTAAGCCGGACCGGTCAATGGGGCTAAATGCAAGTCCTTCAGTTGACTACGAAGTTCCGTTGCAAGTTCGAAATCATCGTCCGTGAACAGCCAGTCATTAAGGGAAACACTCCCCCCAAATGGTCGCCGACTCCATGCGAAACTTTGCCGTTGCCACGAAAATAGAGGCGTGTAGTTTTCAGGATACACGAGCAAATGTTGATCAACTGGGAGTATCACTTCCCACAGTGTTTCGGCGAGCCAGACATCATCTGCAAAACTCGGCACCGTAGCGGAGAGTTCGTTGATACTGTCAAACCTGTCAGCCTGATTGACGTCGAACTCAAACGTAAGACTGTGTTGCCTGCGACGCATCTGCTCGTCAAGAAGAAGCCGGATTTCGATCAGATCATTGTCTTTCGACGAGATCAACAGATTATCGGCAGTCGCCGGTTTACCATCCCACCAGACACTCAGGGACGAGCGGTCGGTCTTAGCTGGCAAAGTAACTGTAAGAAACGAAATATCGCCGTCAATCAGCGAGACACATGTCGTCCTTACCGCTCCGCCATTCTGAAAACGTGTTCTGACCAAAGATCGCCGTACGACAAAGTTCTGAGTTGCTCGTTCCGGTGCGGCTTCCATGGTCAGGCCCACATTCCTGAGCATTCCTGCTGCCACCCATGTTGGAGCACTGCTCAACGTCAGTTTCTGGTCCCATTGCTCTCCGCTAACCAGGACACCAACGTTGTCTGGCGATCGAAGCTCAACTCGTGTGGACTTACCTGGAACATCGGCCGGTTGCAGTAAGGGGACGTCAGATTGGCCAATTCCTGATTCGACAAACGCTGCATCGACAGGAACGGAATACGTGCAGATGATTCCAAACTGACCAAGGATCGGTCGTGGCAGGTTGACTCTAATCTGCCGCACGCCGTCAATTTCCAATCCACCTGTTTCTGCGGTTAGAAGCACTGTTGAAATGCCATCATCACCTGTAAGCCGAAATCCTTCGGGTGTCACTGAACCCGGAACAAGAATCCGAAGTCGGTCAAGCTCCTCATAAGTGACAGAATAATCGAGACGCTGCTCAACATTGATCAGGTTATCCGACAATGTGAGCGTGGCATGTGACGAAACCGCCACTTCCTGTGCATGAGTCGTCACAGTCGCCCGAAACTCGAGGGCGGACGATGCACTCTCAAAGTACCGTGGCACCTGATTCAATGGTCCATCAGCCTTGGTTGTGACTGCGTTGCCTGAAGTGTTCGAGATCATCTGGACAGCGGTATTACGCGCACCTTCCAACGTACTTTCGACGTTACTCGCGTTTAACAATGTTAGCTGAGAAACAGGTCTGGATTCGGAGTCAGCCACGGGAATAGAAATCAGAAACGATTCTTCACCAAGTGGAACCGGACGACGGGCCTGCAGCTTGACGGTAATTGGCCCATGAGTTCGATTTATGGGTTCCACAAACTCTAACCTGATCGTTTCAAAGTCAGCCTTTGTTTCAGACACGTCGGCTACATCCGAAAGACGCCTCACGATGTGAACGCGATCTGCAGGTTCGATGACCTCAACCTGTTCCCATTCCTGCGTCGTAAGCTCCGGCCACCGAAGCTGAATGTGATCCAGCGTCCCCCGATACACGATAATTTCATACCAAATTTCCAAATCTGCAGAAGCTTCCCGAAACATTATTTCGTAATCAGAACTTACACGATAATTTGCTTCGATCTCTTCAATCTGGAACTGTACGCGGGAGTTGCGGTCTCTCAGACGATAGGCCTGCTGAAATCTGGCCTGCGGGTCAAGTTGCGATTCCACACGTTTTCGAAACAACGAGGTCGCGATCCGTTGCACTTGCAGTGGTCGCGACGTTAGCGGGCTCAAACGGAATCCTTCGGCAACTCGAAGACCGAAGAATGTTTCCTCTCGTGTAGCGTTTTCAACAGTGAATCCACTAATCGAGAATGACTTCGTATCCGCCTTCACTTCCGAAGAAATCAGCCACTTCAATTTCAAAGGTCCAGCAGTGCTCTCCTGAAGAGAAATAACGACAGGGTTCGATTGCAGATCAGTCGTCTCAATTGAATCGTGTGTCGAACTGCTCACTGAAAGAACGTTGCACCCGAGTGGTACCTTGACTCTTACTGATTCAAAGCTCGCGCCGGATGAAACAATTGTTTGCACGGCCTCGACGGCAACTCCGTCCTCGCCTGCGTCAGCAGACAACAATGTTTCGACTTGAAACGCCGTCTCTTCTGCTGGCTGCATCTCGACTACCTGCCATGGCAAATCAAGGTCATCGCCCAACCCATGCGCGATTAAGGCTGAACGGGCATCGGGCAGCGTTTCAACTTCGATGTCGGCAAGCTGGTCAGACCTGACAGCGAATGCATCGCCGGGGACGACGAGTCGTAACGAACTTTGGGCTGTCTCTGGCAACGAAAGGTGCATCCTGTAGGACTTACCGGATTTCCGAACGGGTACGGAAATCTGCAGATCAATCCTGTGTTGGCCGGTTCCAGAGATGCGGCACTTCAAGCCGGTTCCGCGATCCGTTGGCAGGAACTCAACATCGCCAGTTTTTGTTTGACGGTGCGCAAGCAACGTTGCTTCGTTCAGTCGAAGCGGCACGTCGACCTGGTTGATCCCGTCTCGAACGAATACTTCAACTGAAGCGTCGAGCTTTGCTGTGGTTCGAGCAGCGTTTACGTCGCCAGCCAACGTCACCGCCGCAACATAGTAGCCAGGCCCAGTGTCATTCGTCCCGCGAAGGAGTTCCTCACGCCACTTGAGGTACGCGCCAATCTGACCTCCTGCTGTCAATCTGACCACTTCGCCATGCTCATCAACGAAAATGACATGCTCATTCGCTTTTGGCGGATCTGTCAGACGAAATTCTGCTTGTGAAGCATCTGGATCACTGGTTGACGCCGGCGAAGCTTCGACGGCCGAGTCCGGCAGCGACTTCTGAGCAACGACCGGACTGGCCGCTGAAATGAAGACAGCAACCACCAGTACAAAGTAAACAGGCCATGTTCCTGCGATAGTCAGCAACGCCATTGGTGAATCCACCATCGCTGAACGAGGGATCCTCAGCGCAGGCGATTGGACGTATACTGATCTGTTCACATTCATCTTCATGACTCGACGATTTACTACTCCCACAAATACTCAACGGTCGAACAATGTTCGACAATTAAACTTCATACAGAGAAACCCGGAGTAATGCCGGACGGCGTACTGATCCGAGCTATCAACTGCCGGGGTCATCAAAGACAGGAACGTTGGAAGGCGGCAGTTTGACAATCCAGACGCTGCCATAATACGTCGGCTTTCAGCGTATCGGTAGCAGCAATCAACTCACTCATCAGAGTTGACGGCACGACATGTTCGCTACGTCAGATGCGCTGTTCTGTTTCCACTGATCCGCCGGCATCTAACTAGTGACTAAGTGTGTCACGTCGCGAGGGTTTTCTTGTTGGCGCGGCCACAGATTCACGTAGGCCCACGATACGGTTTCCGCTAACAATTCAATATAGGTCAGAATATTTCAAAAAACCGGAGTCATGGGATGGCTGATTCCGAACGCTACTCGCGGGACGAACCAAATACGCAAGACCAGTCTAAGTCGTTACTTCTGAACATTGGCCGAGGGCTTGCCCTGTTTTTAGCTGCTTTCTCCCTGTTGAACGTCATCGGTGAATTATTTCACCCTGGCTTTGATGCGTCGGACTGGTGGGTGGACACTCGCAGCGTGCCGAGTTTCGTTAGTCGCACGTTGATTCTCATTTTTGCGGGGCTGATGTTTGAATTTACCCGCAGACCTGAATCTTCCCGCTTCCTGAACCGTCTCCAGAAAATGGCAGTCGCTGGTGTTCTGGTCGTTGCCGTCCGCGATGCCTGGGAATTTCATTCCCTGATCTCTCAAGACGCAATCACGACACAATTCCCGCTTCCATTTTCAATTATTGTCGCGATGCTCTTGCTTACCATTTTCGGTGCGTTGCATATCCGAGTCCGCGGAAGACGAACTTCTGCACGTGGCAAAGCAATGATCTTTGCCGCAACGGTTGGCTGCACAGTGGCATTTCCGATATTGCAGATTCATTGTTTCGGATGGACTGACTATCGGCGGCCAGCAAATGCGGCTGTCGTGTTTGAATGCAAAGTCTACGCGAGTGGGAACCTCTCAGCCGCTCTTTCCGACCGAGTGCGCAGCGTCTGCGAGCTTTACCATCAGGGACTTGTGGGGCATCTTGTCATGTCCGGTGGCCCTGGACAGGGAGACATTCACGAGACCGATGCGATGCGAGACTTCGCTGTCAGTCTCGGAATTCCCCCAAGTCGAATCCTGACCGATCGATCAGGACTGAACACCGACGAAACCGTAGCCAACACGGTTCCTCTGTTTCGGGAGCATGGCTTCGAACGCGTGCTTGCGGTCAGCCATTTTTTCCATCTGCCACGAATCAAACTGGCATACCAACGCGCGGGTGTCGACGTTTTCACCGTTCCCGCCAGGCAGAAGTTTCCACTACCCAACGAAAGCTTCATGCTCGCCCGAGAAACCGTTGCCTTGTGGGCCTACTACGCTCGCCCGTTGACCGGGCTTTGATACACCTGATTTCGAGAAAGCTCGATCAATCAAACATCACACACTGGAGACCAGCACAGAATGGGGTTACGTGCAGCCTTCACATCATTTGGACGTGAAACTGGTGTTGAGTGCGGAGCTGTGTGAAGTAACTCTGGATCTTCGGCGATTATCTTTTCAATCGTTTCGACAAAAGCGTCGAGTGTTGCTTTTGATTCAGTTTCAGTTGGCTCGACCATGATCGCTTCCGGGACGACCAGCGGAAAGTAGACGGTCGGAGCGTGGAAACCGTAGTCGAGCAGTCGCTTCGCGATGTCCATTGCGGAAACGCCAAGTTCCTTCTGCAGATGTTGAGCAGATGCAACGAACTCGTGCATGCAGCGTTCGCCGTTAGGAACAGGCAAAACGTGTTTCAGCTTTTCTTTAAGATAGTTCGCATTGAGGACTGCGTGTTCTGAAAGCTCTTTCAGCCCGTCGCCGCCGAGCGTTCGCAGATAAAAATAACCTCGCAGCAGAATGCCGACGTTACCAAAGAACGATCTAACTCGCCCGATGGATTTCGAGGGAGTTTGCAGCTTGTACTGTCCGGATTCTTCGTCGTGAGCAACAACTGGTCCCGGTAGATAATCTGCAAGAAAGTCCCTTACTGCGATCGGACCTGAACCCGGCCCGCCAGCTCCGTGAGGCCCGGTGAAGGTTTTGTGCACGTTGTAGTGCATCATATCGCCGCCAAAGTCGCCCGGCCGAGTGATGCCAAGAATCGCGTTCATGTTAGCACCATCGATATAGACGAGACCGCCGACCTTGTGCAGCATTCTGCTGATTTCGTCAATTTCTGGCTCAAACAATCCAAGAGTGTTCGGATTAGTGATCATGAATACGGCCGTCTGATCGTCGAGATGCTCTTGCAGTTCGTCGAGATCGACGAATCCGTTCTTTCCCGCCCCAAGTTGAATGCAGTCAAAACCTGCGAGCGCGGCGCTTGCCGGGTTTGTCCCATGAGCGCTGTTCGGGAATATAACTTTCGTGCGGTGTTCGCCTTTGTCCTGGAAATACGCAGAAGCAACCAGCAGTGCGGCCAACTCTCCCTGCGCGCCGGCGGCCGGCTGCAAAGAAACGGCTGGCAGACCAGCAATTTCGCCAAGCATCTGCTGCATTTCGTACTGAATCTGCAGCATACCCTGCAGACTTTCTTCCGATTGCCAAGGGTGCAAATCGACAAGTCCCGGAAAAGAAGCCAGCCGTTCGTGCCGCTTCGGGTTGTACTTCATCGTGCAGCTACCCAGTGGGTAGTAATGCGTATCGACCGACATATTCAGCGTCGACAGGTTTGTGAAGTGCCGAATGACGTCGGGCTCGTTCACTTCCGGCAGTGGGAGCGACGTGTCACTGAGAAACTCCGCAGGAATACACGCCATTGACGAGAATTCCGGACAGTCCGATTCCGGGTATTCGGCGCCACAACGTCCGGGAACTGACAGGTCGAAAAGCAGTTGAGTAGCCTGTTCGTTTCTCATGTTGTCTTCCGGGTTGAGCTTCGTGCTGAATGCAACGTTGAATCATGCGGTGCACCGACCGAGCTTCCGCATGCTGCCGCTTCCTGTTGGCTTGCGGCCGCCTCTCCGCAAATGGTGTCAACAGCACACGGTGTAATCGCGTTTGCTAAGGCGTCAATTTCTTCGCGTGATCGACATTCCGTAACGGCGACAAGAAGTCGATCTTCGGACTCACTGTTTGAGACTCGTCGCAAGGCTGGACCGATGTCAAAGCCTGCAGTCTTCGCCCGTTCAATGATTACTTCGGCGCCGTCACGACACTGCAAAGTAAACTCCTTGAAAAATGGCTGATCGAATGCGAGTTCAATCCCGTCCTGTTCGGTCAGTTTCTGGGCGGCATAGTGAGCCTTGCTGCACGACAATTCTGCCACCTGCCGCATTCCCGCTGGGCCGAGCAGAGACATGAACACGGTCGCCCGGATAGCGATCAAACCTTGATTCGTGCAAATGTTGCTGGTCGCCTTTTCACGACGAATGTGCTGTTCGCGAGCCTGCAGATTGAGCACGAAGCAGCGTTTGTCATTTCGATCGGTCGTTTGCCCGATCAACCTGCCCGGCATCTGTCGAACAAACTTCTGCTTACAGGCAAGTATTCCCAGAAACGGCCCGCCATACTGCATGGGAGTTCCCAGAGACTGGCCTTCTCCGACCGCGATGTCGGCTCCGAGATCTCCTGGGCGTTTCAGAATTCCTAGACTGATCGGATCGAACGAGACGATCGACAATGCTCCGTGCTTGTGAGCCATCGCCGAAATCTGCTCGACTTCTTCCAGGCATCCGTAGAAGTTTGGATGCTGAATGACGACGCACGCAGTCTTGTCATCGATGGCTTCTTCGACCGCGACCGGAGCAACTGTCCCGCCAGGCGTCGGGACGATGACAAGTTCGCAGTCCATCCGACCGAGATAAGTTTCAACCACCTGGCGATATTCAGGATGAACCGATCCCAGCAGAACGACTCGTCCATGCCGCTTCGTGCATCGCATCGCCATAAAGACGGCTTCGCTGACCGCCGTTCCGCCTTCATAAAGGCTGGCGTTGGAGACATTCATGCCTGTCAACTGGCAAACCAGCGTCTGGAATTCAAAGAACGTCTGCAGACTGCCCTGACTGGCTTCAGCCTGATACGGCGTGTATGCGGTGTAGTACTCGCTACGTCCCGCAATCGCGTCGACCGCCGACGGTATGAAGTGATCGTAAACTCCGCCGCCAAGGAAACACGGCCGGGCGGATGACCCCACGTTTCGTGCAGCCAGTTCACGAGCCACCTGTTCGAGTTCCAGTTCGGACAGCTTCGGCGGAATGTCGAGTGGCCGCTTGAGTTGCAAGGACTCTGGAATCTGATCGAACAGCGTTTCGATCGAGTCAACGCCGATGGTGTCGAGCATTTCCCGCTGCTCGTCAGGCGTATTGAAGAGGTAGCTCAACAGAACCTCCGAAGGTGGCACTTGGCGGCTGTAAGCCGAGCGAAATGCAATCGCCAAGTGAGTTGTGTTTGCAAAACCACGTGCGAAAACAGCTTTTCACAGCCATCCATGGCGAGAAGTCAGGTGTCGGTGTCGCAGTGACCGGCTCCGCCAATCACAAACTTAACCTGAAAATTGTCCTCTGTCAGTGATCTTCATCCTGGCAAATCTGCTCGTAAGTCGTCCGGTCCAGTAGATTGTCGAGATCGCCTGGCGATGCCATTTTAATTTTCAAAATCCAGCCGGCTCCAAACGCGTCATCGGACAACAGATCGAGGTTGTCTGCGAGTTCATCGTTGGCTTCGACGATTTCGCCACTGACGGGAGCATAAAGGTCCGAGACGGCTTTTACGCTTTCCACTTCGCCACAGTTGTCTCCGACGCCAAGCTGACCGCCCACCGCGGGAAGATCAACGTAGACTAAATCAGTCAGCGCCTTCACCGCGAAATCAGTGATGCCGATTGTGGCAATCTCACCATCGACGGCGACCCATTCGTGACTCTTTGCATACTTCAGCGAGGCAAGATCCATCGGGTGCTGCTCCGTGCACTTTCGCTGTCAATTGCCGAGGCGTCCGGAAGTCGCCATGAACATTCCATTTTCACTCGGCGGTCATTCGCCAACATTTCAGGAGACAGGGTCTTCCTGAGCAATTGGCTCATCATGTTTGTCGGATTCGATTCTGGCGACTTTCTCAAGCCGTCTGGCGTGTCGGCCACCTTCAAATTCGGTTTTCAGCCAGGTCGTAACAATTCTTTCCAAGGCCTGATCGCTGATCAGGTCAGCTGAGAGACAAAGTACGTTAAGGTCGTTGTGCTGTCGACTCAGCGCGGCTGTAATATCGTCATGAATTGGCGCTGCGCGAACTCCATCGAACTTGTTCGCCACAATGCACATGCCGATGCCCGTTCCGCAGACCAATATGCCACGGTCCGCTTCAGCAGACGAGACGGATCCCGCCACTTTGGATGCGTAATCCGGGTAGTCAACGCTTTCTTCACCGTTGGCACCAAAGTCGACACCTGCAAAGCCCAGGCCCTGAATGATGTCGAGAATTCGCGCGCGAACGTTGACTCCGCGGTGATCACTTG
>Ga0315331_10003787_pt1 | contig 11435 bp, 11 predicted proteins | sample M160m34915metaG_FD_203456 | JGI IMG/M metagenome (GOLD analysis project Ga0315331, IMG submission 203456) | Ammonia-oxidizing marine archaeal communities from Monterey Bay, California, United States - M1 60m 34915 | ecosystem: Environmental > Aquatic > Marine > Intertidal zone | place: USA... | reverse complement strand
AAGATCATCAAAATAATTTAGAAATTCGTATTAGCGAAGATGAACGACACCTTTTAGGAGACTTAATAAATCAACTTCGAGAAGTCCTTCTGTCAACATCGGCCGAGGGTTCAGTAGAGGCCTCTATCCGACGCCTATTCCCAACTGCATACAATGATGATCCGAAAGAAGATGCAGAATACCAACGTCTCATGCGTGACCAATTACTTGAACAGCGGTTACAACAACTAGACAGGGTGGAAGACACTTTAAAGGCAGAAATCTTAGATGATGAACAAACAACTTCATGGCTTACAGTAATTAATGACCTTCGTTTAGTTCTCGGTACGAAGCTCGATGTGAGCGAGAATGACAACTTCTCTCCTGGCGATCCAGATAGCCCTGATAACCAATCTTTTGCCGTGTATCACTACCTTGGTTATCTCCAAGGAGAATTTGTTGAAGCATTAAGTAAATAAAAGTCTGATGCACCATCAAAGAGAAGGTGGTTTCGGCCACATACTCACGTAGTGTGGATGTCTGAGCCCCCATCGTCTAGTGGCCTAGGACACCGCCCTTTCACGGCGGCAGCACGGGTTCGAATCCCGTTGGGGGTGCCACTTTGTCAGTTGAGACCGGTTAGCTGACCGGTCTTAACTTTTTTACAAAGACTCTCGAGAAAGAGGAAAAGAAAGCGCTACGGCAGCGCCTTCTCCTTCATGATCAACAACATAAGTTGAACCGCCGAAACTCTCTGCGATATGACGAACAATCGAAAGCCCCAATCCAGAACCTTCCGCTGAGGGCGCAGAAGCAGAACGGAAAAATCGTTCAAAAATCAATTCAGTTTCCTCTTGGGCAATACCGGGACCGTAATCACGGACGGTCAGATTCCCGTCTCGAACAGTTACTTCCACGATGCCAGCGACTGGGCTCCATTTAACTGCATTGCTTATCAAATTGGATACAGCGCGTTCGACTAACGATGGCTCAACTTTAATTTCACACAACTCAGCATCAACAACAAAAACACAATCTGATCGTCGCATATGCCGTTCAACAACTCGCTTAACAATCTCGCTGAAATCTACAACAACAGGTGCTCCCATCTCATGACGATCAGTTGCTAAATCAACTAATTCACTAACTAAATCAGTGAGTTCATCTAACTCGAACAAAATGTCGTCCGTTATTTGACTTTTTTCTTCGTCAGAAAGCTTTTCTGCTCGACTCATAAATTCAATATTCGTGCGCAAACTTGTTAATGGCGTTCGCAATTCATGGCTGGCATCAGTGACTAGCCGCTGCTGCTGTCGGCGAGATTCTATTAATTCGCTCAGCATCAACTTGAAACTTTTCGCTAATTCACCAAATTCATCTTTACGGTTTAAATCAAGATTTAGATCAACACTTAAATCAAGATCAATAGGATCATCTAGCTCAAGAGAATTTGCCACTGAACTGGTCGCAGCAGTCAATTGTCGGATCGGTCTCACAACACGGCCAGCGATAAAAAACCCAAGTAAGGCCGACACAGCCGCTCCGGAAAACCCAGTAACTAAAGCAATACTTTGCAAAGCGTCCCTGGTGTTATTAATTTTATCCATCGGACTAGCAACCATTAATGCTCGGTTCTGGCTCAACGAAACTGACCGAACTCGCAACTGGGCGATATCTGTTCCTTCAATATTGACTGTTTCAACTAAAGCATATTTACCCCTAGATGCCGCTATCTTTTTTACGCCTCTCGAGATGGGTATCGGGGCAACATTTGCCAACAATATCTTTCCTCGGCCATCCACTACTTGAATCAGCACATCTTCAGCGACATATGGCCCGAAAAGCTTCTCCCCCGAGAGAAACCGAGTCTGTCTCTGAGAAAAATCAGCAACATTCAATAGACGATTCCATTGCGGATTTTCTAGAAACTTTGCGACTATTACTGATCTTTTCTCGAGCTCTACATCCAAGGAATTTTTTGCCTGGGAATCAGCTACATAAAGAAACCCAATAGTTACGACCAAGGTAACTGAAGCCACTACCACAGCGATCAGACAGGCAACACGTGTTCTAAAACTCATTAGCTACGCAACACATACCCGACTCCCCTAATCGTTTCAAGTAAACGAGGCTTGTCGTCATCTTCGATTTTACGGCGCAGATAACCAATGTAAACATCCAAAGAGTTAGAGGCCATGGAAGATCCATAACCCCAAACCCGTTCATAAATTTGATCTCGATTAAATACTCGTCCAGGTTCTTCCATAAAGATTTCTAATAAATCAAACTCAGTCTTAGTTAAATCAATCTTTATTAAATCCCTAGTCACTTGACGACTTCGCTGATCAAGTATCAAGCCGCCATAAGACAACTCTCCCCTTTCCTCCTCATTACTAAAACTGTTACTTCTTCTAATTAAGGAACGCACACGCGCTAGAAGCTCATCTAACTCAAAAGGTTTTACTAAATAATCGTCAGCCCCTGCATCGAGGCCTTCAACTCGATCTCGCGTCGCATGTCTGGCAGTTAGGCACAAAATAGGAATCTTGTTACCTCCGGCGCGTAACTGTCGGCAAACTTCGAAGCCCCCGAGATTAGGCATGGTCACGTCCAAAATCATCAAATCCGCCTGAGGAGCGAGATCAATACCCATACGCCCATCGACACCTTCTAGTATTTCATACCCTTCATGAAGCAAAACCCGCTTAAGGGATTCCCTAATGCGTTTGTCATCATCGATGATGGCAATAGTCCCTATTCCAGATTTTTTGTCAGAATTATCACCCATACCCCTATACATACTGCACCTTATGTAAGAAAGGATTAAGAAATACACGAACTTTTATGTACCTAAAGTCGCTCCAACGTTTTAGGAGTCTGAGTTACCGGACTCATGGATGCAGTTCCACATCGCAACCAGACAATCTGATTTTCTCCCATTACGCGGAGACTGGCTTTTTTTCAAGCAAATAACAAGTTCAGCGATTCATCAAGCCAAAAGCTTATCTTCCAGCGATTACCGGCAATTTTTAAACGTTTAATAACCCTTAATTCATGCAGATCTACAATCAACTTCCTACACCAGTGAATCTCCCTGGCCTATCATCTTGATAGGAATACAAGGAGTCATAGTTATGGACATCGGAGTCTGTGTAGCTTCCCATATCGGTGATATCGACTACGTCGTTAGAGCTGAAGAGCTCGGCTACACCCATGCTTGGTTAGCTGACAGCCAAATGATCTGGTCAGACTGTTACGCTGCGTTAGCGTTAGCTGCAGACCGCACCAGCAAAATACAACTTGGAACTGGGGTTTCCGTCTCAGGGACCCGGCCCGCTCCCGTTACTGCCTCTTCAATAGCGACTATAAACGCTATAGCTCCAGGTCGTACTTTCCTCGGTATCGGCACCGGAAACACAGCAATGCGAATCATGGGTCACAAGCCACAACGTATCCACGAATTTGACCAGTATTTATCCGCTCTTGGACCCCTTCTTCGCGGAGAAGAAGCCGAACATCATTTTGAAGGAACAACCCAACCAATACGACACATCATGCCCGACCACGGGTTTGTTAACTTCAAAGATCCTATCCCCATGTACGTATCAGGATTTGGACCAAAATCACTGGCGCTGGCCGGTAAACATGGCGATGGTGCTGTTCTTTCCATGCCACCTGATGGAAAAATGATGGCACGAATGTGGGAAATGATTGAACGGGGAGCAATCGCAAACAACCAAACAATTAACCGGAATGACTACTTAACTTGCTCACTCACGACAATTGTTGTTCTTGACGAAGACGAAACCCTCTCAAGCCCTCGGGTTAAAGCCGAAGCCGGTGCCTTTGCGATGGCATCAGTTCACTACTCTTACGATCAATTTCGTCAACTTGGTCGAACACCTGGAGGAAAGCTTGAAGAAATTTGGGATGAATACACAGCGTTACTTGCTGACTACGATGAATCTCGCATTCATCAACGAATACACGCTGGACACAACTGTTGGGTTCTACCCGAAGAAGAACAATTTCTAACCACAGAATTAATAGACGCCACATGCATCGTTGGTACCGCTAGCCAGGTCATTGAACGTATAAAAGAACTCGAGGCAACTGGCCTAAGCCAGTTAATGATTTTACCTAATTGGGACCCGCGATATGAAGTACTTGAACGAGTCGGGACCAAAGTCATTCCCCATCTTTAGATCAAATTTTGCATCAGTTAGCTCTGAAATGGTTATTTGTGGTCACTGGTGTTAACCTGATAAGTCGTTCTTCCCACCGCACCGTTTACTGTGCCCCCCAGAGTCGCGAGTTATCATGAGTAAAGTTTGCCAAGTAACAGGACGTAGGCCCACAACGGGGTTTACCGTGTCACACTCCCATAAACGTAATAAAAGATGGTTTAGGCCCAACATTCAAACAAAAAAGTTTTTTGTGCCTAACGAAAAGCGTCACGTGACTCTCACTGTTAGTGCAAAAGGCATCAAAATTATTAATAAAAAAGGAATTGAATCAGTTATCGCTGATCTACGCCGTCGTGGAGAGAAGATCTAATGGCAAAAAGTGACAAACGCCCAGTGATCAAACTTAAGTCAACAGCAGGAACTGGGTTCACCTATTCCACTCGTAAAAACAAGACCAACACGCGTGAACGAATAGAGCTTCGGAAATACGACCCAGTTATTCGACAACACGTAATGTTCAAAGAAGAACGTTAAAAGTAGAATTTCATTCCTTAACGGAACATTTAATCTCGGTTTGCTGCCATGGATCTGTCCGCTGAACAAGCGCGCAAGATAGCGCTGATCTCACAGGGAATGGCAAGCTCAATTTCTAATAAGCCTAATTCCAATGCATTTAAGAGAACTTTAGATTCTCTTGGAGTAATCCAAATAGACGCTGTTAATGCCGTAGCACGCTCTCACCTACTCGTGTTAAGAAGCCGCTTAGGTGGAACACACGAACATCTCGAGAAACTACTACGACAGCAGACGTACAAAAACCACGTACTCGCTGAATATTGGGGACATGAAGCAAGCTTCCTTCCCACATCTGATTGGCCTCTCTATAAATGGCGAATGAGAAGAGCTGCAAAGGGTGAAATTTGGAAAGGCATCCGTAATTTTGCTAACGAAAAGCCAGGTTATATCAAACAGATCCTCAACGAATTAACTAAGCGAGGACCATCAAAGGCTAGCGACTTTGAAAGAGGCGGCCCTAAGAGCTCCTGGTGGGGCTGGAGCGATTCTAAGCTTGCCTTAGAATGGTTATTTTGGATCGGAGAAATTACAGTCGCCAATCGAGTTAATTTCACTCGCTACTACGATTTACCCCAAAACATATTTCCCGAAAAAATTTGCACCAGTGAACCTGAGGAAAGCACAGCGCACAAGACTCTGATTCTCAATGCTGCTCGTTACCTAGGGGTAGCAACTGCAGACGACATAGTTGATTACCATCGACTTCCTAAAAAACTAGCCAAGCTTCGATTACAAGAGTTAGAAGAAGATCGTCAGCTCAGCAAAGTCGCGATAGAAGGCTGGGATGAGGATGCATATATTCTTACAAAATTAGATAATGCAGAACATCCAACCAGAACTAGCTTACTTAGCCCATTCGACCCAATCGTATGGTTCCGACCTAGAGCAAAACGCTTATTTAATTTCGAATATAAACTAGAAATTTATCGGCCTAAAAGTAAACGCTTATTTGGTTATTACGTCATGCCATTTTTATACGACAATATGCTCCGAGCACGACTCGACATAAAGGCTAATCGATCTATTAATACGCTAGAAATTTTAGGATCATTTTCAGAACCGAAACTCATGAACAAATTAGCTGTGCACGCGTTATGGCAAGAACTTAAAATTTTAGCCGATGCCTGCGGACTAGCCTCCATAAGCGTAAGTCATAACGGAGATCTGGCTCCTGCCCTTCACAAATTGGCTCAGTCAAAATGAACGAACTTCGACGAGGCTTATCTCTCGCGTGTGCCGTATGTGGTTCGAGACACTTATTCAAACGATTTGGGCTATTCGACATGCGCCAAAAATGTCCACTTTGCGGTATTCAATTTGAACGAATGGAAGGACACTTTTTAGGCGCAGTCGCATTAAATACAGTCATCTCCGCGGGAGCGGTACTCAGCACAATCTGTTTGACAATCGTTATCGCTGGAACAGATGTATCAAGCAAACTGCTTCTACTCACTGCACTGCCTATGGCAACTATTTTACCAGTTCTATTTGATCCGTTCTCCAGAACACTGTGGACCGCTATTGATATTCTCATTCGGCCAGTAGAACCAAACGAGCTAAATGAAGATTTTCAATATAATTCCTCCAATGAAACATAGCTTGAGGTTGTGTAACAGTCTTTAGGCAGGCAAACTTCATCTCCGCCCATAACTTACGTTGTGGGTATCACGGTTGGTCCCGTGGTGAAGTCTGGAGTTCACGCCGGCCTGTCAAGCCGGAGGTCGCGGGTTCAAATCCCGTCGGGACCGCGGTCGGGTAGCTCAGTTGGTAGAGCACACGCCTGAAAAGCGTGGGGTCACCGGATCGACGCCGGTCCCGACCACACTATGAAGCCCGAAACTTAGTTTCGGGCTTCATCCTATTTTGACTAAATAAATATTTATAAATTAACGATACTTATTTACGAGTAACCCCATCGCTAATCGCAGCTGCAGAAACCGCTGCAGAAACCGCAGGGACAACAGACCGGTCAAAAGCAGTTGGAATAATTAAATTTGGAGCAAGATCATCGCTAGAAACAGCAGCTGCGATTGCTCCTGCAGCAGCAATCTTCATATTCTCCGTAATATCCATTGCATGTGCATCAAAAGCACCACGAAAAATGCCTGGGAAAGCAAGGACATTATTTATCTGATTTGGATAATCGCTTCGACCGGTTGCAACAACAGCGGCAATATCAGCTATTGCCTCAGGTAAGATTTCTGGGTCAGGGTTAGCCATAGCGAATACTATTGGCTTATCAGCCATCGCTGCTACGTCATCGCGAGTCACTAAACCTGGCCCACTGAGGCCCATAAAAACATCGCTACCGAGCATTGCCTTAGAAACTGTTCCAGTAATAGCATCTCGATTCGTGTTTTCTGCGAGCCATCGCTTCGCGCTATTTAGATCATTTCGCCCTTTATGAATTGGGCCCATACGATCACACACCACAACATCACCAACACCTCGTCCTAACAAAATTTTCGCACACGCAACACCAGCAGCACCCGCACCCAAAATCACGCATCGTAAATTATTCATGTCCTTACCAGTTATTCGCAAAGCGTTTTCGAGAGCAGCTAGGGCTACGACTGCAGTTCCGTGCTGATCATCATGAAAAACCGGTATGTCCAGTGCATCCCTCAAAGCCTCTTCAACTTCAAATGCTCCTGGAGCTGCTATATCTTCAAGGTTTATGCCCCCAAAGGTCGGAGCCAACCGAATAACTGTTTCAATAATTTCTTGAGGTTCTTTAACATCAAGACAAATTGGAAATGCATCAACACCCGCAAATTCTTTAAACAAAAGCGCTTTGCCTTCCATTACAGGCATAGCCGCAGCTGGACCGATATCCCCTAACCCCAGTACCGCTGTTCCATCACTCACTATTGCGACAGTATTTTTCCGAATCGTCAACTCATGTGAGAGAGCCTCATTTTCATGAATAGCCATACAGACTCTAGCAACGCCCGGCGTGTAGGCCATCGATAAGTCATCGTTGTTCCGAAGTTCAATCCGGCTTACTGTTTCTAACTTTCCACCTTCATGAAGTTGAAAAGTCCGATCAACTGCGCTCATAACTTTTATACCATCAAGGCCATTCACGGCATCGCAAATTTCTTGGATGTGAGCTTCACTAGAAGCATCTACAACGACTTCCTCGTGTAGTGCGTTACCCGTAACCGAAAAACCTCGCAAACTTCTAATGTTGCCTCCAACATCCCCAATTGCAGTGCATAGACGCCCCATCGTTCCAGGCTCGTGGACAAGCTCTACTTCTAAAGTTGCGGAGAAAGCAGCGGTAGGCCGTGACATTAATAGCTCCTCATAAGACGAAAGAACCATTGTCTGACAACCACAGCCCTTAATGCCATTTGAGAGCAAAAGTTTTTCATATCAATCAAATTAATTATGGTCCTTCATACGTAAAACCTAGGTCTAATGCGGTTAACAAAGGCCTAAATTCGATACCTTCAGCTTCGCACAAGGCACGGCAAGTTCCGCCTCGATCTACAACAGGCATAACCATTACCGGCACAGCTCCAACTGCTTTTACAACCTCGACAGCATCCATTGGCGAAGTTCCTCGGGTAACAACGTCCTCGGTAATAGCTACTCGATCGCCTGCCAATAGTGCGCCAGCCAATCGCCCTTCTACACCATGATCCTTGGCTTCTTTTCTTATACTAAATGAACGAATATTTTGTCCACGACTTGCTGCCAACGCTGCGACACCAAACGCAACCGGGTCTGCTCCCATAGTCAGTCCGCCGATAGCATCAATATCTTTCAACTGGGTAAGTGCTAGCTCAGCAATCAGCAAAAGTCCCTCAGGACGACAAACAGTTTGTTTACCGTCGATGAACCATGAACTTTTTCGACCTGACTTCAAAACAAAGTCACCAGTTTGAATGGCATATTTTAATAAGTGGTTTTTTAGTGCAATCTCACTTGGGTTCATATTTCTCAATCATCCACCATTCGAACTATTCCATCTCCAACAACGGTTCTACCGATAACAAATGCTTCATGTCCATGTGCTTCAGATATCTCAATGGCTTCCAATGAGTCCTCAGGTCGAACAATTATTGTCATTCCAATCCCAAGGTTGAAAACTTTTTCCATCTCGTCTATCGACACAGGACCATCTTCAGCAATTCGGTCAAAAATTTCGGGCCTTCTCCAAGTATTTCTTCTGATAATCACATCTAGTTGTCTTGGAATGACACGGCTTAAATTTCCCGGTAACCCTCCACCAGTTATGTGTGCTGCTCCACGCACCCCTATTTTCGAAAACAAAGCTAAAAGTGCAGGAGCGTAAATAACCGAAGGTTTTAGAAGCTCCTCACCAAGGGACATTTCAGACCCCTTAAAAGCGGGCTGTCCCAGGTCTTGTCCATTCATTAAAATTTTTCTGGCAAGGCTATACCCATTACACCGAAGACCAGAAGACGCTAACCCGATAATAAGATCACCATTCTCTACTTGCGAGACGGAAGGTAATCTCGAGCGCTCGGCTATACCAACAGCAAATCCTGAAAGGTCGAACTCATCTTTACCCATGAGGCCGGGATGCTCCGCAATCTCGCCACCGGTTAATGCACATCCTGCTTGTCTACAACCTTCAGCAAAGCCCTTAACTAACTCTTCAATTCGACCTGGATTAACTGAACCTATTGTTATTTGATCTAAGAAAAAAAGTGGTTCGGCACCACTGGTAGCAATGTCATCAACGCACATAGCCACCACGTCTATCCCAATTGTTTCATAACTATTTAGTGCCATAGCTACAAGAGGTTTTGTACCAGCGCCATCGTTTCCTGACACCAAAATTGGTTCCTTATAACCCTCAGGAATAGCAACAACTGAACCAAATCCCCCTATATCACTTAAGACTTCTGGTCTATAGGTTGACCGTAAATGAGGTCCTATGCGTCTAATCGCTTCATCAGCTGCGTCAATATCAACTCCGGACGCTGAATAAGTAATTTCTTCAGTCATGATTCGCTATTCAACTGAGGGACCGAAATTGATATTTGTTCAAGCTCACTAATATTTTTATCAATCTTCTCTTCCCTAATAGCTCTGGGAATTTCAACTGGATAGTTTCCGTCTAAACATGCAGTACAAAAGCCAGCGCCTGATGCACCCGTAGCACCAATCAATCGGTCAAGTTCTAGATACGCGATTGAATCCAAGCCCAAATAATCTCGGATTTCTTCATTCGTTAAGTTAGCTGCAATTAACTCGGTCCGACTTCCAGTATCCATGCCATAAAAACATGGCCACTTGTAGGGAGGTGACGAAATTCGCATGTGAACTTCAGCAGCACCATTCGCCCTCAACATCTCTACGATAGCTCGTGTGGTAGTACCCCGAACTATTGAGTCATCAACAACAACAAGTCTCTGCCCTTCAATATTCCGCCTTATCGGATTCAATTTCATTTTTACACCTAGAGATCGCATCTCTTGAGTTGGAGCAATGAAAGTCCTTCCGATATATCTATTTTTGACTAACCCATCTTTATACGGAATACCGCTAGCTTGAGAAAAGCCTTGAGCTGCTGGGATACCAGATTCCGGGACTGGCATAACCAGATCTGCGTTTACAGGTGCTTGGTCAGCAAGCTGTTTACCCATGTTTTGTCTCGCTGAATGAATATTTTGTCCATATAAGATCGTGTCGGGTCTAGAAAAATAAACAAATTCAAAGATGCAAAGACGCGGATCTGGTTCCTCAAATAAGTGATGAGAGGTCCACCCGTCAGAATCAATGACAATCATTTCTCCGGGATCAATTTCTCGAACAAAGTGAGCGCCAACTGTATCTAATGCAGGACTTTCCGACGCCAGAACCCAACCATTTTCATGTTTACCCAAACAAAGCGGCCAAAACCCTTGCGGGCCACGCACTCCAATTAGGTGATCTCGATCCATCACAACGAAGGAGAAACCGCCCTTAAGTTTTGGTAGAACCCGCTTCATGGCCCAACATAACTCATTACCCGATGGGGCTTCCCCAGTTGCCAACTCTAGAGCTAACATTTCAGCTACTAGATCACTATCACTAACAACGACGCCGTCAAGCATCCCCGTTTGCTCCGCTAACTCATCGGTATTGACAAGATTCCCATTATGAGCAAGAGCAAATTCTAGTTGTGCTACATCGCGATAAAAGGGTTGAGAAGCTCTCCAGGAGCTTGAGCCCGTAGTCGAGTAACGAGTATGCCCTATAGCGATTTCGCCCTCTAATACTGTTAAAACTCGTTCGTCAAAAGCACTTGAAACCAGCCCCATATCTTTTACAACTGTCACACTAGAACCGTCTGAAACTGCTATCCCTGCTGATTCCTGCCCGCGATGTTGCAGCGCATAAAGGCCAAGGTAAGTTAAATGAGCCACAGAAGCTCCAGGTGTAAAAACACCAAAAACGCCACAGGCTTCCGTGGGCTTTATTAAGTCAACACCGATATCTTTATCAATCTCAGACACCAGAGGATAGGAGCTCATGCGCTCACGGTGCCTTGGCCAAGAGCATCCGGCAATTCAGTGCGCCAAGCTTCTGTTAACTCATCTAACCCAATATCGATGACTTCGCCCACTACAAATTTCATTCCTCCCGAGAACCCAAGGGTCTTAGCAGGAATACCAGCAGCGTTAGCTTTTTCGAGTAGATCGTTCACCTTTTCTGTTTCAACTCCAATGACAA
>Ga0315331_10003786_pt1 | contig 11437 bp, 8 predicted proteins | sample M160m34915metaG_FD_203456 | JGI IMG/M metagenome (GOLD analysis project Ga0315331, IMG submission 203456) | Ammonia-oxidizing marine archaeal communities from Monterey Bay, California, United States - M1 60m 34915 | ecosystem: Environmental > Aquatic > Marine > Intertidal zone | place: USA... | reverse complement strand
TTTTAAATAGTGCTTTTGAAATATCTTCAATGGGTATAAGAGTTGATGAAACATCTTTACAAAGACAATTGGAAATTGAAGGTTGTCCGGATAGAAAAGACTTATATTTTCATAAACAATTACTGAAGGGTGAACTGCCGCAAAGTATTGGTGGTGGAATAGGGCAGTCAAGATTAGTAATGCTATTATTGCAAAAGAAACATATTGGAGAAGTACAAGTAAGTATTTGGTCCGATAAAGTAAAAGAACATGCAGATCAAATGAATATTAAATTACTATAATAATTATTAAAAATGAAAAGATTATTTATTATATTTACCATTGCTACATTAGGATTTATTATGAGTCAATCATGTACTGATATTGAACCTCAAGTTAATTTTATAGAATTAGAAATTGAACAGGTGTCTAGATCTGGAATTGATACTTCAATAATAAATACTGATACTATTTTAACAGAAGTAAAGAACAAGGAATAAATTTATTATAACTATTAATTGACATATTTTTATTAAATTAAAGCAGTACTATTTAAAGTACTGCTTTTTTATTACCTTAATTCTCAATATTTTAGTGTTTTTAGACACTCTATTACTTTTGTAGATAAATGACATTAAATTTTAAATAACTCTAAAAATAACAGACATGAGTAAGAAAATAAAAGTAAATACATACTGTAAAAGTTTTGCATCTATTAGTTTTTTGAATAATAAAAAGAAAATACATCGTGCTTATTTTAAATTATTTCCTTTTTTAAGAAAAAAAGTTAAAGATTTAGAATATTATTCCTATATAACAATAAGTAATAACCAATATAAAAAATTAATTAAGCTTGAAAGAGGAGGTCCTGCACCTGCAGATGCTGTTGAAAATAATATTGGTGAGAGCAGGTGTAGTGAAATATATGGATATACTAACAAGGAAGAATATTTTGATGATTTTGATGATATAGATGAAAAAATTATAAATGATCTTGAAGATGATATAGATGATATAAATGATTGGTATCCTTATCCTTTTGATGAACAACCAAATATAATCATTAATGATAAAGAAATTAATGATATACTTGATCAATTATTTAATAAATTAGAAAAAGAAAATAATAAAAATAATAATAATAAAAATAATAATAACAAATAAATAAATGAGAATTTTATTTTTTTTACTTTTTTCTTATACTTGTTTTTCACAAGGAATAATTATTAATGAAATTTCAAATGGAACTAGTGGTACTAAAGAATTTGTTGAATTATTAGTTATAGGTTCTAATTCATCTCCAACAGGATTAGTTAATTTAACTGATTGGGTTATAGATGATAATAATGGAGATTTTGAAACTTCAATAGGAACAGGTGTTGCTGCAGGGCATTATAGATTCACTTCTTTATTTCCATCTGTACCTACAGGTTCTCTTATTGTTATATATAATACATCAGATATTAATTTAAATATGTTACCTGATGATCCTATTGATAGTAATAATGATAGTATTTATATCATACCTATTAATTCAATTTATTTAGAAAGGTGTACAAGTTTACCATCATCAACATTAGGAACATCTTATATACCCTGTACATATACGTCTAGCATAACACAAACATGGAATGTTATTGGTTTACGTAATGGAGGAGATGTAATACAGGTTAGAAAACCAGATTATTCTTTTTATCATGGTTTTAGTTATGGTGATGTAAATAATCCTTTTCCTAATTTTCCAATTGAATTTAATTCAAAACCATCTTTTAATGTTAATTCAAGTACAGGAAGAGAAAAATGTTATTTTTTAGATTGTTCTGATTGGACAGAAAAACTTAATTATATAACAGGACCGGCGATAAATGACACACCTGGAAAAGCAAATACAATAAATAATCAAATATTAATAAATAATATTAAGGCTGGGACATTTGATTATACTGATTTTTCTAATATAAATAACTGTGATCCTTTAATATTAGATGAATCATCAATTAATATAACAACAGAGTATATTAATGATAATATATTAATTAAATGGAGTAGTAATATAGAATATTATAAATATGAACTATATAAAAGTAATAATGGATATTTATTTAATTTATTAAAAACAACTAATCAACTTAATTATATTGATAGTTTACCCAATGAAGATAATTATTATAAACTTATCGGTTATAACCTAAATGATTCATTAACTACCAATATAGTTTATCAAGAAGGAAATAAACATAGTATTAAAATTTATCCTAACCCTATTTATAATAAATTAAATATAATTACAGATAATTATAATGGTACTCTATATATATATGATATTATTGGTAACTTAATATTTGAATCTAAATTAAAAAGAAGTATTGATATTAATATTCCAAACGGTAATTATATTTTAAAGATTAAAACTAATAATTTTATTATAACTAAAAAAATAATTAAAATCCAAAATAAATGAAAAGAATATTAGAAGCACATGGATTTGTAGGAAATAATAATACTTATTATAAAAAAATAGCCAAAGGTTTATGGTTAGAATTTAATATTGAAGATAAAATTTTATACATAACTGATATTTCTCAAAGTATTAAAATACATAAAAATTGTAGTAATGCTACTGAGTTAAATAAAACTTTAATATGGATTTTAAAAAAAGAAGTAAATTCACATGAGTTAATTTGTCTTATATTTGGTTTATTTGTTGGGATAGTAATAGCAATGATAATGACCTAATAACAATTTGTCATATTACTTTTGTTAATTTAAGACAAAATGTCATAAAATATATATTGGCATTAATATTGAATATATAATGGTAATATAACTATTAAAATATAACTTTACAAATTAATACTAATGTATATTAATGAATTTAATCACCTAATTGACACATTTTTTAATGCTCCTAAACAAACTCTATCATTTAATAAACCAGCTATTAATAATATAGAATATCCTACTTACTTTGAATTAACATTAGCTGCGCCGGGTCTGAAAAAAGAAGATTTTAACCTACATGTAGAAAATGATATACTTACTATTTCAAGTAATAAAGTAAAAACAAAAGATTGTTGTAAAGATACAATAATTCATAGGAATGAATTTAATTATGATAATTTTAAACGTAGTTTTAAATTAAATAAAAAATACGATCAAAATAATATTAAAGCAGAATATAAAGATGGGATACTTAAAATAACAATATTAAAGAAAGAAAATAAAAATAAATTAAATATTAAAATTATTTAAAATTATAACTAACTATAAAAACACAAGGACATTGAATTAATTTTCAATGTCCTTTTTTTTAGACCTTTTCAGGTCTAAGATTATCTTAAATTAGTTTCACCCTTAGTTAAATTAAATAAATGAATTTTACCTTTAATAAATCAATTTTACCCTTAATTTTCTAATTTAACTTTACTCCAATTTATTTTATGAATTAAATTATCTGCTGCACATGTTGCAAATAATTCATCAGGTTTAGACGCTACATTATATCCTAGTCCTGTAAGCATACCGGTTGCACCAGCAATACATCTATTTGATTGATATGTTTTATCTTGATTTAAATCTAAATCAATTTTATATATAAGTAATCCTGCTTCACGTAATTCTTCTGCTACACTCATGCTCATTTCAACTTCTTTCCATAATCTATGGAAAGTATTTTTTATTTTTTTTACTTTCTTTTCTTTATAAAGTATGTGAACACCACGACCATAAAAAATACCATCAATATTTATTGTACCAATATGATAAGCAACGCAAGTTATATATCCTGTAACAGGGTGTCTTTTTAAACTTTGACTATCTGTTCCAACATATATTCTTACATCATTATTTGAATATTTTGCTAATGTAAGTTTAGTATATTGTATTAAATCATAATTAGCTTTTCTGTTTCTTTCTGTTTTCCACCCCTTCATAAAATAAAATTAATTATATGAGGAGCTAATTTATACCCAGTAAAAGCACCAACAGCAGTTGGTATAGGAAATACAATAAACTTACCTAAATCAGTAACATATTTTGGTCTATTTACTATTTTACCTAAAAAGAAATAATATGATAAATAAGCTAAGAAAACTGCTATATCAATTCTTACTGTTATAGATACAACCACAGCTGCTCCTAAAAAACCATATAAGAAATTAGATAGTACACCATCAACCCAAAGTTCTTTAGATGATGTATTTGTATATTCTTTTAAAATCTTTTTCATATTTAATCTTTAAATACTTCTATTATTTTTTCTTTTGAAATCAAATCAGTAAACTTACCTTTAAATTGAGTTGCTTTTACTATATGATTATCTATCCAATGATAGTTTCCTCCGCGCGGTTTACCCATTAAAAGGCTATGATATTTGAACCCATAAAAATCAAGCCAAATCTCAGTAACAATACGATGTTCTTCAGTTCTTGAAGTAAAGAAACAGATACGGTGACCTTCATCATACCACTTATTTAAAGTTTCTAAGGCATCAGGATATGGTTTACATGTAGCCATGCGTTCAGGTTCTTCATTAGGAATATCTTCTGTAATTGTTCCATCAATATCAATAAGGTAGTTTTTAATTTCACTAGGAAGAATAGGACTAATTAAATTACCTTCTTTATCTAATAGTTCTTTAAGTTGTTTACTCATAATATCTTATTTTACAAAATCTTCACCTGTTACATAATCCCACCAAGTTTCTCTTGAATCACTATCATCATAAACACCAAATAACTTATCAAATAATTTAAGTGGTGGTACCCATTGCCAAGAATAATAACCTATAGAAGTTTTATCTTTTTTAGTAACCCAATCTAATTCAAAAGGACCAGTAAGATCAAGTATAATTTTTTCATCACTATCAGCTCCACTTATTAAATCAAAAGTTTCAGTAAATGTGTTGCTAATTAATTTTCCAGTAGAAGTTATTATATCAACACTAGCAGCTGGTTTTCTAGTAACTAATTGCATTGTTTCATCAAGTCCTACATATGGAACTGGTAAAAAGAAACCTAACTCTAATAAAATTCGATCAATTAATTCTAACAAACCTCTCATTAAGGGATTTTCTTTGTATTCATCATCTCCACCTGCCATTAAAAATAATACACTAACACCTGCAATAGCAAAATATGTTTGTATTTCTTTAGCAAGTACTTTAAGCTCATTAACATAAGTATTATAATATTCTTCATAAGTTACTTGATTAATAGTTGGATTATCTTTATCTGGTTCAAGATGAGGATTATCTGCAATAAATTGTCTATATTTAATTTGCATTGGTGTCATTTCATCTAATATATCAGATGATGTATTTTCACTAAAATCACCTTTTAAAAATGGTATAACTTCTATTAAAAATTGTTTTAATTTACTATCTGTTTTACGAAGTAACATTTTTTGAGCAGCCACCCAACGACCAACTTCAAACTGTTCCATTGTTAAATTATACTGTTCAGTTTTAACTCTTTCAAGAACTGTTGAAGGAATCCATCCTCTATATTGCATTAAAAGTCTACCAACAGCATAAGTTTTATATAATGCAACATCTGCATTTGACATATTACCTTTAGCTCTACTTACTACAGCTTTAGCTTTTCTTCTGAAATCAGTAAATGTTTTATCTCCCATTATTTCACCGGTATGTTGATTAATTATAACAGGACCTTTAAATACATCAAATTTACTTTTTTGTTCAGAAGTTAAATTATCAGGAAGATCTTTTTTGTACATTATTATACTATCCCATAATGATTTCCATTCTATATTTTTATATTTTGGATCATCTTTATAAAGTTCTTTTAATTTATAAATAGGATAAGTATGACCAGTATCAGGATGAATTGCATAATCTCTCATCATTGCACCTAATGTAGTATTATCAATTACATCATCAGACCAACGTTGCATAAAAAATGCAAAATCTTTCTTCATTGTATTTCTCATACTAGAAGCAGATACAGAATTAGCTTTTTCATATGTTAAACTTTCTTGAGACATTTCAAAAAACATTGATGCAAATAATATTTTTGATTCTACTTTTTCTGTATCATTTGTAGATTTTCTAAAAGATTCTAATAATGCTTTAAATCTTTTTTGTTCTTTACGACTTTTACCTAATGATTCTCTACTAAAATAATTAGCTTTTTTAGCTAAATAATTTAATTGAGCTTCAGCATTCACATGTCCTGCTGATGCTGATAATATATTTAATGCAATAGATTTATAACTAGATACTCTTGTCATAGTATCAACTACTTTATTTGCAGCTTCACTACTATCTTGTTTTCTTTCTCCGTATATATAATATTTTATCCATTTATCAAATGCTTTTAAAGTTTCAGCATTATTATCTTGACTTTTTAAAATGTTATTAGCTTCGTCTCTTGCAGCAGTTTTAAATAATCCAAACCTTCCTTTTGTTTGTTTAACACCTGTTGTATTTGCAAGTAATTCTCTCATTGCAAGTATTGCATATTCATTATCTTTATGTCCTTTATATTTATGAACAAAATCAGAAAATATCATAAGTGATTTAGATAAATCTAATGATTTATTTCCTTTACCAACAGAGTGAGTAAAAAATATTGGTACTTTACGACTACCCAAATAATCATCAGTTTCTATTTGTTGAAATCCATCATCCGCATCAACTACCTTTATAGCATTCTTAAGGTTCTTTCCTTGCTGTTTTAAGCCTGTAATATAACCATCTTGAACTATAGTGTCAATCATATCTTTTCTTATCTCAGGGATAAAATTTTCACCTATTTTAAAATCAGCTTTTACTGCTAATTTATTCATTTGTTCAGTATACATATTATAAAAATCAAGAAGAGGTTTATTTTCACTTCTTAATAAATTTTTATATTCTTCAGTATAATATTCTTCTGGATTTTTAGGTGTTAATAATCCTTGAACATATATGTTAGTCCAAGCGTCATTATTGCCTTTATTATATTTTACATCATTTTTATTTCTCCATTCATTTAATTTTTCTTCTGCTAATTTTTTATTAACTTTTCCATTTTCATCAATAGAAGTGCTATCAAAATATTCTTTAAATCTTTTTAATCTTGCTTGAAAAATCTCATCTTTAACACCAACACGTTCAAAATTTTCGTTAAACCATTTAATATTATTTGATTTATTTTTTGGATCAGAATAATCAGGAAAAATTTCTTTTTTATAATTAGTATATTTAAAAATTAATTTATCATTTTCCGTTAATATATCTTTATATATTTTTACTCCTGATAATCCTTTTGATTTACCCCATTTTTTTAATTCTTGTGTTACCTCAGTTACTTTAGATTCTAATTCTCTTCTTTCTTTTATAACATTAGTATCAACTTTATCTAGAACTTGTGAGAATAAAGAAATTAAAGGGTGATTTGAATCACGTAAATGTGTAAACCAAGAAGCTAAAGCACCTCCTTTAGAACCCATATCCATTTGTGTTTCAAGAGATGCAAATAACTTTTCACTCATGTATCCACCCTTTCTATTAACATCATAAACCATTGATGTTAATTTATTTTGCAAAAGACCTTCATTTTTATTTAACTTATATCTAGCACGCATTAATTTATTTGAAAATGTTGTATATTCATTTTCTTTTCCTTCTTCTATTTCATCTTTATATTTTTCTTCTAAATTTTTTAATGTTACTCCTGATAATTTTGTAAAAGATTCAAGTGTTTTTATATCTCTTAAATGAGTTATTATTTGTTCAAATGTTATACTATCACTTTGTAAATCATTTTCAATTTGTACAGCTAAAGAATTAATAGAATCAGCAATTTTAGTTATATCTTTATTTACTAATAATGCTTGTATTGATTCATCTAATTTTTTAATACGATCAATATATTTAGGATCATTCCAAGCTTTTTTCTCAACTCTTTCCTTATGTAATGCTTTTTTAGTATCTATTAATTTTTTAATAAATTCATCTAATTTTACATCTCCTGTTTTTTCTATATCTAATGCCCATTGTGCAATACCCTCATCTTCTTGTCCTGTTAATATAAATTCAACTTTTGAAGTTTCAGGATCTAATGCTGTAACATCAAACTCTTCTCCTTTTTTATTCTTTCTTTTCTCACCTGTTTTTTCTCTTGTATAAGTAGTAGCAACAGGTAAGATACGTGCTTGACGTATTTTTTTAACACCATATAAAGAAGTAACCATTTGTGAATATTTACCTATCTGAGCATTCCATGATTCTTGTTTCATAAAACCAACTGCGTCATCAGGTAAAACATAATAAAAATCATTATATTTACTTCTTTTAGTTGATAAACCTTGAGCCCTTCTTATTTCATATATTTTATCTCTTTGTTTTTTACTTGGTTTTTTAAATTCTCTTTTTTCTGGCCTTAAATTAGTAAACTTATGATCATATATAGAAGCACTACCATCACTAAATACTACAAAAATATCCATTGTTCCTGCAACTGATTTATCACCAGATGCATCTGTTGATCCTGCTGGATCTAAAACAGGTTTCTCTAACATAAATAAAGGTTTATGTTTAACACGTTCATCTACTTCTTTACCTTCATTTATAGATCTATTTATTTCATCTTGAGTTACATTTACTTGATGATATAATGATAACATAGATTCAATTAATTTATCTATCATTCTATCAGAGTCATGAATTTTAGTAGTAACTCCTTGATAAGTATTTGATTTATTAAGAAATATATCATTACCTTTTTTAAGCAAAGATTTGTATTCATCTGTTTCTTTAAATGCTTTCATCGCATCTTCTTTCCATAGATTAACATCTAAACTACGTAAATTATCTTTAAATTCAAATCCTGGATTATTAGATTCAGTTATATATTTTAAAATAGCTTCATTTAATGAGTGCATATCGGTACCCATATTTCTAGCTAATGTAGATGCTGCAGAATGTTCTTGTGCTGTTGCTTTTTCTTCTGTTTGTTTTTTAGTTTTAATTATATCCTGTGCATGAGATACACGGCCAATTATATATCCTTTTTCATTATTAGCACCATATAACATGGTTGTTTTTATACCTTTCTTTTTAAATGTTTCACGTAATATAAACGGTAATTCTTCAACATTAACTTCAACCATTTTACCAGTTAATAATGATGTTTTATTATTATAAGTTTCAATTACTTTAATTTGATCTTCGGAATAAAGTTCTTTTCCATTTTTATCTTTAGCATTTTTAAAAACATCTACAGGTATTCCAACACCTGATTTTGTAGTAGATTGACTAGCACTAGATTCTGTATCTGTGCTAGGTTGACCGGCATATTGTCCAGATAATGAATACTTAGTATCACCTCCACGTGGAACTACTTTAATTGCATAGTATGTTCTTGAAGGATCACCCTTCTCTCCTAGTATTTTAATAATGGTAAACTTAAAGGGTCTATCTCTATTAGCTTTATTTAGTTTACGAGTTTTATCTAAAGCTTTATTATAATCAGTATATCTTTTACGTGAACCATCAGTATTACGTAAGTTAAATTTATCTTCTATTGTAGAATCAGATATAGTTGTTTTTTTAGCTGATTTTTTAGTTGGTTGAACAGGGAGTTTTTTAGTTTTAATAATGGTAGTTGGACCTTCTTTTGTAGTAGGTTTAGCAACATCTTGTTTATCTTCACTAACAAAATCTTTAAATCCTTGTATATCTTTTTTAGAACCTAATATGTGAATTTGATTTATATTAGGAATTCTAATCACATCAGAAACACCAAAATCATCTAAGTTTTTACTTATAAGAGCATCTTGTGATAAATCATTTGCAAAATCATACATATCTTTTGCAAATATTTGATTATCCTTCTTGGGGTTCCCTTTATGATCTGTTATTTTTGCATTTTGTATATTAATAATAGCACTTACAATATTAGAACCCTGAGTGAATAAAGAATCATAATCTTTCTGTAGTTCCTTAACTTGCTTATTAACTATTTTGTTCCATTCTTTCTCTGATATTTTTTTATCTTTTCTTGCGATAATAACACCTGTTTTATCTACTACAGGCATACTTCTCATTTTATTTGGCAACTGTTCTAATATATCTGATTCTACAGCACTTCTATCTATCTTTCCGTTTACAATAAATTGAGGATTATCCTTAAAATATCTTTCTGTTAATTCCAACATATGACTCCCAACACTAAATCCATCAGCATAATTTTTAGCCACTTTTTTATCTGATGTAAAATTTATCGCTTTTCTTATTCCTGTACTAGCTGATGCAGATCCTTCTAAATTAATATCAAATTCATCAAATTTTTGTTTAGTCCCATGATAAACAATATCCTTTACTTTACTATCAGGAAATATAGTATCAAGATATTGAGAGTATTGTTCTTTAGTACCTATTTTAGATAACTCAACAGTGTCTTTAAATATATTATCTACACCTTTCTTAACTTCAGAACCAACTGTTTCTTCTGTTATTTCAACATTATATATTTTTTCAAAGAATTCATTACTAGGATCTTTATGTTTTATAGTAGAACGTTCTTCAACAGATTCACTATAATTTTCTAATACCTTATTAGAAACATAAAATGCATCATCAAACAATGTTCTTTCATTAGCATTAAATTCAAACATTGCTTTAAAATATTTAAGTAAATCTTCCCATAATGATTTATTAGGGCCTAATGAAGGTAGTTTCTGTAAATCTTGAATAAAATAGGGATTAGTATATACAGCAACAATAAACTCATTAAGACTAGTTAAAGGGTAATCATCTCTAAATTCATCTTTATATTTAAGAGCTTCTTTGTATATCTTATTTAATTGTTTAGCTACTTTTGTATTCTTATTAAGTTCACTAATTGTATAACCATGTAACATCTCATGTAATATAACAGGAACTAAATCTTTAGTATTAATAGGTGCTCTACTAGCAATATTAATTACTCTACGTTTAGCATCACCCGTTCCAAATTCTTGATATGTAGCTGCTGATTTACTTGATTTCTCACCCTTAAGTCCAGATTTATATTCATCAGTTTTTATATATGACTTATCAACTAATTCAACTGTCATATCTTCAGATGATAATGATAATAGTTTTTCAGCTAATGGTGCTAACGTATGATCTTCATCAATAATACGTTGTAATATAGTTGTATGAGATTGAGTATCACCATCATTAAAGTATTTTTCCTTTACTGTATTATCAATATCACCCGTATCATCTGGTAATTTAGATTTTGATGATACATCATTATCTTTATTAGTTTCTTTTAATTTTGTATTTAAATCATTATCAAAGTCAACACCAGTAGGAGAAATAATATCTTTTATTTCACTATACTTAGGTTCACCATTTTTATCTAGTTTGTCAACCATATCAGTATGTAAAGCATGTAGCATCTCAACAGCTAGTTTTATATTTTCATTACCCTCTTCTCTAAATAAACCATTATCATCAAATAATAAA
>Ga0315331_10003783_pt1 | contig 11440 bp, 8 predicted proteins | sample M160m34915metaG_FD_203456 | JGI IMG/M metagenome (GOLD analysis project Ga0315331, IMG submission 203456) | Ammonia-oxidizing marine archaeal communities from Monterey Bay, California, United States - M1 60m 34915 | ecosystem: Environmental > Aquatic > Marine > Intertidal zone | place: USA... | reverse complement strand
GTGTGCTTAGTGAGTACCAGCTCTATAAGGATAATAGAGTTACGGGTTATATCCATAATAAATCAGGTAAGGAAAGATATGTTCACATCAGATTTGTTCTTCATGGAGCCGACCTGGAAGCATTGACCAGTGATTCCCATACTATTACTATTTTGCAGCCTAATGAAAAATCTAAATTTGATTTTATTTTCCATGAAAAATCGAAAAAACCCTTAGATGTTGAAGGTCCATATATAAGAGTGAGAAATTTTGAAGTAAAGTAATACGGATTGACCTATGGAAAAATACCCATTTCTGTATAGGTGTTAGCAATTTTCTCAATTCCTATTTTATATGCAGCTTCTCTAAAAGTTATTTTATTTTTACTTGTTACTCTTTTTACTTTAATCTCTTCAAAAGCTCCACACATTGTTTCGTTTAAGGCATTATTAATTAAATCAACCTCTTTCATATTTGTTCCTTGATTTTCAATTCTACCCCATCTTACATGATTGAGATTTTTTAACCATTCAAAATAGGACACAATAACACCACCTGAGTTTAGGTAAAGATCAGGTAGGATTATTATATTGTTTTTAGATAAGTATTTATCTGCTTCAAATGTAACGGGGCCATTTGCACCTTCAGCTATTATTTTGGCTTGGATTTTATACATGTTTGCTTCGTTGATTACTTCCTCTAGGGCTGCAGGGACTAAAATATCACATTCTTGATAAAAAACATGATAAGGATCGTCAAAAAAGTCACATTTCTGGTATTCCGAAATATTCTTCCCACTTTTTATCCATTCTTTAAATGAGTCAGGGTTGATTCCGTCTTTATTGAAGACAGAGCCATTATATTCGCATATACCTATAATTTTTGCTCCAGCTTGATGTAAAAATAGGGCTGTATGGTAGCCTACATTACCAAACCCTTGAATAATAATAGTCTTATCTTTTAAGCCAGATTTTAATCCAATATTTTCCATTTCTTCCTTATCATTTAACAGTTCTCTTAGGCCTATATAAACTCCTCTACCTGTTGCTTCTTTTCGCCCTGAAACTCCACCTTGCGCAATATTTTTTGAAGTAACGGATGCTGCGGCATCTATATTAGAATTTGATAAGGTTTTAAAAGTGCTATATATCCAACTCATTTCTCTCGAAGTGGTTCCATAATCAGTAGCAGGAACATAAGTATTCGGTCCAAGAGAATTTCTAGAGTGCAACTCAAAGGTGTAGCGTCTAGTTATACGTTCAAGTTCGGAAGAAGAAAAATCTTTAGAATCTATTTTAATTCCACCTTTTCCTCCTCCAAAAGGAACATTTACCAGGGCACATTTAAAAGTCATCAATGAGGCTAATGCTCTAACTTCATCTTCATTTACGACACTGCTAAATCTTATTCCGCCTTTTAGTGGACTCATATGGTGGCTATGTTCTCCATGCCATGCATCTATAACCTTTATCTCTCCATTATCCATAGTTATTGGAAATCTAAGATGGTATACGGAATCACATGATTTAATCTGGTCAGAAAGACCTTTAGGAAGATGAAGATCATTTATCGCTGTATCATAAAAATGATTAAAAGTTTGAAGAAAGTTCACAATTATAAAATAACATCCTTTTTTCTATAATAAATATTATTTATAAAATATTTTCTACTACTAGGTGTTAATATTCAGTATAGTTTTTATGTTTAAAACTTATTCTAGGCATAGTAAGCAATGTATTAAGACCATCATTAGAAATACTTTTTATTCTTATTCCAATAAGTTCAGCTAGAAAAAGCAAAGCTCTTAAAAAATAGATTGGAACTTTTATTACTAGTTTACTGCGAGTATTTAAAAGTTCTTTAAATAAAACCGGTCCCTTATCGTAACAATATATTATTTCTTTTATATCCAAATCTTTAGATTTGATTATAAAATCAACTAAATTTTCTAGATTTACATAGTACATTATATAGTTTCCATGTCCGGGCAAAATAAAAAAAGGTAAGTATTTAAAGATTTTGTTTATTTTTGTAAAAATCCCTCCATTATGATCTACAACTACTGGTGGACGTATAATTGTCGACTTTCTATATGCCTCTACAAGCTTTTCACACTCTAGTTTTGTTTTTCCATAATCATCAATAGCTGGAATTGCCATAAATGAAGACATGTATATCAATTTTGCATTCTTTTGTTCACAAAAATATATCAAGTCTTTAATGCCCTTGATGTTAATATTTTCTCCATTAATTGATTTGTTGGAGAAATCATGAGCTAGGTGATAAACGTTTTCTACGTTAACTTTAATATCATTTAATGTAGAAAGTCCATGAGCCATGTTGTATTCAGTACAGCGAACAGTGTTTTTTTTAGTGGTTAAAAGAATTGGATTGTTCTTAATAAGTTTTTCAGCTAGAGCAGATCCAATAAAGCCATTAGCTCCAGTTATAACATCATAACTTTTATTCACAAAAAAATACTAATCAATCCGGGTTTTATATTCAAGCAGTTAATATAAGCCTTAAAGTCAAAAGACTTGATTCAATAGTTTCCAATAAGTATTTTAATTAATAATGGATAACTTCAAAAAAATTAATATATTCTCTAGTTTTTTACTTCTTTCAGTTTTGACAACTTTAATTTATGGTTTTTTCAGTGATTTTGGCTTAAGAGATGATGAGGGTTTTTATCTCTACTATCTTAAGCATGGTATCAATGAACCAACATTTACTTTTTTCCATAGTATTGGGAATATCTTAGGCTCAATATTTTCGTATAACCTAATTGGCTTTAGATTTTTAAATTTAATATTACTTCTAGTATCAATTAATATTTCAGTATTTTATGCTCTACAGTTTTACTTTGATACTTTCAGTGTGAAGAATAAATACTTTTATTTAGTAATAGTTTTAGTGAGTATATCAACCCTAGGCTTTTTCTCCTTCATACCTACCTTTTCGTATACATCCTCTGCAACTATTGCGTGTTTTTTCTGGTCTGCTTATATTTTTAATGCATCAAAACAAGGAAGAGAGGAGGATCTAAGATATTATAGTCTTTTAATTTTAACTTTTATTTTTGCTATTGGCTCCAGGATTCAGCTATTTATTATTTTAAGTGCTACTCTGCCTTTTTTCTTGTTTTTTATTAAGAATTTTATGAATAAGAAAGCTAATATTTCAATTATTCGAACTATTTTGGTACTTTTTATCTTTACTGCAATCTTTCTTTTTTTTCATTTACACTTCATAGCCGAAATACTACCTGTTGGTAAGATTATTTATAAAACTACTCACGATTCATTATTGATGTTCTACTTGAGCAACGTAATTTACCTTCTTACTCATCAAGACTTTTATATAGTTTACATCTCAATAGTATTAATTAGCATCTATGCTTACTTTGAATCAAAAAAATACAAAAGAATACATATTAATTTTATTATTCTTATAATACTAATTTTAATACTTAAAGATCTATATGGCTTTTCAAAATCATATTTTGATATTGCTGGTACACCATCCAACTATTCAAACAGAGCTTTGCGATATTTATTTATTCTTTTTATCTTTACTCCACCAATTATTGGCTTATTTAATTTTCTTAAATCAAGGTTGGGCAATACAAGGTATGTTGTAGATAAGAAATTTCTATTCATTTATATCGTCTGCCTCGTTGGAGCTCTTTCTTCTTCTATAGGTAATAATAGTAATTTTATATTTTGGTCAGCATTTAGTCTTGGTCTTCCTTCTATACCATTATTTTTTAGTATTTTGTACCGTCAGGTAGACATCTCTACAAGATTTGTTGTTATAGCTGTAATCTTGATATCCGTAATTAATGTTTCAATAATTTATCGAGAGCAAATATATCAATTTAGAAGAAGTCCTATTAAGTCTAAAGATTTTAAGGTTTCCTCTAGTGATTATCTTGAAAATATAAGGGTTGATTCCTATTCTGCAGATGTGATTAATAATTTTTTAAAAACCCTTGATAACATTAGTTTTGATTATAAAACTGATAGAATTTTTGCATATCCCGAATTACCAGGTCTACTTGCTACTTCAGATGCTCTATCTTTTGGAGATGCGCATAATCAACATCAATTTTCTAAAAAAAATTTTAGAGAACTAAAATCCATAGAAACTAAAATATGTGCATTTCTTAAATATGAGGACAAAAGCAAAGTAAGGAACATCTACATATTGTCAGGGGAGGGCATGTCTGAAACAGTCGCTAATTGTCTAAATGCTATTATTGACACTAAAAGTGAAGTAAAAAGTTATGACTTGGGAGCGATTTTAAATATTGGCATGGCTTTTAATGACTATGTTGAATATAAAACGAAAATAACTTTTATTGGACCTTATAAGGTTAATAAAGATTAACTAAGTGCTTTCCTTGATAATCTTGAACACTATTTCTTCATCAATAAACTTCGTCCTATTGTCAGCTTTTTGAAGCATTGGTTTTTTATATTTCTTTTTACTTCTATTTTTTTTATTTTTAAAATCATTGCTATTATTTTTTTTATTTAAAACAAGTTTCTTTTTTTTATCAGCTTTATTGTTAAGTTTTTTTTCAGTTAGATTTCCTTCTTTAAATTTATTTTTATTATTCTTACTTTCAGCAGTTATTTTTTTTAATTTTGGATCAAGAATCTTTTGTATTGCGCGCCATTTTAAATGATCTTGTGAGGTTAAGAAGCTTATAACGCTTCCTGATTGGCCAGCCCTAGCAGTTCTTCCAATCCTGTGGATGAAGTCTTCAGCAACTTGTGGTAAATCAAAGTTGATAACGTGTTCTATGTGTGGGACATCTAGTCCACGGCATACAATATCTGTTCCTATTAAAATTGAAAACTTATTGTTTCTAAAGTCCGCAATAATTCGATTCCTTTTGTTCTGCTTTAAATCTCCATGAATACCCATAGCTTTTACGCCATCAAACGACAGTTTCTTTGCCATTCTATCGCAAGCATATTTTGTTTTTATAAATACTAATACTGACCCTTTTCTAGTCTTTAATTCACTTAAAAGTTGATTATATTTCTCATTAGATTTTATTTTTAATACTTCTTGTTTAAGATTCTTTGGTATTTCATTAACAGATCCTATTGCTATTCTCTTTGGATTTGATAAATATTTTTCAGCTAATTTTGATATATTAGTAGGTATTGTTGCTGAGAACATCAATGTTTGCCTCTTTTTTGGCATATTTTTTACAATGTCTTCAATCTGTATCTCAAAGCCCATATCGAGCATTCTATCTGTTTCATCTAAAACTAATATATTAGTTTTCTTTATCGATAATGACTTTCTATTAATATGGTCATTTATACGTCCTGGTGTACCTATTACAATTCTAGGTTTCTTCTTTAGGTTGCGAAGTTGAGGGGTTATTGATTCTCCACCTATAAGTGATATGACTTTTAGAGTATTTTTAAATCCTAATAATTGAATAAAAACTTCATATATCTGATTAGCCAGTTCTCTTGTTGGGGTTAGTATTATAGCAATTCCAGCATCATTGTCAGTAAGATTTTCTATAATAGGAATAGCAAATGCTGCAGTTTTACCGCTTCCTGTTTGTGCAGAGGCTAATATATCTTCACCATTTAAAGCAACCGGAATGGATTGCTTTTGAATTGGAGTAGGTTCTATGAAGCCCATATTCGCTATAGACTTAATAAGCTTTTCGGACAGATTAAACCCTTGGAAGAGAACTTGTTTGTTATTAGTTTTATTTTTCAATTTGACTGAACTATATAGTAGTATTAGCTAATTGCAATTAAATAAATCAAAAAGCTATTGTGACGGGGTCTGAGTAACAGTCATAGTAAAAATAGGACCTCTCATTCCAACAGTAGTACAATTATATTTTCCTGCACCATCTGATGTTGCGAAAGTCGTTGTTATTGCTGTAGTAGATTTCATAAGCATCTTAACATCTATCGTATCAGTTTCTTTAAGTATCATAGTAGAAGGTAGGGAATAAGTTACTCTGATTCGGTCGGCATCACTATCACTTGATATTCTGTTTCCCGATGTATCAACTATCTCGACTAAGTTTCCATTAGCATCAGTATAATTATAAGTACTGGACCCAAAGTTCTTAACTGTTTTTGTTACATTAGCCTTGTTGGATGCGGTTCTGATATCTGATGATCTAAAATCACCATAAGTTGAGTCTTGAGTCCCGGCAGTTACACATGTTTTTGAGTCTGTTGTTGTAAAACCACCCTTGATAACAAATACGTTATCTGCATAACCTCTAAATTTATCGTATGTACCTTTTTTAACCTTTTTTATTGAAGGCATATAATCAAAATTTTGACTCGATATATCATAGGTTGCATCTTGTTTCTTAAGTTCCCATGTGGCACCTGTTGTTGAATTGTAAAACTCACCACTTGTAACGGTCATTTGGTAAACGTCAGCACTGGTGTAACAGGTTGCATTACCATACTCACTACTTGTGCAACTATAAACATCCGTTGAAGCTTTACCGGAGCAAGCACAAGAAAATGATTCAATTGTGGATAGTATAAAAAAAGTAAAGATTATTAAAATATATTTACACGAATTCAATTTTAATTACCTCCAACTTGAAATGATCCAGATTGAGACCTTTCAACAGTGATTTTGTTTTGCCTTCTAACTTTATCAAGCAGAGTATTTTTAACATCTCGTTGACCAAAGGCTTTTGAAGAATAAAGCTGACCTTCAGGTCCAAATAAGGTAGGTCTATTTTTATCTGTGCTTGTTACTGATACCTTAACAAACCAATAGTTTTGATCTACACCATCACTTTGCCTGTCATCGTTATAACCAGCTTCAGCAACGATGTTTTTATTTAAATAAATTTCTGAAGAATATCGTATAGAGGTAGGATCTTCACCCAAATGTCCATCAAATTTAGAATATGCTATATAAAGCTTTGTCCAAGGAAGGTAAGGTAAGGGGTGACCAATTTCAAGATCAAAGCCATCTAAAGCCTTTTCATTCCCATTTATATTATTAATTTTAATTTCTTGGCTACCACTCAAACCTTCGTAGTAATTTAGGTTTAAATCAAGTAGACCTTTTTTAACTTCTCCCCCAAAACCAATTCGGTAATGGTCCGAACTAAATTCGTAATCATAAAAAGAATTTATACCTAATACTAAGTTTTGATCTTCGTTGTAATTTCTATAACCAACACCTATGTTAGTTCCAATTCTTCTATCTTGAAATTGTTCAACTGACATAGCATTTAATTGGGTAAAATATGTATGTTTTAAATCAGCGGATTGTTTAATAGGTATTACAGTTAAAATTGAGAAGTCCACTAAAGTTTTACCATCCGAATCTTCAGAGAAGCCTATTGTGCCTTCAGAATTTTTGAAAAAAGAATATTTAGACTTAGATGCAGCATCTGCATAAGTAGTTTCGGCATAATCAGATGCTTTAGATAGAAGAAAGCCTTTTTCATTTTCTCCAAAAGCGTCTATTTCGGCTCTTATTTGCTTATATTCTTCGTATATAACTTTCTCTTCTTCTTTTAAATTGTGGTTAACAGTAGAAGCAAGGGCTCCATAGCCTAAACTTAGAAGCAAAATTAGAACAAAATTTCTCATATTTTCATTCTACTATCTAATTATTACTAAAATCAAGTATTAGGAATAAATCTTGTTAGCTATTCATATTATAGTTCAAGTTTGGATTGCTCAGATTCCTTTTCTACAAGCTTCTCGAGTGATCTTGGAGTTTGAACAATTTTGTTAACCTCTAAGATTTCCTGTGACGACTTTACCCCCATTTCTTCTAGTTTTTTAACAGAAGGGATAAGTCTTCCTTCTACATTTCCAACTAATGTATTCCAGTTCGACACCGTGGATTCTATAGAATTTTTTAATTTATTTAAGTTCTTAGTACTATTTGCAAAATTATTGTGAACAGCTGAGGCAGCCTTTCTAATTTGCTCAATTTGACTTTGGACTTTAAGAATTCCATTAATATAAGCCCACATTAATATTATAAAGTTAAGATTATCAGGACCGGCCATAATGACACCATCTTCAATCTTATTCGTTTCTTTATCTATAAGCTCCTTAACAATCAAGTAAACGTTTTCATTTGGAATAAACATTATTATAAAATCCGGAGTAGTATACTTACCATTCACAGTAAGATTTTGATATTCTTTCTTAGCTAATTTTTTGGCTTCATTTGAAACTTTGTTTTTAATCTCCTTCTTAATTTCTTCAATACGTTCTTTTGTTGTTTCTTCGTCTTTAAGTTCTTTTATAACTTCAAGTTCTGTTGTTGCTTTAGAATCAATAATTAAGCATTTTTCCTCAGATATTAAAACTGCATCTAATCTATACATTTCACCATCATCAGTTTGCACGCTAACTTGTGTCATGTAATCAATATCTTTTTGCAAATTATGAAATTTAAAAAGATTTTCAAGTTGATACTCACCCAGGTTACCGGCCAAACTAGAGCTAGCACCTAAAATTTTTGAAAAATCATTTATTTCACCCTTCATATCCTTAGTAGCGGTATCTAAAGATTCTATTGTTGAATCAATCCTTGCAAAATAGTCATTAAATTCTTTAGATTGTTGATTAATACTTTTAATAAGATTCTGTGACTCTTTTTCAAAATTTTCAGTTTGCGACTCTGTATTTTCTTTTACCACCTCTAAAACAAGTTTTTCCATATTTACTTTTTCATCAATAAAGGCTTGCCTAAGGCTTTTGTTATCAGACTCCATTTTACCTAAAACTTTATTTAAGCTATCTCTAAGTTCTTTAACTTCGTCACTATTAGTATTAGATATATCAGGGGCCTTTATTTTTTTGTATAAAAAGAAAAAGCCTATTACTAGAATAATTGGTACAATGTAATCCATATAAAAAGTATTATAATTGAAATAAGAGAAATATTACAATGAGAAGAAAAAGAAGTAGCAAATGGTCAAATTCAAGATTAAATACATATCAAAATTGCCCCAAACAATATAAATTCAAATATATTGAATCAGGCAACACTGAGGAGTTCTTATCTATAAGCATTATAGTAGGCTCAGTTTTTCATAATGTAATAGAAAAAATGTACAAAGACTTTTATCTAAAAGGAATAATTCCCTTAAATGAAATACTAAATTATTTTGAAAATGAGTGGGAAAAGAAATTATTAAAAGAGCAGAGTAAAAACAAGGAAATAGTTTTCTTTGCAAACATTAAGGATATTGCAGTATATAAAAAATATTCTCTGGATTGTGTAAAAAGATATTATGAAAAGTTCTATTTAACAGGATTAGAAACTGATTTTGATTCATGTAAAACAGAAGAAATAGTTGAGCCTTCTTTTTATAATGAAAAAGGAGAACTAATTGAATTTCAAGGTTTCATAGATAGGTTTGATATTAAAGGCGATACTTTAACAATAGTAGACTATAAGACATCAAGACAAGCACCAAGTGATAGATTCGTAGACAAGGCTTTCACGCAGCTTTATCTTTATGCCCTAGGGGTAAGCTCACAAGAAAGATTTAAAGATATTAAAAAAATAAAGCTAAAACTTATTTATCCTTTTCCAGGAACTATATTAGAGAGAGAAGTTGATAACAATTCTATTGAAGAAACAAAACAGTATTATATTGATATTCTCACTACATTAAAAGACGATAAAAAGTTTATTCAAAAGCCTGGTTTTAATTGTGTGTCTTGTGGTTATAGGAGAATTTGTCCTGAATTTAGAAGCATATATAAGCTCAGGGAAAACCAAGATGATTTTGAAATTAAGGATATCGCAAACATGGTTGACAAGCTTGTTGTCTTAAAAAAGAAAATATCTGAACTAGAAAAAGAAGCAGATGAAATTAAAGAATCTATAATTTCTAATAAAGAAGAGTTTTTAGATGGTGATGAGGAAGGGAGATTTGTTCTACCAGGCGCGGAAACTGAAAGTGAAGTGGTTGTAAATATCGAGAAGATTCCTAAGTTACCAGACTCAAAAGATGCTATGAGAGAAGTAATGGTTCAAGAACTTATAAAAAAGGGTTTTTGGGAAGAAATTGCAACCTTAAATGCAATTTCAGTTAACCCAAAAATTAAAAAAAAATCTTACTCAAATGAACTAATGGAGCTGCTTTCTAATTATATATATGAAGATCAAGAATCAGCTAGAGTTACTGTTCGTAAAGCGAAGAAAGACTAAAAAAGCTAGGTTAGAAGGATAGGGAATTTAGCTGAGCTGACATTAAAATAAATAAGCACTCAATTCCTTTCCGTGCTAAAATTAAATAACGAGAAGTGTATTAAAGTGAAAGAATTTATGTCTTTTCAATTATCCGATAAATTTTTATTTTTAATCTTATTTATATCTATAGTTGGTTGTTCTGGTGGAGGAGGCGGAGGAGGCTCTTCTTCCGGCGGTGGAGGAGGAACAGACTATACAGCTGCATGTGCTTATCAAGGCAGTTCTTATTCTGGTTGTTATCCCACTAGACAAACTGAAGCATCTCATGAAACAACAGAGTATGATGGAAATTATGGCTTAGGGGATGTAAAAGCATCAGCAGCTTACTCAAGAGAACTAGATGGCTCAGGAGTTAAAATGGCTGTCATTGACAGTGGTATTGATACTTCACATGCTGAATTTTCCAATAAGACTATTTCTGGTTGGAATTATGAAACTGGCAATTCAACTCTTACAGATGGAAACGGTCACGGTACTTTTGTAGCAGGTATTGCAGTTGGAGATAAGGATTCTAATACAATGCATGGTGTCGCATATGGTGTGACAGACCTTTATGTTTATAAAATTTTTAAAGATAATGGAAGTGGTACAAGTGATTGGGAAACACATATTCCTGATGCAGTGACTAAATCAATAAGTGCTGGTGTCAAAGTAACTAATCATAGCTATACGCAATTTGCAAATCATTGGACTGGTCATTCTGCTTTGGATACCAAAACAGAACTAGAGGCTAATTTTCCTAATCAAATTACTGCATATAGATCTCTGGCATCTAACAATGTGATTCAGGTTTGGGCCGCAGGTAACGCTGGGAAGGTTAATCCTGGTATAGAAGGAGGACTACCTTATCTCTACACGGATCTAAGAGGCAAGTTCCTTGTAGTAGGTGACGTAGATACAAATGGGAAGGAAACATCTTATACGAATAGGTGTGGAGTAGCAGCAGCTTGGTGTATTGTTGCTCCTGGTTATCAAGTAACTAGTGCTGCAACTGGAACGTATGGTTCGGGTTATGTTGCAAAAAATGGAACTTCTTTTGCCGCCCCTCACGTAGCAGGAGCTGTTGCAGTATTAATTGAAACCTTTCCTAATTTAAGTGCATCTCAAATAGTTACAAGAATATTAAATACTGCTTCAACAACTGGACTTACTGATATTAATGGGGGAGGATATTCGGAAGCTGTCCATGGACAAGGAATGCTTGATTTAG